>OCPT01000058.1_pt1 | contig 89509 bp, 74 predicted proteins | sample 1538741 | NCBI WGS metagenome assembly OCPT01 (sample SAMN04571723, study PRJEB22368) | human gut metagenome | biome: human gut; material: stool | host: Homo sapiens | place: Luxembourg | collected 2012-12-06 | reverse complement strand
CTCACCTCACTTTACTTGTTGATTTTGAATATAGTTTCTAATTTGTTCTTCTGTAACTTTAAACGAAAATATAACTTATTTGCAAGTGTTAGACGGTTTATGCTTTTAGCATATGTCGTGGCAATTCATCCCATGATTGAAATCACGGGTGTTCTTGCCAAAGGCATAAAAATTAAAACTCATTAAATTATTCAATATAATCTACACTTCCTCCATAGGTTAAAAACTGCATTTTAGTTTTTTTAAAGCTAACTATATTAACTTTAAACTTACACTCTTTTAAAAGCTTTAAAAGCTCTTCTTTTGAATATTTTCCCTTTTTCACAAAAAGTTTATAAGGAAATCCCTTTTCATGACCTGGTAATATTATCTCATCTGTACTACTTAAAGGATTTAATCCAATATCAATATAACCATTTGACTTTAATTCTTTAGGCAATATAATATGTGGTACTATATTGTCTGTGCATAAATTTTTAGATGTATTTTTAGCTCTAATACTAAAAACTATATCAAAATAATCTAAAGGCTCTTCATTTTTATTATCTTTTGATGGGCTATTTCTAAAATCACTTTCAGTAGCTTGCTCTATAGAAATACTCTCTAAATTAAAGTTTAAAAACTTTCTTGTTTTAAATCTATAAAATAATACTCCTCCCACTATAATTATTATAGAAAGTACCATTATAAAAAATTTCTTCATAGGGTTTCTCCTTAAATACAAAATATGATTTTATATGTACATATAAATTTTAAACTATATTCTCTTTACTTATTTAAAAGTTAAACTATTAAGTTCATTTTTGAACGCTATAACTATTTTAACACATAAAAAAACTTCTTTTGTTTTTTATAGCTTAGAATCTATTTCCAACTTAAACAAAAGAAGATTTTTAATATTTAAATAAAATTATCTATTAACATTTACACAAATAAAAAATTAAAATAATTTATGATTAAAATAATAAATAAAATTTACTTAGCTAAAAAAATATTAAGTTATTATTGTATCAATACATCCATTAGCTATAGATTTTTCTTTTAATTCATTCATATAGCTATCTTCTGGGCTTATAGTTCCATGAACCTTTATCCCCTCTTCTCTAACTCCAAAGGGTCTATATTTTATAAGTTTATATCTACATTTATCGCCAATGATTTTAGATACTTCATCCACTGTTTTTTTGCTATTTAGCCCTTTAGCTATAACAGTTCTAACTTCATACATCTTGTCTAAATCTAATATTCTTTTTAAATTTTCTAAAACTAATTTATTTGATGATTTAGTTAGCCAAATATTTTCTTTTTCATCAATTGACTTAACATCAAGCATAAATTTATCTGTAAGATTTATAAGCTCATCATCTAACTTAGTATTACCATTAGTATCGACAAAGCAAGTCAATCCAAGTTTTTTAACTTCTCTAAAAAGCTTTATTAAAAATTCAGAGTTTAAAGTACATTCTCCACCACTAACAGTTATTCCTCTTATAAAAAAACTGTCTTTTTCTATCTTTTTTACAAGCTCTTCTACTGAATATTCCTTAAGTTTAGGAGAAGACATATGCTCGCATAGCTTTATACATTTATCACAAGAAATACATTCTTCCTCATCCCAAATAACTTTCCCCTCACTAATTGATAAGGCACCTACTTCACAATTTTCAACGCATTTTCCACAAGAGGTGCATTTATTTATAGTTTCAGGATTGTGGCAATACAAACACTTAAAATTACATCCTTGAAAAAATATAACCATTCTATTTCCTGGTCCATCAACACAAGAAAATGGAATTATCTTATTTATTAAAGCCATAATATCACTTACTTTCTAATTTTTCTTTCAAATGCATGACAATTATTCTTTGCTCCCATGGCAAATAAGTCTGTATTATTAAGAACAGCCTCTCCTCTTTCAAGTTTCTCCACCTCTGAACGCTTAGCTAAATATCCAGTTACCCTTACTACATCTGCTCCACTTCCATAAACAGACATGTATCTTATTCCTGAATTAAAGGCACCCTTTATAATATCAACTAAGGCTTCTGGATGATTATTATATGTATCTTCAAATACAAATATATCTCCTATTCCATTATAAAAATATTTATGGAATGGTGCTGATTGCATTATATGATTAAATAATTCTGGTTCTTCTCCAACTGGTATTCTACATCCTGGTGATACATTTTGATCTAAATCAATTCCTACTTGTGCATGAAGAACATAGTGTCCTCCAAAGCAATTTACATGTTTAGCTTCATGTTCTGATACTATTTTATTTAATTTCTCTATTATTCTTAATCCAAGTTTATTAGCTTTTTCTGAATACCCAAATCTATCACTTTGTTTCTCTGCTCCTAATAAAGTATTTACAGCCTCTGCTAGACCTACTACTCCAAACATTCCTGTAAATAATTTTTTCTGAATAAATCCTTCTTTTACTAAAAAATTAGAAGTAAAGAACTGAGTTTCCTCAACTAAAAATCTTATTCTTTCATCAATATACTGAATCATTTTAGTGCTTACATAAGGTAATACATTCTCTAAAAAGTCCTCTACTGAAGTAGCCTTCTTAGCTACCTCATTTAATTTTATTCTTACAAGGGTATATCCACCCCCACCAATATGAAATCCATTATAGCAACTTGCTATAGCATATCTATCTGTTCCAAAGCTTTTCACATCCATTTTATGATTTGCAAAACTAGGTTTAGCTGTACTTAAAGCAACCTTTGCACATAAATTTATAAAACTCTCTGGAGTATTTTCTAAATCATACTTCATACTTAAATTTGGAACTGCACATTGAAGTTCATCCATAGACTCTAGTATTAATCTTCCTGCTACAGTCTCTCTTGACCCTATATTAGCATGTACAAAAGAATCAGTTAATGTTCTATCTATATGTTGTAAAAATAATTTAATTGCTCTTTTCGCTTCCCTTTCATCTTCTATAAATGGCTCTAAAAGCTCATCTATATTTCCAAGGTAAACTGGAAATGTAGTTATTGAAGGTACATGCTTATAGAAAATTAATAGGTTATTAGTTGCTTCCCATATATCCTCTGGAACTGAAAGATTTAAAAATTCACATCCCTTTTCCATAAGTAAAGAATAATCTGGAATTATGTATCTAGGCCTAAATGGTGCATTCCCCTCAAAAAGAGTACATATACACCCTTCATCTATTAATTTTTTTGTTTCATCATCAATATTTAACACTTCAATTGTGCTTTCTGCATAAGCAGCTAAATCTTTAATTTGCTGATGATATGTTAATGACCTATCCTTTAGTATCTCTAATACTCTATTCATACTTTTTTCCTCCCCTTAAAACATATCAACCTGTTAAGTAAAATACCATAATTGCAATTTTAAAAATTTATATAATTTACAAGCAGGCTAATCAAAAATATCAATATATAGAAGTTGAAATTTTAATATCTTTGATTAACCTGCAAAAGATTAAATCACATTGCAGGTTTTTATATTAAATATTTATTAAAACTTATATATTTTAAAAAGTGATTAAGATATTTTTCACAGTATAATAAGGTATTCTCTAATTTTCATCTAATACTTTATATAAAAATTTAATTGCATCGTTATAACTTAATCCATTATGACCTTTTTCTTTTTCGTAATGTAGTATAACCTCAATATCATTATAACCTAAAATATCATTACTTTCTTCCATACTATACAAAAATGGTATTAATTGTGTAGAGTTGTCTGCTACAGAACATAAATTTACATGCAAATAAATTTTAGGAACATAACCGCTTTTTTTAAATGCCTCTATAATACTAAATCTTTCTTTATACTTTAGAGAATCACTTACATTATCAAAACAAAACGTTATCACACTATCTAGTGCTTCTTTGAAAATCCACCTTGTAGTATCTAACTGTGCATTGTCTGCAACAACCTTTGCACCTTTTAAATATATTCCCATAATAATTGATAGGTAACCTCCTGCTGAAGTTCCATAAATAACCGTATTATCAAGGCTTATATTCATCTTTTCTATTATTGTTTTCAGTATTAGACTACTATTTTCAAGATAATAATTTTCATTTTTTCCTACACCCCATCCAAGCTGTAGATAATCATCTATATAAATAGTAGGATCCATACAGAAAACAGATGATGTTTTTATTTGATTAGCCCAGCTATGCCTTTGAAACACAGGTACATTTACATTTCCACCAGCAATGGCACCATTGTTAAAAACTATCAATTTGTCACTATTACTTTTTCTATTGATTAGATATTCATAAGGAACATTGTCTTTTAATACCCTTAGTACATACATAGTATCATTTTTTATACTAATATTATTAAGATCACAATATTTTATTGTATACTCTGGATACGGCAACCTTTCAATTTTTGAATTAACCCGTGCAGTTCCTAATACATTTTCAATTAAAGCTCTAGTTTTTTCTACTTCGGTATTAATATCATACTCATCACCTATACTAAAAACTTTTTTACATCCATCATATTTATTTAAATATCTAATTAATACCTGTGCTAATTCTTTTTCATTATAATCAATTATTGTTCCACAGTTATACTTTTCAATCAATTCTCTTGCCACTCCCACATCTGTTGAAATTATAGGTGTATTAAGCATAACACTTTCAACAAGAGCAAGGCTAAATCCCTCGCTTAATGAAGTTAAAATAGTTGCAACACTATTTTTTATATAAGGGTATGGGTTTTCAACAAATCCAAGTATTTTAACATTTTCATTTAATTTATTATCATTTATATACCTTTCAAGTTTTAACCGTTCATCTCCATCTCCAAGAATATAAATTATAAAATCATCACAATATTTTTTCACTTCTTTTACTGCTTTTAAAAGTAGTATTTGATTTTTATTATAATCAAGCCTTCCTAAGGTTGTAAAAAGCATTTTTTCTGGAATTTCAACTGTTTTTTTGCTTAAAAATTTTATCTTTTCTCCATCAACTGAATTTGAAATTTTGACTACATTTTTTGTTATTCCAAATAAATTTTTAAGTGTATTTTTTGTTACTTCAGAAATAACCACAATCTTATCAAATACTTTCAATACATTTGCTTGCATTTCATGTTCCTGCTTTACCACTTTATATTCATTTGTTGTTTTATCAAGAACAGTATAATCAAGCTCAGACATATCTCCTCTAATCCAAACAATTTTTTTGCCTCCAACTATATATGAAGCAAAATATGAAGGAGCATTATGATTACAAGCTATAATACAATCATATTTTTTACGAAGCCATTTATTAAAAAGGCTAGGATTCGAAAGTAGGTTATAATAATTTTTTAGAGCTTTAACCTCATCTAAATTTTTATCTGTATAATCAATAATTGGCTCTAATACCTTTATATTATTATTAAATATTGAGTTATTTGAATACTTAAATAAAGGTAAAATACTTATATCATATTTTGTATTATCAAATCTATTTAAAACATCTGCTAAAGACTTTTCAGTTCCGTATCCATATGATACGCTCCAAGTAATGAACAACAATTTTTTCATTATATCACCTCAATTTTTATAATATGATTAATATTATGTTTTGGTGAGGCTTTTACATATATTTTGCTCCTCTACTTACAGAGGAGCTTTTACTACGTAATTTGATTGTTTAATTCATTAACAGTTATGGTTTTGCATCCTCTCTCTTTTAAAGCTGATATTATCTTTAATATAGGTGAATTTTCATTAAACTCATATATTTCCTCATTATTTGTGCTATTATTTTTATTCTCTATACTTCCTAAAAAAATATATGGATGTATGAAAAATGTCGTTAAAATTTCATTGCTATAATTTCTAATTCTTCTAGCTACAGTCTCTCCATTGTCCTTAACATATCCTAAAGGAGCAGGTACATATAATGTGGACTTGTTACTAAAACTTATTAATGGATTTAAGTTCCAATATCCAGCATATGGTTCAAACATAACAGGGAAATATTGTTCTATTATTTTTTGCTGATTTCTATCTGCTTTATAATGTGGACTTTCAAAGAAACCTATAGGTATATTTAAGGTCTTAGCTGTCTTTAATGAGGATTCAACAACCTTTAAAACTTTATTTTTATTGCTATTAACATTCCATTTTAACTCTACTCCAAGTCCACTTATTTGATTATTATGTTGGTGAGTGTATCCATGAAGACCAATTATAGCACCTCTATTTATTAAATGATCTAGCATATTTATAAAATGAACATTTTCAAAATTATTATTTTTAAGCAAATCATTATCTATGTTTTTTTCAGGGTTTATGTATCTAGGTATCCAAGCTATGTGAAATACTATATTATTAGCTTTAAAATAATCACTTAAATATTTCATTTTTTCCATATTATTATCTTCAGAAAAAACTCCCCCAGCACTAACATCCTCTATTCTTATTAAAGCAGCTTTTCCTTCATTAACTTTATAATTGTAGTTTATATTATTAGTTTTACCCTGAAACATATAAATTGAGTTTTTATTTTCGTACCAATCATCCCTAGCTTCAATAAGCTCTTTAAAATCATTTATAGAAATGTATTTTTTATGATCTAAATCTAAAACTTCTCCCCTTAAATCTAATTTCTCCTTTTCTTTTAAAATCTCTTTTTTCTCTAAATCTATGTAATTTTTATTTATCTTGCTTAAAATCTTATTTCCATCAATTGATACTTGTCCATTTTTCTCTAAATCTTCTAAAGAAATATAATACCTTAAATTCTTTTCATAAATTTTATCACTTAAATTAACTTTACTATTATTTATAAATAAATTTAACCCTTCAACCTTATTTACTGGTCTATCCTTCTCTCCATCCACTTTTAAATATTCTATTTCTTCTCTTTTAACATTAGAATTAAAAGTTATTTTATTTCCACAAGCTTTTATATCTGTCACTGTATTTTTTCTAAATTTAATTATTTTAAATGTTATAACAATTAAAGCTACCACAAAAATTATTAATAATACTAAAGACATGTTCTTAATATTTTTCTTCACGGAATTCCCCCTTTATAATTTTTAAAATATACCTTATAAATTTAATTAAGGATTTACTATTTAATTAAGTTATATTTTTTATAGTTAATAAACCATATAAAAACAATATAGCACATATTGATTTTCAATTAAATCAACATGTGCTATCTTTTTACTTTATCTAGCCCAATCATGAAGATTATCCTTCATATCTTGCAAACCATCCATAAGGGTATATCCATCCCCTTTTTCTTTTTCTAAATGTTTAACAGTTCCAAAAGATTTATTTAAACTTAATTGTTCCTTGCCTGTTAAGACCCAAAGAGTTCTATAATTTATAGGCTTAACCTCTAAATCTTTTTCTCCAACTCCATCTGTAAAATATACAAGAATATGATTTCTCATATTATTTTCTTTTATATATCTAAATACTGGAGAAAATCTTGTTGAGCCATTTTTCTTACTTCTTGGCTTTATATCTTTTATTCCTTTTAAATCATAAACTCTTCTTATTTCATCATCACATTCAATAACTTTTATTTCAGCATTTTTATTTCTTACTATACCTAAAACTTCTATTATTATATTTTCAAACTCTTTATCAGAAATGGATGCTGAAACATCTATTGCTATTAATATTTTCGGAATAGAATTTGGCAATTTTCCTCTAAGGTCTAATCTTTCTGGAAGACGTCTATCTTTTCTTGTTATAGTTTTTCTATAACTTCCTCTTGTTGTAGGAATTATATCCTTTAAAAATTCACTCCACTTTATCTCTGGTTTTTCTTTCATTAGTAAGATTATTTTTTCTAAATCCTTAGGAGCCTTTCCCTTATATGCATTTATGGCTGTTTTCTTAGTTGTTCCCTCTAAACTATCTAAGCTTATAGAAACCTCTTCCCATACTTCATGGGATTTTTCTTGGCTTACTAAATCACCAGCATTTTTATCATCACCAGTAATACCATATTTTTTTCTTCTTTCAATTGCCTTTTGAATTTCTTCTGCATATTTTTCCATAGGCATATCTGGTTTTAATTCTAGATTATATTCTAAATTTACATAATCTAGCCTTTTACTATATGGAGGTAAATTCTTTATATACTGATTTATGGCGATATCCATAGCTATACTAACAGCAAGTTTTGAATATTTTCTACTTAAAGCCTTTTCTCTAGCATAATGAGACATCATTATATGATATACTTCATGCTTTAAAAGAGCCTGAACCTCTTTTAAATCACATTCCAATATTATGCTTGGATTAAATACCATTGTGAAATATCCCATTTCTGGTTTAGTGGCTATAGGCCATTTAATATCAGTTCTTATTTCTCTCTTTACATGAATTAAAAACTGACCAAAAAATGAATTTTCTTTATCATAAAGGGAGATTATTACCTTCTCTATTAAGCTCCAAAATTCTCTCTTAAAATCATCTGTTAAAGGCTTATTCTCCTCTTCAGCTTCCATTACTATATTAAGAAGTTTCCTCCTAGTTCTTTCAAAATCCATAAGATTTCACCACCTAGCTATATATCTCAAAGAATGCTTCTAAGAACTTATCCTCATTTAATAAATTTCTATATAATTCTTCTGAGTGATCGCTTTTTATTTCCTTCATTATTCCTAGTCTTAAATCCTTAGGATAACAAGATAATAAATCTGAGAATACTTCTAATTCTTTATTATAATCCTTTAATCCCTCAAGATAATATAAAGCACTCTTAGCTATTATATACATTCTTGAATGATTTTCACTCATTATTCTTTCTCTAATGTTAAATCCTAAAACATCACTTTCAAAAATTTCTTCATTAGAAATAATAGGCTTATTAAGATTACTTATATATGCTATAAATTCTTGTGCTATTGTTGAGCCTACATTTCCCTTTAAAGCATTATATAATATTTCCTTAGAAAAGTTTTTCTTATTTGCCAAATACACTCTATAAGCCTTAGAAACCCTCTCCCAGCTTCTTGGAGTAGCTTTTATTGTTTCTAGCGAATTAGGAGTGTGGAAATATTCAGGGAATGTTGATAAAAACTCTATTATATGTTCATGGATGTTTCCATCTCCCATTGCCCAACTCATCCACTCTTTAAGATTTGAACTAATATCTATCCAAACAAATCTATCTTCTTGGGCTGGATCCATTTCAATAACCTGATAATCACTATCCTCATAGTTATCATATTTATTTGATGGATTCATAGCTGCTAATATATATACATCCTCATTTAACTTATATCCATTTATCTCTCTATTTAATATAAGGTTCATAAGTTCTTGTTGCACTGCATGCTCACATCTATTTAATTCATCAATAAATAAAAGAACCTTTTCTCCCTTTTCAATATGATCATCAATTTCCATAAGTTTTACATGTGTAGCATATTTTGTTACGCTTTTTTTAACTACGTCTCCTTTAAATAGGATTTCTTTCTTCTCTACCATTGGGAGACCACCTATTTCTCCCTCTTTAAGAAGATTTCCATCTATAGTAACTAAATGATAATTATTTATTCTACTAAGTTCCTTTGCTAAAGAAGTTTTTCCTATACCACTTTCTCCTATTAAAAGAGGTACTTCTCCTGTCATAAGAACTAAATTAACTGTACTTAACGCTTCTTTAAAATCCACTTTAGTGTCCCTTCTTTCTATAAATCTCTCCGTGAAACTTACCTTATAACCTCTCTTGTGAAAAATCTAAAATATTTTGTAAACTAATCTATATTTTATATTTTTAAATCTCTATCTTTATATTGATAACATACTATCAACTAATATTATCTTTGCTCTTTTACTTCCATATTCTTTGATAAATTCTACTTTGTTCATCTCTAAGACTTCTAAATCGATAAAATCTAAAAGATATCTTTCATCTACATTCTCTTCTGCAACTTTTCTTGTAAGTATATCAACAACCATATCAACATCTATACTTTCATAAAGGTATTTAACAACATTTATATTATCTCCTATAAAAGTTTCTAAGTCTTCATAAGTATAGTTTGGTAAGAAGTTTATTGCCTCAGCATCTTCCTTAACTGAAGTTCTCATTGCTTCTAAAGTAGGATTTTTTATAAATTTAATTGCTGACCAATGATTTTTAACAGCTATAAGCTGAACTTCTGGTGATGGATCTTCTATATACTTTATTGCATCATAATCCCTAGAAACAGCTATTTGTTTTAACTTTTCTGAAGGATTTTTCACAAATTGTATAGCCCACCCCTTAGTTTTAACAGCCTCTTCAACCACCTTTTCTGAAGGTTCCTTAATAAGCTTTAAGGCATTCCATAGAGATTTTACTGCTAATATGCATATTTCCTCTGATGGATTTTTAACATACTCTATAGTAGTTGGATTTCTTCTTACAGCTTCCTCTTTACATTTTTCACATTGATTTTCAACATATTGAATTGTAAATGGATTTTTCTTAATAGCCTCTAGTTGCATCTCCTCTGATGGATTTTCTATTTCTCTTATATATAAAGGATTTTCCTTAATCTTTTTTAATTCTAAATTATCCATAGCATTCATAAATTACACTTCCTCAATTTTATTTTTCTCTCAATAAATGCTCAATCATTTTAAAACTCAAATAATGTGTTGCTCCGTTAAAGTTGAGTAATTCTATCAACTTTCTAAATTATATTTATTATTATATAACAATTATTATTAAATATAAAGATATAAAACAAAATTTTAAAATAAACAATAAAATTTCTTTTCCAAATTAATTTTTCCTAAATATCTATATAAAAATACCACCTTTAAATAAGGTGGCATTAAAAACTACTTTTATTTAAATATTATACATTATACTTATCTATGTCTCTTTGGACAGCTCTCAATAAATTATTAAGTTCCCAAACTTCTCCCTCTTCAATAAGTTTATTTAAACTTATTTGATATCTAGAAGCCTCAGCCACTTTTCCTATTGAAATAAGATTTAATATACTATTCATTATAGTACTTATAATATCTGATTTAACCTCAAATAAAGTTTGAGCATCCTTTATTTCATCTTTTATTTCAAGCATTTCTTCATCTAAAGTAAATGCTGCATCAGCTGCACGTTTTAATTTAAATTGTATGTCCTTTGGAAGATTCTTTTTATACTTATAATTTAAAGAATGTTCTATTGTAGCCCAGAAATTCATTGCTAAAGTTCTTATTTGGAATTCAGCAAGTATATCTTTTTGTCCATCTGCCATATTTATAGGATATCTTATAACCACATGATAGCTTCTATAGCCACTTGGTTTTACATTGCTAACATAGTCCTTTTCATAAAGAACTTGCATATCTTTTCTATTCCTTATAATATTGACAACAGTATCTATATCATCAACAAATTGGCACATTATTCTTATACCTGCAATATCCTCCATCTCATATTGGATTCTATCTACAGGAATACTATATTTATTTGCCTTTTCTAATATACTAGATACCTCTTTCACCCTTCCAGTTACAAACTCGATTGGAGAATATTCATTTTTTCTTCTAAATTCTTTTCTAATACTTCTTAACTTTACCTTTAATTCACTTACTGCTTGATCATAAGGAGTTAAAAAGTCTTTCCAATTTTGTATAGCCATAGAACCACCTATTTCCTAACTCTCTTAGAGAGATTTATTTAACTCTCCTCGCTCATTATACCAAAAAAAGTATTAAAACTAAATATTTCAAAATCTTAATTTTACATGAAACAGTGTCTTAATCTAAGATTTTTATTGGGTCAAAATTTATAAAATCACAGCTTGTAAGCTTATAATCTATCCCATCTCTCTCTTCATTTAATACCTTGCCCTTAAGTGCCATACCATGAAGATGACCATAAATAACTTTATCAACACCAAACTCTTTAAATATATTGATAAAGGCTGAATCCTCAAATTTCTCATTTGTAGGTGGATAATGTACCATACATATTATCTTTTCATATCCTGCCTTTTTAGCTTCTTCTAAAGATAATCTTAATCTTATCTGTTCCCTATCAAAAATCTTTTTATCCTTTTGTGTGAATTTATCAGAACCTTCACAAATCCATCCTCTGCTTCCACATATAGCCCAATCTTTATATGTAAAAAAATTATTTTGTATGAACTTTGTATTTTCATACATTTTATTCAATTTAGAAATACTTCCCCACCAATAATCATGATTCCCTTTAATTATTATCTTTTTACCCGGAAGTGCGTCTATCCAATCTAAATCATCTTTACTTTCATCTGATTTCATTGACCAAGAAATATCCCCTGCTATTAAAACAGTATCTTCCTCAGTAATTTTATTATTCCAATTTTCTTTTATCTTCTCATGATGATTACGCCACTTCTCACCAAAGATATCCATTGGTTTATCTGTATTAAGTGCTAAATGCAAATCAGAGATAGCATATAACGCCATATTTCATCACCTTTCATATATCTATTTAGTCTTACATGTAATTATTAGAGAAAATATTTTCTTTAGTAAATAAAATAAATCATCTAAACTAATCTACATTTTGTCAGTAATTTATTATACACTTTTATTAATTATATATACAAGTTTCAAAGAGGTAGAAATAAAACTGGAGATTAAAAATAAAAAGAGTGTAAATAGAATATATTACCCATAATAATTAGCTAATATATTCTAATACACTCTTCTAAAAAAGAATTATGCTAAAACTATTTTATTGTAGTTTTTCTTACCTCTTTTAATTAAAACTTCACCATTTTCAAAGTCAGCTTCTTCTAATGTCTTTTTAAAATCAGCAACTTTTTCTCCATTTAATGATAATCCACCTTGCTTAACAAGTCTTTTTCCTTCAGCTTTTGATGGAACTATTTCAGCTTCAACTAAAATATCTAAAAGTTCTGAACCTAACTTATCTTTTCCCATTTCATAAGTTGGAACATTACTCATGTCTCCACCTTTTCCAAATAAAGCTTCAGCAGCTTGCTTTGCCTTTGTAGCTTCCTCTTCACCATGTACAAGTTTAGTTACCTCAAATGCTAAAACTTTTTTAGCTTCATTTATTTGAGAACCTTCTAAACTTGAAAGTCTTCTAACTTCATCCATAGGAATAAATGTTAATAGTTTTAAGCATTTTTCAACATCTGCATCATTAACATTTCTCCAGTATTGGTAGAACTCGTATGGAGAAGTTTTCTCTGGATCTAACCATAATGCACCATTAACTGTTTTACCCATTTTTTGTCCTTCTGAGTTAGTTAATAATGTACAAGTCATAGCATATGCACTTTTTTGTGATTTCTTTCTTACAAGTTCAACACCAGCTATCATATTTGACCATTGGTCATCTCCACCTAGCTCCATTTTACAGTTATATTTTTTATTTAAAACATAGAAGTCATATCCTTGCATTAACATGTAGTTAAATTCTAAGAATGAAAGACCTCTTTCAAGTCTTTGTTTAAAACATTCTGCTGAAAGCATTCTATTAACTGAGAAGTGAACTCCAACCTCTCTTAAGAATTCAACATAGTTTTGATTTAATAACCAATCAGCATTGTTAACAAGTATAGCTTTATCATCTGAAAAATCTATGAATTTCTCCATTTGCTTTTTGATACAAGCAACATTATGAGCTATAGTCTCATTTGTCATCATCTTTCTCATATCAGTCTTACCACTTGGATCTCCAATTGTAGCTGTACCTCCACCAATTAAAGCTATCGGTCTATGTCCAGCCTTTTGCATATGAGCCATAAACATCATTGCAATGAAGTGTCCTACATGTAAACTATCAGCTGTTGGGTCAAATCCTATATAAAAAGTAACTTTTTCCTTCTCTAAAAGTTCTCTTGTTTCAGCTTCATGAGTAAACTGTTTTATGTACCCACGTTCCATTAACGTATCTAATACATTAGCCATTTGTTTATCCCTCCAAAAAATTCTAATCCAGCTTACTTGCTGGTGCTATATTTAGCAATCATATAGTATATAGTATATCCTTTATTATATTAATTCTCAATTGATTTTAAAAAAAAGCTATTTTTTTAATTATACAAATCTAAATAACTACCCAAAAGTAAGGCTCACTAAAAATGTATAAAAAAATAAGAACCATAATTTTAAAATTATAGTTCTTATTATGCCCATAGTAATAAATACTATATAAATCTATATAAAATAATTTATTTTCTAAACTAGCTAAGCTTAAGCCACATATTTCTTAATATTTTCAGGCATTATAGTTAAATCTCCATGAATAGTTACAAATACGTTTACATTAAGTTCTCTACTCATAATTTCTATTTTTTTCAAATAATTTTCTAAATCCTCTAATTTTATATCATCCAAAATATTTGCTATGCTATCAATATATATACTTTCTACATCATAATCTCTAGAAATTATACCTTGTAAAAATCCATAAAATTGATCATAACTCTTTATACAATAACTGTCCATAGGTATAAGTCTAACCTTTTTATTTAACTGAAGCATTCTTTTATTGTCATTATCAATAAAAACAATACTACCTCTAGATTTTTCAATTTCTTCATTAGCTAGTTTAACTAAATTTTTGCTCTTTCCAGCGCCTCTTTGGTTAAAGAATAATTGAATCATCCTTACCACCCCTTAATAATATTTAATTAGGTAAAAACTTACTTTATATATAATATTCTTAATATCATAAAAATATTAATTTATTGTTCCATATTTATTAAATATAAATTTAGTTATATTTTCTTCATTAACTGTTATAACTTTCACCTTATTAGTAAAGCTCTCCTTTACTTCTTTTCCACCTAAATTGTAATTCATTTCCCCACCTCTACTGTCTAAGCTTATTATTTTTTCATATATCCACATATTTCTCTTTATATATCCTATACGTCCATCTCTATATCTTTTTACAATTTCTCCTGGACAATATACTGTTAATTCTTTCTTTCCTAAGACCACCTCAACAATCTTATTATATTGAGAGTAATCTCTGTATATCAAAATATTTCTTATAGTATCAATTATTAAGGCTGCAGGATATTCATTAGGTACTATTTCTCTTAATTTTTTCTCCATGCTTTTCATCATGTCTAAAATATTTCCTCTTATTATAAAAGTTTGTTCTCCACCTAATAAATTTCTTATTTTTATCATATTATGTGGTATATAAATACTATTTACATCTGAAAAAACTAATAATCCACCTAGTGTACACATTGATTTCCCAGAGATATTATTTTTATGAATTATATTGCTACTACTAAGTAAAAATTCTCTATTTTCCTTAGATATTTTAATACCCTTTAGATAAAAATATCTTCTTACTAATTCCTCATTTAAAAAGTCTATATTACTATTTACTATGGGGCATGTCTCCAAATTAAAGCTTATACCTTTTTGAAATTCTGATAAAAGCTCTTGTTTTCTCATAATATCTGTAGTTGACCCTCTTCTTATATAAAAAGCTCCATTTTCCCTGATTTGATAAGGCTTTTGATAGCTATTAAAGATTACTATTACCAATAATCTTTTTCCCTCTAAAAAACATTCCTCTAAACTTATGGGAACAGGTGGTTCAATCCTTGAGGCAACTATTTGTTGAACTCTTTCTTCAGTAATATAATCAGCATCCACACCAACTATTTTCTTTGTTTTATCCTCAACTCCTATTATTATATAACCTCTTCCCCCTCTAGAATTAGCTATAGCACATATATCCTTTGCAAGTTCTTTTTTCACATTTTCTGTAAAAAGCTCTATCTTTAACTTAAAATCTAATTTTTCATATTCATTTTTCTTTATTAATTTTCTCAGTTTATTCTCATTCATAATACCCTCTTCTTTAATAAATATTATTACCCTTATACCTTAAATAAAATATGGCATAAAATCAAAGCCCATAGAACATTATATTCCATAGGCTTTTTAAATTGATTGTATTTATAGTTTAAGAATTTATTTATTAAATTATAAACTTATTTTAAAGTGTATTTCCTGTAATTGTTGTGCCATTAATTTCAACATCAACATTAATCTTTAAATTTGTAATGCTTATAGGATCCTTTTCTAATACCTCATCTGGATATTTTCTATAAAAAAGATTGCCAACATTAACAATGTCTATATCACTCTCTTTAAAGCTTTCAAAGAAAAGTTCTAAGTATTGTTTTATTACTGCCTCTTCTTCTAACTCTAAAAGATTTAAAAGTTTTTCATCCACAATGAGTCTTGATTGTGATTCACCAATTAAACATTTAACCTTTATATCCTTATAAAGAGTTATATTATCTCCATCATAACTTATTGATGTCTTTGTTTTTGCATTAGATATATCTAATGTTATAAAAGTATTAGGGTCTTGAGGGTTCATAACTTCTAGAGTTCCTCTTTTTAAATCTCCCATTAAAAGATTATAGCTCATACCTTCCTCTGCAGTTATCCTTTTCACTAAGACCTCATTTTTTAACAAAGCTCCTCCGCTTAACTCTAATCTTTTTTCTTCCATATCATCTCTTATACTTAATGCTCCTAAAACTAATAGATTTCCATAATTAGTTCTAAGCTCTAAATAATCATTGGCATCAATAGCTATAACTCTAGGACTTTTATTCATCCTTTGAACTAAATCATCAATAAAAACACCTAAATACTCTTCATCAACAGTTACATCATTTAAAAGTTCTTCTGGAGAACCAAATAAAACAAACATATAAGGTCTAATCATGAATTCTTGATTTTTATTTATAATATCTGTGTACTTTCTTATTCCATTTTTAGCAGCCTTCTCTGTAAATATATATCCCTTGCATTGAGTAAAGTCTAACTTACTACTAGAATACATATTTATATCCTTAATTGCTTCTAAAACTGTTTTTCCAGTACCTTTATATAATACTCTTCTTCCTTTATCAGAACTTTCATTTGAACTTCTATAAGGTTTTACACAATCTAAATATATATCTATATTTCCCACTTCATTTTCATCAAATATTAAGCTTGTTACAAAAGTAACTTTATTTATATCCTTATAATTATAACAACCAATAAGCATGATTGACATAATTATTACGCTTAGTAAACTAGCTATAACTTTCTTTAGGTTCATTTTTACCATCCTTACCTACTATATCTTTTGATATTTCGTCTAATCTTCCTCTTATAATAATATCTTTAAATTTGTATCTACTTAAAGTTCCTAATGGGAATAAGTATTGATATTCACAACTTCTCAAATGTGCTAAGTGAGATAATAATACAACACTTATTAAAATCACACCAGGAATTCCAAAAAAGGCAGCTAAAATTACTATTCCTATACTCCAAATCGATACTGCACCATAAAGCTTAGGAATTAAGAAATAACAAACGGCACTTAAAGCAACTACTACAATAGTTATTCTTGAAGCAATACCAGCTCCCACAGCAGCCTCTCCTAAAATAAGTCCTGATACTAAACTCATAGATGTTCCTATAGGTTGAGGCAATCTTAAACCTGCTTCTTTTATTATTTGGAATAATAACATCATTATTATTACCTCTGCTACTATAGGAAATGGAACCCCAGCCCTAGCAACTGCTAGTCTAAAGACAAATAAACTAGGTAAAACCGAAAAATGATGAGTAACTAATGCAACATATATTCCTGGTAAAAACATAGCAATAAAAAATGCTATCCATCTTAAAATTCTAGTAAAACTAGTAAAATACCTATTTAAATAATAATCATCTGGTGTTTGAAAATTTTCTATAAAAAAGAAAGGTACTGTAAGAACAAAAGGAGTTCCATCTACTATTATTGCAACCCTTCCTTCTAATAGTTTTGCTGCTACCTCATCTGCTTTTTCTGTATATCCAACAGTATCAAATAAAGTTCTATCTTCTCTAAGTTTAGCCTCAATATAATTAGTATCTAATATAAACTTATAATCTAAATTTTTTATTTTTTCTCTGATTTCATCAATTAATTCCTTTGGAGCTTTATTTTTTATATAAGATATACATACTACAGTTTGAGTATCTTCCCCTACATATAAAGGCTCGAATTTTAGATTATGATTTTTTATCCTTCTTCTTAATAAGGTAACATTATCAACAAAAGCCTCATTAAAACCTTCTCTAGGCCCCTTTATTACTGATTCCGTTATTGGAATTCCAACACCTCTCCTTGTATAACCCTTTGTTTCACAATAAATTACCTTATCAAACTTATCAAAAATTATTACTACATCCCCCGATAATACATGAAGTAATGTATCGTTTTTATCCTTTGACCAATTTGTTATGTTTATATCTATAACTTTAGTCATAATATCATTTTCATCTTTTACTCCATCCTTAACTAAAGTCAATGGTTTTACTATGTACTCACTTATGAACTGAGTAGAACATAAAACATCCATAAAAACAATTGTGGCTGGTCCTAAAGCTGTATCCACCTCCCTATACTTAACATCAAAACTATCTTTTAATTTGTCTTTTAAAAAATCTAATTGTTTTTCCATTCATTTATCACCCAAAAATATTATCCGCTAGTATTATGTTTAATATTCATTTTTTTGAGAATACTAAAATTTGAAATTATAAAAGAAATGAGGTGATGTCTTTGGGAAAGCTAAATACAAGACATTTTATATTTTTTATCATTGCTGCCATAAGTACATCTTTGGTTAACTATACATCCTTATTTATAAAAATAGGCGGAAGAGATACTTGGATTTTCACTATAATCTCTGGAATTATATTTTTCTTTGTAACTTCCTTTATTTTTAGTGTAATATCAAAGATAGAATATTATGACTTTAAAGAAACTTGCTATCTAGTTCTTGGTAAATCATTAGGAAATATTTATATATTAATATTTTCACTAACTTTATTATTAATGTGCATAGAATCAGCTTCTGTAAGTTCATCTTCTATAAATGTTAATATTTTTGCGGAGAGTCCAATATGGTATTGTTTATTGTTTTTCGTAATAACTGTATTTTTAATAGGTAAAAATAGATTTAATAGCATACTTATAATATGTATAGTTTGCATAAGTATTGTACTTGCAATTAATTTGTTATTAGCATTATTAAATATTAGATATATAGATTACACACTTCTTCTTCCTATATTTAAGGATAGAAGAATTTCAGAATATATTCTTTGTGCTTTAACTCAATTAGGCTCATTATCAAGCTTAGCTATAGTTTTACCTATTCTTCCAAGAATAGATGATAAGAAAAACTTAAAAAAGATCTCAATAAACACAATACTTTTAACCTCTATATTTTGTGCTTTGTGTGTTGTCATACTAATATCAACCCTAGGTTCTTTGAGGTCTGCAAATGTTTTTTATCCTCAATTTATCCAAACCCAAAGAATTTATTTTGGTGGTTTTGTAGAGAATGGAAATATTTTTGTAATGATTTCTTCTACTCTTTCTTGGATTGTAAAATATTTAATAACTATTTTTTCATTGTATACAATTTGGAAAGATAGGGTAAAATATAAACGTAATTTTATAGCATTAATTTCAGTAATAGTATATGCCTTTTCTTACTTAGCTGCTAAGAATGCCTATACCCTTTTTATACTATTAAGATACTATCAATACATACTTCTAATAGTGCTGTTTATATGCCCTATAATCATATATACACTAGCTTATTTTAAACGTCAGAAATTTAAATATTTGAAGTAAAAAGTATTGTATTCTTTTTTCTATATGATATAATCAATATATAAAATAAAATTTAGTAGATATGTACTTTATTTCTGTCCTGTAAAATTTATTTTATTAGTTTTATAGTATAGATCTCAAACGTACCTAGTAAATTTTACAGGAGGTAAAAGAAATGGAAGATAAAAATTTAGTTTGTAAAGACTGTGGAAAAGAATTCGTATTCACTGTAGGAGAACAAGAATTCTTCAAAGAAAAAGGATTTGAAAACGATCCAGTTAGATGCCCAGCTTGCAGAAAAGCAAGAAAAGCTCAAAAAATGAATAGATAATTGATAATTAACGCAAGTTTATTCATAAATTAAAAGTTCTGCACTTTGCAGAACTTTTTTCATTTCTATTTCATAAAATTAATCTTATTTGGAAATATTATATAGAGCAATTTAACTTATGATTTTTATACATAATTAAATATAATTTTATTAAAAACTATATACTCATTTTTTAAATATATTATGGATAGATTTTGCTTTTTATGATATATTTATGAGTATATAAAAATGAGAGAAAAGGGATGATAAACAATGTCAAATGCTGAGCACTCATCAAACTTTATAAGAAATATAATAATAGATGATTTAGATAGCAAAAAACATGATACAATAATAACTCGTTTTCCACCTGAACCTAATGGATATTTACATATAGGTCATGCAAAGTCTATAGTTTTAAACTTTGAATTAGGAAAAGAGTTTAACGGAAGAACTAACCTAAGATTCGATGATACAAATCCAATTAAAGAGGATACTGAATACGTTGAATCTATTAAAGAAGATGTTCATTGGTTAGGTTATAACTGGAGCGAATTACATTTTGCATCAAATTACTTTGATGAAATGTATAAAAGAGCCTTACTTTTAATTAAAAAAGGTAAAGCTTATGTTTGTGATTTAACTCCAGAAGAAATCAAAGAATATAGAGGTACTCTTACTGAGCCTGGTAAGGAAAGTCCATATAGAAATAGATCAGTTGAAGAAAACTTAGATCTATTTGAAAGAATGAGAAAAGGTGAATTTGAGGACGGTTCAAAAGTTTTAAGAGCTAAAATAGACATGAGCTCACCTAACATAAACTTTAGAGATCCTATAATTTATAGAATTGCTCATGCTAGTCACCATAATACAGGTGATAAATGGTGTATCTACCCTATGTATGACTTTGCTCATCCATTAGAAGATGCTATTGAAGGAATAACTCACTCTATTTGTACTTTAGAATTTGCTGATCACAGACCATTATATGATTGGTTCGTTAAAGAATGTGAAATGGAAAATATTCCAAGACAAATTGAGTTTGCAAGACTTAACATTACAAATACTGTTATGAGTAAAAGAAAATTAAAACAATTAGTTGATGAAGGCATAGTTGATGGTTGGGATGACCCAAGAATGCCTACTGTTGCTGGACTTAGAAGAAGAGGTTACACTCCTAAGTCAATAAGAAACTTCTGTAAAGCTATAGGCGTTGCTAAGGCAGATTCTACTGTTGATTATCAAATGCTTGAGCATTTCATAAGAGAAGACCTTCAAGAAACTGCTCCAAGAGCTATGGCTGTTATAAATCCACTTAAATTAGTTATAACAAACTATCCTGAAGGAAAATCAGAGATTCTTGAAATAGAAAATAATCCTAAGGATGAATCAGCTGGTAAAAGAGCTGTTACATTCTCAAGAGAAATTTATATTGAAAGAGAAGATTTCATGGAAAATCCTCCAAAGAAATATTTCAGATTATTCCCAGGAAACGAAGTAAGATTAAAAGGTGCTTATTTTGTAAAATGTAACGAAGTAATAAAGGATGAAAATGGGGAAGTTACAGAAATTCACTGTACTTATGACCCAGAAACTAAGAGTGGAACTGGATTTACTGGAAGAAAAGTTAAAGGAACAATCCACTGGGTTGATGCTAATAACTGTATTCCTGCTGAATTTAGATTATATGAACCATTAATCTTAGATGATTGTGAAGAAAATGAAGGAAAGCACTTCCTTGAGCAAATAAATCCTAACTCATTAACTATATGTAAGGGATTCATTGAGCCAAGTGCTAAAGATGCTAAAACTCAAGATAAATATCAATTATTTAGACATGGATACTTCAATGTTGATCCTAATTTCACAAGTGATGATAATTTAGTATTCAACAGAATAGTTTCATTAAAGAGTTCATTTAAATTAAAATAATAAAAAATAATATTTAAGGGCATGTATCAAAATATTTTTTAATAAAACTTATAACTCTATTCTATTTATACTGTTTAAAAGTTTTATCATTAATATTTGATACTGCCCTTTTTCTTATTTAAATCTACTAATAAATTTTACTTGTATTTATTTTCTATAATTTAAGTTAAATATTTTCTATGTTCCTTAATCCCCTTAAAGATCTATTATAAATTTCCCATCACTTTACTTTTCAAAGAAGTCTAATAAAATTTATTTTTCTTTATTCTACTTCATTCAAAAAAGATTTCACTATTTATTGAAAATTATTATCATTTACTATTGACATTATTATCTTAATATTGTATTATAATGACATAAACTAATTGAAATTGATTTTCATTAATAATAAGAATTGAATTTACGAGGTGATATATATGAAAAAATTAAATATTATTTTTTGGTCAGGTTCTGGTAATACAGAAGCTATGGCTAACTTAATAGCTGAAGGAGCTAAAGAAAACGGATTAGAAGTAAAAGTTTTAAATGTTTCTGATGCATCTACTCTAGATGTAGAAGGATGTGATGTATTAGCTTTAGGTTCTCCAGCTATGGGATGTGAAACTATTGAAGAAGGCGAAATGGATCCATTTGTTGAAGAAATTTCAGGACTTGTATCTGGAAAACCAACTTTATTATTCGGTTCATATGACTGGGGAACTGGTGAATGGATGGATACTTGGAAAGATAGAATGGAAGGCTACGGTGCAAATGTAGTAAATACATTAATAGTTAATAATACTCCAGAAGGAGAAGACATAGAAAATTGTAAAGCTGCTGGTAAAGCACTTTAAGATTTATTTAAAAGAAAGGTGGAAGAAGCTGAAATGAATAATGATTTCCTTAATCTCTTAGAAACTCTTAACAACGAAAAATATATGAGATCCTTTATATCATATTTAATTTCTCCTGTAATAACAGGGATTAAGCCTTCTTCCACCATTACTCTTTCAAAGCAAGGTCATAATTTATATAAGCTTTGGGATATGTATGGTGAAGATTTCTTAAAAGATCTTAATTTAAAACACATATTGCTTAGAGAAACTGTAAATTCTAAGGTAGTATTAATTTATGATGAAATAAATTTAATGAATACTGTATATAAAAAATCTTCCATGGATTTTTTAGAAAAACTGGACTATAGATTAACTATGAGCATTGATGAAATATTAACTCATTTAGTTAATAGATATGATTCATTCCATTGTCCTCATGAATTAGGTATTTTTCTAGGAATTCCAGTTAAGGATGTAGAATGCTTTATGGAATGTACTAAGAGCAAATGCCTCCTTTGTGGATATTGGAAGGTATATGAAGAAGAGAAAAAAGCCCAAGAAATCTTTGAACTTTATGATAGTTCAAAAGAAATAATAATGAATCACTTGCTTTCTGGTAAGGATTTAAAGGAAGTTTATAACTTGACAAATAATGTATATAAATTTACTATTTGACTCTCATTGCTAATAAACCACTCAGATTTCTGCCATTATCTGAGTGGTTTTATTCTTTTCTTATTTTTGCTCTAAATTTACTACACCTATAAATTGCTCTTCATATATGCAATTTATTTTTTTAATATACTACTTTAATAAGTAATTATAAGTTTATCCTTTACATTGTAATTATTCATTGCTTGTAAACTTATATCCAACTCCTCTTATAGTTTGAATATATTGAGGATTTTTATCATCACTTTCAATCTTTTTACGTAAATGTCTAATATGAACATCTACTGTTCTTGTTTCACCTATGTATTCATATCCCCAAATTTTATCAAGTAAAAGTTCTCTAGTTAATATATTGCCCTTATTCTTTATAAGAAGCTTTAATAATTCAAACTCTTTTAATGTTAATTCTACATTTTGAGTTCCTTTTGTTACTTCTCTTGTTTTAAAATTAACTACTACATCACCAAATTTAATTATATTTTCTTCTTTTTTAACATTACTTCTTCTAAGTAAAGCTTTTACTCTAGCCATAAGTTCTCTTATTGAAAATGGCTTTGTTATATAATCATCTGCTCCAAGTTCTAAGCCTAATACTTTATCAAACTCTTCCCCCTTTGCTGTAATCATCATTACTGGAATATCTGAAGTTTCTTCATTTCTTCTAATTTCTTTACATACTTCTAAGCCATCTATTTCTGGAAGCATTAAATCTAAAAGTATTAAATCAAACTTAATTTCTCTTATAATATTTAGAGCTTCAGTTCCATTAACAGCAACCTCTATATCATATCCCTCTTTTTTTAAGTTAAATTTTATAAGTTCTCTAATATGTTCCTCATCATCTACTATTAGGACTTTTTTATTTGTCATTCTTGTCCCTCCTTTACCCAAAACTCTCCCCTATTTTATAGCTTATCACAATATTTAAAACAAAAAAAGATATACCACTTATAGATATATCTTTAAATTATTATACTAATTAAGTCAGACCTAATAAGCTAAATTTTATCTTATTTATATTTTATGTTATTATCCTAGTTCAGTCATATCACCTTTTATGGCATATACTATATTTTCACAAACATTAGTTATATGATCACCTATTCTCTCTAAATACCTAGCAACAAATATTAATTTAACCCCTTGATTTATATTATTAGAATCTTTATGCATTGCAGCTAATAAATTTACATAAACATCATTATATAAGTCATCAACTATATTATCCTCTAAGGCGGCATCATAAGCTAACTTTGTTTCATTACTATCTAATGCATTTTTTGTAGCATTTAGCATATTTAAACAAACTGATTTCATTTTAGGTATGCCTACCATTCCTGTAATATGCTCTTCATTATCTATTTTTATTGTTTCCATAGCTATATTAACTGAATAATCTCCTACTCTCTCAAGTTCCATAGCTATAGTTGATAAAGCATATACATTTCTTAAGTCTTTAGCCATAGGCTGCTTTAAAGCAGTAAGTTCAATAGATTTTTCAATTATTTTATTTCTTAAGTTATCTATATCATCATCCATTTTTATAACTTCTCTAGCTAGTTCTAAATCCTTATTAACTATTGAATCCACTGATTTTTCTATGGCTACTTCACATAATTCCATCATTTCTTTAGTTTCAGATTTTAATTCTTTTATACTTATTCTTAAATCATCTATACTCATTTACTCTAATCACCCCTTATAATTTTAACCAAATCTTCCTGTTATATAATCTTCTGTTCTCTTATCTCTTGGATTTGTAAAGATTGTATTAGTATCACTAAACTCTACAAGCTCTCCATTTAAGAAGAATGCTGTTTTATCTGATATACGCGCCGCCTGTTGCATATTATGTGTTACTATTACTATAGTATATTTATCCTCAAGCTTTCTTATAAGCTCTTCTACTTTTAATGTTGATATTGGGTCTAAAGCTGATGTTGGCTCATCCATAAGAATTATTTCTGGATTCATAGCTATAGCCCTAGCAATACATATTCTTTGTTGCTGCCCTCCTGAAAGACCTAAGGCAGAAGATTTTAATCTATTCTTAACCTCATCCCAAATAGCAGCATCTCTTAAACTCTCTTCTACAATCTTATCTAAAACCTTTTTATCTTTTATTCCATGTACTCTTGGTCCATAAGCAACATTGTCATATATGCTCATTGGGAAAAGATTAGGCTTTTGAAATACCATCCCTACTTTAGTACGAAGTGCTATAACATCATCGTCTTTGTATATATCTTTTCCATCAACCTGTATTTCTCCTTCAATTCTAACTATAGGAATTAAATCATTCATTCTATTTAAAGTACGAAGGAAAGTTGATTTACCACATCCTGAAGGACCAATTAGTGCTGTAACTTCATTTTCTTTTATATCTATATTAATTTTCTTTAACGCATGATTACTTGCATAAAATAAATCTAAATCTCTTACTTGAATTTTTGTTTTCTTATCACTCATCTTAATACCACCTTAAATTAATAGTTTGCCTTATTAAATTTTTTAGCTATTAACTTAGCTGAAATATTTAATGCTAGTATTATAACTATAAGAACTATTCCAACTGCCGCTGCTGTTTCTATATCTCCTTTTTCCTTTGTTACAAGGTAAGCTTGAACTGTAAGTGTTCTTGCACTTGAAAAAATTCCTTTTGGCATTTGTGCAACAGTTCCAGCAGTAAGTAATATAGCTGCTGATTCCCCTATTATACGTCCTATTGATAATATTACTCCTGAAAGTATTCCAGGCATTGCACTTGGTAATATTACTTTATATAAAGTTTGAAACTTTGTAGCACCTAATCCTAAGGATGCTTCTCTATATGATTCCGGCACAGTTTTTAATGCCTCTTCTGTTGTTCTAATTATTACAGGTAAGATTATTATTGATACTGTTAATGAACCTGCTAAAATTGAATACCCCATTTTTAAAGCTACTACAAAGAATATACCTCCAAATAATCCATAAACAATTGAAGGAATACCTGCTAAACTTTCAGTAGCAAATCTTATAAATTTAACCATCTTTCCTTGTTTAGCATATTCTTGTAAATATACAGCTCCTAAAACTCCTATGGGAGTAGCCACTGCTAAGGAAAGTAAAACAGTCCATAAGGTTGTTACTATCATTGGCAATATTCCTCCACCGCCACCAGCTGAATAATTACTTGTTAAGAATGTTAAATTTATTTTTCCTATGCCCTTTATAAATATGAATCCTAAAATAATTACAAGAATTCCTATTGTAAAGATGGCTGATAACCAAACTAACCCATTTAATATATTATCTTTAACTTTTCTCATATTTATTTACCGCCCTTGTTAGAAAGTTTACTAAGTACTAAGTTTAGTATTAATATGAATATAAATAATACTACCCCTGTTGCAAATAGCATTTCTTGGTGAGTTCCAAATGCATAACCCATTTCTAAGGCTATATTAGTTGTAAGAGGTCTTACACTATCCATTATAGAACTTGGAATAACAGGTGTATTTCCCGCTACTAATATAACTGCCATTGTTTCTCCAATTGCTCTACCTATTCCTAATACTACCCCTGTCATTATTCCTGATTTGGCCGCTGGTACAATAACTTTAAATATTGTTTCAGTTTTTGATGCTCCTAAGGCTAATGATCCTTCTTTATATGCATTAGGTACAGCTCTTATAGCAGTCTCTGATACTGTTATTACCGTCGGTAACATCATTATTGCTAATACTATTATTACAGCTAGCAAACTTTGTCCTTTAGGTAAATTAAATACCTCTTGTATTGTAGGAACTATTATTGCTAATCCAAATACTCCATATAAAACAGAAGGGATTCCAGCTAAAAGTTCTACTGCTCCTGACATAATTTTTGCTATTTTCTTTGGTGCTATCTCTGCTATGAATATTGATGTTAATATTCCCACAGGAACACCTATTAATAAAGCTCCTATTGTAGCACCTAAAGAAGCCACAATCATAGGTAATATTCCATATTTATTTGCACTTGGTATCCATTGTGTACCAAATATGAAATCCCAGAAAGAATATCCTTCTATTATGAAGGGTCTTAATCCCTTATAAAAAACAAATCCTATTATTAAAAGTAAGCTTATTACAGCTACTGAGGCACTAATTAAAAATATCTTTTCAGTTAAGCTTTCTATGAAATATTTACTATTATTATTCTGACTTTTAGCTTCCATATTTACCTCCACCTTAAATTAATCTCCAATAAATATATCTTTGACATTTTTCTTAAATTAATTCTCTTTAATAAATAAGTATTAAGTTACACTTATTAATCCATCTTCTTCAACTATTTCTTGTCCTTCTTTACTCATTATGAAATCTATAAATTTCTTTGAATTTTCATTTAAATTTTCCTCTTTATATACTAATAAAAATGGTCTTGATAGCTTGTACATTTTATTTTGTACATTTTCAGCTGTAGGCTTTACTCCATCAATACTAACTGCGTGCACTGAATTATCTACATAACTAAAGGATATATATCCTATTGCATTCTTATTTCCTGCTACCATTGTTTTAATACTTCCAGAACCATCTGAAATTTGAGCCTGTGGACTTATTTCTTCTGAATTGAATCCAACAATTTCTTGGAAGGCATCTCTTGTTCCTGATCCATCTTCCCTTGAAACTAATACTATTGGAGTATCTTCTCCACCAACCTCTTTCCAGTTTGTTATTTTTCCTGTATATATATCTCTAATCTGCTCCATTGTAAGATTTTGCACTGGATTTTCATTGTTAATTATTACTGACATACCATCATAGGCAATAGGTTTTTCTTTAATTCCAGATTCTAATTCCTTTTCCTTTAAATCTCTTGAAGAAATTCCTATCTCTACAGTTCCATTTATAGCATCTTTTATTCCTGCTGATGATCCTAATTGATTTACCTCAACAGTAATATCTGGCATATCCTTTTTAAAAACTTCTGCTTCAGCCTCTACTAATGGTCCTACTGAACTTGAGCCTGAAATTTTTATTATATTAGCTCTTGATCCTCCACCACATCCTGTTAATAAAAAGCCCATTGCTAAAATACTGCTTAATGCAATTACTACTCTTCTCCTATTCATTTTTTCCTCCGCTTATATAAATTTAATATACATTTTAAAATCTAATAATTTATTTTTATTTAATTTTATATTTTTGTTTCGCTTACAAGATTAATCTTATTTCTCTTAGGTTAAGTTAATATTATTTCTATGTTAAATCTATGTAGAAAAATCCTAAGAATATAAATAATCTATTCTTAGGATTAAATGTATATTAAATATATAAGCGAACTATTTTACTTTTATTAAGTGTTCTTTAGCTACTATGTCTTGCCCTTCTTCACTTAATATGAAATCTATAAAACTCTTACCTGATTCTGTTAAATTTTCTTCCTTATATACTGCTAAGAAAGGTCTTGAAACTTTGTAAGATTTATTTAAAACATTTTCTGGTGTTGCTTCAACTCCATCAACCTTTACTGCACTTACACTATCATCAACATAACTAAAAGATATATATCCTATTGCATTTTCATTACCTTGAACTAAGGACTTGATATTTCCTGATCCATCTGATATCTGAGAATTAACAGTTAACTCTTCAGCCTTAAATCCTACTATTTCTTGGAAAGCATCTCTTGTTCCAGATCCATCCTCTCTAGAAACAACCACTATTTGAGCATCATTCCCTCCAAGTTCTTTCCAATTTGTTATTTTTCCTGTATATATGTCTTTTATTTGAGCTAATGTTAAATCCTTCACTGGATTATTTTTATGTGTTATTAAAGCTATTCCATCATAAGCTATTTCTACTTCTTTAAGTCCTGCTTGTTTTTCTTCTCCCTTAAGGTCACGGGAAGCCATTCCTATTTCTGAAACTCCCTCCATGGCATTTTTAATGCCTGCTGATGATCCTATTTGATTTATTTCTATAGATACATCTGGTTTCTTAGTCTTAAAAGCCTCTGCCTCTGCTTCCATAACTGGCCCTACAGAAGTTGATCCAGATATACTAACTGAATTTGTAGATTTTGCTTCGCTTCCTCCAGAATTACATCCAACCATGGCTGTTGCACCTATAAATATAGTACCTATAATTGCTATTAATCTCTTTTTAAACATATTTAAATTACCTCCAAAATCTCAGTTAATATTGAGTACACTCTTATATTATCTTCTCAATGTTAAAAGGAAATTATGCTAAGGTTAAGTACATGTTAATAAAAAAAATAAAAAGACTTTATAAAAAGTTATTTTTATACAAGTCCTTTTATAATCATTAACACTTATAATAAAAGTTATGAATTAAGTGGTAAAACACTACCTTAATTATTATTTAATAGTCTTGGCAACATTTATTAGCCTTGGAAAGGCATATTCAAAGAATTCCTTGTAGCTTTGACAATAGTAGTTTAACTCTAAAGCTGAGTCTTCCTTTAAATCTCTGCACCTTCTACATCCACCTTTACAAAGTCTAAACCACTTGCACTTTTTGCATTCTTCATGAACTTTAAATGATAATTTTATAAACTCATGATTTTTATTGGTTTCAAATAATTCTTTCATTGTCATATCCTGTATGTTGTCTAGTCTCCATTTATCTAAAACATAAAAATCACAAGGATAAACACTCCCATCACTTTCCACAACAAACTGACAGGTACATGTCCCATTCATTCCACAAGATGATGACTTTCCTAATAAAATTGTTTCTAATAAACCATCAAAATATCTAATGCTTACTCTATTTCCATTTAGAAAATCTTCATACCAAAAGTCGAATAAATTCTTTAAAAACTTAGTATAATCCTTTGGCTTTAAAGAATAATTATATTTACCCTTTTCCTCGTACAATGGGTCAAGACAATTTATAAATTGAAGAAATTTAAAATCTTTTCCCTTAAAATATTTATATACTTTATTTACATGCCTAGCTGTATTAGAGGTCACAACGCATAATATATTAAATTCAACCTTATACTTTTTAAATAACTCTGCTTCCCTTTCTACCTTACTAAAGGTATCTAAACCACAACAATCTTTTCTATTTAAATTGTGTATTTCCTTAGGTCCATCCATAGATAATCCCACAAGAAATTTATTTTCACTTAAAAATTTTGCCCAACTTTCATCTATTAAAGTCCCATTGGTTTGTAAACTATTATATATTTTTAAATTTTTATAATTATGTTTCCTCTGAAGCTCCATTAATCTTTCAAAAAATTCTAATCCTGCTAAGGTAGGTTCTCCTCCCTGAAAAGCAAAACTACAATGGCCATCAGCTTCATTCAAAACCCTTTTGACCATGCTTTCTAAAACTTCATCTCTCATAATTCCATAGCTCTTAACATTTCTATTATCACTTAAAGAATGATAAAAACAATAAGTGCATTTTAAATTACATCCACTAGAAGCTGGCTTAATAAGCAAACTTAATGGTGGCATCCCAATTCCCCCTCTTACTTTTCACAATTATAATAAAAAATATTTATCACTTCTAATAAAATTTATTAATATATAATAACTATCCTTAATAGTATTAAGCTTTTGCTAACTCTTCTTTCAAAGCTTTATAACCAATCTTTTCATTAATTAATCTTACTACCTTATTCATTTCATATTGATCTCTTCCTTTAATACTATATTCTCTACCATCTTTTAAAAATATAGTAATTAAGTAAACATATTTATTAGCTGTATTACTTATATTAATTTCTTTGACATCATGAAAATTTATCTTTTCCTCTCCATTTGCAAAAAGGATAAAATCATTTTTTCTTATAATAAAAGTACTTTTAATACTTTCCTTTGTAGTATATATAACCAGCACAAAACAGAAAATAATAGTTAATACTCTCCATATAGTTGATTTAATATTATTAGCTTCTCTTGCCATAACTCCAATTACCAAGTCAAAAGCGGAAAATATCAATAATACGTTTGATAGCTTATCATATAATAAACTAATAACTTTTGAATCTGTTTTTTTCTTTTCTAACTTAATAGTTTTTAATTTATTATTCCTATAAATAATTAAACCACCTAATATCAAAATACATACAATCAATCTAATAATCATAACTCCTCCTTTGTTTCCTATACTCAAAGCAAAGTATCCATAAAAATCACTTAACAAATTATTAATTTTCTTTATTGTATCATTTTTACAAATTAAAGGAAATAACAATTTAAATATATAAAAAGTTCAATAAATATAAACTAACTAATAAAAAGATATATAAAAAAGTCCACTAAATATAAGCGAAGCAATACTTAAATAAGTGATTATAATCTATTATTTTACATATAACTCTATAAAAAAATTCATCATATATGAGAGAAATGATATTTGAATGAATGATTAGAATTTAATTGTTTTGGGAATGAATTTATCCTTAAAAATCTGAAACTGTTTAAAACGAAATGAGTTTTTCTTATTTAGATAATATTAATATTTATTTTCTTACTAAGTAATAAAAAGCTCTATAAAAAAGTTCACTAGATATAAGCGAAGTAATATTTGAATAAGTGATTAGAATCTATTATTTTACATATAAACTCTATAAAAAAAAATTCATCATATATAAGCGAAATGATATTTGAATGAATGATTAGAATTTAATTGTTTTTGGAATGAATTTATCCTTAAAAATCTGAAACTGTTTGAAGCGAAGCGAGTTTTTCAGATTTAGATAAATTCATGTAAAAACAATAAAAATTCTTCATGAAATTCAATAATCTTTAAGCTATATATGATGAATTTTCTATTTTAGAGTTTTAACTCCTATCTTGGGATTAATCCTATTTTCTTTTGCATTTTTCTAAGAGTTTTCATTGCAGCATAATTTGCTTTTTCTGCACCCTTTTTGTATATTTCCTCTAAAGCTTTTTTATCTCCTAATAAGGCTTTAACCTTTTCTTGAACTGGAGCTAACTCTTCAACTATAGCTTCTGCTACATCATTTTTAAATTCAGCATATCCTTTGCCATCATACATTTTTACAACTTCCTCAGGATTATATCCTTTTATTGCACAAAGAATATTTATTAAATTCTTAACTCCTGGCTGTTCATCAGTATAATTTACAACACCTATACTATCTGTTACGGCTCTTGAAATTTTCTTTCTTATAACGTTAGGTTCATCCATTATTAATATGAAACCATTTGGATTAGCATCTGATTTAGACATCTTTTTGCTTGGATCTTGTAAATCCATTATTTTTGCGCCCTCTTTTGGAACATATCCCTCTGGTATAGTGAATGTTTTGCTATAAGAATTGTTAAATCTAGTACCAATATCTCTAGCAAGCTCTAAATGTTGCATTTGGTCTTTTCCAACTGGAACAAGGTCTGCATTATATAAAAGTATGTCTGCTGCCATAAGAACTGGATAATTAAATAATCCTGCCCCTATTGAATCGCCCATTTTCTTTGATTTATCTTTATACTGAGTCATTCTGCTTAATTCACCCATATATGAATTACATGTTAAAAGCCATGAGGCTTCTGAATGAGCTGGTACATGTGATTGTATAAATAATGTATTTTTCTCTGGATTTATTCCTGATGCTATATATATAGCTAAAACTTCTAAAGTTCTTCTTCTTAAATCTGCTGGTAATTGTTTTACTGTTATGGCATGTAAATCAACAACGCAGAAATAACAATCATATTCTTCTTGTAATTTCGTCCAATTTTTTATGGCTCCTAAATAATTTCCTAATGTTAAATCACCTGATGGCTTTATTCCACTAAAAATAATTTTTTTCTTATCTTCCATTAGTTTTTCTGATGCTTCTAAAAATTAATTGAAGTATCAGATACACCTCCTTTATAAAAATTTAATTAATCTTTTTATTTCTTAAATACTGTTTTCTTTTAAAATAAAAAAGCCCTATAAGCCATAAGACTTATAGGACGAATATATCGCGGTACCACCTAATGTTACAAAGAAAATTCTTTGTATCTCTTTCTTGTAACGTAAGAATTACGATTTAGAATACTAAAATTCCTCTAAACATCTCAAAGATCCATTCAACTTAAGCATAACTATCATACTCCCAGCAAACATATGACTCTCTTAAAGTTTGTTTTTAAGTTTACTAATTCTTGTCATTGATATTTTATATTAACTTTAATGTTATTTTATCATTTTTTATTGTTTAGTCAAGATTATTTAATTTCTTTACTTATTATTAATATGAATTTTATAATTACCCTTTTAATGTTCATTTTAACATTATTTTAATATTATAGTTATTTTTTTATTAAATTATCAATTTTATATTTCCATAATTTTATATATAAAATATTTTTGTTGATTTTTCTTAACATTATGATAATATAGTATTATAACTTTTAAAATAAGAATTTAATAAAAGAATATTAACAAAACACTATATAAAAAATTGCAAATCAAATTATTTTAAAATTATTTATCTTTTATATTTTAAATAATAATTTTTAATAAAAATATTAATTTGGTTGCTTATGAAAGACGGGGTGTATATTATGAATAACAAAAAATCAGATTTTTTAATAATCGGATTTGCACTATTCTCAATGTTTTTAGGGGCTGGTAACCTTATTTTCCCACCTTTATTAGGAAGAAATTTAGGTGCAGATTACTATTTAGGGATTATAGGATTTATAATAACTGGAGTTGGAGTACCACTACTTGGTATATTATCTTCAATGAGAGTTAACGGTAAATTTGAATTATTCGGAGATAAAGTAGGTAAAAAATTCTCATTAATATATTCAATAGCATTATTTATACTTATTGGACCATTATTAGCTATTCCTAGAACAGCAGCTACTACATTTGAATTAGCATTTGCTCCTAACTTTGCAAATATAAATTACTTTGCAGTAATAGTTGTTTACTTTTTAGTTAATTTAATCTTTGTATTAAAACCATCAAAAGTTATAGATGTTTTAGGTAAATTTTTAACTCCTATATTATTAGCTATATTATTTTTCTTAATAGCTAAGGGAGTTCTTAGTCCGATAGACGCTTTAACAAAATCATATACTCCTGATGCTCTTTCTACATCATTACTTGAAGGATATCAAACAATGGATGCAATTGCAGCTGTTATATTCTCTTCAATAATATTAGGTTCAATAAAAGCTAAAGGATATACTGGTAAAGCTAGCTTTAAATTACTTATTAAAGCAGCAGTTATTGCAATCGGAGGACTAGCAATAATTTATGGTGGATTAATATTCCTTGGTGCTCATACTGGGGATTTAGCTTTAGATTTATCAAATTCTCAATTATTACTTTTTGTTGCTGAAAGTATTCTAGGACATGCAGGTGCAATATTAATAGGTGTATCAATGGCATTAGCTTGTTTAACAACTTCAATAGGATTACTTTCTGCTGGTGGAAGTTTCTTTGAAAGAGTTTCTAATGGTAAATTACCATATAAATTTAACGTTTTATTAATGACAGTAACTAGTATATTAGTTGCTAGTATGGGATTAGATAAGATAATATCATTATCAGCTACTTTACTTGGTGTAATCTATCCAGTAACAATAGTTCTTATATTATTAAATCTATTCCATAAGAGAATAACTAACCCACTTACTCATAAGGTTACTGTATATGTTACTTTAGTTGTTAGTATATTAATAACACTAGGTAACTTTATACCTGGAGTAGAAAACTTAGTTTCTCTTCTTCCACTATACTCTAAGGGATTTGGTTGGATAATACCTGCTTTAATAGGATTTATAATACCAAGCATTATTCCTACAAGAGAAACTGCTACAGCTTAAAATATAATATCTTATAATATAAGAATATTTATCAAAATTTATATTTGATAAATATTCTTTTTTATTTATAAATCTTTTTTCACTTTAAATTCTATAAAAAAGATTATTTTTTAACTATAATTTTATTCGCTTTATCTTAATCAAAAATAAACTTTCTTTAATTTTAATATTTTAAAAATAACATTAATATTATTTTTAAATTTCAATAATCTTATCCATAACTTTACAACTTATGCAATGAAATGCTACAATTATTTTGTAATTTTAAAAAGGAGGATGCTTAAATTGGCAAAAAAAACTAGTAAAAAAAGTAATTCTAAAAAGCCTATTAAAAATCGCAAATTAATAATAACACTTTCAATTATAGGGCTTTTAATAGTTAGTTTAGTAGGAGGTGTAGCTACTTACGGACTAACTATGCTTGGAAAAATTAATAAAGTTGATTTAAATGAAAATAATTTAGGAATTGATAAAGCGATAGACGAAAAACTTTCTAAATACGATGGAATAGCTAACATAGCTTTATTCGGAATTGATGCAACTGACGGTAATGTAGGTAGATCAGACGCTATAATGATTGCTACAGTTGATAAAATACATAATAAACTTAAATTAACTTCAATAATGAGAGACTCTTATGTGGATATTCAAGGACATGGAAAAGATAAAATTAACCATGCCTATGCTTTTGGTGGACATGAATTAGCTTTAAAAACTTTAAACGAAAACTTTGATTTGAACCTTAAAGATTTTGCTACAGTTAACTTCTCATCACTACCTAAAATAATCGATTCTGTTGGTGGAATGGACTTAAATATAAGACAAGATGAAATTGATGCAAGTCCTGGTATAAATGATCATATAAAAGATTTAAATAGACTTAGCCATACTGATTGTCCTTTAATAACTTCACCTGGTGTACAACATGTAAATGGTACACAAGCATTAGCTTATTGTAGAATAAGATACACTGCTGGTGGAGATGGTGAAAGAACTGAAAGACAAAGAATAGTTTTAAGCAAATTATTTGAAAAATTTAATCAAGTTTCTCCAGCTAAATACCCAACAATCTTAAATGAACTTCTTCCTATGGTAACTACTAGTCTTTCATCTAGTGAAATTCTAAATCTTGCAAAAATAGTTGCTTCTATGGGTGGTTCTGGTTTAGAACAAGAAAGATATCCTATGGATGAGTATTCTAAAGGTGAGATGATTCATGGCGTTTATTATTTAACATTTGATAAAGATGCTACTGTTAAGCAAATTCATGATTATATTTTTGAAGATAAAAAATAAAATTTTTCATATACTTCTATATATTTATAGAAGTATTATTTTTGCTTAATACTATTGATTTAAATTAAAATATAATTTTTTTAATTCTATAATATTAATATAAAAATTGGAGGTTATTATGAAAAGAAGGAGAATTATTACAACCCTTATACTAACGCTTACTCTATCCTTGCAAACCATATCAGTTTTTGCTCAGCCAAATAAAGAAGTAACTAACATTTCTTCAGAAAAGACTGATATAAATAATGGCTGGGTTCATGAAAATAATAATTGGTATTATATATTAAATAATAAAAGAATAACTGGTTGGAAAGAGATTGATAATAATTGGTATCATTTTAATAGTGAAGGACTTATGGAAACCGGTTGGAAATTTATAAATGGTTATTGGTATTATTTAAAATCTAATGGATCTATGGCTACCGGTTGGCAATTTATAAATAATGATTGGTACTATTTAAATTCTAATGGACCTATGGCTACTGGTTGGAAATTTATAAATAATGATTGGTATTATTTAAAATCTAATGGACCTATGGCTACTTCATGGCAAAAAATAAATGATGATTGGTATTACTTAAAACCTAATGGACCTATGGCTACTGGTTGGCAAAAGATAAATAACAATTGGTACTATTTAAATTCTAATGGACCTATGGCTACTGGTTGGAGATTCTTAGATAATAATTGGTACCACTTAAGTGAAAATGGACCTATGACTATAGGTTGGAAAAATTCAGATGATAAATGGTATTATCTTGATAATAATGGTGCAATGGTTCAAAATTCTGAAAAAACAGTTAATGGAAACATATATAAATTTGATTCAGATGGTGTAATGATAACTGATAAATGGTTTGGCTCTACTTATGTAAATAAAGATGGAATTGTATTACATGGTACTCCATCTAGATCTCATTCATATACTCAATACAAGTTATTTAATTATATGAGTAATGAAGATAATAGAGAATCTGTTCATTATGCTGCTATAGACCTTCACGGTGGAGAAACAACTAATAACTGTGTTTATTTCACTTCTGAAGCTTTAAGAAGAGCTGGAGTTAAAATCCCTCTATACGTGGCTAACACATATCAATTAGAAAGAGAGTTACTTTCTAGAGGATGGATAAAATCAACTAACACAAGTGATCTTAGACCTGGTGATGTAGTATTTTCAGGATATAAACATTCATTTACATTTATGAATTGGTATGATAAGGATTATGCTTATATAGTTGATAATCAAAAAAAATATTTTGATTCTGTTCTTCATAAAAGACTAGTCTCAGTAGATGATCCTATTAATGATACTATAAGAGCAACTCATTTCTTTTACTTACCAGAATAATATATATAAATTTACTTTTAATTTATAAAATTATTAGTATTATATAAAAAGGAGACAAGCTATTAGCTAAACTTAAGCTAATAGCTTGTCTTTATTATTTTTCTACTACTGATTTAACATAGTCTAATTCTTCTAAATTATCAATTTCATAAATACTATTTTCTGAAATCTTTTCAATGCGAATATCTAACTTAGAAATATTATTTTTTACAATATCATCCCAATATAATTCACTAAAATCGCCATTTTCAACCATATCTTCAAGTTCCTTAACTATTATATCTGTATCTTTCTTATCCCAATAAGATACTCCACATAATATATAACCTTCATCATCTCCAACTTCTATATCATTTACCTTTAAATTCTCATCAAAACTAAGTTTCCATTCTCCTTTAAAGCCTTGTTTATTGGCAGAAAAATACATTGATGTTTCTGGTTTTTCTAATAAGAAATTTTCTGATATATAAACATCAGCATCAACCACATAGGTATTCTCTAAATATTCTCTAACTAAATACATAGTATATATATTGTTATATATATCATATTTATCATTATTAACTAGTTTTACTCCGTATTTATCCTTTAAATAATCAAATTTTTCTGCAAGATAACCTGTAACTACAATTATTTCTTCTACTCCTCTTTCTCTTAAAAATTCTACCTGTCTTTCTAAAAGAGGTCTTCCATTAACTTCTATAAGTGACTTAGGTGTATCTAAAGTTAGGGGTCTTAATCTAGTTCCCATTCCTGCTGCTAGTAATATTGCTCTCATTTGTTAATCTGCTACTCAAAATATGGTCAAATATATCCATATGGAGATTATTCCTTCTTCATAAAGCCTCGCCTTGCCTAAGCTACTACGATTTTTTATGGCTCTCCAAAGGCTTAAATTCCGAAGTTAGCCCTCCGTACATATATAAGTGCTTTTGATTTTAAGCTATCTTATATTCTTTAGCATTTTTAAGATTGATACTTGCATTTAAATCTCTATCAATAGTAAATCCACAATCGCATTTATAAATTCTATCAGATAGTTTTAAATCCCTCTTAACCTTTCCACAACTACTACAAGTTTTACTTGATGGATAAAATCTATCAACTATTCTAAGTTCTATATGATTTTCTTTACATTTAACTGTTAACTTAGTTTTAAATTCAAAAAACTTCTGACTTGCAATAGCTTTAGATAAATGCTTATTCTTCATCATTCCTTTAACATTTAAATCTTCAATTGTTATATAGCTTGGTTTTTGCTTTATAATTGAAAATACTGTTTTATTTATATAATCAGTTCGTATATTAGCTAATCTCTGATGAAGTCTTTGTACTTTTACTACTTGTTTTTGAATATTTTGACGAGTAGCTCTCCCTTCTTTTAAATTTTTATTTCTTATTTTTAAACTTTCATATTTTCTTGAAAGTTTTCTTTGCTCTCTTTTTAACTTCTTTTCGATTTTCTTAACCGTTGAATTTTTATTTATATTTTTAAATTTATTACCATTTGAACATATTGCAAATTCCTTAATACCTAGGTCAATTCCTAAGCCTTCATTATTTGTATTAGATATTTTTATACCTATATTACTATTAGATATTTTTATATCTCTTTCTTCAACCAATATAGATACATAATATCTATCAGCTTTTTGACTTACTGTACCACTTTTGACTATTGAATTTACAGGAATATAACCAAATTCTTTTAATCTTACCCATCCTAAAGTTGGTATTTTGACTCTATGTCTTTCTAAAGTCCAATCAGTCTTATTATTCTTAGGGAAATAAGCTTTTACATCTTGATTTTTCTTTTTCTTGAACTTAGGAAAGCCTTTAGATTTTTTAAAGAAATCTCTAAAAGCTTTATCTCCATTCATAATAGCTTGTTTAGTAGCTTTTGAAGATACTTCTTTAATCCATTTCATATCTTGATTATTAGGGATATACTCATTATTTAACCACTTTGAAAAATCCATACCACTTACAAACTTTCCTTCTTTCTCATAAACTTCTTTATTATGAGCTATATAAAAGTTATAGACAAATCTTGATACACCAATAGTTTGGTGTATTTTAGACTTTTGTTCATCAGTAGGATTAATCTCCACCTTGTAAGCCCTTTTCAACTTCTTCATCCTCTCTAACCTTTTTCTTAAAACTTTAATAACTTCATCTAATATTATTCCTTTATCATTAAAATATTATCTAAGAAATTCAATTTGATTTTTTAAATCACATTTTAGGTTAGAAGTTGAAACCCGTGTATAAACAACTATTTTTCTACTATCTGTTTCTTTATGTTTTCCTATATGCTCAAGATACTGTTCATAAGTGTATTACCTTGTATTTATAGGATTTCTAAATGCCTTTAATTTTCCCTTATTATCCTATCTTTGTAATGTAATAATTGATAAATTTAATAATTCTGCAAATTCTTTAGGCTTATAATGTTTAATCATATAATCACATGCTTTTGTGACTATATTATATCATATTAGACTATATTTAATTATATTTTTATCAACTAATGAGCATCTCCTTTATTATTCTCTCAAAACTTACTTTATATTTCTTTTTCTTTAAAATAATCTAATATTAAGGCATTTACAATCCCCTCTTAATTAGTAAAATATAATTGATTTCTTTTATTATATATTTCATATCTATTAAGAACTACACTGCTGTATTAGTAACATTAGTTAATTCTTCTTCATGTGCTGGTTGAGTTGCCACTACAAATGAGCCTATCATAACCATTAAAGCACATATTACCATTTTAATAGTTATATCATGACCTAATAGTACTTTATCAAAAATCATTGCCCATACAACATAAGTTATATTAAGTCCCATTGCTCTTGTTGGTCCTAATTTATGAATAGCCGTATAATAACAAACGTAAGAGATTGTTCCCATTAAAGCTGTGCCTATTATAAGAAAAATAACATTTCCTTTTAAAACTTCAAATACTAATGGATAAGCTTTTAATAAAGGAAGAATTATTACTCCTGAAAAAAGAGCAGATATAAACTGTCTAATTTGTAAAGCTTGCTTAGGACTTATATCTTCATCTTTCATACCATAAGAGCATATTACAGATTCTGAACCCCATCCTAAAACACTTAACCCAGCAAATAAAAATCCTATTAAACTAGCTTTTCCCCCATCATTTCCAAATCCTAAAAGAGCTATTCCTAATATACTTATTGTTAATCCAATATATCCTTTTCTACTAATTTTTTCTTTTAAGAATATTGCTGCTAAAACGGCTCCAACTGCAGGATATATTGATGATATAGTAGCTGCATATGATGGTCCTATATAATTAACAGAAAGTAAATATCCAGTCATACCCATAGGGCCACCAAATATTGACGCTAAAATAACATATTTTGTACTTGGAGTTTTTAATGACTTAAAAAGTTTTCCAACTTGTCTTGTAAAAATCATATAAATAAACATCCATAAAGTTGAAAAAAAATCATGTAAAAATGTACTTACAAAAGGAGCTAACATTATAGCTGCCTCTGTATTTATAAATGGAGCCATGGATAATATAACTCCAACTAAAACAGTATCTAGCCCCCAAGCCATAGCAGATATAATTCCACTGCCATATCCTTTATAATTACTTTTAAGCATACTGCCCCCTCCTTTAAATTCATACTTTATTGCCCCATTAAAATTTTATCTAATAATTCTAAATTTTTCTTTCCTCTATTATATCTATCTATACCATAAGTTCCAAAATCATCGCCTTGAGCTTCTTTTAAAATAGTCCATATGCTCCATAAAAAGTCCTGACATATTTTATAGACAAGAATTCTTATCTTATGCTTATCTTCAATTAAATTGTTAAAATATAGATTTAAGAATAATTCTTCATCATCCTCTGAAAAATCACATTCAATTGAGTGAGCAGCTAAATCCCACATAGGATCATTTAATCCACTGTACTCCCAATCTATTAGATACATTCTTTCATTAATATCTTTAACAAAGTTCTCTGGAACGGTATCATTATGACATGGTTTTATTTCCATTCCATTATCTTCTAAAACTTTTTCTAACTTTAATACTCTTGTTTTTATTTCATAATAATCTTCAAAAAGAGTACCGTTAACCTTTTTAACAAGACTCTCATACTCCTCAATTTTCTCAAAAACATTAAATCTATTTTTCATTTTTATCTCTGAATTATGTAAAGTTCTTAATGCTCCTACCACTAATTCCATATTTTCTTTCTTTTTAGCTGTTGCAGGATTAAGAGTTTCTGCTCCCTCTATAAGTTCTGCAATCTTTACTCCAGACTCTTCATCAAACAAAAGTATTTTAGCATCTATTCCTTCATCTGCTGCTAGTTTAGAGTTTATCATTTCATCTCTTCTATTAATCATAGAGCTTGTACCTAATCCTGGTATTCTTACTATATAAGCTTTGTCATTTACAAAAGCCTTATAGTTTTTATTAGTCATACCTCCTACAGGTACTATTTCTTTAACTTCTTCTTCTGAAACCTTTAATCCATTAACTATAGCACTTTTTACTTGATCTATTTTATATTGCATTTCTTTTCTTCTTATCATAGGTATAATGTGTTTTTTTACTTTTTCATATTGATCTTTATTGTCAATTTCTCCCCAAACAAGGTCATTTATCTTTTCATAACCAACCTTATAATTTCTAGCAACATCTAACATAGTGTACTCATAATTCATATATGGATTTATATTATGTTTAAATTCTTTTAACATCATTTTAAATAATTTATAAGATATTTTGCTTATACCAATCATTTCTCCATCAATCTTATTAAATTGGTGTACATCTTTTGACATTTTAAAAAGATAGCCATCTCTTATTTCAACGAAGGCCTCATCCCCTGATCCACTTTCATTAGTAATTAAAACACAATCTCTATTGTCATTTTTAATAATTTGTTCTACAGCTCTACTTTCAAAAACAAGATCATTTTCTACCAATATAAAATCATCATCTATATATTCCTTAGCTAAAGCTAAAGAACTCATAGTTCCTGTCCATTTATAATTTGAATTAGTTACACAAAAAATTGTTGAATCTTTTTTAGCTAATTCTTCATAGTATTCTTTCTTATATCCATTTACTATAACAATCTTCTCTATACCATTTGATTTTAAAATATCAATTATTCTATCAATTATTCTGAATTCCTCAAGCTCTAAAAAACCAGCTGGCTTTCCAAAATCACCTTTACCACCAGCTCCTAAAACAACAGCTTGTTTAACTTTATGAAATTTATGCTTATGTATTGCTAACTTTGTACTCTTAACTTTATCTAATGAATTTTCTAGTAATGCAATTCCTGCCTCAGTTAATTCATATTTAACATTCCTCTTATCTATATCAATTTTAACTATGTATTCTTTAGTCAATAGTTCCTTAAGTAAAGAATTTATTTTACCTAAAGAAATGTTTAGCATTTCTGCTAATCTTCTTTGACTTATATTATCTTCATCATTTATAATTTTTAAAACTTCAATATCATATGATAACATCCTCAACTCTCCCTTCGTTCATTTTTTGAACATTAATATAATATCACAAAATTTTCCTTATTACAATAAAAAAGGGGCTGTATCAAAATATAATAAAACTTACTTTGATACACGCCCTTCTTAAAACTATTTAATAATATTAATTTTAAAATTACTATTTAAATTTGATATTATTGCTAGATATATACTTCTTATTTAAGATTATTTTATATTAAGTATTAATACCAATAATTATCCAAATCATCTTTAGGAATAACTAAAATTTTAGGATTCTTCTTAGGATCTATCCACTTTAATATTTTAATCATTTTTTCTCTAGGCATTGAAACACATCCTCCAGTAGCCCCTCTTCCTAGACAATGTACAAAAATTGCTCCTCCTTTATTTGGAACCTGATTGTGATTATAATCAGTTATTAAAGAATATTCATATTGTCTAGGATAAGAAATTAAATGCTCATAATCTCCACCTGGATTATAATTAATCAATCTATTATATGTAGAATTTTCGCTATTTAAATCCCAATACATATTATTATTAACCTTTATATAATCTAATTTTGTTCCAGGATTATTCTTAACTCCAAAAGCGCCTGTTATGCTCATAACACCAGCTGGAGTAGTATTAGTTGATTGAACTCTATTTTCAATGTAAGCAAGTCCATTAGCTCCTACTCTTCCAGTTGTACTATCAATATTATTCCATTCACCAGAATCATTCTTTTCATAAATTTCTATATTACAATAACTTGTACTCATATTATTTGTCGTTACAACTATTATTTGATTACTATTTTCTAACTTTGGATTTCTAAAAGCTTTTTCATAATGAGCTACCCCATTATTATCTATTCTCCATCCATCAATATATTGGTTATTTATCATTTTACCATCATCATTAAAGTAATACCAATAATCATTTATTTTGTTCCATTTTGTATCCATAACTCCATTTTCTTTAAGATGATACCATGTATCATTTATATTTTGCCAACCAATTTTCATAACTCCATTATTGTCAAAATAATACCACTCTTTATTTATATAATCCCACTTTCTACTCATTACACCACTATCTTTAAAGTGATACCATTTATTATTTATATATTTCCATCCAGTTTCCATAGCACCACTTTCATTTAAATGATACCATGCTCCCCCTAGTTCTCTCCATCCAATATCCATTACACCATTTTCTCTTAAATGGTACCAACTGCCGTTAATATTTTGCCAACCAGTCATCATGTATCCACTATTATTAAAATAATACCAATCTCCATTTATTTTTCTCCAACCAGTATCCATTACGCCATTCTCTCTCAAATGATACCAAGTTTTATTTATATACTTCCATCCGATTTCCATTTCTCCCTTTGAATTAAAGTAAAACCAATCCCCCTTTATATTCTCCCAATCCTTACTTCTAAGATTATTAGAATCAACATAGCTCCACTTATTATTTTCAAATTTCCATTCCTTATTATTAGCTGCTTGTACATTTTCTCCTAATACAAATCCACTACATAAAGTAGTAATTGCACAAATCAAACTAAATAATTTTATTTTTCTTTTTGTGAATTTCATTATAGACTCCTCTTACAATAATTATTAAAATATCAAAAATTAATTATATATTCATTATTTTAACATAAAATAAATACTTTGTTAACAATTTTTGTAACTATTTATCCAAATTATGTATAAATTTAAACAACATAAAAAAACTATATGATAAAATTATTTTTAAAATTCTATCATATAGTTTAGTTATACTTATTTTTAGTTATTTAAAAGAATATTTACTAATCCATTAGCAAATTTACCTGAAAAATCTCTTCTTAATATATCTTGATGTGAATAAGGAACTGGAAACTCTACTAAAACTGATTTAGCTCCTATAGCATTTCCATAAGTTATTACAAATCCACCTGGATATTTATTTATATTTCTAAAGCCAAATTCATTATCAAAATATCTAGCAATGCTAGGATTACCTATTGTTTTGTTTTCCCATCCATGTACATCTAAAAGAACTTTTTCAGTTGCTCCTTCCATAGTTTTATTTATGAAACTATATAAAGCCTTTGCCTCTGGAGAACCTAATGCTGTTGGTCCTGTATAGTTTCTAGCACTATAAAAAGGAGAAAATCCTGTAGGGAATGATCTATTTATATCATTCTTAGTTGTTACTGTAGTTCTACCTGGTCCATTGTTTGTCCATCCATCAATTCTTCCATCTGGATTAGCTGAAGGTATAATATATACACTCCATTCACTTAAATCTATTCCTTTAGTATTATATTCACTTCTTAATCTATTTACTGACTTTTCAGCTATTATTTTAAGTTCTTGTGAATCACCACTCCAAGCATCTTCATATCCATGTACTCCAAACACTGAGAATAATACTTTTTTACCGTGTCCTATTCTATAATATTCTAAATCTCTGCCATTTCCACTCTTTCCATATACACCTTCAGTTACAATCTGATTTCCTACTCCATTTTTATCTAAATACCAATCATCTATAACTTTGCTACTTTCTTTTTCTCCACTATTATTAAAATAATACCATTCACTTTCTATAGTTCTCCATCCAATACTCATAACTCCATTATTATTGAAATAATATGTTGAGTTATCAATATCTTGCCAGCTTGTCTGCATTTTACCTATATTATTAAAGTAATACCAGTCATTATTTATTTTTCTCCAACCAGTATCTGCAGGTCCATTTTCTTTTAAATGGTACCATATATCATTTATATATTGCCAACCTGTTTGCATTTCGCCACTATTATTAAAATAATATTTGTCTCCATTTATATCTTGCCATCCAGTATTCATTTTACCGTCCTCTTCAAGATGATACCATATATTATTTATATGTTGCCAACCTGTCTGCATTTCTCCATCTGAGTTTAATAGATACCAATTACTTCCTAATGATCTCCAACCAGTATCCATTACTCCATTATCTCTGAAATGATATCTTTTATTTCCTATAGACTGCCATCCTGTTCGCATTTCTCCATCATTATTAAAATAATACCAATTACTATTAATCTTTCTCCAACCAGTATCCATAGGACCATTATTTCTAAAATGATACCATATATCATTTATATATTGCCAACCAACTTGCATTTCTCCATTATTATCAAAACGATACCATTCATGATTTATTTTTTTAAAACCAGTAGCTAAACTTCCATCACTTTCATGATAGTACCACTTATCATTTATAAGTTCCCATCCAATTTTTATCTCTTTGTTTTTCTTGTCATTTAATTCTACCTTATTGTCAATTTTTACTTCACTAATATTTGTTGTATTCTTATTTCCTTCAGCATAAACTGTCTCAATGTTACCTAAAGTAACAAAACCTAACAGTCCTAAAGAAAGAACTAATGCAATACTTTTTCTCTTCACTTGTCCACCTCTTTTTTTTGAATTAGCGTATAAATTTGCTTACACTTAAATATTACCTTATTAATCTATATTTATCAATATTAGAAATTTATTCTATAATAAAAAGACTGAATTTAATCAGTCCTTTTATTACTGTTTCCATATTCCTTTTTCATCGAAATAATAACTATTTCCCTTTATATATTGCCACCCTATTTGCATTTCTCCATTCTCATTAAAATAATACCATTGTCCATCTATTTCTCTCCATCCAATGTCCATTACACCATTATCTCTAAAATGATATTTTGGAGTACCAATATTTTGCCATCCTATTTGCATTTCTCCATTTGAATTAAAATAGTACCAATCATTATTTATTTTTTTCCATCTTACATTCATTGAACCTGTAGTTTCAAAATGATACCATATGTTATTTTCAAATAACCATCCTATTTGCATTTCTCCATTTATATTAAAATAGTACCAAATATTATCTATTTTTCTCCACCCAATATTCATTACTCCATTATCATTAAAATAATACTTATATTTACCTATTGTCTGCCAACCCTTTTGCATTTCCCCATCATTATTAAAATAATACCAATATCCATCTATTTCTCTCCAACCTGTGTCTACTGTTCCATTATCTCTAAAATGATACCATATATTATCTATACATAGCCAACCTGTTTTCATCTTACCTGATTGATCAAAATAATACTTGTTATTATCTATATTATTCCATCCAGTAACATATTTTCCGTCTATATAATAGTACCATATGCCATCATTCATTACCCATTTTTCTATAATATTTTCAGAATACTTACCTTCATTTATAAGCTTAACTTTTGATGCATCTACAAAGCCTTTATCATTCCAATCGTATGGACCTTTGAAAGCTACTGCTGATCCATTTGATATTACAGGGGTTGTTCTAACTGGATTTATTTCATAACAGTCTTTTCCATTGTGATTAAGCTTTTCTTTGTTAGTTAAAATAGTTGTAGCTCCTATTTTTTCTACTCTTTCAGTATATAAGCTACCTACATCATATAATTTTTCATTATCTTTATTTGTAACACTACTAGCCCCTGTATAAATGCCTAGCTGATAGTAATTATAATCTTTTAAACCTGATATTCCTTTTCCACTTGCCCAGTAATCAGCTATATAAGCATTTTGTCCTGCTTTTTCTCCCCAAAATGGATCTGAAGCATACTTAACATTAGCTCCACTACCCTTATTCCCAAGGTATCCTCCAAAATATCTCCAATCTTCCGGATCTGAATATCCTCTAGAAATATAATATTTTGCAAAATCATTTATACAGCCTTCAACAGTTTCAAATGAATTTGCTGATGCTCCTGGACTTGAATCAATAGCATTTATTCCAAATAAATTATTTTTTTGTTGAGCTATTTGAGATGTCCCCCAAGCTGATTCATTAGCTGCTAGTCCTAAAAGTAAAAGAGCATTTGCTCCATATTTATTTTGTGCATCTATAAAAGCTTGTCCAGTTCCTCTTAATTTACTATATGATTTTGTCTTTTTATCAATAAAATTATTTAATTCTTCAGCAGTAAATGTTGTTTTACTTCTAAATGGTAAATTCATATAATATGGATAAAAAGGATTATTTGCATTTACAGAATTATTATGATTATCATTTTGTAAATCACCTATTAATGTACTTAAATCTTTATAAAAATATTTGTTATCATAACTATAATATTTTACATTTTCACTTAAGAAATTAGGTGCTGGTCCTATAATAACCTCATATCCACCTTCAGAATAATTGGTAAGATCACTACTTATATAATGGATTAACTCTCCATCTCTAACTATATAATAACTTGGATTTTTTACTTGGTTTAATGGTACTATGACTAAATCATAATTTCCAGAACTAGTATCTTTATTTACCCAACCTTCATATCCTCCAACTTCTATTTTGGCAACATTTCCTCTATCCTCAATTATTGGAACATCATCTACATAACCATGATTAATATATGTAAAGTCATTTGTTAAATTAGGATTAGCATATATATTGGTTATTTCTCCATATCCAGCTGGACTTCCATTTTTATATTTAACTAATCTTCCCATTGATTTTTCTGAATAAGCTACTTGTCCACTATCATTTAAAACAACAGGCATTGCTGCAAAAGTATTATATTTTCCACTTAAATTTTTAACTTTATTCTCTGCTTCTTCCTTTGTGTTTGCAGAATCTAAAAAAGTATATTTCCCATTTTCATGAGCTAATGCTATCTCATACTTACTCTTAGTCTTTGTAACAAGTCTGTTTATAGATTCTTGACCTTCTTTATCCTTTTTAAATTCTTCTCTTTTAATTCCATTTTCATCTTTATAACTTTCTACATTATCATTTGGGATTAAGAAAAACATATTTGGTTTTTTTACAATTTCATAAGTTTCTCCAACTAAAGTAGAATATTTATTTTCATCAGAATTATTGTTTACATTCTCTAAAGCTATAACATTAATTGAAGTTACACTCAAAGTAATAACTGTAGCAATAATAAACTTTTTAATCAATGAAACTCCCCCTTTTATTTTTATCTTCTTAATTTTTTAGTAAATTTATTTATTATTTCTAATAAGCAATCATCTTTAATAACTAGTAAAATCAAGAAATAAACTAATGAGTTTATAGTTATTACTGCTAAAGTAAATAGTATAACTCCACTTATAAATTTTCCTATAAAATAAGTTATAGGTATAAATAATAATGATATTGCTAGATACTTCATCTTATCTAGGCTAAAAATGTTAAAATCTAAGTCCATAACAAATTTTATATATAAGTATTCTAATATAATAACCACTATATTAGCTAACATTGTTGTTATTACTGCATTTGTTCCATTGAAATAGCCTGTCCATAATAATGTTACATTTAATACTAGGTTTACTGCTCCCCCTATAAATGTTATCTTTACTTGTTCTTTTTCTTTTCCTCTTATATACATAACCTGATTACTTAATATGGTCTCAAATCCTAAGGTAATTATATATATAGCAAAAACCTTAAGCATTGGTATAGCATCTAAATACTTACTACCACCATATATAAGAATTACCTCTTTAGCTAAAACTAGCATACCTATAGCAGCTGGGAAAAGAACTATAAAATACATTCTAGAAATTTTATCTAATAAACCTTTATACTCATCATGATTTTCATTTGCTATATAATTTGACATTCTTGGAATAGTTGCATAAATAACTGTAAGCAACAAGGTATTTATTATGTTACTTATATTTTGCGCTGTTGTATAATAAGCAACAGAATCCATATTTATATACTCTCCTATAAAATATCTATCTAGTTGAGTGTATAATACATTGGCATTTGATAATATAACAACTAAAAACATAGGTTTTATATGTCTTAATAATTTTAAGTCTGAAAAATCAAAAGGTATTCTTTTTCTTATGTATATAAAACTTACAATATTATTTAAAAATGTTGATAAAACTAAAAGAATCATATATTCTTTTAAGTCATTAGCACTTCTAACAAGTATAAATAAAAATACTACATAAACAATTCTAATTATGATAGTTTTTATTGTTATGAAGTCATAGTTTTCTAACCCTTCATTTACCCATTCAGTATAAAAGATATTAGCTAATAAATTAAAAGTTAATATCATACAAGCAACATATATTTCTGTTCCAGAATAGTTAAATTGAACAAATAATACATACCCAATTGTTGTAAGTATATTTGTTATAAAGGTTAGAGTAAATAGACTTGTATATACCTGGGATAGCTTCTTTTTATCATCTCTAACTCTACTTATTTCTCTTAAACCATATTGATATACTCCAAAACCTGCAAATATGAAAAAGTATCCATATATTGTTTGGGAGAAGTTTATTGTTCCCATTAAGTCTGGCCCTAAAACTCTTAATACATAAGGACCTATAATTATTGGAACTACTACATTAAAAATATTTAATAAGAATTTAAATATTATATTTTTCGATATTGATTTATTCATAGTTCCTCCTAATTATAATATTCTATCATTACTATGTCTCCACCATTTAACTTTTCTTGATTTGTTGGTGCTTCTACATAATCCCATTCCTTTATAGGTGTCATATAATTTGGTCCATAATTTTCTCTTAAATAACCATCTGGATTCTCAGGAACCGTATATTCTTTTCCTTTAAACATGATTTTTTCAAGGCCTCTCTTTTTAACAAAATACCTCATTCCTTCAAACCCAGTTGATATATCTTTATCTTTATAACTAACTTTATTTAGTTTATTATTTTTAAAAGTAAATCCATATGTCCACATAAGATTTTCATCTTTAAAATAGTAAAATATATCAAAGTATAATCCTTTATAGCTATATGTTTGCTCTACTACCTTACCATCTAAAGTAAATTCACGAACTTTTTTTATATTAGCTTCTTTAAATGCTTTTTCTACTTCTTCAACTTGATTTTCGTAAAACATTCCTAAATCTATATCTAAATCGTGTGCTATAAAATCCTTTTCTCTCATAGCTCCAAGCAAAGTTCCATAATCAAGCCAAAAATGAAGATTATTTTTATCTAAAGTTTCCTTTATAGTTTCTAAACAATCTTTAGCATGCTCTTTAAATAAAACTCTTCTTCCTTCTTCTAATTTCTCCTTATGATTTTTTCTCATATTTTTTACTAAATTGGTATTTGCAAAAGTTTCACTCAACATAATATTTCTTACTATGTTCTTTAATTTTCTTTTCACTTTACTCATAACTATCTCCTAAAAATCTCTTATTTCATAAGCAAATTATATTATAAATGCATAAAAGAATTTTATATTTCAAAATCCTTTTATGCTTTATGGTTAATTCTTATATTCAATAAATCCTTTTATTCTACTTTTAAAAGCAAGCCAACTTCTTTTTGACTTAGTTGTCTTAAATGTTATTAAATATATTAATGATTTTAAGAAATGATATCCCTCAGCCTTAATAAATAATATTAGCATAGAAAAATCAAAATTTGATTTTACCATTGCACCAAATCCTAAACCATAACTATATATTTTTTTATCATCCATATTGCTATTTGAATCATAATGTGGATGATATATTTGAAGTTCTGGATTATATATTATTTTTAGTCCCTTTTTACAGTTTTTATATATCAAATCTGCATCTTCACAAGCTCCAAAATATTTACCTGCTCCTAATTGATTATTAAATTTTACAAAGCATTTTTTACTATCTAAAAACATAGTTACTGAAGAACACTTTGTATAAAAGTTATTTTTATTTATTTCTATCTTCTCTTTAGGCCACTCCCTAAGTGAATCTTCACCATTGCGCTCAACAATTCTTCCCATTAATAAATCACAATGTTCTTTTTCAAAGTAATTATTAACTATATTAAGGGTATCTACTAGATATTCACAATCATCATCTGGAAAAGCTATTATATCTCCAGTTGCTATCTCTAACCCTTTGTTTCTATTTAAAGCTAATCCTCTTTCATTAGATTTTATGTGAACCACTTTTATTTTTTCTTTATATTTACTAATTATGGGCTCTAAGTCTATTTCTTTATTTTGATCAACAATGATTACTTCAACTTTATCCATTGGATAATTTGAATTCATTAGACTTTCAAGAAAACACCCTACTTCATCTTTTCTCCCATAGGTAGCCATTATCAATGAAAATTTTCTAATCATATTCTTTGCTCATCTTTCTTCATAATCATATTTATTATAATTAATAGTGTTAAAGTTACTACTAAATCATTATCATATCCTAAGTATTGTAAACAAACTATGGCTAACATAGGAAATATTATCATAAATAAATTTTTCAATATATTTTTTCTTGTAATAAAATCTTTAAAAAATTGAATTATAAAGGTAATATAAAGAACAATTCCTATTATTCCAAGTTCAAAAAATATATTAAGAAATACGTTATGAAGATTTGATTCAAACCTTCCTAATATATCCTGAATAAAATAAGCACTATATCCTATACCATTACCTACTATAAAATGAGTGTCAAAAACACTTATAATAAATTCTTTCCATATGTATAATCTTGTAAATCCACCATCTGTCATATTAAATTTTAAATGGAAAAATTTATCAAAAAAGATAAACAATACTCCCAAGAATAAAATTCCACTTACTGCATATATACCTATTCTATATTTATAATTTAAATTTCTCATACTATAAAAAGCCAAAAATACTATAGGTATTATTATAGCTACTTGAGCAGTTCTGCTTAATAAAAGTACAACTGTTACTATACCTAAAATTATAAAACTTATTTTTTCAATTAAATTTATATTAAAATTATCGAATGCACATATGTAAAGATATATCATATATATTAATGCAAACTTAGTAGCCCAAATATTCTTATTTTCTGCTCCAATTATATTATGATAACTACTGATTGTATAAGCTGCATCAGAACTTTCTGTTAGTGCGCCACTAAAAAAATCATTAAATAACTTTCCATCAAAATAAATATATATAATTTGTATAAAATTAATCAATATTATAAACTCTAAAAATCTAATTAAAGTTTTCTTATGGAACTTCATATTTGTTCCATCTACAACAAAGTATGTTGATAATAGAAAACTCATATTAAGCAAAAGTTTTATAACATTTGAATAATATACAGGATGTTTAAAAATAAAACTTGCTATTATAGTATTTATAACTGTCCATATTATAAATAAAGCTAAAGTAATATTCCATTTTTTTAAATTTATATGTATCTCCTTTTTACAAATAAGATATATAACATATAATATATTTAGTACAAATAGAGGTATATATATTTTAAAGTCTCTAATAAATATTGAGAATAGCACAAAATATATAAAAAGTTCATACTTTGTGTTTGATTTATTTCTTAAATTCATATATTATCTCCTATATTCAATTTATTATCTATACATCTTCTCATAATATTTTTGATAATCTCCTGATGTTACATTTTCCATCCATTCTTTATTATCTAAGTACCATTTTATTGTTTTCTTTATTCCAACTTCAAAAGTTGTTTCTGGGTACCATCCTAACTCTTCTTTTATCTTTGTTGGATCTATTCCGTATCTTCTATCATGACCTTTTCTATCTTCAACATACTTTATTAAGTTTTCAGTTATTTCTTCATCTACATTATCATGTAAATATTCTATAACTGTTTTTACTATTTGAATGTTAGTTCTTTCATTATGTCCACCAACATTGTAAACTTCTCCAAGTCTTCCCTCGTTTATTACCATATCAATTGCTTTTGCATGGTCTTCAACGAATAACCAGTCTCTTATATTCATTCCATCTCCATAAACTGGTAAATCCTTATGATTTAAACAGTTATTTATTAAAAGTGGTATAAGTTTTTCTGGGAATTGGAATGGTCCATAGTTATTTGAACATCTTGTTATGTTTACTGGCATTTTATATGTATCTGCATAAGCTTTAACCATTAAATCTGAACTTGCTTTACTTGATGAATATGGACTATGTGGATCTAATGGTGTTGTTTCCATGAAATATCCTGTTTCTCCTAATGAACCATAAACTTCATCTGTTGAAACATGTAGGAATTTAACTCCTTCTTTCCATCCTTCTTCTGTTTCCCATGCATTTTTAGCACAGTTAAGTAAGTTTACTGTTCCTAATACATTAGTTTTAGCAAATACTTCAGGCTCTCTTATACTTCTATCAACATGTGATTCTGCTGCAAAGTGAGCTACATAATCTATTTCATATTTTTCAAATAAACTTGAAACTAATTCTTTATCACATATATCTCCTTGAACGAATATATGTCTTTCATCATTTTCTATTGATTTTAAATTTTCTAAGTTTCCTGCATAAGTTAATTTATCTAAGTTTATTATTTTTATATCTTCGTATTTATTTAACATATATAATACAAAGTTAGATCCTATAAATCCTGCTCCACCTGTAACTAAGTAAGTTTTCATTTAATTCTCTCCTAACTATAATAACTTTTATTGATTCTTTTGTTGATTTTCAAAAAAGCTTTTTAAAGCTTCCTTCCAATCTCTCATTTCATCACCAATTGTACATCTAAGCATCATATTATCTAATGATGAATATTCTGGTCTTTTAGCTGGTGTTTTATATTCTTCTGAAGTACATGGATTAACAATGCACTTATTGCCAGCTAACTCCATTATTTCTTTAGCAAAATCATACCAAGTACATTCCCCTTTTCCTGTACAATGATATATTCCGTATTCTTCTGTTTCTATAAGCTTTAATATATGATATGCTAAATCATTTGCGTGAGTTGGATTTCCTTTTTGATCATTAACTACATTTAATGATTCTTTTTCTTTTCCAAGTCTCATCATTGTGTAAACAAAATTATGTCCCACATATCCATATAACCAAGCAGTTCTAACTATATAATATTTTGAACAAAACTCTTTAACATAATTTTCACCTAAAAGTTTTGTTTTTCCATAAACACTATAAGGTGCAGTTAAATCAAACTCAGTTAATGGTTTTTCACCAACACCACTAAATACATAATCTGTTGAAACTTGAACTAATTTAGCTCCAATTTCTTCACAAATCATAGCTAAATTTCTTGCTCCTAAGGAATTAACTTTAAATGCAAAATCTTCATTACTTTCACATCCGTCAACATTTGTTGCCGCTGCACAGTTTATTACTACATCTGGCTTTTCTTCATTAAGTACATTTTTAACATTTTCTAAGCTAGTTATATCTAATTTATCAACATCTAAAGCAATAACTTCTGAGTTTTTTATATTCTCACTAACTGAACCTATTTCTGCTTTTCCACTTTTTATTATTGATTGAAGCTCATTTCCTAATTGTCCATTTGAACCTGTTATTAATATTTTCATAGACTTCCTCCTATTAACCTTCATATACAAAAGGAATATCTAATTCTTTTAAAGTTTTTTGTTTCTTATCTTTTTCTGATAAGATTATTTCTTCTATTCCTTCTAAAGGCCATTCTACACTAACATCTTTATCATTCCAAAGAAGTCCACTATCATATTCTGGAGCATAAAAATCTGTACATTTATAGTTAAATACAGCTTCATCAGATAAAACTACAAATCCATGAGCAAATCCTTCTGGAACATAGAATTGTCTTTTATTTTCTGCACTTAAATGAACACCTTCCCATTGTCCAAATGTAGGTGATCCTTTTCTTAAATCTACAGCTACATCCCAAACCTCTCCTTGAGTTACTCTAACAAGTTTTCCTTGAGTATGTTTAGTTTGGAAATGTAATCCTCTTAAAACACCTTTTTTAGATTTTGATTCATTATCTTGAACAAATTTCATAGTAAGTCCAGCTTCTTCAAAAGCTTTTTGACTATATGTTTCCATGAAATATCCTCTTTCATCTCCAAAAATCTTAGGTTCTATAATATATAGATCTTTTATTTTTGTCTCTATAAATTTAAAGTTACTCATCTTTTCACCACTTTCAATAAATTGTATATAAAGTTCAAAAAAATTTACATAATATAAGAATTTGTTATATTATGTAAATTTATATAATCGTCTAATATCTCTCTATTATTTTTTTTGTTCTAACTCTTCAACTATATCAACTAAATACTTGCCATAACCAGTTTTCATTAATGGTTTAGCTAAGTTTAATACCTTCTCTGAAGAAATCCATCCTTTTCTATAAGCAATCTCTTCTAAACAAGCTATATATGTACCTTGAGTATTTTGAACAGCTTCAACAAAGTTAGATGCTTGTAACATTGAAGCATGAGTTCCTGTATCTAACCAAGCCATTCCTCTACCAAATAAATTAACTTTTAAAGTTCCTTCTTCCATATATAATCTATTTAAATCTGTTATTTCTAGTTCTCCTCTTGCAGATGGCTTTAATCCTTTTGCCTTTTCTATTACTGTATTATCATAGAAATAAAGTCCTGGAACTGCATACTTTGATTTTGGATGTTCTGGCTTTTCTTCTAAAGAAATTACCTTTCCATTCTCATCAAATTCTACTACTCCAAAAGCCTTAGGATCTTGAACATAATATCCAAATACCATAGCACCCATTTCTAAAGCAGCGGCTTCCTTTAAATTGCTTGAGAAGTTTTGTCCATAGAATATATTGTCTCCTAGAATCATAGCTACATTGTCATCTCCTATGAATTCTTCTCCAATTATAAATGCTTCTGCAAGTCCATTGGGTGCTTCTTGAACCTTGTATTCTATTTTTAAACCTAATTCACTTCCATCTTTAAATAACTCTTTAAAATTAGGTAAATCTCTTTCTGTTGATATTATTAATACCTCTCTTATTCCAGCTAACATTAATACTGACATTGGGTAATATATCATTGGCTTATCATATATTGGTACCATTTGCTTTGACATCGCCTTTGTTACTGGATAAAGTCTTGTCCCACTTCCACCGGCTAATATAATTCCTTTCATCTTCTCACCTTCTACATTAATACTAAATTTGACTATATACCTTTTTACTCATTGAAGAAGCCATAACAAAACTTCTAGGTAAACTTTCATATTTCTTTCCTAAGAAACTTCCAATAAATCTTGCTCCAAAATTAGGTAATATATTTAATGTAACCTTAAAGTTTTTATCTTCTAATGATCTTTTTAATACATGAATAGCCAAATCTTTACCACTCTTATTTCCTTTATAGTTTAAAAATTGTGAGTTTTGTCTAAAGAAAACTCCAGTATCAAAGTATCTTTCATACAATGATTTAAGAGTAAATACATGAGAATGATAAACTTCAGAATCTGAGCAATACTTTATTCTATATCCAGCTTGTATAAGCTTTTCAGCAAAATACATATCTTCATTTATTAAAAGTCTTTTATTGTCATATCCATTTAATTCTTTATATACACTTGTTTTAACAGCTGATGATGCATCTGAATAGAAAAATGTTAATAATCCATATTTATTAATATCCTTTTTAGAAACCACTCTTGATTCTTCAGGATAATTCTTTTCTCTTATATATTTTTCTATAGTATTATTAGTACAAAGTTGTCTACTAAATGAAGCTTCACATTCCCCATCTATAATAGGTTGTACTAAATTTTTAAGCCAAAAGTTATTCTTCATCATTACATCTTGTGATATAAAAACTATAATATCTCCTGTTGACTTAAAAGCCATCATCTCCCTAGTTTTTGAATGTGAAAAATCCTTTGGTTCTATAAGTGTATAATGTAAATTCATATTTTTTAACATTTCTTCTGTTTTATCCTTACATTTAGTTAAAACATATGAAACTTCTACTTCTGTACCCTCTGGTTTTTCTTGTTCTAATATTTTATTGTGTAAACTCATTATATAATTTTCAGCATTATACAATGGACAAATTATAGATATCTTCATCTATACAGCTCCTTCTTTTTTTATAACTGATATTGCCGTCTTAAATATTATCTTAATATCAAGCCATAAAGATCTATTATCTATATAGTACATATCCATTTGTACTCTTTCTTCATATGTTGTGTCACTTCTTCCATTTGCTTGCCAATAACCAGTTAATCCTGGTGTAACACTGAAAAGCTTGTCTGCATATTCACCATACTTTTCAACTTCTTTATCTACTATTGGTCTTGGTCCAACGATACTCATATCTCCTTTAATAATATTTATTAATTGAGGTAATTCATCTAAGCTTGTCTTTCTTAAAAAAGCTCCACATTTAGTTATTCTTGGATCATCATCTAATTTGAAATTCTTTTCAAATTCAGCTTTTTGCTCCGGTGTAAAATTATCAAAAACCTCTTTTGCATTAGAAACCATGGATCTAAATTTATAAACATCTATATATTTTCTGTCTTTACCAATTCTTTTATGCCCAAAAAATGCTGGTCCTTTAGAATCAACCTTCACCCATATATATAAAATTAAAAATATTGGTGAAAATAATATTAACGCAATTAAAGAACATATTAAGTCAAAACATCTTTTTGCAACATTATAAAATAGATAGCTTTTTTCCTTACTACACTCTGATTTAATTTGAATATCATTTATACTTTCCATAAAATCCCCCTTTTTATTATTTTCATTTAAAACTATAAAACAAATTTTTCAAAAACAAAAGCTACGCCATCTTCTTCATTACTTTTAGTAATAAAGTCAGCTTTTTCTTTTACTTCTTCAAAAGCATTTCCCATAGCAACTCCAAGTCCTGCATACTCTATCATATGAAGATCATTTCCAGCATCTCCAATTGCTATAACTTCTTCTCTTTTTATACCTAAGCTTTCAGCTAGTGATTTAACCCCTTCTCCTTTATTACAAGTCTTACTTAAAAACTCTAAGAAATAAGGAGCACTTCTTACTACAGTATATTTTTCATATACTTCTTCTGGTAACTTCTTAATTCCTTCTTCTAGAACTTCTGGTTCATCAATCATCATTATTTTTATTATTTCTTCATCTTCTTTGATCTCATTATAATCAGCTTCACAAACTTCTATTCCGTTTATTCTACCTTCTAATTCTGTATATTTATTCATCTTAGGAGTTACACAGCCAAAATTAGAAAAAGCATGTATATTAACTCCAGCATTTTTGCTTACTTCATATAAATATTTTAAATCGCTACCTTTTAAAGTATCTCTACAAATTACTCTATCAGGTCCAACTTCCTTAACTATAGCTCCGTTAAAAGTTAAAACATACTCATCATTATGAAATAAATCTAATTCTTCTAAATATCTTTTTACTCCATCTACTGGTCTTCCTGTTGCTAAAACTACTTTTACATTTTTTTCTCTTGCTTTTTTTATTGCTTCCTTTGTTTTCTCAGATATAGTTTTATCTTCTTTCAATAAAGTTCCATCCATATCTATAGCTACTAATTTATACATTTATTCACCTCTTAAACGTTATATAAAATATATTTTGAATTTTTTCATTTGATATTAGGTAATTATATCAAAATTATTATGTTATTTCATTATTTTTTGACATATACATTTAAGATTATATCATATGATTATTTCTTTTCAAATTATTGCAAATAAATTGTAATAATTTGTTCTTATTATTAGTGTGCACTGAAATTTTTATTAATTATTTTTAAGGAATTTAAAATATTGAAATACTTCTATCATGTTGATATAATGAAATTTGTCATTTATTAGAGCTTTCGATTTAATTGATATAATAGATTTGACTAAAAAATACATTAAATATAAATTATTTTACTATTTTGAAAATTATTATAAATACATAATTTAATGGGGGTTTAATATGCCAGTTAGAATTGCAATACTTGGTGGTCCAAGATGTGGAAAAACTACTTTAATACAACAACTTTATGTTGAATTTAAAATCAGAGGCTTAGATGTGGGAGCCGCAACTGAATATAGTACAGAATACCTTAAAGAAAAAGGTATGATAGAAACTATTTCTGAACAATACGGTATTTATTTAGGACAACTTCGTTTAGAAGAATCATTAAATCAATTTGATTATGCTTTAACAGATTATGCAACTTTCGTACCATATATTTATGGAAGATTTATGCTAGGTAATAAAAAAAGATCTGTAAAAGAAATTGAAATACTAAAAGATCTTTATCATTTAGCTCTTAAAGATCTTCAAAAGTATGATCATATATTCTTTGTTCCTAGAGAATTTGGTTATACTCAAGATGGTGTTAGATGGCAAGATGAATCAACTGCCTCTGCCGTTGATAATGCATTAAAACAATTCTTAGATAGCGAGAATGTTAAATACACAACTATAGAAGGTTCAACTAAGGATAGAGCTAAACAAATATTATCTATTGTTGGATTAGATAATAAAGACGCACTGCCTACTATGAGAGAACTTAAAAAGAAAAATTCAAAATAAAATATATAAAATAGGTCATATTAAAGGTTAAGAATATGACCTATTTTTTTACTTAAAAGTATTTATTAATTTGATAGTTATTTTATGATATAATAGTCTAGGCTATTTAAGAGATAAAACAATTATTTTCTTAATCTTTCATATTTATATATATTAATGAAGGAAAATAGTTAATATTTTAATATACATAAAAAATTAAGGAGGAAATTAGATTGAGCGATTTAATTAAGGAAATAGAGAAAAGAAGAACCTTTGCCATCATATCTCACCCTGATGCTGGTAAAACTACTCTTACTGAAAAATTCTTACTTTATGGAGGAGCTATTAGAATGGCTGGTTCTGTAAAGGCTAGAAAAGCTGCTACACACGCAGTTTCTGACTGGATGGAAATAGAAAAGCAAAGAGGTATCTCTGTTACTTCATCTGTTATGCAATTTAACTATGGTGGATATTGTATAAATATACTAGATACTCCTGGTCACCAAGACTTCTCAGAAGATACATATAGAACACTTATGGCTGCCGACTCAGCTGTTATGGTTATCGATGGAGCTAAAGGGGTTGAGGATCAAACAAGAAAACTATTCCAAGTTGCTTCATTAAGAGAAATTCCTATATTTACTTTTGTAAACAAAATGGATAGAGAAACTAGAGATCCATTCCAACTTCTAGAAGATATTGAAAGTGAACTTGGTATAAAATCTTACCCAATGAATTGGCCAATAGGATGTGGAAGTCACTTTAAAGGTGTTTACGATAGAGCTACAAACACAATTCACTTATTTGATGGTGGAAACCATGGACAAAGTGAAGTTTCAACTATAACTGGTGACTTAGAAGATCCTAAATTTAAAGAACTTCTAGGTGAAGATTTACATAATAAGTTAATGGAAGATGTTGAACTATTAGATATAGCTGGTGACGAATTTGATTTAGAGAAAGTTAGAAAAGGAGAATTAACTCCTGTATTCTTTGGATCAGCTCTTACAAACTTTGGGGTTGAGCCATTTTTAAATGACTTCTTAAAACTAACTACTTCTCCACTTCCAAGAAATTCATCAATAGGTGAAATAGATCCTATGACTGAACCATTCTCAGCTTTCGTATTTAAAATACAAGCTAACATGAATAAAGCTCATAGAGATAGACTTGCTTTCATGAGAATATGTTCTGGTAAATTTGAAAAAGGAAAAGATGTTTTCCACGTTCAAGGTGGTAAGAAAGTTAAACTTGCTCAACCTCAACAATTCTTAGCTCAAGATAGAGAGGTTGTTGAAGAAGCTTACGCTGGAGATATCATAGGGGTATTTGATCCAGGTATATTCTCAATAGGAGATACTTTATGCTTAAATCCTAAGAAATTCAAATTTGAAGGTATTCCTACATTTGCTCCTGAACACTTTGCTAGAGTTAAACCTGTAGATACTATGAAAAGAAAACAATTCATAAAAGGTGTTACTCAAATAGCTCAAGAAGGTGCTATTCAGGTATTTAAAGAATTACACATCGGTATGGAAGAAATCATAGTTGGTGTTGTTGGTGTTCTTCAATTTGAAGTTTTAGAATATAGATTAAAAAATGAATACAATGTTGATATAAAAATGGAAAGACTTCCATTTAGATATGTTAGATGGATTGAAAATGATAATATAGATGTAGATTCACTAAACTTAACTTCTGATACAAAGAAAGTTAAAGATTTTAAAGATAGAAATCTACTTATATTCCAAAATGACTGGGGTATTTCATGGGCTATAGATCACAACCCTGGAATAATACTTTCAGGTGTTGGTAAATCTAACGACTAATACATTATTTTAAAGAAAACACATGATTTTAAGAAAACTCTTAAAGAATCATGTGTTTTTTTACATTTAACAAGTTAACACTTAGTTCATATTTAAACTTAATGTGTGCTATGATAAATTTATAGCAACATTACTTTTAATTAAAGAACACCTTCTACTTCAGTTGAAATTTAATTTAAAACAAATCTAAAAAACTTAATGAAATTATTAATTTTTTATTAAATAAGTTAATTAAAGTGGTAAAAGAAAGAAGGGAATATATGAAAGATAATATACTTAAAAAGATTAAACTTAATAAACCACTTAGCTTTTTTATTTTAATAATATGGTGTGCAGTTGTAGCATTTTTATTTTTAACTGCCCCTTCCCTATCAAAGCTAGTTAGTGAAAAAGGAGGAATACAATTACCTGATGATTATTCTTCTAAAATTTCAGATATCCTCCAATCAGATAATAAATTTAATAGCAAAGATAGCTATATAGCTGTTTTTCACTCAAGTAATAAATTAACAGATGAAAATCTAAAAAATATAAAGGATACTATTGATAAATTGAAATCAAAAGAAAATAGTGATTATATTCAGAGTATAAATGATAGTTTTGATACTCCTCAGCTAAAAAATCAACTTAACTCTGAAAATGGTAAAACTATTATAGCCTTAATGACAGTAAATCCAAAGGATTCCTCTGTAAGTACAATAGAAAAAACTTTAAATGATGAATTAAAAACTCCAGGGGTTGAAACCTATGTTACAGGACAAAGTCTTATAGAGAATGATGTTAATGTGGCTGCACAAAAAGGACTAAACAAAACTCAAACAATAACTGTAATATTTATATTCATAGTACTTATATTATTGTTTAAATCAGTAGTTACTCCATTTATTCCTTTACTTACTGTAGGAATAAGTTATTTAGGAGCTCAATCTGTTGTTGGGATTTTAGCAGATAAATTTAATTTTCCTCTTTCAAACTACACTCAAATATTTATGATTTGTATAATGTTCGGTATTGGAACTGATTACTCTATTTTGCTACTTAATAGATTTAAAGAGGAATTAGCTAATGGAAATAATAAACTTGATTCTGTAAAAACAACCTTTAAAACTGCTGGTAAAACAGTTTTATCTAGTGCTACTCCAGTATTTGTTGTTTTTGCATCCTTAAATTTTATTGGATTTAATTTATATAGAAGTGCCGTAGCTGTAGCAATTGGTATATTATTTTTAATTGCAGCCTTATTTACAATTTTCCCAGCAATAATGATTATATTAGGAAAGAATATTTTCTGGCCTGTTAAAGGAACCTTTAAAGCAGAAGAAAATAGACTTTGGGCTAAGTTAGCTAATAAAGCATTTAGTAAACCAATTCCTATACTTGGAGCTATATTCACCATACTTTTACTTCCTATTTTATTTAATAACTTTCATCAATCATTTAACAATTTAAATGAGATTGGTGATACGTACTCTGCTAAGGAAGGATTTAATATAATAGCAGATGACTTTGGTATAGGACAAGCGTCTCCTGTTTCAATATACATAGAAAATGATGATGATATGAGAAAGCCTGAATATGTAGCCTTAATAGAAAAACTTTCTAATAATCTACAAAACTCTAGTAATGATATAAAATCAGTATTAAGTGTTACTAGACCAACAGGAGTTCGTCTTGATGAAATTTATGTAAATGACCAAGCTGGTCAAGTTTCACAGGGTATAGATAAGGCAAATAATGGATTAAACAAAATAAATGATGGATTAAGTGATGCTAGTAAAAAAATAGATTCATCAAAGAGCAAGTTAAAGGGGGCTGAAGAAGGTACAGCTAAGCTTCAAGAAGGTACTAAAAAAACTGAAACTGGAGTTTCCAAGCTTCAAAGTGCTCTTAATAAACTTGTGGAAAGTATTCGTGAAGAACATAATGGAGCTACAGAGCTAAAAGATTCCATAGACGGTGCCTTAGATAAAGTTAATTCTTTAAAACTAAGTAAATCTCAACTTGAAGAAGATTATAGTGCCATAGTTAATTCTGCTAATGATGTTCTTGATAATTTAAACAAAATTGGTTCCTTAACAGGTAATCCAAATTCAGTTAATGTAGATACTAGTAAACTTAAAGAATCTCTTTCATCATTGAATTCTCATTTAAGTGAATATTCAAAGTCACATCCAGAGGTTTTAAATGATGAAAATTTCAAAAAATTCTCTGATGATATTAATAATTTAAATAATAACTCTAATAATTTACAAGGAACTTTTAATAATACTCCAGAGATTAAAGCAATTAACGAAAGCATAGGCGCATTAAAAGTTCTAATAAATACTTTAAATAGCAAAAAGGATACTGTAATAAATAATTTAGATAAATTTAATTCTGGAATTTCTGAAATTGAAAATGGATTAAAGGCTTTAGATAGTGGTCTTGGCAAATCCTTAGCAGGGGGAGAAGAAATTTCATCTAAAGTTCCTGAAATTTCAAATGCCTTAAACCAAATAGCTAATGGTCAATCTAAAATCCAAGATGGTTTCAAAGAATTTTCTGGCCAAATAAATGAATTATCTAATGGACTTGAGGCTGGTTCTAATGGATTAACTGAAATTCAAAATGGTCTTAAGTATGCTAATGGATTTATAAATGATTGGTCAAATCTATCTTATAATCTTTCAGGAATTTGTGTTCCAATTGAGGTATTTAGTAATGATGAATTTAAAAAATCCCTAAATCAATATATGAGTTCAGATGGTAAATTAGCAGTAATAAATGTAATTACTACAAAGAATCCTTATTCTAATGAAGCAGTTAATGAAATTCCTAATCTTAAATCTCTTGTTCAAGATGGAGTTAAAGGAACTAAGTTAGAAAATGCTAATATAGGTATTGGTGGAATGGCTAGTACAACATACGAAACTAAAAGGATGGCTGACTCTGATTATGATAAAGCTTTAATATTTGTAATAGTTGGAGTATTTATTACCTTAATTATTATATTGAGATCTTTAACAATGCCAATTTACTTAATGATTTCTTTATTACTAACTTATTTTACTTCAATAAGTGTAATACAATTTGTTGTCACTAAAATCATGGGATATCCAGGTATATCATGGATAACATCATTCTTTGGCTTTGTAGTTTTAATGGCTTTAGGTATAGATTATTCAATATTTATAATGACAAGATTTAACCAAGATCTTAATGGTTCTATAAAAGAACGTATAATAAGAACAATGAAAAGTATGGGTGGAGTAATAATATCTGCCGTAATAATCCTTAGTGGTACCTTTGCAGCCTTACTTCCATCTGGAGTATTATCCTTAATTGAAATTTCCATGGTGGTTCTAACAGGCATACTTTTATATGTTGTCTTTGTTCTTCCTCTATTTATTCCAGCAATGGTAAAAATATTTGGAAGGGCAAATTGGTGGCCATTTAAACCAGCCTTATCAAAAGAAGATAAAGCTTTAGATGATTCCACTACTATTGTTACAACAGTGGTCACAACTACTACCACAACTACCACTACAACTAAAAATGGTTCTTCTACCATAACAAAAAAAGAATCCAAAACAACTACAACCAAGGAATAAAATAAATAATATAGAGAAATTTATAGAAAACTTCTACTTTGCAAAATAAATTTTTATGAAAATAAAGAGACTAAAATCATAAATTTTACGATTTTAGTCTCTCTTTATTTAAGAAAATATTTTTAAAATACTAAATAAAAAAACTTACCTTTTCATTTAATCTTGTATAAAATTAATATCTTCTATATTATAAAAAATATGGTTAAATTAATCTAATACAAACTTTTCTATAGCTTTAGCTACTCCATCATTTTCATTTGTATCTGTTATGTAATCAGCTTTTTCTTTTAAAAACTCTTCTGCATTTCCCATAGCTACTCCAAGACCTGCAAACTCTATCATACTAAGATCATTTTCACTATCTCCTAAACACATAACCTCTTCTCTGTTTATATTTAATATATCAGCTAAAACTTTTACTGCACGTCCTTTTGAAGTACCTTTATTCATTACTTCAAAGTTACTTGGTGAAGAACTTACAACTTCTAAGTCTTCGTATTTTTTTAATTCTTCTTTTGCCTTAAATAAATCTTCAAGCTTATTACTATCATTTTCTATACAAATAGACTTAAGTATATGTTTCCCATGAGTTTTAAAAGCTTCTCTAAAATCTACTCCTTCTGAGAACATCACCTTTTCATTTGATTCTCCCATCATTCTATTCATAACCTTATAGCCATGATCTTCTGGAACAATCTTTTCAGAAATTACAGTGTTTGGTGTATTAAAATAGGCCATATTAATATCGTATTTTTTTATGACATTATATATTCTATCTAGTTGATCCTCATTTAAAACAGATTCATATATTATTTTCTCTTCATCCTTTTCTCTTATAAAAGCACCATTACATGATATTATAGGGGTTTTAACTCCTAAAAGTCCTGCATAATATTTAGCTGAGGTAAATAATCTCCCTGTTGTTACAGCTACCTTTACACCTCTCTCTGTAGCTTTTCTTATAGCCTCTTTATTTCTTTCACTAATTTCATGTTTATTATTTAATAATGTTCCATCCATATCTATACATATTAATTTATATGACATAATTAAAATCTCCCTTCAAACTACCAACTATGTATTTTCTATTTTTTCTTCTTATTATACCATCCTAAAGTATAGTATTTCTTTTTTCAACTTTATTAATTCCACTTTAAATAAATATAAACTACTTAAAACTTATTAATAATAGTTTTAACAAAATAACACATAGGTTTCCTAAAACTATACTAATTACCAAGCAAACTCTAATTTTAGCTTAATAACTAAATTTATTTTGGGAAAAATAAATTTAAGCTAAAAATTTAGAGATTAAAACTCTAATTTATAGCTATATTAATAATTTGTTTTTTATTAATATAACTTTAATTTATCTAATTTAAATTAAATCATTAATCTAAAAAAACTCAAAATTAAAATTTGAAAGGGGAAATAAACATGAGTAAAAAATATCCTCCAAAAGATAGAGACTTTTATAGTCCAGAAAAACATGATTTAGTTTCTTATTCTAAGACTGGTAAAACTTACACTAAATTGCCAAACCCATTAGAAGATGACATAGTTTGCAACAATATATCCTATAGTGAATTTGACTATATAGAAGGCGATATGCTAGATGACGATGATATTTAAATATAAAAAATGGGATGTAAATTTCTACATCCCACTTTTGTTATAATTAATAAAAATTATATTAACTAAATATATTGAAAATTATTAATAGACTAAATTCTAAAGAATTCAGTGAATGACTTTATACAATCAAAATGATCTTTAACAGCACCAAACTCTCTTATTGAATGCATTGCTAATATTGGAGTTCCCATATCAACTGATCTTATTGGTAAATGAGTTGATGATATTGGTCCTATAGTTGAACCACCTCTCATATCTGATCTATTAACAAACTTTTGAACATTAACTCCTGCATTTCTACATATCATTTCATAAACAGCTGATGAATCACTATCACTTGTATAGCTTTGTGATGCTGCTATTTTTATTACAGGTCCTTTTCCTAAAACAGGTCTAACTACAGGATCGTGTTTTTCTCCTAAATTTGGATGAACAGCATGAGCTAAATCTGCTGAAATCATAAATGATTCTGATAATGATCTTAAGAAATCCTCTCTATCTTTACCTAAAGCTAGGACTATTCTTTCTAATATTGTTTTTAAGAAATCTGAATCTCCACCTTGTTTAGTAGCACTTCCAACCTCTTCATTATCAAAACATACCATTACATTAGTAGCTTGTGATACCTCAGCATCCATTAATGCTTTAATACCTGCATGAACCATTGATAAATCATCTAATCTTCCTGAAGATATAAACTCTTCATTTAATCCCATTAAGCAACCTTTTTCATATTCATATGGATATAATTCAAAATCAAGAATATCCTCTTTTTCACAATATAACTCTTTTGCTAAAAGTTCAACTAAATAATTACCTTTTTCTAAAGTTTCATTAACAAGTGATAATAAAGGTAATGTATCCTTTTGTCTATTTATTTTATATCCATCATTAACTTCTCTATTCATATGAATAGCTAAGTTTGGAATTATAAGTATAGGTCTATTTATATTAACTATCTTATTTACTGGTTTTAATGGGTTTTTACTTACTAATGATACTCTTCCAGCTAAAGCTAGTGGTCTATCAAACCAAGTATTTAGTATTGGTCCTCCGTAAACTTCTGTATTTAATTTTACATAAGTATTTTCAACTGTAATCTCTGGATTTGGTTTTATTCTAAATCCTGGTGAATCAGTATGAGCACCAATTATTTTAAATCCATTTTCAGCAATATCACCTTTACCAACTCTAAAAGCAATTAAAGCTGAATCATTTTTAGTTACAAAATACTTTCCTTCAACTTCTAGATTCCATCTATCAGCCTCTTTTAATTCTTTAAAGCCTTCAAACTCTAAAGTGTCCTTAACATTCTTTACTGCATGAAAAGCTGTTGGACTTTCATATAAAAAATTAATTAATTCATTTGCAAAAACTCTTTCCATATGTATCTCACCTTTCTTTATAAAATAGATACTTTTTATTATACTTTACCACAAAATACCTAATTAATAAAACATTAAAATACCTTAAAAAATTTCCTCTTAAATTTTTATTAATTTAATCAATATTTTAGTTATATAACAATATTTCCATTTATTAACAAATAACTATACATTAATAATTCTAGATTTATTTATAATATTTTATATTCTATTTCAACATAAAATGTTATGATATAATATAATGAGATTTAGTTGAATAAATTTATATAACTTATATGCTTTATTTTTTAATTTAATATAAACTTAATTTAAAACTTAATAAAAATGGAGAGATGATTAATATGTTTTCAAATCTTATAATAAAAACCTTCATTAAGGATTACAAAAACACAGAAAATGAAAGTGTTAGAAGCTCTTATGGTTACTTAGCTAGTATAGTTGGAATAATTGTTAATATAATTTTATTCTTAATAAAATTTTCTGTAGGATTAATTTCAGCAAGTATAGCTATAACAGCAGACGCCTTTAATAACTTATCTGATGCTGGCTCTTCTGTAATAACAATGATAGGTTTTAAATTAGCTAAAATGCCAGCAGATAAAGAGCATCCATTTGGACATGGTAGAATTGAATATATTTCAGCTCTAATCGTAGCATTCATGGTAATGTTAGTAGGTTTTCAATTCACCAAATCATCAATTGAAAGAATTCTTAATCCAACACCTGTAACCTTTGAAGTAATTCCTTTTATTCTACTTATAGTATCAATATTCTTTAAATTTTGGTTAAGTAGATTTAATAAATTAACAGGTAATAGAATAAATTCTTCAGCTCTTAAGGCTGCTTCAGTTGATGCTTTAGGAGATGTATTTACTTCAACATGTGTTGTTATATCATTTTTAGCTGCAAAATTTACTACATTCCCTATTGATGGATATATAGGTGTTATTGTTTCATTAGCTATTCTATATGCTGGATTTACTTTAGTAAAAGAAACTATAAATCCTCTTTTAGGAGAAGCACCTGATCCAGAGCTTGCTAAAAATATTAGAGAAATGGTTCTATCATATGATCATATAATAGGAGTTCATGATCTTATAATTCATAACTATGGTGTAGGTAAATGCATGGCTTCAATTCATGCAGAAATACCTTCTGACATAAATGTTATGAAAATACATGATATTATAGATATGGCTGAAAGAGAAATTTCTAAAAAACTAAAGATTTATTTGGTAATTCATATGGACCCTATTTGTTTAGAAGATGATGAAATAAAACAGGCTAAAGAAGAAATAGACAAAATAATAAAATATAACCCACTAATAGAATCAATGCACGATTTTAGAATTGTTGGCCATGGTAACAAGAAAAATCTTATATTCGATATTGTTGTTAACCCAGAAAAACTAAGAAAAGTTATGTCTGAAAGTGAGCTTAAAGAAGAAATTATAAAGGCAGTAAAAGAAACTCACCCTCAATATAACTGCATAATAACTATTGATAAAGATTTTACTTGTTAAAAAAATACAGATGGTTTTAATTAAAACTATCTGTATTTTTATTTTTTCTATTTAGTTAATTATTAAAATAATTGCTCTCTATTATATTATTACTAATTTTATACATATCTTGTAGATGCCTTATCTCTTTTTCATCTTTAGGATTACCTAAAATTTGACCACTTGAATTTATTGTAGCATTTACATTCGTATTTACTAAAACTCTTCCCATTGCTGTTTTTTCAAAATCACTTTTGTCAACTCCCATGATATATCCAACAGTAGGTAAAAGATCTACCAATCCACCATATGTATTTATAACTTCACCTTTAATTTCTGGATTATATATCAACATAGGTACCTTTAAGTATTCCTGCTTCCAATTGTTATTAGCAAAATCTATATTTTCTAACTCTTTTTTATAATATTTATTTATTCCTCCATGATCTCCATAAATGACAATAATACTATTATCTAGCACTCCATCACTTTTAAGTTTATTCAAGAATTCTCCAAGCATTTTATCAGTATATCTTAAACTTTGAAGATAACCACCTAATTTAGTATCATCAATTACCTTAGGTAATTTAAGTTCTCTATAGTTAGTAGGAAGATCAAAAGGACCGTGAGATGTTGCTGTTGCCATAAACAAATAATATGGTCTTTTTAATATTTTTATTTTTTCTTCTGTTTGTCTAAATAAACTTCCGTCTGTAATATTTGATCCTACCAATTCATCCCTATTGAAATAACTGCTATCCCATATAGTTTGTACACCAAAACTTTTATGATTTTCTAACCAGTTCCATACTCCACCCTTATCAGCAATCGCTGTAGCTGTATTATACCCGTGTTTCTCTAAAAGTCTTTGAAGTGTATTTTGTTTTTTCCATGGATATTGTATAAAATACGCACTTTCACTTATTGGTAATAATGATGTATTAGCCATTAATTCAGCATCAGAAGTTGTCCCATTTTTATTTTGCTCATAAATATTGTCAAAATATAGTGAATTACTTAATAATTTGTTCATGTTAGGAGTTATTTCTTGACCATCAACTTTATAATTAATAGCAAAATTTTCTAAAGATTCCCACTGTATAATTATAAGATTTTTTCCTTTACCAAGTCCTTTATATTTATTATCAGGTAAAGTCTCTTTATTCTCTTCAAACCATTTATTTATTTCAACCTTTTCTTCTGTACTTAGCTTTTTGTCTTTTTTTAAAATATAGCTTGTTAAGTCATATTCATGATATCCTACCATTCCCAAATCATCCATATTAACTTGTGGAGCAAATGATTTTTCAAATAATGTTAATTTACCATTAGTAACCCCTTTTATATCTACTAAAGAATGGCTTGTGTATATAATTATTCCATTTATTATCCAACTTAGTATAAATATCTTTATACTTCTTCTACTCTTTTTACCACTATCATTCTTTAATGAAAAAATTGATAGAGGAACTAAAATTATAAAATCAATTAAAAGAAGAATATCTCTTTTATAAAAATTAAATAATTCCTTATTTAAAGGATTAAACAACTCTCCATGAAATAAATGTCTTATTGATAAAAAATTCCCGTAATTTCTATAATATGAAATATCTAAAAACATAAGAATTGTTATAACAATATCTGCTATTAATATATAAATTATTCTTCCATTTTTATTAAATAAAAAAATTCCACTTGCAATAGTCATAGCAAAAACTATATGTATTAATAGCTTTGGCCAGTACATATACATATTAAAAATTTGCAATTTAGCAATACTATCACTACTTGACCATATCCAAGTAAAAAATACTTCTTTTATTATTATTAATAAAGAAAAGAGGAAAAATAATAAAAATTTGTTATTGAGTATTGATAAAAATCTATATTCATTTTTTTTCATGTAATTTCACACCCCTAAATTAGGCTTTTTTCACTTTGTATTTCATCCTTACAAAATAAAACATTCAAAGTATATGCAGCTCCAATTATAAATACAAATATATTTGGATATCCATATCTTGAGAAAGTTATAAAAGGAAGATACACGGCAGTATTTATAAGTAAAAACACTATTAACATTTTTCCACCTTTAATCTTTCTTCTAATCATAGCAATAATTCCTAATATTCCAAGAGTTATATATGAAATATGTGTAAAATTCATCCTTGTGTCATTAACTCTAAATATAGGTTTCCAATAATATGCTTCCTTATAAAGCTCTTCAGTTTTACCTAAAGTGTACCAATAAGTGTACTTTAAAGGTTCTTCTTGAAAACTTCTTTTAATCATATAATTTGCTAAATTATTTTGTTCATCTTCTGTTAGATATTCGTCATTTAAAAATTCATCATATTTATATTCTTTTGGTATATCCTTATAAAAACTAGGAGCTCCCCATCTTATAAATGTGCCTAATAATTTAGGATTTGCTGATGATTCTGTAAATAAAACAAATTTATTTGTTAATTTGTAATTTCTAATCCACCATGGAGAAAAAAGAGTTACAAATATTACAAATACTATGGATGTGTATTTTATGATATCCTTAATTGAATACTTATTAACTATCCAAAAAATTATTATAAATAATGGAAATGCTGCTGCATTTGGTCTTACCAAACATACTAAAGCCCAACTTATACCTGAAAAAACATAGTATTTAGTTTTATTTTTTCTTATGGCAATTATAGAAAAATAAAATAAAAGCATATATAAAGTCTTATATAATACTTCAGTTAATATAAGATTTGCTGCCACATATTCTGGCAAATATAATACTGTAAGAATACATGCTATTATTGCTGTTTTTTTATTTACTAATTCTTTTGCTAAAAAATATAATATATATAAGCAAACACATTGAAGTACTAATTGAGACATTCTTATTGCTATTATACCTAAACTTCCACTTCCAAAAATTTTTACTATTAGTGCTATAAAAATTGGGTATCCTGGCATAATAAATAAAGTAGGATCCATATTGTGATATACCAACTTCCCTTGTTCAGCTAATACTTTAGCTGTATGTAAATATCTTACATCATCGTTGTTTAACTTATCTAAATCCCCTAGTAAAAAGTAATTACCATATTTTAATGTACATACTGTTCCTATAACAAACATAACTAATATACATAACCATAATGTATATCTATATCTTTTATCTTTTTCCCAAAAAGTCATAAACTCCTCCTTAATTATTTCATAGCTATAATAAATACACCTAAAAGTATTACTATTGTTCCTAATATTGAATTAATTGATATACTCTCTTTTAAAATATAGTAACTCATAAATAGGGATATTATATAACTCATGCTTTGCATTGGATAAACCTTACTCAAATCATTTGTTTTTATTATATAAAACCAATAAATTGTAGCCAACGCATAAATAACTAAACCACTAAAAACATATTTATTAAACATTAATAATATTATGTCTTTTACACTTCCCATGCTAGCATCTTTTAATCCTATTTTCCATAATATTTGTCCTGAAACTAACATTATACAGTTTACTAAAACCAAAAATACAGCTTTAATTATTCTCACCTCTTTCAATCTTTTCTTTTAATATACCAACTTCTTGTGATATTGCTATTATCTGTTTTTTAGACTTTGATATTGCCACTGTTAATGTAAAAATTATTACTAATAAGAAGAATATCACTATTAAAAATAAAGCATTAACTGGAGATAATATATGTAAAATAACTGATACCCAATCTAATATTTGAGGAAATACAGCAATTATTATTAGTCCTAAGCTAGAAAAAAGCCAAGTTAAAGCATATTTTAGTTCTAATTTTTCTTTATTTATCATCTTTATAATATAAATAGTAAATAAAATACATACACTTAAAATTATAAATTGTAATACTCTATCCATTTTATACATAGCTCCTTTTCTTACTAAAATATGATAATATTATTGCCAATGTAACCTTTATCATATAGTATATAGATTTTATAATATTTATTGATGATTTTCCATTCTCCCTTTCTTTCATTACAACTGGAATTTCTGCTATTTTAAAATTATTTTTTATTAATAGCATTATTGTCTCCGGTTCTGGATAATCCGAAGGATAGTACTGACTAAATAATTTTATTACACTTTTATCAGCTATTCTAAATCCTGATGTTGCATCTGTTATTTTTTCTTTACCAAGAAATTTTATTAAATGATAAAAAAATTGAATCCCTACTCTTCTTATAAATGTTGACTGAAACCCTTTCTTTTCAATAAACCTTGAACCAATTACAAAATTATATCCTTCCTTTATTTTTTTATGTAATAACTCTAAATATATTGGATCATGCTGACCATCACCATCAACTTGTATTGCATAATCATATTCATTTTCATATGCATATTTATATCCAGTTTGTACAGCACCTCCAATACCTAAATTACATGGTAAATTTATTACATTTACCCCTAACTCTTTAGCTACTTTCCCGGTATTATCCGTTGAATAATCATTTATAATTAATACATCGTAATCATAAGATTCTTTCTTTATACTAGCGATTAATTTAGGTAAGTTTTCACTTTCATTAAAAGCTGGAATTATTAACAATATCTTATCCATTTTTCCTCCTAATTTATATTTATTCACTTAAATCCCTATGTGTAATGACATATTTGTTTTTTTATATTTTATAATATTTATTAAAAATTATTATATTTTAATTATATAACTATATCCACAATTTTTTATTAGAACTTAACTAACTAATCTAAATTTATAAACTACTTATTTTTCAAGTTCTAAAACAAACATTATTATAACATATTTAATTTGGTAATAGTTTAAATATTTTGTCAAAAAATACATATAAAGAAGCTATTAGTTAGATTTTAATAGTAATCTAGCTAATAGCTTTAAATTTAATTAATTATTTTTAAAATAATTTCCTTGTATAATCATATCTGCAATATTAAATGATTTCTCTAAATGAGCTTTTTCTTCAGGTGTTGGATTTCCAACTATTTCTCCATTATTTAATATGCTTGCATTTCTATTAGTATTTACTAATACTCTTCCCATTGCTGTATTATCAAAAGTATCTCTATTAAATCCTAAAAGGTATGCTATAGTTGGTAAGAAATCTATTTGACCACCTTCTTTTGATATAGTCTCTCCATTAATACTTGGATTATATATTAAGAAAGGTATTTCCTTTTCATCATCTTTCCACCAATCTCCCTCTAAAGGAGCATCTTTTATTTTATCTTCATAGAATTTATGAACTCCACCATGATCTCCATAAATCATTATTACAGTATTGTCTAAAAAACCTTCTTCTTTTAATTGATTTATAAATTCTCCAATAGCTTCATCTGTATATCTAACACTTTGGAAATATGCACCTAACATATTTTCATTTAAATCTTCTGGTAAATTTAAATATTGTTTATCCTTAGGCATATCAAATGGTCCATGACTTGTTAATGTTACTAAGAATGTATAGAAAGGTTGTTTTTGACTCTTTAATCTTTCTCCAACCTGTCTTAAATAAGATTCATCTGACATTCCAAGTCCTATTATTTCACTTTGATCAAACTGATGAGCGTCCCATATTTCATCAGCTTTAAATGCCTTATGAACCTCTGCCCAGTTCCAATTTCCAGGAACCTCTGGATGTGTTGAAACTGTTGAATATCCCTTACTCTTTAATATTTTCTGTAAAGTATTATATTCAGCCCATGGATACCCAAATACTGTAGTTCCTTCTCTAACAGGAAGTATTGATGTATTAACCATTATATCGCAATCTGAACTTGTTCCTGAATTGTTTTGTTCTTTTATATTATCAAAATATAAGCTATTCTTTAAAAGTTTATTTATGTTTGGAGTAATCTCTTGACCATAAACTTTTTTACCTATAACAAAGTTTTCAAGAGACTCAACCTGCAAGGCTATAACATTTTTTCCTTGAAGCATACCTTTATACTTGTTATCTGGTAAATCTTCTTTATTTTCATCAAACCAAGTTTTAATTTCATTTTTTTGAGCATCAGTTAAAGTTTCTTTTCTGTTAGCATAATAATAAATATCATATCCATGATATCCTAATGGACTTGAATCACTAATTGTTTGAAAAGGCGCCCATGATATTCTTAAAAAACTTTTATCTGATTTTTTTTCAATATCTATATAGTAGTGTGATACCCCTATTACTGTTGCACTTATTCCAAAAAGGCATATAAATGCAATTAATCTAGTTTTTATATTATTTTTATATTTAACATTTTTTAAGCCTGTAAAGTTATAAACTAAAAATAATATTATAAAATCAACTATGAACACTACATCTACTTTAGCTAAATTAAATAAGCTCTTTCCTACAGGATTAAATATTCCTGGCTCAATTATATGTCTTATTGATAAAAAAGTTCCATTTACTCTGTAATACCAAATATCAGCCACAAATAAAATTGTTACTAGAATATCAATAACTATACCGGCCCATATTCTTCCTTTACCTTTAAATAGATAAACAAAACTCGCTATTAACGTAACTATTGCTATATGAGCCCACCAAGCAGGGGGAGTAAAATACATTAAGTCAAAATTAATTCCTCTAGACCCCGGAGTTCTAAGCATAGATAAAAGTAACATTGATTTTATTTGAAGTGTTATCACTAAGAAAATAAAAACCCAGTTACACTTAAAAAAGCTTTTTACTTTTTCCTTCATAAAATTTCCTCACTATCTTTCTATATAATATTTACTTAAATATTATAACATTTACAGTAAAATTTTCATTAAAAAATAATTAATATTTATTCAATAATCAATTTTTATTTTAAAATACAAAAAAGGACATAAAGATTTTTGTCTTTACATCCTCTTTTTGTACTAATTAATTTATTTAAAAGGGGATGTATCAAAATATAATAAAACTTATTTTGATATACGCCCTCTTAAAGGCATTTATAAAACTTTTGATAGAAAATCTTTAGTTCTTGAATTTTTAGGATTTTGAAATATCTCCTCTGGAGTACCTTCTTCAATTATTCTTCCTTCATCCATAAATAATATTCTATCTCCAACTTCCTTTGCAAAGCCCATTTCATGGGTTACTACAACCATGGTCATTCCATCTTTAGCTAAAGACTTCATAACTCCTAAAACTTCTCCTACCATTTCAGGGTCCAAAGCAGATGTTGGCTCATCAAAAAGCATAACATCTGGTTCCATAGCTAAAGCTCTTGCTATAGCTATTCTCTGTTTTTGTCCTCCTGAAAGTGAATTTGGATAAACATTCTTTTTATCTAAAAGACCAACCTTTTCTAATAATTCACTTCCTTTTTTTACAGCGTTACCATTAGAAATCTTCTTTATTTTTGTTGGTCCTATTGTTAAATTCTCCATAACTGTTTTATGTGGGAAAAGATTAAATTGTTGAAAAACCATTCCCATCTTTTCTCTTATTTTATTTATATCAACATTTTTATCTGTTATATCTTCCCCTTCAAAATTAATTACCCCTGAAGTGGGTTCCTCTAATAAATTTAAGCATCTTAAAAATGTGCTTTTTCCTGATCCTGAAGGTCCTATTATAACTACTACTTCTCCCTTTTTTATTGTTTCATTTATATCTTTTAAAACTTCATTTTTACCAAAACTTTTATATAAATTTCTAACATTTATCATGATTTACTAAACCTCTTTTCTACATAAGACATAACTCTTCCTAAACTAAAGGTCATAACAAAATAAAACATTGCTATAACAATAAGTGGTTCAAAACCTTTATAAGTAGCCCCTGTAACTATTTTTGATGAATACATAAGTTCTGCTACTCCAATTGTAGATGCCATAGATGATTCCTTTATTATGGCAACAAACTCATTTCCTATAGCAGGAAGTATATTTTTTATAGCTTGAGGAAGTATTATAAGTCTCATAGCCATTCCTTCTGTCATTCCTAAACTTCTAGCGGCTTCTAATTGTCCCTTATCAACAGCATCTATACCAGCTCTTATTATTTCTGAAACATAAGCTGCTGAATTTAAAGAAATAGCAATAATACATGAAGGTAAAACCTCTAATTGAATTCCAAAGGAAGGTAATCCAAAATAAACTATATATATTTGTAATAAAAGGGGTGTTCCTCTTATAACTTCTACATAAGCAGTAGAAATAATCCTTAAAATTTTAACTTTAAATATTGAAAATTTGGAACGTTTCATAAAGCATAAAATTGTTCCTAATAAAGCTCCCAAAATAACCGTTATTGCTGAAATTATTAATGTCCATTTAGCACCTTCCAAAAACACTGGAAAATACTCTTTTAAAAAACTGAAGTCTAATCCCCCCATAGTATTGCCCCCTAATTATTAAAATTAATTTTATTCTTCTTTCTTTTGATATGGAACTAATTCAATAGCATCATTTGTAAACTTATCTATCTTTCCATTTTCTTTTAACTCTTTAATTGTAGAATTGACTTCATCAACTAAGTCTTTATTTCCTTTTTGTATTGCTATGGCTGAACCACCCTCTGAGTTTTTAATCACCTCATCCGCAACAGCTAATTCAGAATTAACCTCTGAAGCTATTTTAGCAACAGGAAGTTCAGTAATTATAGCATCTAACTTACCAGTTTTTAATTCTAAAATTAAAGTATTTACATTATCTAAAAGCTTAACATCGGCTCCTTCTATTCCTTTAGCTATCTCTGCTTGAATAGACCCCATTTGAGCCCCAACTTTTTTTCCTTTTAAATCCCCAATTCCTTTTATAGATTCTTTATTATCTTTATTTATTAATATCCCTTGCTCTGCTTCATAATAAATATCTGAAAAATCTACTGCTTCTTTTCTTTTTTCATCAGGAGTTATTCCTGAAATCCCCATATCAATCATTCCATTTTTAACAGATTGAATTATAGCCCCAAATTCCATCTCTTTAATTTCTAAATCAACCCCAAGATTTTTAGCAACCTCTTTTGCAATATCTATATCTAAACCAACAATTTGGTCCTTTCCATCTTTCATTATATGGAATTCATAAGGTGCATAATCAGCACTAAGACCAACTACTAACTTTCCACTTTCTTTTATCTTAGCTACCTTATCATTAGATCCATTTTCTTTAGCAGTTTTTGCCCCACATCCTGCTAAACTTAAAGTCAATCCTCCAATCATAGCCACTGACAACATCTTCTTAAATATATTATTTTTCATATATATATTCCCCCTAATATTTATTCGCTTATTGCTCTCTTCATGAATAATTATACATTATTCATGAATAAAAATGCAATATATTTTTTTAATACAAATATATTGCAAAGGTTATTTTTAATATAAAATTATTTTTAACAAGTATTTTATAATTATATACTCAAATAGAAAACATATTCATTAATTATTTAATTAATTTTAATGTGTTTTATTTTCAAATTTATTATTTGACCCTAGATCTTCATTTTGTGTTTTTATACATTTTATTCTTATGTTAAACAAATTTTATACAGCAATAAAACTTAATCTCCTTTAGTAAAATAAAAAGGATTTTATAAAAGTTTAATAATAAAAGTTTACAAGGAGTATAATGAGAATATCTAGTTTAGAAATTCTCAAAATATGCTTATAACTTTCATTAAAATCTATTTTTATAAAATCCTTTTAAAAAGTAAAATTATTTAAATTGTATTTCTTTTAATCTATGAAGAGCTCTAGTACTCATTATATATTTTATTAGATCTTCATTTTCATCCTTTGATGACCCATTATCTACAATAATAACCCCATCAAATTCTAATCCCTTTGCAAAGTAAGATGGTATTATAACATTTCCCCCTTTATATAATACATCTTCGTTATCAAACTTAACTAAATGCACTTTATTACTTATAAGATTATACACCTTTTCTAACTCTTCTTTGTCTCTTGTTATAATAGCTATACTTTCTAAGCCTTCATTTGAAAATTCTTTTAAAGACTCAATAATGCTTTCTGAAAGTTCCTCATTATTATGGAATTCAATTTCCTCAACTGGTTTACCATGTCTAACTATAGGAATTATTCTATCTTCATCAAGATATTTATTTGCATATTCCATTATTTCATAAGTACTTCTATAACTTTTATTTAGGTTATAAATCTCTGGATTTACATCATCAAATATTTTTCCTAGTTCCATCATAGGAGCTAAGTCTGAATATTTAATAAGTCTTTGATTTACGTCTCCCACAACAGTAAAATACTTAGTTCCTGTTAATTCTCTTACAACCTTAAATTGAAGTGGTGAATAATCTTGAGCTTCATCTATAACCACATGTCTATAATCCTTTGTTGCTTTTTTACCTTCTAATTTTATTGCTAAGTATAATATTGGTGCTAAATCATTTATTGTATATTCTTTTTTATTTCCATTGAATCTATCATAGATATCTAAAACATCTTCTCTTGAAATCCAACTATCTAACTTAGCTCTTGAATCCATTACTTCCTTAACAATTTCTCTTATTCTTAATTTTCTTTTAAATTCTAAGTTATTTTCTTCAATTAAAAGTTCTTCAGGAGTTAACTTTTCCTTTTCTTTTCTTAATTCTTCATTAAGCTCCCAAACTTTTTCGTCTCTCTTATCTTTTATCTTAGATAATATTATTCTCTTAATTTTTTCACTTCTTCTGAATAAAGGCATATACTCATAATGTTTATTAAACATCTCTTCTATTTCTTCTTTTGAAATAACTAAATCACCAAAGTATTTTACATCTTCAACGTGGAAATAATCCTTATCCATTTCTTTTACTAGGTTATCTAAATCTTTGATTATCTCGTATGAATTTTTATATTTAGCATCTTCTATAAACTCTTTATCCTCTGAAAGTATTTTTTCTAAATACTTATCAAAACTCATTATGTATAATTCACTATCCATTTCTTTTAAAGCAAAACTAGCAAAAGTCTCCTGTTTTACTCCTACTTCCCCAAGACTAGGTAATACTTGTGAAATATACTCCATAAATATACCATTTGGGCCTAAGATAAGAACTTTATCTTCTAATTCTTTTCTATAGTTATATAAAAGGTATGCAACTCTATGAAGTGCTATTGTAGTTTTTCCACTACCTGCTACCCCATTTACAACTATATTAGAAGTTCTCTCTTTTCTTATGATTTCATCTTGCTCTTGTTGGATTGTCATTATTACATCTTTAAGCTTATCAGAACTATTATTACTTAGAACCATTTGTAAAATATCATCTTTTACATCTATAGCTGAATCAAAAACTCCCTTTAATTCTCCTTTTTTAACTATAATTTGTCTTCTACCTTCTATATCACATTTTATAGGTCCATCTGGTGATGTATAACTTGCTTCACCCAAACTACCATGATAAAAAAGTGAAGCCACAGGGGCTCTCCAATCTACTATTACAGGCTCATAGCTTCCCTCTGGAGTTACTCCAAATCTACCAACATATAAAGTATCCTTTTGATCAAACTCTAAATCATTAAAAGTAACTCTTCCAAAGTAAGGTGATTCCTTTAAGATTGTTAATTCCTTTAATTTTTTATCTATTGTAGTAAAGGCTTGTTCTTTTACATATCTTTCATGGTCAAAGTACTCTATTAATTTATCTTCATCATCTTTATATTCTTCAACTGCATTTTTTCTATAATCTAATATATATTGTGTTACAAATTTTCTTTTATTTATATATGAAAGCATTTCTTCATTTAATATATTAGAAACTTCCTCTAATTTTTTCTCTTCAACTAAAAATTCTATATCTTTTTTATCAGTCATTAGAATCTTCCTTTCTTACTTTCTCTATTACATTATACCCAATTATAACATTAACTTTCCTCTCATTAAAAATACAAATGAAAAGTCAAAAAGTGCATGAAGCATTTTTAAACTTCATGCACATTTTATCATCTTATAAAATTATAGTGTATATTATTTTAAACTAACACTAAAAGTGAAATAGAAAATATTTTTTTCTATATTTTTATGCGCCTTATTTCTATTCACCATCAACTTTATTATTTGTAGAGCTATCATCTTTCTTTTCTTCTGTAGCTCCATCATTAACATTAGATTTAACTTCTTCATTTTCTTTAGATGAATCTAAAGCTTCATTATTAGCTCTTGATAATTTTGCAGCCTCTTCTTGAGCTTCTATCATAGCTTTTAATTCAGCTTGTTTTCTTTGCTCTTCTTCTAATCTTAATGCTTCTTCTCTAGCTTTTTTGATTGCTTCTTCTTTTTCTTTTCTCTTAGCTAAAGCTTGCTCTCTTAGACTTTGAATTTCCTTTTTAGCCTTTTCATCAGCTTCTCTCTTTTCTGGATATTTACCATAAACTATTTCCATGAATTCGTCACCCATGATAGTTTCTTTATCTAAAAGAACACCTGTTATCTCATCTAATAACTCTCTATTTTCAATTAAAATCTTAATTGATTTTTCATGAGCTTTTTTAATAACTTGTAAAACTTCTTCATCAGCTATGGCAGCAGTAGTTTCTGAACAGTTTCTAACTGGTCTTCCATCTAAGTATCTATTACTCATAGCTTCTAAAGCCATCATATCAAATCTCTCACTCATACCATAAATAGTTATCATATTTCTAGCTGATTGAGTAGCTCTTTCAATATCATTTGATGCACCAGTAGTTATACTATTAAATACTACTTCCTCTGCTGCTCTACCACCAAGCATAACTGATATTTGATCTATCATTTCTTCCTTAGATACTAAGTATTTTTCTTCCTCTGGAAGTTGCATTGTGTATCCTAAAGCTCCCATTGTTCTAGGAACTATTGTTATCTTATGAACTGGGTCAGTATTATTTAATAAAGCTGCAACTAATGCATGACCTACTTCATGATATGCAACTATTTTCTTTTCTTTTGGTGAAAGTATTCTATCTCTCTTTTCTTGACCTGCTATTATAACTTCAACAGCTTCGTCTAAGTCTTCTTGAATTACAAACTTTCTTCCATGTTTTACAGCTCTTAAAGCAGCTTCATTAACTATGTTTGCTAAGTCTGCCCCAACAGCACCTGGAGTAGATTTTGCTATTTCTTCTAAAGATACATCATCTGATAATTTAACATCTCTAGAGTGAACCTTTAATATTTCTTCTCTACCTATTAAATCTGGTCTATCAACAATTATTCTTCTATCAAATCTACCTGGTCTTAATAAAGCTTTATCTAAAACCTCCGGTCTATTTGTAGCTGCTAAAATAACAACCCCTTTTGAAGAATCAAAACCATCCATCTCAGTTAATAATTGGTTAAGAGTTTGTTCTCTTTCATCATTTCCTTGAATAGCACCATCTCTACTCTTACCAATAGCATCAATCTCATCTATGAAAACTATACATGGAGCTTTTTCTTCTGCTTGCTTAAATAAATCTCTTACTCTCGCAGCACCCATACCTACAAACATCTCAACGAAGTCTGAACCTGACATTGAGAAAAATGGTACTTTTGCTTCTCCTGCAACAGCCTTAGCAAGTAAAGTTTTACCTGTTCCTGGAGGCCCTACTAATAAAGCACCCTTTGGAAGCTTAGCTCCTATTTCTACGTATTTTCTTGTATCATGTAAAAAGTCTACAATTTCTACTAAGGATTCTTTAGCTTCATCTTGACCTGCAACATCTTTAAATGTTATTCCAGTCTCATTTTCAGCATAAAGCTTAGCATTATTTTTACCAAATGACATTACTCCGCCACCCATTTTATTATTCATTTTAGAGAACATCATTCTACCAACAAAGAATATAAGTATTAATGGGAAAACCCATGACATTAATAAACCTAAAAGTTGATAGTTTTCTGGTTTAGTTACATTGAATCCTACCCCAGCTGCAGTTAAATCTTTAATTAAATCTGGTTGACTAATACCTGCAACTGCTGGATTAGTTGTATATAAGATTTTTCCTTTTAAATTACTACTATCTGAAGGTGTTATCTCAATTTGATTTCCTGAAAAATTTACTGATTTAACTTCCTTTTTATCTAACATTTGCATGAAAGTACTATAATCTACTTTTTCGTATAGCATTTCATCTTTAACCATATTAAAGGTTAATAATATACCAAACGCTATAATACTATATATGACAATATATTTAAGCATTTTTTTATCTTTAAACATACCTCATTCCTCCTTCTCTAACGTTTATTTTACAAATCCTATTCTATCAAAAGGATATACTGTTAACTGTGCCTTTGCTTCTATGTCTTTTCCATCTATATAAGGATTATTCCAATATCTAGCATCATCACTATTATTTCTATTGTCACCTAACATTAAAAACTTTCCACTTGGAACATCAAAAGACATATCAGTTTTTCCACCTTGATATTTTACATAGTCTTCTTCAAGTTTATTTCCATTTATATAAACTGATCCATCACTTTTTATTTCAACATGCTCACCTGGTAATCCAATAACACGTTTTAAAAGCGGTTCTTTTAATTCATCAGAATTAAAAACTACTATATCTCCTCTTTTGATATTATTAGGATTATATATTTTAGTAACAAATAATTGATCACCAATCTCTACTGTAGGCATCATTGATCCTGTAGGAACTTTTATCTTAAACAATAAAAATTTATGAATCAAAGCTGCTAATATTAAAGCTGCTAAAATTGGTATAATCCAATCTAAAAAGAATGATTTCTTCTTTGTATTACTAGAACTCATTACTATTCCCACATACCTTTCATCAAATCTTCTATTTCTTTTTTTCTTTTTTCTGTAAGCACTTTATCCAAGCAAAACTTACCCTCTTTGCCTTTAACTAAAACATCCCCCTCTTTTACGTCACCTATTACGTCATCTTTTTTTAATTCTAAAATATTTTCTTTTTCATCTTCACATACAATAAAATGTCCTTCTATTCTATCTACTATTATTTTTTTCATTTTATACTCCTTGCTCCGAATATTAGTATGAGAAATCTTTAAAATCAATTTAAAATTATTCCTCAATAATTTTAGAATTTTTTACCTTTAATAATCTTAAAGTATCAAGTATAAGTATATCATAAATTACCATAACTTTGTAAACTTTAATTCATACTTTACCCATCAAGATTTATAAATATTTTAATCTTATTTTGTCAACTTGTTAAATCTTCTTTATGTCTTTCATTATTAAATAATTTTTCTTATTGATTTTATTAAATAAATTTATATAATTCTAAAAAATTATATTCTACTATATTCATTATTATCCTTCACTTTTATTATATACTTTAATACATTATTCTAAATACTTTTAATAAAAAAAGTTGTATAGTTTTTTTACCATACAACTTTATATATTAATTAAAAACACTCGTTTCTAAGCAAATCTTCATAAGTCTCTCTTTTACACATAACTTTTGAAATTCCATTACTTACACTCACAACTGCCGCCTTAGGAATTCTATTATAATTATTAGCCATTGAATGTCCATATGCCCCTGTAGATATTATAGCTAATATATCTCCTGTTTCCATTCTAGGCATTTCTATAGAATTTAAAAGTACATCCCCTGATTCACAGCATTTTCCAGCCACAGTAACTATCTCCTTAGAATTATCAAAAACTCTGTTAGCTATTATTGACTCATAATTTGCACTGTATAAGGCTGGTCTTATATTATCACTCATTCCCCCATCTACACTTACATATTTTCTTATATTAGGAATTTCTTTTATAGCTCCTACAGTATAAAGAGTTAATCCTGCATTCCCCACAATACTTCTTCCTGGCTCTATACTTAATATAGGAACATTCATATTTAACTTTCTGCATATTTCATCAGCTTTATTTATTATAACTGAACAATATTCTTCTATTTCTTTTGGCTTATCCCCTTCAGTATAATATATACCAAATCCTCCACCTAAGTCTAATTCTTTTATTTCATATCCTAAGGTTTCTTTTATATCATTTATAAGATTTAGCATAATTTCTGTTGTATCTTCAAAAGGTTCTAAGTCAAATATTTGAGAACCTATATGACAATGCAATCCATTAAGTTCTATATACTCTAATTCCATTGCTCTTTTAATAGCGTCATAAACTGTATCACCAATTACAGGGAATCCAAATTTTGAGTCCAATTGACCTGTTTTTATATATTCATGGGTATGGGCCTCTACTCCAGGAGTTATTCTCAAATAAACTTTTTGAACTCTTCCATATTCTTGAGCTATAGAATTAAGAACTTCTAGTTCATGAATATTATCAACTATAAATCTTCCAATCCCTAATCTTACTCCTAAATCTATTTCATAATCAGATTTATTGTTACCATGGAAATATATTCTTTCTAATGGGAAACCTGCTTTATAAGCAGTATAAAGCTCTCCACCTGAAACAACATCTAAATATAAATTTTCTTCATTAACTAAATTGCACATGGACATATTTATAAATGCCTTTCCTGCATAGGTAACTCTGTTTCCTCTTTCTTCACACTTCATAGCATTATAGTATCTTCTACAATTGCCTCTCACTAACTCTTCATCAATAACATATAAAGGAGTTCCATATTCCTTGCTTAAATCACTTGCTTTTACTCCTCCAACATATAACTCATTTCCTTCTACTTTCATTGATCCAAATAATTTCATATCTTTTCCCTCCACAAATTTTTTAGTGGCAGAGTATAAAAGTATGCAAAGCTACCGACTTTTCTGGCATTTAATTCCAATAAATAAAAACAGCAAAGGAACACCTTTGCTGCCTTAATCGCAACTTAGCGTACCTTGTAGCACTCCACTTTTTTCAAAGTGACAGTTATATGCATATTATACATATACCCAGAAATATTAATCACCATTAATATCTCTTCGGCCATAATCCCTTTCATCATACATAAAACACTTGTCAGCTACTTATGACTACTCTTAATTACAGCACCTCTACTTTGGTCCTATTTTCAAATTATTTACGCTTTTATTATATTAATTATTGTTTATAATGTTACTAAAAAATCTCAAATAATGCAATAGATAAACTAAAATTATTAATAAAAAAATTTATACATTACAGTTATTTCCTTCACATCTAAATGCATTAGTACCTTCATAACCTATTTCTTTTAAAACTTTTTTTACCACTCTTTTTCCTATGCTATCCTCATTTAATTCACAAAGAGCATCCTCTATATTGTACCAAGCAGCTCCCTCTACCTCAGTTGATTTCTCTATCTCTCCTGATTCATAATATGCTAAATAAGTTAGCATAAGTAACTCTTTTCCTTGTACAAAATCACTACCTAAATATTTTATATCTTTAACTGTTATTCCTGTTTCTTCCTTTACCTCTCTATAAACAGTTTCCTCTGCACATTCATCTACACCTACATATCCAGATATAAGGACTTTAGAATTTTCATATATATAACTTTGCTTTAAAAGAATTATCTCATCACCTTTTATTACAGCAACAACAATACAAGGCTTAGGTAAATCAAAAAACATCATATCATGCTTACTGCAATAAGGTATCATACCCTCATCCCAGCTATTTTTTAACTCTAATTTTTCACCACATAATGGACAATATTTAAATTTCATAATTAATTTCTTTAGTAAAGCAAATATATTACCTTCTATAATTTTTTATTTCAAATTTATCTAATTCTAAGTTAAAGCAAATATATTTTCTTCTGTAATTTCTTAAAATCACCATCTATAACTTATAAAAATTAGCTATTTTAGATAAGAATAGTAATATATAAATTAAGCTAACTAAAGTTCACCACCTTTCATATTCTCAAATACTTATTATATCTTTTCTATAAATTCAACTTTAAATACTAAATCCTAACTTTAAATAATAAATTCTAACTTTAAATAATAACTCCACTAACATTAACTTAATATTTAATATTTTGTGTTTTATATTTTACATATATTTATATTTTTAATTTTATAAACTAAAATTATAATAATGAATTTTTTAACTTATACTATTTCGGCTTCTACTTTTCAATTCTATAAATTAAACTTATAAAACTATTTCTACAGAATTAAGTAACTCAATTTCCTCTTCAGTAACTTTGCAATTATATGCAAAAATATCTACTCCTTCTTTTTTAGCTAATCTCAATACTTCCCCAAACTTAGGATCTGTTTCATCATTAGGAGAAAACTTATTTACATTATCTATCTGTATTAAAAAAATTATTCCTGCACCCATTCCTAATTTTTTAATTTCAATCAGTTCTAATATGTGTTTCTTTCCTCTTTCAGTTGGAGCATCTGGAAACCTAGTCTCTCCATTTTCCTCTAAAGTTACCCCTTTTACTTCTAAAAAGTATATATTTTCATTATCATCTTGTAATTTAAAATCAAATCTAGAATTTCCAAAAGTTTTTTCTCTACTTATATTATTAAAATTTACTAACTTTTCTATCTTTTTATTTATTAATGCCTCTTCTACAACTTTATTAGGAATCTGAGAATCTATATTTATTAAAATCTCCCCCTTATAAGCTGCAATTAAATCATAAGGAGTTTTTCTATTTGGAGTAGTTCCCTTTCTTAAAAGAACTGTACATCCTTCTTTTAAAATCTCTCTACACCTTCCAGTGTTAGGAACATGAACTAATAACTCCTCATCATCTAAAACTACATAAGCTTGAAATCTATTTGGTCTTCTTAAAAAAATAGCTTTTCTAATAACACTATTGTACTTCATCTATAGTAACCTCTTCATATATTATTTAACTCTTACTTTTATATTATTTAACTTCTACTCTTAGTTTGAACTACTCGGCATTGAAATGCCAAGATTCTTGGGCAACACACCTAACGGTGTGAGATTAACCAAGCTAACAAGGGCGTTCCGACCTCGTTGGATACCAATAGTTTAAG
>OCPT01000056.1_pt1 | contig 90947 bp, 83 predicted proteins | sample 1538741 | NCBI WGS metagenome assembly OCPT01 (sample SAMN04571723, study PRJEB22368) | human gut metagenome | biome: human gut; material: stool | host: Homo sapiens | place: Luxembourg | collected 2012-12-06 | reverse complement strand
ATCCCCCTAAAGCAGTTTGGTTATTTACCTTGTCTGCTTTAGGGGGATCATATCATTCGCTGCAGGGCGCTGTTTATGCCATATCAATTATCATCGGCTGAGAAGTCAGCTTAGAAGTGAAACCCCAATCCCTAGTCACCAGTCACTAGCTACTATTTCTTAATTTTTTCTCCCCTCGACTGCCGCATTGCCGAGGAGCCCTTTCAGTGCTTCTTCGGCTTCTTCGGAAAAGTCGACATAGAATTTTGGCACCATGCGGATCTCCTGCCTTGAGGATATGAGGTGGAGGATGACGGGTGTGCCGCCATGGTATTTCGCAAGGACTCTGGCGAGGGCGGCACTGACCTTGTCTGTCTCATGACGGGGATCGACGTAGAGGTGGACTTCATCGACCGGCACGCGGACGGTCTTTTGGAACTGGGCCATCGGTATGATGCTGTCGGCTAAGATCTTGACTTCTCGCTCGTTCGACTGGACGCGGCCGCGGATACAGATGGGCGCGTCTTCGGTGAGGAAGGGACGCGCGGCTTCCCAGACGGAGGGGAAGAGGACGGATTCGATCTCACTTTCATAGTCTTCGATGGTGACGTAACCCATGGGCGCGCCCTTCTTGGTGACCATGCCCTTCACACGGGTGACAGTGCCGCCCAAGGTGACCGTCTTCCCGTCGTAGCGGCTGCCTTCGGTCTCGAGCTGGTAGATGGGCGTGCAGGCGGCCATCTGCTTCTTGTACTTTTCGAGCGGATGACTGCTGACGTAGAAGCCTAAGAGCTTCCGTTCCCAGTCGATCTTTTCATCTGCATCCATGTCTTCGAGATCAGGATAGACGACGGAGCTTTTCATCTCATCCCCGCCGAAGAGAGACATCTGTCCGCTCTCCCGGTCGCTCTTCGTAGCGGCGACATCACTCATGACCTGCGGGAGTGCAGCGAGGAGCTGAGAGCGGTTGTAACCGAAGCCGTCCATCGCACCGCAGCGGATGAGGCTTTCGCAGGCACGGCTATTGAGGCCTTTGCCTTCGACGCGCTCCAAGAAATCCGACATGGAGGTGAAGGGGCCGCCCTTCTTCCGGGCTTTGATGATGGCTTCGACGGCATTCTCTCCGACGTTCTGGATGGCATCGAGTCCGAAGAGGATCTTATTTCCGCTGACGGAAAAATAGGCTTCCGAAAGATTGACATCCGGTGCGGCGATCTCCACACCGGCTCTTCTGGTATCTGAAATGTAGCGGCTGACCTTATTCTTGTCGCCATTGTAGCAGGTCATCATGGCAGCCATGAATTCAGCGCGGTAGTGCGCCTTGAGGTAGGCGGTCTGCCAGGCGATCCATCCGTAGCAGACGCTGTGAGATTTATTGAAGCCGTAACCGGCAAAGTGGACCATGAGGTCGAAGACGTAATTCGCCGTCTTTTCATCGACGCCATTCTTCACAGCGCCTGTGACGAAGGTATCCCGGTTCTTCTGCAGGATCTCCGGCTCCTTGTGTCCCATGGCGCGGCGGAGCATGTCGGACTGGCCGAGGGAGAAGCCGCCCATGACAGAGGCGATCTGCATGACCTGTTCCTGATAGAGGATGACGCCGTAGGTTTCCTTCAGGATGGGAGCTAGGGATGGATGCGGGTACTCGATGGGGATCTCTCCGTGCTTTCTCTTGATGAAATCTTCCGCCATGCCGCTGCCCAAAGGTCCCGGACGGTAGAGGGCGACCATCGGGATGAGGTCTTCGAAGCGGTCCGGGTGGAGCTTCATCAGAAGATTCGTAAAGCCGGAGGACTCGGACTGGAAAACGCCTGTGGTGTCGCCCGCGCAGAGCATCTCGCACGTCTTCTCGTCGACAGAAGGAATGCGGTCGATGTCGACGGTGACACCGCGGTTCGCCCGGATCATCTCGACCGCATCATGGATGACGGTGAGGTTTCTAAGCCCCAAGAGATCCATCTTGAGAAGGCCGAGCTGCTCGACCTGATCTTTTTCGTACTGCGTCTGGATGAAATCGTCCGCAGTGAGCTGGATCGGCACGTACTCATCGACGGGCTTCGAGCAGATGACGACGCCGGCGGCATGCGTGCCGGAATTTCTGGAAAGCCCTTCTAGGTCGAGGCAGTGGTCGATCAGGGTGTGTACCGTCGCATTCGACTCGTAGAGGTCTTTGAATTCCTTCGAACCGTCCAGTGTCTTCTTCAGCGTGACGCCCGGGCCGCTCGGCACCATCTTCGCGATCTTGTCCACTTCGCGAAGGGGCAGATTCATGACACGGCCGACATCACGGATGACGGCACGCGCCGCGAGCGTACCAAAGGTGATGATCTGCGCCACCTGCTCGGCGCCGTATTTCTCCGCGAGGTACACGATGACCTGCCCGCGTCCGCGATAGCAGAGGTCAGTATCGATATCCGGCATGGAGACTCGCTCCGGATTCAAGAAGCGTTCAAAGAGAAGGTCGAAACGCAGCGGGTCGATTTCCGTGATGTGCAGGAGGTAGGCGACGATGCTTCCTGCCGCGCTCCCACGCCCCGGCCCGATCGGAATGCCGTGCGTCTTCGCATAGCGGATGAAGTCCATGACGATCAGGAAATAGTCCGAGAATCCCATCTGATTGATGACACCGAGCTCATAGTCCAGCCGCTCCTGCTCTTTTCCCGTGGGCTGCGGATAGCGCTCCGGGATCGCCGCCTCGCAGAGCCTCCTCAGATACGACTTCGACGTCTCACCTTCCGGCACGTCAAAGGACGGGAGCTTGTGGTCGCCAAAGGTGAACGTCACATGACAGCGCTCCGCGATCTTGGCCGTATTCTCGATGGCGCCCGGATACTCGCCTAAGATCGCCCGCATCTCCTCCCCGCTCTTGCAGTAGAATTCATCATTCGGAAAATGGAAATGGTACGGATCATCCAGCGTCTTTCCCGTCGAGATGCAGAGCTTGATTTCCTGACTCTTCGCATCCTCTTTTTTCGTATAGTGGAAATCATTCGTCGCGACCAGTCCCAGCCCATACTCTTTTGCCAGAGACGCCAGCACCGGACGCACATCCGCTTCTTCCGGGATGCCGTGATTCTGCAGCTCGAGGAAATAGTTCTCTTTCCCGAAGGTGTCGATGTAGTACCGGATCACCTTCCGCGCCTCATCCATGTCGCGGTTTAAGATCGCCTGCGGGAGCTCGCCTGCCACGCACGCCGACATCGCAATGAGGCCCTTGTGGTACTTGGTGAGGAGCTCATGGTCCACCCGCGGCTTATGGAAATAGCCCTCCGTCCACGCCTTCGAGCAGATCTTGATGAGGTTCTGGTAGCCCTCATTCGTTTCCGCCAGAAGGATCAGATGCCCCAGCTTCTCCTTCTCGCCCTTCGCCCGCTCAAAGCGGCTCTTCCTCGTCACGTACACTTCACAGCCGATGATCGGCTTGATGCCCTGAGCCATACACTCTTTATATAAGTAGACCGCGCCATACATGACACCGTGGTCCGTGATGGCGACCGCCGTCTGACCGAGCGACTTGACATAGGAGACCAGCTCCTTGATGCGGCACGTGCCATCGAAAAGGCTGTACTCGGTGTGGACGTGGAGATGAACAAATGGATCCAAGCGGAAACGCCTCCTTCACTCCTTTTTCTTTCGAATTCTAAGATAGCGCTGATCTGATCGCAGGATCAGTGCTGCCTTAGAAATCACTTTTTCTTATTGTATCATATTTAGTGGTTGGGCATTCATCCGGTCCTGCTGAAAAAGTACGAAGTGGGGAGCGTAGCCAGAGATTAGCGGGTTCTATGGCTTCAGTGGGTTCAAGGGGGCGGTGCGGCGCATTTCGTCATCCTGAGCGGAGAAAAGCGTCGTATGTTAGAAAATGGCTAATCTGGAATATGAGAACTGAGTCGAAGGATCTAGGGAAACGCTGATTAAATCGCAGAGCCAGATTCTACAAGAATTTTTATACATAGCTTCGTCATAACCTTCCTTAAATAGCCCGCTATTCGCGTCAGGCTATTCCTCGCTATGCATAAAAATTCAAGAGTAAAATCTGGCAACGATTTAATCAGTGTTTCCCTAAGCGCCGCAAAGTTTTAACCGCGAAAGATGAAAAACCTGTGAACCTTTTGAACCTTCAGAACCCGCTCCCCCTCTTTCGCAAGCAATCAAGGGGCAGCACGCCCCAAAGGCTGCCCCTGAGTAACATGAGCCATAAAAAACTGGAGACCCGTCATCGGGAGAACCTCCCAGTCACAAGTCACCAGTTTTTTTAATCGATGTTTCTCTACCTCTTCCCAAAACAAAATTCCCTCTGTAGAAATATCAATCATTTCTTCAGAGGGAATTTCCTTTGGCTATTTTACAAATTAGTGATTAGGATTCACAGCCAACAACGTATACTATTTCTCTGCCTTTACCGTACGAACTCTTTCTACAGTAGGCTTGCCATCTTTGTCCTGATGCACTGTATCCACAGTGAAACGTTCCAGTTCCGGTGCAAATTCTTTCAGAATCTTATCAGACAGAGTAGCCCCTTCCAGCATGGCTTTGTAGAGCATGGTAGCGAATTCATAACGAGTCATTGGACGATCCCCTTTGAATTCTCCATCGGGGTAACCAGTGAGCACACCATTGCCTTTCAAAGTAGATACATATTCATAAGCCCAGTGATTCTTCGGTACATCTGGGAAGAGCTGGAGCTTAGACGTATCCAGTTTCTTTCCTGCATTCACATCCAACAGAGCCGATTTCAGACCTTCCAGTTCTTTTCTGAGGTCTTTGATTTCCTTCGCCATAGCTACCTTGGAAGTAGAAACATGGTTGCCCTGGCCCAGTTTCAAGCTGACACCTGCATTCACCATATTTTCACCATTACCGAAGCTGCCGCCTACAGAGAACATGGTATCTTCATTCGGACGATAGTAAGCGCCGATAGCGGCTGCATTTTCGCCATTGTAATTGCCATAGCCTGCTGCGATATCCCACTTGTCATCTGGATCGAAGTCCAACGGATGGAGCGCTGCCAAAGCGGCTGCACCAGCACCGACTTTGTTGATGCGGTTGCCCAGCTTACTGATACTCTGGGCATTCTGTGCTACCTGCTGGTTGGTTGCAAAGAGCTGGCTGCCATTGACAGCGTCAGTAGATTTTTCAGAAATATCCCCAGCAGCTACGCCGGTAACTTTCTGGTCATTGGCATTGAGACCCTTGTCGCTGACATAGGTTTTATTACCAATGGACAGTCCGTCCTTTGTCAGGGAAACATCTTTTACCGTGACACCATTGGTATCCATCTTGGTATCCCCTGTGGTAACACTAGAGAGATTCAGATCCTTATTCAGGCTCACCTTATAGTCTTTGCCACCGTCCTTATTGGTATCTTCGCTGATTTGTACGTTTTTATCATCAGTAGAAACGGTAGTATGTTTCTTTGCTACTTCTTCTACGCTGGTGACACGTTCATCCAATTTTCCGATAGCTTCGGTGTTTTTGCTAATATCTGCCGTGTTCTTAGCGATAGCTTCCGTATTCTTCTGAATGTTTTTTGCATTCTCAGCGATGGCTTTGCTATTGTTTTTGATATTTTCTGTATTCTTACTGATAGCTTCGGCGTTTTTGCTAATATCTGCCGTGTTCTTATCGATAGCTTTGGTGTTCTTATCGATAGCGTCGGTGTTCTTCTGAATGTTTTCTGCATTCTTATCTGCTTTGTTTTCGACACCTTTGAGCTGACTACCATTCACTGCATCGGTAGATCCCTCTTTCACTTCACCAGCAGCCACACCACTAATTTTGCCGCTCTGATCAATGGTAACCCTATTGTTGATTGTTACAGTGCCACCATTTCCCATGCGGATAGAAGATAAACCATTGGAAATGGATTCGATACCTGTCAAATCTTTATTCAGATTGACTTTATAATCGGTATGTCCATCTTTCGCTACGGTAGAGGTAACGGTGGTATTGGTTCCATCAGAAACAGTTGTCTTGGATGCTGCCGTCTGTTTCTTCAACTGGCTTACATTGACTGCATCTTCGTCAGCTGTACCTGCTGTCACATTGTGAATCTGGCCGGCTTTATCCACATTCACTTTGCCGTTCAGGTATACACCATTATTCATCAATACGACATTCGTATCTCCATACGCCATTCCTGCATAGCCTTCGTTCAGTACAATCTTGGACTGTCCTTTGGAGCCATTGGAAATGGATTCGATACCTGTCAAATCTTTATTCAGATTGACTTTATAATCGGTATGTCCATCTTTCGCTACGGTAGAGGTAACGGTGGTATTGGTTCCATCAGAAACAGTTGTCTTGGATGCTGCCGTCTGTTTCTTCAACTGGCTTACATTGACTGCATCTTCGTCAGCTGTACCTGCTGTCACATTGTGAATCTGGCCGGCTTTATCCACATTCACTTTGCCGTTAATAGTAACAGTTCCTTCTTTATCCAGTTTTACAGATGACTGACCATTAGAGATGGTATCTCCAGTAATATCAATATCTGCCAGTTTAGCCCCATTATCTGCATAGATTTTATCTTTTGTTGTAATAGAGCCAGTCGTTTCAATGGTGCCCTTGGTTCCGCTAATGCTTACATTCTTGCCAGTGATATCACCAAGAAGAAGATCCTTCTTCAGACCTACTTTATAAGTCTTCTGCCCGTCTTGATCTGTTTCTTCTACAGTAATATTGCTACCATTGACTATTTTTGTATGTTTCCCGGCTTCCTGTTGTACAGCATGGAGCTGGCTGCCATTGACAGCATCTGTAGAGGTACTAGAAATTTCACCAGCAGCCACACCACTAATTTTGCCGCTCTGATCAATGGTAACCTTTTTGTTGATTGTTACAGTGCCACCATTTCCCATGCGGATAGAAGATAAACCATTGGAAATGGATTCGATACCTGTCAAATCTTTATTCAGATTGACTTTATAATCGGTATGTCCATCTTTCGCTACGGTAGAGGTAACGGTGGTATTGGTTCCATCAGAAACAGTTGTCTTGGATGCTGCCGTCTGTTTCTTCAACTGGCTTACATTGACTGCATCTTCGTCAGCTGTACCTGCTGTCACATTGTGAACCTGGCCGGCTTTATCCACATTCACTTTGCCGTTCAGGTATACACCATTATCATTCAATACGACACTCGTAGCTCCATACACCATTCCTGTATTGGCTTCGTTCAGTACAATCTTGGACTGTCCTTTTGAGCCAGATGACTGACCATTAGAGATGGTATCTCCCTTAATATCAATATCTGCCAGTTTAGCCCCATTAGCTGCATAGATTTTATCTTTTGTTGCAATAGAGCCAGTCGTTTCAATGGTGCCATTGGTTCCGCTAATGCTTACCTTCTTGCCAGTGATATCACCAAGAAGAAGATCCTTCTTCAGGCCTACTTTATAAGTCTTCTGCCCGTCTTGATCTGTTTCTTCTACAGTAATATTGCTACCATTGACTATTTTTGTATGTTTCCCGGCTTCCTGTTGTACAGCATGGAGCTGGCTGCCATTGACAGCATCTGTAGAGGTACTAGAAATTTCACCAGCAGCCACACCACTAATTTTGCCGCTCTGATCAATGGTAACCTTTTTGTTGATTGTTACAGTGCCACCTTTTTCCATGTGGATAGAAGATGAACCATTGGTCATAGATTCAATACCGGTCAAATCTTTATTCAGATCGACTTTATAATCGGTATGTCCATCTTTCGCTACTGTAGAGGTAACCTTGGTATTGGTTCCATCAGAAACAGTTGTCTTGGATGCTGCCGCTTGACTAGCGACTTGTTTTAATTGTGCCACATTAACAGCATCGGTGGGTTTATTTCCAGCTGCTACATTGGTAATCTGGCGAGTAGTTTTTCCCTCCTCACCCACAGAAAAAGCTCCTGCTGTGGAAGTCCAAGTGGATTTTTCTGCCTTCGGGATGTTAGCCGGTGCAAACTCTCCTTTGATGCCAGCTGCTCGATCCGCTACAGAACCTACTCCGATAGCTACTCCGCTCTCTGCTTTTACCGTCGTACCATTCCCAATAGCCACCGCATCATCTGCCATAACAGTATTTTTATTTCCCAAAGAAATCACATTTTTTCGACCCTCTAATGTATTGTGATCCCCCATGACGATAGTTGATTGGATATTCGTGGCTGTGTTATTAGAACCAATAATAGTTGTATTTTGAGCATTGGTTACGGTATTCTTGTAACCATTAATCATAGTTAATTTAGAAACATCCTTCTCTGTCCCAGTCAACGTATTCTGTACACCCAGTAGCTGGGAATAAATTGCCCAATCCGCTTTATTGCCACCGCCGATAGCCATGACAGAACCGCCAGCATATTGGTCAGAAGACTGCATCGCCTTAATGATTTCTTTCTGCGCATCAGAAGCTGATGTCTTATTCCACTTGGTACTAAAAGTTACATCCTCGATAGAATTGGTTACTTCATTCCCGGTCCCCCAAACAAGGGATGCATTGGTATTCTGTGTTCTATTGCCAAATCCTAACACACTATTTGCCATACCAGCTGAATGACTACTTGCAGATGAAGATTCTATGCTATTTAAAGAACCGTAGATAGTTGCACCAAAGTTCTGCGTACCATAACTAGTTGATGTACCTTTATTTGAAATAATCGAAAATGCTCCTGTTACAGCAGACATGGAGCCACTATTATAACTACTTGACCCCAATGTGGTAGAATATACGCTATCATTGAGTGTCATTTTCTTGGCAGGATCTACCTCAATGTCACCCAATTTTCCTACATAGGTATGATCTCCAATCATTACAGAACCTGTACGAGCCATCGTATTTTTCCCAATAGCAATAGCTCCTGCTAACTTTGTTCCATCTGTTACTCTATATTTTCCCCACGTTGCACTACCAACAGCACCTTGATTAAAATCCAAGAGGTATTCTTTGGTGCCAATACGAGCTGACCATTTCCTTGTTAAATAATCTTGAAAAGAATACTCCCCATCCCAAGCATACGCATTTTCACCAATAGCAATATATCCACTAGTGATTCCATCATGCCCAGTCTGTCCATTCCAAATAGCAAAATCTGCACCTTTTCCTATTTTAATATTATCATCTGGTGCTGGATTGGCCGCTTCAATAGCCATACCGCCAAAACCGGTGAGCATCATGGCAGCCGCTACTACGGCAGTCATACTACGGACCCGTTTATTGCTTTGGCTATGACTTTTGGCAATTTCAGAAACTACGGTATAGCAATGTTTCGCTTTATTCCAAATGACTTTGTAAATATGATTCATGATATACCCTCTCTTTTCAATGAATTCAGGGAGTAGGATAGGTTCGTAAAGATTAAGCGAATCCCTAAGCATTTATCCTTTTTTCTTCTGTTCTCGAATCACTTTTTGTTTGGCTTTGTGCTGGGCTTCCCGACAGGTCTCACTGCAATAGAAACGCCTCCTGTCCAAAGGATCCGTGACAATGACGTTTTTTCCACAAGCGTGGCACTGGAATTGTCGAATGCCTTTTTCCCTTTTCTTTTCCGGATGTTTCCAGTACAATTTCTCACAATGGACACAGCAAAATTTGAAACGGTTATCGGATGGATCATAGACATTGACCACTTCCCCGCACTGCAAGCACCGAAATGAACGAATGAGTACGGCTTCCTACGTATGTACTTCATCCTTGGGCAGTCGTTTCCGATTGGCAGCTACGCGGCAGGCTGGCGAGCAATATTTCTGCCAACTTTTTAGCGGAGTAAACTCTTTCCCACACCATTGACATTTCATACCATACGCATGCCTCCCCTCCTACACACTATCCACTCCGGAAGAATTTTTCTTTTCATGATTTGAGAAAATATCTCTTTTCTCACTTTCCATTTTCTCCGCCTGTGAATAACAGTGCTTAAATTCCTATTTAGACAGTACTACCCCCCCCCGAATTTCGTCAATGCCTAAACTAACGGATCACTACATGTTAAAACGCTATATGGGGAATGGGTATATTTCCCATATAGCATCCATTGGATCATTCCTATCTCCTACATCATGAGTTGTTAGCTGTTTGCTGTTGGTTATTTGAATCACAACAACAATACCATCAAAAAAGGGGATGTGAAGAAATGAATCCCCATTTCTTCACATCCCCTTTTTACTTTGCCTTCATTTGGTTCAGGGTTCAAGGTTCAAGGTTCAGGGTTCTCGTGGCGGCTTCGCCGCAATTATATATGGAGCGATGCCCGATCAAGAATCATTCTCGCCCCTTCCTCGGGAAGGGGCAGACGAGCGAAGCGAGGCGGGGTTGGCATCCCCGTGTATGAAAATACCGCTTCACGCAGCCAACCTCCGCCCCTTCGGGGCACCTCCTTCCAAAGGAAGGAGGGAGAAAAGCGGAGTGCGTTGACTGGTAACTAGGGTTCAGGGCTCTCGTGGCGGCTTCGCCGCCTTTTTTTAGAAGATGGTATTCTCGTATCGCAGCCTTCCCCTCTAGGGGAAGGTGCCCGAAAGGGGCGGATAGGGTGACTATGGCATGAAAGACAGCTGGGATAAGGTTTCCCTGTCACTCCTATGAGAGCTGCAAGTCCCCCGCGGCAGATGGAACGCGAAAATGAGATGATCGTTATTTCACAGCTCCTTTTTCCGTTTCTATTTAATTAAAGGTGGCTCCATCATTCATGCTCCCTGTATTTTCTGATATATGAACTTCTATCGTCATCTCAACCGACGAGATTTTCGCTAGGAAAACACTGATTAAATCGTTGTCAGATTTTACTCTTGAATTTTTATACATGACGAGGAATAGCCTAACGCGAATAGCGAGCTATTTAAGGAAGGCTATGACGAAGTCATGTATAAAAATTCTTGTGGAAGCTGACTCTGCGATTTAATCAGCGTTTCCCTAAATCCCTCTAAAAGTCTTGAACCTTTTAGACCATGAGCGAAAATCTAATCAATCAAACTGACGGTTACGGCCAGCGACACATTTGAAGGCCCCGAGAACCTTGCGTAACCTGAGCAACAAAAAACTGGTAACTCATCACTGAGAGAACCTCCCAGTGATGAGTTACCAGTCACGAATCACGAATCACGACTCTTAAAATTCACATTTCCAAAGGCCATGCAGATTGCAATATTCATACACCACGCCATGCGGCACATCAGCAAAGGCGGCTTTCGGTTCTTCTCCCGGTTTCAGATAGCGCACTTGGAATCCCTCTTCGGTCACCAAGGCGATCCACTGGATGTAATGGTTTTCCAACATAGGATGCAGCACTTCCCCCACTTGTACGTGAAGGAGATCCCCTTCATGAGTCACCACCGGTACATGTTTTTCCCTGGCTCCATCGCTGGTGCCTGCTGTCAAGGGCTGCAATGCTTCACCACAGCAAGAAACAGCCATGGCTTCGCCGGTTTTGAATAAGAAAGAATCGCAAGATGGGCAATAATAGATATGAAGTGTCATAATATTCTCCTTTCTCTGCAGGTGGCAGAAAAACTAGGTGAACAGTGACTAGGGATCAGGTGTTAGGGATCAGGTACTGCACTCTCCTAAACGTAATTCTTGTCCGCTTGCCATGTTCATGGCGAAGCAGACCGCCAGTCGAGCCCCTCTTGTATCCTCCCTTAGTGGGAAAGATACGCCCGAAAAATGATGATCTTACCAGTCGCAGGTCGCTTTATCGATATTCTTCTATATCTATATATTACCATATGGTTCGATATTTATCAATCTAAAAAATATAATGGTTAAGAAAACGCTGATGTCTGATATCTTCCAAGCTCCCCGTCTCTCATCTCCCGCCGCTCACTTCTCCCATTCCAATTCCAGCAGGCGGAAGCGGTGATCCGCGCTGTGCTTCTGCAGAATATAGATATCCTTTCCCTGCTCTTCATTCTGGCGAAGCGCTTCCTCCGCTTCATAGCGGATGTCATTCAGCTGCTCGTCATAGCAGGACGCCTCGATATTCATCATCCGTTCCTGCAGGTCAGTGATCAAAAACTGCTGATAAATGACCATGCCGAGCAGCATGGCCATGATAAGGTAGAGATATTTGCGTTCTCTCCACTGTATTTTCCTTTTCCACTGTTCCATGGAAATCCTATTTCCTCATCATATCATCGATCTTACGCGGGTCATTCAAAAGCGTCAGATGGTCTTTGGTGAATTCGATCCAGAGACGGGCAGCGCGGGAGAGGTAGCGGCCCTTCTTCCAGATGGCATAGAGGTGATGCGTCATGCGCGGCTCTGTCATCACACGGGTGACGACCTTGCTTTCCTCGCTGTTTGCCGGGCACAGGCGCGACGGCAGGATCGCGACACCAAGGCCGCTCGCGACCGTCTGCAGCATCAGCTCACGCTGGCTCGTCTCGAATACGATCTTCGGCGTGAAGCCGATCTTTTTGCAGTTCGACATGATGTCATCGTGCATATTGAAATCATCGCGGTACAGCACGAGCGGATAGTCCGCGAGCAGCTTCATCGGGACGACAGGGTGCTCTTCGAGCGGATAGCCTTTCGGCATGACGACGCACATCTCATCCTCCGAAAGGAAGAAGGACTCAAATTCATTATTCGGAATGGTGCAGATGATGCCGACATCGATGACCCCCTCCTGGACAGAGGTCTCGATGACCTTCGAACCGTGCTCATAGAGCTTGATGGCGATCTGCGGATAGTTCTTCTTGAATTCGCCAAGAAGCTTCGCAAAGACATGCGCATCGGTGATCGGCGGCAGCCCGATCTCGATGGTATCCTGCTTCAGGTTGAATTCATTTTCAAAATCCGACTTCAGATGTTCAAAAATAAAAAGACACCGCTTCGCATAGTTCAGGAAAATGGTCCCCGGCGCTGTGATCTCTACCGTCTTTGCGTTGCGGATGAAAAGCACGACCCCCAGCTCATCCTCCAGCGACTTGATCATGCGGCTGATGGCGGACTGGGAAATATGAAGATTGCGCGCTGCTTTCGAGAAGCTCTTCTGTTCAGCGACTTCCATGAAATATTTCAGATGACGATAATCCATTGTGATCCTCCATGAAAGAGTAAAAAGAAAGATAAGAGGGTGCCTCTTCAGGATGAGTCCGTGGGGCGGGCTACGATCCCATGCCGGAGAAACTCCGCCGGTTCCAAGGGGCATGATGCTCCGCATAAAAAAACAGCAGTACGCTCATCAGCTGCTCTTGATCTCTTTCTCCTTCTCATTTTCTTGTGAAATCCATATCTTTATTCTATAATAGAAATGTATCTATTCGGATGCCCTGGAAATGTCCATGGTCTATGACTTAGTATAGAATAAAGTGAATCCATCTATGCAAAATTATCATAAAACCATTGTACCTAATTTTCAGGTATCTTGCAAGGGAAGAGTAAAGGCAAAGGTATAAAAGCCAGGTGACTGATGAGCAGGGATCCGTGGCCGGAAAGGCACCGCCTTCCTCATCCTTCATCTCCTCTGCTCCCCTTGAACAGATTTCCCATATAAAGGAGTGTTGATCTGTGAGAAATGTAAAAACAATGGATGGCAACACAGCTGCCGCGTATATTTCCTACGCATTCACAGAAGTAGCTGCTATTTATCCGATCACCCCTTCCTCGCCGATGGCGGAAGAAGTGGATGAATGGGCCGCTCACGGCAAGAAGAACATTTTCGGTGACACCGTACACGTCGTCGAGATGCAGGCAGAAGGCGGCGCAGCCGGCGCATTCCACGGCTCTTTGCAGAGCGGTGCGCTGACTACCACCTATACGGCATCTCAGGGCATGCTGCTCATGGTACCGAACATGTACAAAGTCGCAGGCGAATTGCTCCCGGGCGTTTTCCACATCGCAGCGAGAGCTCTTGCAAACCACGCACTCTCCATCTTCGGTGACCATCAGGACGTCATGAGCGCACGTGCGACGGGCTGCGCGATGCTGGCAGAAGCGAATGCCCAGGAGATCATGGACCTCGCAGGCGTTGCCCATCTTGCTGCCATCAAAGGCCGCGTACCTTTCATCAATTTCTTCGACGGCTTCCGCACGAGCCATGAGATCCAGAAGGTCGAGGTCTTGGACTATGAAGAGCTCGCTCCGCTCATCGACCAGAAAGCCCTTGCGGACTTCAGAGCCCGCGCTCTCAATCCGGATCATCCGGTCATCCGCGGCACCGCAGAAAACCCGGACGTTTACTTCCAGCACTGCGAAGCAGCGAACCCCTTCTACAATGCCCTCCCAGACATCGTTCAGGGCTACATGGATGAGATCTCCAAAATCACCGGCAGAAGCTACCATCTCTTCGACTACTACGGCGCAGCCGATGCTGACCGCATCATCATCGCGATCGGCTCTGTCACCGACATCTGCAAGGACGTCACCGATGCGCTCAATGCCCACGGCGAAAAAGTCGGCGTGCTGAATGTACACCTCTACCGCCCATTCTCTGTCAAGCACTTCCTTGACCAGATCCCATCGACTGTCAAGAAGATCGCCGTCCTCGACCGCACCCGTGAACCGGGCGCCATCGGCGAACCGCTCTATCTGGATGTCGTATCTGCGATCGCCTCTTCCGGCCGCGCCATCAAAGTCTGCGGCGGCCGCTACGGCTTAGGCTCGAAGGACGTCATTCCGGAAGACATCATGGCTGTCTATGAACACCTGAAGGAAGAGACCCCGCGCCACAACTTCACTCTCTCCATCAAAGACGACGTGACGAACCTCTCCCTCGCTCCGCTCCCGGTACCGGAAATCCCGTCCAAGCTCGTCTCCTGCAAATTCTGGGGCTTCGGCTCTGACGGCACCGTCGGTGCGAACAAGAGCGCCATCAAGATCATCGGCGACCACACCGACCTCTATGCACAGGGCTACTTCGCCTATGACTCCAAGAAATCCGGTGGCGTCACCATCTCCCATCTGCGCTTTGGCCCCGATCCGATCAGAAAGCCTTACCTCATCCGCAAGGCTGACTACATCGCCTGCCACCGTCCGTCCTACATCTATAAATACGATCTTCTCCGCGGCTTCAAGCCGGGCGGCATCTTCCTTCTGAACTCCCCATGGCGAAAAGAAGATCTGGACCGCGTCCTGCCGGCAGCCATGAAACGGAAGCTCGCTGCCCTCAAGGCAAAATTCTACATCATCGATGCCTTTGAGATCGCAAAGAACATCGGTCTCGGCGGCCGCATCAATATGATCATGCAGTCTGCCTTCTTCCACCTCACCCACATCATTCCTGATGCAGATGCCGTGAAGTACCTGAAAGACTCCAACGAAAAATCCTACGGCAGAAAAGGCCAGAACGTCGTCGACATGAACAACAAAGCCGTCGACGCCGGCATGGAAGGCATCGTCGAAGTCGAAGTACCGGCCGAATGGGAACATGCAACCACCGGCGGCTCCATCGCCAAGGTCAGCCGTCCGGACTTCGTCAAGAACGTCTGCGACGTCATGAACCGTCAGGAAGGCGACGACCTCCCGGTTTCCACCTGGAAAGGCATCGAAGACGGCACCTTCCCGTCCGGCACCTCCCAGTATGAACGTCCATCGGCAGCCATCATGATCCCGGAATGGATCCCGGAAAACTGTATCGGCTGTAACCAGTGCGGCGTCGTCTGCCCGCATGCTGCCATCCGTCCATTCCTTGTCACCGAAGACGAAGCAGCGAATGCGCCGGAAGGCTTCATCGTCAAAGACTTCAGAGGCCCGGTCAAAGGACTCAAGTACCGCATCGTCGTCGATCCGGAAGACTGCTACGGCTGCGGCATCTGCGCGAATACCTGCCCGGCGCCGAAGAAAGCCCTCGTCATGCAGCCGGCAGAGACAGAGCTCCCCAAGCAGAACCTTTGGGACTATGCAAAGAGCCTCCCGGCAAGAGACAATCCGCTCGGCAAAAAGAACCTCAGAAGCGCCATGTTCGAACCGACCTACTTCGAATTCTCCGGTGCCTGCGCAGGCTGCGGCGAGACCCCGTACATCAATATGGTCACCCGTCTCTTCGGCGACCGCATGATGATCTCCAATGCGACCGGCTGCTCCTCCATCTACGGCGCAAGCTCCCCGTCCATGCCATATACCAAGAACAGCAAGGGACAGGGGCCGGCCTGGGCAAACTCCCTCTTCGAAGACAATGCGGAATATGGCCTCGGCATGCACCTCGGTGAAGCGAAGCTCAGAAGCCGCCTGACCGAAAAGCTCGAAGCTCTCCTCCCGGCAGCGGAAGGCGATGTCAAGACCGCCATGGAAGAATGGCTCGCCAAGAAAGACCTCGGCGAAGGCACGAGAGACCGCGCCGACAAGCTCGATGCGGCCCTCACCGCTGCGGTTTCCGCGCATCCGGAATACAAAGAACTGCTGGATCTCAAGGATCACTTCGTCAAGAAATCCCAGTGGATCTTCGGCGGCGACGGCTGGGCATACGACATCGGCTTCGGCGGCCTCGATCAGGTCCTCGCTTCCGGCGAAGATGTGAATGTCCTCGTCCTCGATACCGAAGTCTACTCCAATACCGGCGGACAGTCCTCCAAGTCCACTCCGGCTGCTGCCATCGCCAAATTCGCAGCCTCCGGCAAGAAGACCAAGAAGAAAGACCTCGGCATGATCGCCGTCTCCTACGGCTACATCTACGTCGCACAGATCGCCCTCGGCGCTGATATGAATCAGGCCTTCAAAGCCATCAGCGAAGCAGAAGCTTATCCGGGACCGTCCCTCATCATCGCCTATGCTCCATGCATCAACCACGGCCTCAAAGCCGGCATGGGCAAATCCTCCGAAGAAGAGAAACGCGCCGTCGAATGTGGCTACTGGTGCAACTGGCGCTACAACCCAGAGCTCCTGGAACAGGGCAAGAATCCATTCCACCTCGACAGCCGCGAACCGAAAGGCAACTTCCGCGACTACCTCATGGGCGAAGTCCGCTTCGCATCTCTGGCGAAGCTCTTCCCAGACAAAGCGGAAGAGCTCTTCGAAAAGACCGAACGCGATGCCAAACAACGCCGTGAAAACTACGTCCGCATCCAGAAATCCTATGACCAGGAGATCGCAGATCGCAAAGCCAAGGAAGAAAAATAATTCTCACGCTGCGTCATACGAAAGCGTAAACAAAGGGGCCGCTGACTCAAAGAGTCAGCGGCCCCTTTTTGCGTGGGTCTTCCGAGGATAAAGAGTGACTAGTGACTGGTAACTGGTGGCTAGGGATTAGGGATTAGGAGTCTCAAGTGACTAGTGACTGGTGACTTGAATACTGCTTTCGGGCATCGCCACCATCTATACTCCGCGGCGCTCCCCTGTTTTTATGCGCTGCACCACCACTCCTCATCCCCGAACTCATTTTCTTCTTGCATCTTACGCGAGACTATGGCATAATAGTCTGCGTCAACGATTTATGGGCGATTAGCTCAGCTGGGAGAGCGTCTGCCTTACAAGCAGAATGTCAGCAGTTCGATCCTGTTATCGCCCACCAAAAAGAAAGCGTCATGTGCTTCGCGCCGTGATGCTTTTTTCTTGCCCTTTCCCTCCCGCCTTATTTATCATTTAACCTCCTGCATCCGCGCTCACGATCATTTGCGCGTCGCTTTGCTCCTTCAAATGATGTTCGCTGCGGAACCAGTTCGATCCTGTTATCGCCCACCATAATGAAAAGACTTCACGTGCTTCGTGCCGTGAGGTCTTTTTCCTTCTTTACCTTTCTTTTCATTATCATATAACCTCCTGCATCCGCGCTCACGATCATTTGCGCGTCGCCTTGCTCCTTCAAATGATGTTCGCTGCGGAACCAGTTCGATCCTGTTATCGCCCACCTTAATGAAAAGTTCCACGTGCTACGCGCCGTGGGATTTTTTATTGCCATTTTTACTGAGAAGTGGCTAGTGGCTAGAGATTAGGGATTGGGGTGCAAAGTGACTAGTGACTTGTGACTGGTAGCTAGGGATTAGTGGCTAGGGATTAGGGATTGGGGATTGGGGATTGGGGATTGGGGATTGGGGATTAGGAGTGACTGGTGACTGGGATTTCTCCGCTCAGGATGACGAAATGCGCCGCGCCTTCCCAGCCCTACCCTCAGAACCTATAGAACCTGCTGAACCTCTTTCCCAATGAAATCAAAGGGCAACTCGCCCAATGAGCTAACCCCGAACCTTGAACCCTAAACCTCATTCATCTTTTTCTAATCAAAATTCCCCTTGCAAAGCACTGCGAGATTTGATATTATAATGCACGTACTCACGTACAGATTCCTGAATAGCTCAGCCGGTAGAGCGCGTGACTGTTAATCACGATGTCGCAGGTTCGAACCCTGCTTCAGGAGCCAGTGGCCTGTTCGTCAAGCGGTTAAGACACCGCCCTTTCACGGCGGGTTCGGGGGTTCGAATCCCCCACAGGTCACCATGGGCGATTAGCTCAGCTGGGAGAGCGTCTGCCTTACAAGCAGAATGTCAGCAGTTCGATCCTGTTATCGCCCACCAAAAAGAAAGCGTCATGTGCTTCGCGCCGTGATGCTTTTTTCTTGCCCTTTCCCTCCCGCCTTATTTATCATTTAACCTCCTGCATCCGCGCTCACGATCATTTGCGCGTCGCTTTGCTCCTTCAAATAATGTTCGCTGCGGAACCAGTTCGATCCTGTTATCGCCCACCATAAGAAAGCATCACGTGATCCGCTCCGTGGTGCTTTTTTCTTGCCTTTTTTCTTTTTTCTCTACAGTCATATAACCTCCTGCATCCGCGACTCACTACATTTTGTGCGTCGCTTCGCTCCTTCAAAATGTGTTCGCTGCGGAACCAGTTCGATCCTGTTATCGCCCACCAGAATGAAAAGTTCCACGTGCTACGCGCCGTGGGATTTTTTATTGCCATTTTCCTCCCGCCTTATTTATCATTTAACCTCCTGCATCCGCGCTCACGATCATTTGCGCGTCGCTTTGCTCCTTCAAATGATGTTCGCTGCGGAACCAGTTCGATCCTGTTATCGCCCACCTTAATGAAAAGTTCCACGTGCTACGCGCCGTGGGATTTTTTATTGCCTTTTCCCTTTTCCCTCATTTGTCATTCCCCCTGCCCTTAAAAAATCTATTGCATCTCACCCCCCAAAGGGGTATAATACGTAAACACATGGGGCATTAGCTCAGCTGGGAGAGCGCAAGGTTCGCAATCTTGAGGTCAGGGGTTCGATCCCCCTATGCTCCACCAATAAAAAAACGATCCATGGCATGACTCCATGGATCGTTTTTTATTGCTCTAAAACCCGCAGAACCTCTCTTTTGTGATGCACCGCGCTTCTATTTCTCATTCACTGAATCATCGGCAGTGTCGATCCACCGACAGGAATGACGTAAACGCTCGCCTTCTCTCCTCTCTTTTTCAGCGCCTGATCGACAGCCTGCTGGAGGTCGTGGAAAGGCACCATATTCGCTTTCCTGACAAGGGCATCGTCCATATCGGTCACGAGATAGATGGTACATTTCTGCTGCACAAGGCCAAGCGCCGCCGATTTGTGACCACCGAGCTCGAAGTGCTCGTGAATGGCCGCGATGCGTTCTTCCGGTGTCGGATAGCTCTCGATCCAGCGGGCGAAGGGCGCGCTGCCGTAGCCTTCGTGGCAGGATGCGGCAACGATCATGATACCGCCCTCTTTCACAGCGTGCTTCGCGTTATCGATGGATTTCTGTGCCTGATAGAGATTGATATCCTTCGGATAGCCGCCAGTAGAAACGATGACGACGTCAGCCGGTTTCCTGATATCCACTCTATAGAGGCCATCTAGGAAACGGCAAGCGTCACGATGCGCTGCGACGGGATCTCCGGCTGCGGCATAGGCGATCTTCTTATGATCATCCAAGACTACATTCACGATGAAATCGGCAGGGCAGTACGCTGCCGTTTCTTCGATGTCCTCGCGCACAGGATTTCCATCGAGATGCCCCGCATACGCACCGGGGCGGATCATATTTCTGTGATTCGACTGGATCGAGGCAAGCGAAGCGCAGCCCGGCATGATGGCTTTCATGCCGCCGGAATAACCGGCGAAGTAGTGGTACTCGACATTGCCGAGAAGGATGCGGCGGTCGGCTTCGGCAACCGTGCGGAAGATATCGACGGAGGTCCCATTCCTGCAGGTGCCAAGATGCACGCAGTCTTCCGGATCGCTGTCAATGCATTTCACTTTGTGATACGCCCATTCACCGGCAAGGCGCTCTCGCTCCTCTTCTGTCAGATGGCGATGGGAACCTAGGGCAAAGACGACGGTGATATCTTCCTCGTGGACGCCCGCAGCTTCCAGCTCTTGCAGGACACAGGGGATCAGAAGCCAGGAAGGCACGGGGCGCGTAACGTCGCTCGTGATGATCACGACCTTTTCCCCCGCCTTCACGATCTCAGAGAGACGCGGCGAGGAAATCGGATGAGCAAGTGCCCGGCGGATTTCCTCTTCTTCGATATCTGCCTCTTCGCAGTGATGAGGGAGGAGTTCTTTCACCGGATGGCTGTCATCTACATGAAAGGAAATGTAGTCTTTGAAGTATTTGATACTGAAATCCATGGTTTGCCTCCTTATACATGAGAAATGAAGGCAGCGGCTTCGCCGCCGTATAAAAACGGGCGATGTTCCTAGGGAAACACTGATTAAATCGTTGTCAGATTTTACTCTTGAATTTTTTATGCATAGCGAGGAATAACCTGACGCGAATAGCGAGCTATTTAAGGAAGGTTATGACGAAGCTATGTATAAAAATTCTTGTAAAATCTGACTCTGCGATTGAATCAGCGTTTCCCTAGCTCTTTCTTCCATTATAGCTTTTCGGGATGATATAGCGAATATCAAGTAGGCATGAGTAAGTATGGACATCATGCATTCATTCGATAGGAGAGCGGAGATTAGGGATTAGGGATTAGGGATTGGGGATTGGGGATTAGACGTCAGACTTCGAACTGCTGACGTCTGACGTCCGACATCTAAAGTCTCTTAGTCTAACGTCTCAAGCGGGTATCGCCATTATTTATACTTGGCGGCGCTTCCATATTTTTATGCGCCGCACCACCATTTCTCATTTCTCATTTCTCATTCCATCGAGGCTTTCAAACGTAATCAAGGGGGCGAGCCGCCCCAGTGGCTGACTCCGAATCCCATATTCCCTCTTGACAACTTCCCCGCCCCGTTCTATAATCCAATCATACGAAACAAGCGATGATGAAGAAGGGTGCTTGAATCTTTTTCAGAGAGACAGCGGTCGGTGTGAGCTGCCAATGGGACAAGGACTTTCCACTTCGGAGATAAAGATGAAGAATCTTTCGGGATCTGCCCGTTACAGGAGACTAAAGATGGCCGGAAGGCAATTTGGGTGGTATCGCGGGTGCTCTCGTCCCTTTGAGGATGGAGGGCGTTTTTTATTATCCGTATACTGACTGATGCCCCGGTTAAATTGGGTGGTACCGCGAGAAAAGAGAAGCTCGTCCCATGGGACGTCTTCTCTTTTTGTGCTTTTTAAGGAGTTTTTCATGAAACGAGTCTACAACTTTAACGCCGGTCCCTCCCCCATGCCTTTGGAAGTTTTGGAGGCGATGAAAAATGACCTCACCGATTTCAAAGGAACGGGCATGGGCATCACAGAGATCAGTCATCGTTCGAAGGAATTTCAGGACATGCTGGATGAGACGAAGGCTCTTCTCCGCGAGCTGATGCACCTCGATGATGACTACGAGATCGTATTCATCCAGGGCGGCGGCACGATGCAGTTCCTGATGACGGCGTATAATTTCCTTCATACCCGCGCCGCCTATGCCGACACCGGAGTGTGGGCGCACAAAGCAAGAAATTCTGCCGCCTTTTTCGGAGAAGCCTATGATGCCAATTCCGCAGCGGACAGAAATTACTCCTACATTCCCGACACCTATGAGGTGAAGCCGGGGACGGACTACCTGTACCTCTGCGCCAACAATACGATCTACGGCACAGAGTACTGGAAATTCCCAAAGGTCAATGTACCTCTTATCTGCGACATGTCGTCAGATATTCTCTCCCGCGACATCGATTTTGGCCAGTTTGACATGATCTGGGCGGGCATCCAGAAGAACCTTGGCGCAGCAGGCGTGGCGCTCGCGATCCTGAAGAAATCTCTCCTCGCCACGGCACGGACGGATATACCGGAATTTCTTCAGTATCAGACCTTCGTCAAGAAGGACTCGACCTTCAATACACCGCCGGTCTTCTGCATCTATTCGCTGAACCGCATGCTCCACTGGATCAAAAATATGGGCGGCCTTCCTGCCATCGAAGAAAGAAACAAGGTCAAGGCCCGGCTCATCTATGATGTGATCGACACGAGCGATGGCTTCTACAAAGGTCATGCCGAAAAAGGAGCCAGAAGCCGCATGAATGTGACCTTCAATCTGGCGAATGCCGAGATGGAGGCCGACTTCGCAGCCAAGGCAAAGGCTAATGATTTCATCGGTGTCAAAGGCCATCGACTGGTCGGCGGCCTCCGCGTCTCTCTCTACAATGCCGTCACACCGGAAGCGGCAGAGGCTCTGGCTGACTTTATGAAAGAATATATGAGAGTGAATGGATAAAAGTGACTAGGGATTAGGGATTGGGAGTGACTAGTGACTGGAATACTATTTTCGGGCATCGCCCTATTTATACTCCGCGGCGCATTTCGTCATCCTGAGCGGAGTGAAATGTCGGATGTTCGATCATGTAAAGGCGGAACAGTGAGAACTGAGTCGAAGGATCTGGCGCCGCACCGCCATTCCTCATTCCTCATTCCTCATTCCTAATTTTCCTGAACACCAAGCATCATACCGCTGCATTTAATATAAGGAGCAAAACTATGTTTAGAATTTTCATCACAGCAGACGTTGCCAAAGAAGCGAAAGAGATCCTAGAAAAAGAATTTATCGTCGATATCCAGCCGAATATGAAGGAAGAAGAGCTGTGTCAGGTGATCGGAGACTATGATGCCATCATCACAAGAAGCCAGACGAAGGTCACCAAGGCCGTCATCGATGCAGCCAAGAATCTGAAGGTCATCGGCCGCGCCGGTGTCGGCATCGACGGCATCGATATCGCCGAAGCCACCAAGAAGGGCATCACCGTCGTGAATACGCCGGAATCGAATACGATCGCAGCCTGCGAGCACACGATCGCCCTCATGCTCTCGATGACCCGTCATATCCCACAGGCGCACCAGTCCATCATGGAAGGCCGCTGGGACAGAAAGAGCTTCACCGGCATCCAGCTCCTGAATAAGACCGTCGGCATCATCGGTGTCGGCCGTGTCGGCTCAAATGTGGCCAAACGCCTGCAGGCATTCAATATGAAAACCATCGGCTACGATCCCTATATCACCTTAGAGCGCGGCAAACAGCTCGGCGTCGAGCTTGTCGATCTGGATACCCTTCTCAAAGAGTCCGACTACATCACCCTGCATACCCCGCTCACGGATGAGACGCGCGGCATGATCGGAGAAAAAGAACTCGCTAAAATGAAAGACGGTGTCCGCCTTGTCAATGCGTCCCGCGGTGCTGTCGTCGATATCAAAGCACTCGCCAATGCACTGAAATCCGGCAAAGTGGCCGGAGCCGGCATCGACGTATGGCCGAATGAACCGCTGAAGCCGGAAGAAAATCCATTCCTCGGCATGACGAATGTCGCACTCACCCCGCATCTCGGCGCGTCCACGAAGGAAGCGCAGGCCGGCGTCGCCACTGACGTCGCTGTCGGCGTCGCGCAAGCGCTCCACGGTGAACCGGTCGCTACCGCAGTCAATGCTTCCCCGATCACGAAAGCCACTCTGCATGTCATCCAGCCGTACTTCAACCTCTGCGAACGCATGGGCAACATCGCCATCGATCTCGCAGGCGGCCGCATTTCCACCGTCAATATCGAATACACCGGTGAACTCACAGATACCGAGACCGCACCGCTCACCACGGCTGTCCTGAAGGGTCTCCTCTCACCGGTCCTCCAGCAGACCGTCAACTTCGTCAACGCCCGCGGCATCGCAGAGGAACGCCACATCGATGTCCGTGAAGTGAAAGCGAAAAAAGGTCACTACTATACGAATACCATTTCCCTCACCATCGACACCGACAAGGGTACACACCGCATCACAGGCTCCCTCTTTGACCGCAAGGATGCCAAGATCGTCTCCCTCGACCATTTCCGCGTAGACTTCGAACCGAAGGGCTGCATCATCATCGCTCCGCATGAAGACAAGCCGGGCATGATCGGTCAGGTCGCTTCCGTCCTTGGCAGTGCAGGCATCAATATCAACGGCATGCAGGTCGGCGCTTCCGCAGACAAGGGCACGAATGTGATGGCCGTCGCCGTCGATAAAGATATCCCGACTGCGGTCCTCCCTGCCCTCATGAACATCGATGGCATTCACGATGTGAAAGTCATTCATTGCGAACATTAAGCGAGAATGGGTTCAGGTTGAAAGCGGTGATAAGTGACCAGTGACTAGTCACTGGTCACTGGTGACTGAAATGCCACCTTCGGGCATCGCCCCATATATATTCGCGGCGAAGCCGCCACCACAACCTTGAACCCTGAACCCTGAACCTTGAACCCCCAAAAAGGAGACTCTCTTTATGATCCGTATCATTCTTCTTCGCCACGGAGAGACTACGTGGAATATCGAAGGCCGCTACCAGGGACAGGAAGACACGCCGCTTTCTCCCCGCGGCATAGAGCAGGGAAAAGCGGCCGCGCTCGCCCTCAAGGACATCCATATCGACCGCGCGATCTCCTCGCCCCTCTCCCGCTCTCACGACACCTGCCGTTTCGCTGCGGACTACCATCACCTTCCCGTCGCCAAAGACCCGCGCCTCACGGAGATCAGCCACGGCCTGTGGGAAGGCATCCACGCTGAAGAGATCGAAGCGCGCTATCCGGAAGAATTTCACCTCTGGCACACCCACCCTGAACGCGTGCAGATGCCCGAGGGGGAAAATCTCGAAGACGTCAGAAAACGCGCCCGTGAAGCCTTCGATGAATATGCCAGAAGCTATGATGGTGAGACTGTCCTCGTCTGCGCGCACGACGCAGTCAACAAAGCGATCCTCTGTGACCTGCTGGGGCTTCCTATGAGCCACTTCTGGCAGATCAAACAGGACAATGCCTGCATCAACGTCATCAAGTGTGACCACGGCATCTGGCGTCTCGTCACCTTGAATGCCACGACCCATCTGGGCTACCTCGTCAGCGGCATCGAGCAGAAGGGGCTATAGTGATGGTTCCGGTCGTCGGGTTCAGGGTTCCAGGGAAAAGACGAGGAGATATCAGACTCCCGTATCGTCATTTCGAGCGGAGCGAGAAATCTTCCTTGCAGACCGATAAACGATAGATGTGTGAAAGCAGAAACACGTAGCACCAAGGTGTCGTTTCCCTGCCAGTGCCTATGTCTACTTTCTCGCATCACCGTTTACCAAAATCAGCGCTCGCCTGCTGCCGTAAATCGCCTGCTTGGAACGCATTTTCCCACTCTCTTTCATACCGCCAGTGTCCTATCCGCCCCTTCGGGGCACCTTCCCCTCGAGGGGAAGGCTGACGATACGAGGGAACCTGCTATCAAGAGCCCTTCGGGCATCGCCAGTATTTATACTTCGCGGCGCTTCCATATTTTATGCGCCGCACCACCATTTCTCATTTCTAATTTCTCATTTCTCATTCGAGCAAAGCTTTCATCCGCCATCCATGGGCGAGGCGCCCACGAGCTAACCCTGCCCCCTTGAAACCGCAGCCTTCGCTGCGGTTTTTCTTGACTTTCTCCTGAAATAGTGTAATATGTAGGAAGCATTAAAAAGTGTATACTTATTAGCGAGGCACAAGCGCTCGCAGAAGGAGAATCACATGGAATTTTTTATCGATACCGCTGATGTGGAAGCCATCCGCAAAGCCAATGATATGGGATTTATTTCCGGCGTCACCACGAACCCGTCTCTGATCGCCAAGGAAGGCAAAGATTTCCACGCCACCATCAAAGAGATCGCCTCCATCGTGGATGGCCCGATCTCCGCAGAAGTCCTCGCCGATGATGCGGAGGGCATGATCGCAGAAGGCAAAGTCCTCGCTGCCCTTGACCCGCATGTCGTCGTCAAGATACCGATGACCGCAGAAGGCATGAAAGCGGTGAAGGGTCTCGCAAAGGCCGGTATCCGCACCAATGTCACCCTGATCTTCTCTGCCAACCAGGCTCTGCTCGCTGCGCGCGCCGGTGCTTCTTTCGTTTCCCCCTTCGTCGGCCGCATCGATGACATCGGATGGGACGGCGTCGAACTGATCCAGACCATCTCCGAGATCTTCGAACTTCACGGCATCGAGACGAAGATCATCGCTGCCTCCATCAGAAAGCCGCAGCACATCACCCAGTGCGCTCTCGCCGGCGCTGACATCGCGACCGTCCCCTTCCAGGTCCTTATGGATGCGATGAAGCACCCGCTGACCGACAACGGCATTGCCCGCTTCAAGGCTGACTGGGCTGCCGCTCACATGAAATAATTGAGGATTTCGGTTATAATAAAAGAAGTTGCCAAGAGGTAGCTCCTTTTTTCGTAATCTTTTTTACTGGTCTGAACCAGCAAGGATTTTTCAAATATACGATCCCTATGTCTATCAATCTTTCTCATCTCAAAAAGCTGATCGCGACAATGATCCCGATCCTGATCGCCCAAGTCTCCACCGTCGGCATGAACTTCATGGACTCGACCATGTCCGGTCACGTCAGTGCAAACGACCTGGCCGGCGTCTCCATCGGCGCCAGCCTCTTCCTTCCCATCCAGACGACCGCGATGGGCCTTCTCACCGCTGCGACACCGATGGCCGCGCAGCTCATGGGGAAGAAAGAAAAGGAAAGCATCCCGATGATCATCCGCACGGGGCTCTACCTCGCACTCCTGCTCTCTTTCCTTTTCGCCCTTCTCTACTACCTCCTCATCGATACGGTCCTCGAAGGGCTATCCCTTGCCCCCGCAGTTTCCTCCATCGCGAAAAACTACATGCTCGCACTTGTGGGCGCATTCCTTTTTGAAATGCTCGCGATGCCGCTGCGCTCACTGACCGACACGGTGGGAGCGACGACGATCTCCATGCGTCTCTTCCTCCTCGCCCTCCCGGTGAACGGCCTTCTGAACTACGCCTTCATCTTCGGGAAATGGGGGGCTCCCGCCCTGGGCGGTGTCGGAGCCGGCATTGCGACTCTTCTTACTTACGTCTTTCTTGTCCTGCTCTTTCTTGCTGTCATCCTGTCTCAGAAGCCATTCATGGGCCGCTCGCTCTTTTCCTCACCGGAAAGCCGCCTCTTCGTCTGGAAAGAGTACATGGCACTCGGCATCCCGAATGCGCTCGGTGTCTTCATGGAAACGAGCCTCTTCGGCTTCATCATCGTATTCATCACGAAATTCGGCACAGAAACCATCGCGGCGCATCAGGCGGCGCTCAATTTCTCCGGTATCATCTACATGATACCCATGAGCTGCTCCATGGCGATGACCATCCTCGTCGGCTACGAGGTCGGAGCGCGCCGCTATGACCTCGCCCGCGAATACTCCCGGCTGGGGCTCCTCACCACACTCACCGGCGCAGCCATCACCATCACCGCGACACTCCTTTTCCGGAAGGAGATCATTTCTCTCTACAGCACGGATCCTGCCGTCATTGCGCTTGGCAGCCTCTTTCTTGTCTACTGCGCCGGATGGCAGCTCTTCGATGACATCGCCGCTCCCATTCAGGGGATCCTGCGCGGCTATAAGGACGCGAAAGTCCCCTTCTTCCTCATGCTCATCGCCTACTGGTTCGTTTGCTTCCCCTCCGGTCTTTTCTTCGACTACGTCCTCTCCCACGGTCCCGAGTCCTACTGGCAGTGTATCGACCTTGGCGTCGGCACCTCGGCCCTGCTCCTCATGGGACGGCTGTGGTGGATAGAGAGGAAAGTGACTAGGGATTAGGACTCTGCGCTTGAATCAGTGTTTCCCTAGTCCTGTTCCCTCCTTTGGTGCTACAATAGTAACAAAGGAGGTCTTTTTATGAAACGAATTTCTCTTTTACTCATGTCCCTCATCCTCTGCCTCAGCGTCCTTGTTCCTGCGAAGGCGGCCGATCCGGCTGTGAATCGAAGTCTGGGATACTTCGAGAATACGCGCACCGTGCTCCTGCTACGGGCGCGATACAGAAGCGGTGAGGAAGCCGCTGCCTACATGAACCGCGAAATGGAAAGGATCTTCCGCTATCCGTATTACCGCACCCTGGATCCGATCGAGTACGAGGCTGACCTCTACTCGACCTCCCAGCTAAAGGAGCTCGCTGAAAAAGCAAATGCAGACATCGTCGTCATGCCTGTCATCACGGAGTGGCGGCAGGTCGTCTATCACCGCTCCTTATTCTGCGACGCTGATGACATCGTAGAGACACGCGCCGTCTTCGATATCTATTCCTATAAGAAAGGGGAGCCGTCCGTCCGCGATGACCGCGCGACCTACTGGAACAGCGAAGAGGAGGGCACCGTCAGAAATCGCTATATCTTCGATGACCTCATGCAGGATATCCTGAAGACCTTCCCCTACCGCCGCGTACCGACGGATATCGCAAGAAATCTGACCGGTGATCCCGATCGGACCCCGCTCGCAGAGATGGGAAAATAGATCGCACTCCGATGGAGCCAAGATGAACCCATGGGACGCTAAGCCTATGGCCCAACAAAAACAGAAACCTCGAAAAAGCGCTCCTCGTACTTATATAAAATTTGCTAAATACTCAAAATTTGCCAATCGTTTTAGGATTGACAATTTCTGATATAAAAACTGGAATGATTGGTTTAAACAAAAAATCATACACTTTAGTAAATGGAAGTCGGAAACTCTTAAATCCGCGAGAGTTTCCGACTCCAAATACTGAAACTTCTGAACTTATGAGAAAGTTTTGGTATAATAGAATCAAAAATGCAGGAGGTGCATGATGACTAAATTGATAAATCGCCCTCAATATCTGAACCAGTTGATACAAAGCAAGGATGTAGATTTGGTGAAGATTATCACGGGAATTAGGCGTTGCGGCAAATCGTCCTTACTGGATCTATTCCATCAATATTTACTGGAGAAAAACGTGCCGTGTTCTCATATCATCCATATGAACATGGAGTCTTTGCGTTATCGGAACTTAACTGACTATATATCTTTTTATGATTACGTCAGCAAGCAAATCGAGGGAGAATGTAAGACTTACCTTCTTTTTGATGAATTACAAGCAGTCAATCATTGGGAAAAGGCAATCGAATCATTCCGGTTAGATTTTAATGTAGACATCTATATCACCGGTTCTAATGCTTACCTGCTGTCTTCCGAGTTTTCTACACTGCTCTCAGGTAGATACATTGAGATAAAGATGCTACCTCTGTCATTTAAGGAATTTTTGAACTTCTATGAATTTGCTGTAGATGTAACGATGGATGAAAAATTTCAGAAGTACCTCCAGTTTGGTGGTATGCCTATTTTAAGAGAATTCAAATTCAACGAGGCTAGAAGTAATCAAGCATTGGAAGGGATCTATTCCACTGTCATACTGCGAGACATTTTGCAGCGTAACCGCGGAGCCGATGAAGCAACACTCCAAAAAATTATGTTGTTTTTATGTTCCTGTATTGGCAGTATTATTTCTCCAAATAGCATTGGCAATGTTCTCTCTAATGAGGGCGATATTCACATTGGAAAGCAGAGAAATATAGCAGGAAAAACAGTTGCAAAATATATTTCTATGCTGTGCAATGCATTTGTATTCTTTTCTGTCAGTCGATACGACGTAAAGGGAAAACAGCTTTTGAAAACACTGGGCAAGAACTATATCGTTGATATGGGTTTTCGTAATATGTTGTTAGGCTATCGAGATGCTGATCGTGGACATATTATTGAAAATATAGTATTCCTGGAACTTCTCCGCCGTGACTATCGGGTGCATATCGGGAAAGTAGGAGAAACGGAAATAGATTTTATTGCGGAAAAGCCAGACGATAAGGTATATATCCAAGTGACCGAGAGCATTCAGTCACCAGAGACTCGTGAACGGGAACTTCGTCCACTGCGCCTTATTCCGGATAACTATGAAAAAATAGTATTGTCTATGGATAGAAGTTTTATTCATTCTTATGATGGGATAAAGGTTGAAAATTTGATAGATTGGCTACTTAACAAATAAGCATTGTAGTATATGATAAAAATTTTGTAAAATTATTCATGGATGAAATATATCAACGTTTCTTATACCCAAGAATGGCTGGTGTAATTGCCAACTGCATTAGCAAATGGTTTGATGGGAAGTGACTCAAGCAACAAGCCTGAAGCCTACCTGAGCTCTAAACAGGAAGAACCCCATGGGAATTTCTCCAGCTTCCCATAGGGTTCTTTCTGCGGTTCGGCATATCATCACGTTTGCCTAAATTGATTATATCACAAAATTTGCTTATGATTTAGTTTCTAAAAAGGAGTGATTAAGTATGAAAAAAGAAATAGCAATAGCCATGTTGGCATGCCTGCTTTCATTGAGTTCTTCTGCAGGAGCCACAGATACGACTGCTAACCATACCGGTACAGTGAAGTTGTCAGAACTTTCAGATAGCAAAAACACTGTACCTAAAAACGAAAATGATTTTGGGTTTATGGACTTCTATTATGGTGAACCAGTAGAAGAGATTCAGGGAAAATACACTATAGAACACTTATGGGATGAAGAATGGGAGTTACGTAATCTGGCGCCGCGGGGCTGCCTGGGACTCACAAAGCCTGCCTATATCACATTACGATTTAAAGATAAAAAATTAAGAAGTATGAATGTGTATGTATCAGGCGATAAACGAAATATTTCCCAATTCCTGATTAAAGAATATGGAACACCGGTCATTCATAATAAAGTTCCCGGTAAAACGGAGTATTACGCATGGAAACGAAATCAAATTGCCATAATATATCAGCATGATGATAATGATGAAGACGTACTCCTGGATTTTATGCCTGCCAATTTAGTAACGGTTTCCTATAGATAAAGACATGTATTATTTACACACAAAAAGGGGCTGTGAAGAAATGAGGATTTATTTCTTCACAGCCCCTTTTTTTATACTTCAAAATATTTTTTCATATAATCCACGAAGATCTTGACAGGCGTAGACTGGAGCATGGCCTGCTTGAAGATGAGGTGGCTCGGGCGCAGGATCGGGCGCTTCTGGCGATCATAGATCATTTCGCGATTGACATTCGGCGTACACTTCGGGAGAAGGTCTGCCGGGATGAGCGACTGTCCAAGGCCATGATTCACGATCTCTACGCAGGTAAGACAGTCAGAAACGGTCAGAAGAAAATGCGGAGATTCGGAGAAATTCTGACGCCACCAACGGCTTCTCAGCTCATCCAGCGACGGGTCACTGCGATAGCGGATGGACGGCTGGTTCGGCAGGGTATCGTAGTTGATCTTCTGCGCAGAGATGAGATAGAGCGGCGCATCCTCGAGAAGGATGTCCGCATCCGGCCATTCCTGATTGCCGCGGACAATGGCCAGATGGATATCCTCCTTCTTGACCAGCTTCGTCAGGCGGTCGCTCGTATCCGTCGTGAGCGAGATCTCGATGTCATTGTACTCATCGACGAAGCCTTTCAGGATGGCCGGCATGTGCGACTGCGCGAAGGACTGGCTCGCACCGATGCGCAGCACGCCGGAAATGGTATTCGGCTCATGTGTCACGAAGTTCTTCATGTCTTGATACTGCTGCAGTTCTTTTTCGGCAAAGGAGAAGAGGCGATTTCCCGCATCAGTGAAATGGACGCCCTTATTGGTGCGAATGAAAAGCGGACAGCCGATCTCTTTTTCCATCTGACTCAAGCGATACGTCAAAGACGGCTGGGTCATAAACAGCCGCTTGGCGACCTTATTGATGCTGCGTTCTTCTCGAAGATAGATCAGAATCTTCCAATCCGTGTTATTCATGGCACTACCCCTTGCGCGGCACGCGCGCCCACTTGATATAAAATAATTTTATTACAGTATATCACGTCGGACGTGTGATTGCTATAGGGGAATGGGATCGAAAGAGAGGTAAAAAGTTCGGGGTGAGCCCGTGGGGCGTGTCCCCAATCACTCGGCGCTAATATCGCGTTTGCTAAATAACTGACATTTAGGTCAACTTGCAAATCAAGTTAGAAGTGAGGAATTAGGAGTGAGGAGTGAAGGTACGGCGCATAAAATGAGGAAGCGCCGCGGAGTTTTATATAATGAGGAGGTATTGGGTCACTCTATGAATGGTGTGCCCCTTCCAGCACTTCTCACTTCTAACTAAGTCCAGAAATTAACAAATTGCTATACGAGTCCCTAATCCCTAGTCACTAGCCACTAGCTGCCAGCCCCTATACCAATTCCCTCGGCAGGCTGGAAAGCAGTCTGCCCCTTTCTTTGTAGTCCGGCAGATAGGTCTCCATCCGTGCATAGAAGTCGGGGCCATGACCGGCTGCGAAGAGGTGGCAGAGCTCATGGACGACGACAGCCTCGATACAATCCTTCGGCTTTGTGACAAGGTCGAGAGCGAAGGAGAAGCGCCCCGTCACTCTCCGGCAGGAGCCCCAGCGGCTTTTCATGACGCGGATCGTGACCCCGGTGATCCGGCTCTCCGGGATCGCCATGCGCTTCATCCATGTTTCAAGCTGCTTTTCGATCTCCCAAAGAAGGATGCGCTTCATGCCTGCCTTGAATACCTTCTCACGCTCCCTCCGTTTTGTCCGAAGGACCAGCTGCAGCTCGCCTTCTGTCGAGACGACGGCATCGTCGCACAGCCCAAGGCAGACCTGCAAGGGATACGCCCTTCCAAAGACATGGTGGATCTCTCCTGTGACATATTGAAATTTGATTTTCTCCGGCACCAGCGCCATGTACTTCGTAAGCCATGCGGTCTTTCCTGCAACGAAGTCTCGGATCTCCCGCTTCGAGACCCTCCGCGGCGCCGTTACCTCGACCGATTTTCCCTCCCGCACGCGAAGGTAGATGCGGCGGATGGGTTTTCGGATCACCCGCACCTCATAGCCCGTCGCAGGATCGATGAATGTTGTCATGATGCCCTCGTCTCTATAGATCAGAAAAAAACTCATAGGTTCAACAGGGGTGATAGGTGGAACAGGCGCAACGGGGATGGGGCGACACGTAAGGAAACGCCGCGAAATTTTCATTGAACCTGTCACGCCTTCAAAGCCTGATGAACCTATGAGGTCAGATGAAATCCATGAGATGACCTTTTGCGTTTTTACACCTTCGTGCTTTCTCCCAGAATGTGATCCTCTGTTTCAAAGAGAGCCTTGGCGAAATCATCTGGATGGAAACGGTCGAGATCGTCCTCGCGTTCACCGAGACCGATCCACTTGATCGGCACATGCAGCTCTTCATGGACAGAGAGAACCACGCCGCCTTTCGCCGTGCCATCGAGCTTGGTCAGGACGACCCCTGTCAGCGGCACGATCTCTCCGAAATTTTTCGCCTGGCTGATGGCATTCTGTCCTGTGGTCGCATCCAGAACGAGGAGCGTCTGATGCGGTGCATCAGGGATGACCTTCTTGATGACGCGGGAGATCTTGGCAAGCTCTTCCATCAGATTCACCTTCGTCTGCAAACGGCCGGCGGTATCGATAAGGACGACATCGACGCCGCGCGCCTTGGCTGCCGAGACAGCATCGAAGGCCACCGCCGCCGGATCCGCACCTTCCGCATGCTTCACGATGTCCGCGCCGGTGCGCTCCGCCCAGATGGTGAGCTGCTCAGAAGCCGCCGCACGGAAGGTATCTGCAGCCGCGAGAAGGACCTTCTTGCCTTCCTTGTGAAGTTTGCCGGAGAGCTTGCCGATGGTCGTGGTCTTTCCCACGCCATTCACGCCGACGACGAGGATGACTTCCGGATGGTGCGTATTCTCCTGATCGATGGTATCATCCTTCAAAAGCTCCTTCACGGTCTTTTCCATGAAGGGCATGACTTCATTCGTATTGTGGATCGTGCCTTCGGTGACACCGCGGCGGATCTGTCGCATCAGGTAGTCCGTGGTGCGCACGCCGATGTCTCCGGAGAGCAGGACCATTTCCAGATCTTCCAGAAAATCATCGTCGATCTCCGCATAACCGATGACGACGCTCTCGATATTGCGGATGAGGCTCTCTTTCGTGCGGGTGAGTCCCCGTTTGATCTTATCAAAAAATCCCATGTCTCTTTCCTCCTAAAGAATGTATATGTTTATTGTATATAAATAGGCGTGAAGTGTCTACAGGAAAAGATGTAAGCTGTCGGGTTCAGGGTTAGTCCTTGTGGCGGAGCGTCCATGGATTGAGGATGAAAGCTCCTCTCGCCAGTTAGGAGTGAGGAGTGTTGGTGCGGCGCATAAAAATATGGAAGCACCGCGGAGTATAAATCATGGCAATGCCCGAAGGTCGGCGGATAGCAGGTTTCCCGTTTGGATTTTCCAAACATCGACCGCTAAGCCGCGAATGACAAAGATTTCTCGCTTACGCTCGAAATGACGATACGAGAGTCTCCCAGTCTCCTATTCACCAGTCACTAGTCACTTGAGACTCCTAATCCGAGCTGCTCATTCCTGCTTTCAAACTTAACCCTTGATTGCGTGCGAAAGCTCTGCTCTCGAGTGAGGAGTGCTAGCGCGGCACATGAAAAATATAGAAGCGCCGCGGAGTATAAATCATGGCGATGCCCGAAGGTCGGCGGATAGCAGGTTTCCCGTTTGGAATTTCCAAACATCGACCGCTGAGCCGCGAATGACAAAGATTTCTCGCTTACGCTCGAAATGACGATACGAGAGTCTCCCAGTCTCCTAGTCACCAGTCACTTGAGACTCCTAATCCCTAGCTGCTAATTCCTAGTCACTAGCTGCTAGTCACTCCACATAATCCTTCATCTTCACAGTGATGAGGCTCGAGACGCCCTTCTCTGCCATGGTGACGCCCTGCAGGGTGTCGGCAAATTCCATCGTCTTTTTTCTGTGTGAGATGACGATGAACTGTGTTTTCTTTTTATACTCGCCGATCATGCGGCTGTAGCGTTCGACATTCGCATCGTCCAAGGCTGCATCGATCTCATCGACGAAGCAGAAGGGCGCGGGACGATACGCCATGAAGGAGATCAGAAGAGCGATGACCGTCAAAGCTCTTTCGCCGCCGGACATGAGAGAAAGCGGCTGACGCTTCTTGCCGGGAAGCTGCAGGTACATCTCGACACCGCCCTCCAAAGGATGCGCCTCATCGGTGAGCTCGAGACGCGCCTTGCCGCCGCGGAACATGAGCTGCATGATGCGGCCAAATTCTTCATTGATCTTGCGGAAGGCTCCAGTGAACCGGCTCTCCATCGTCCGGTCGATATCGCTGATGATAGTCTCAAGCCCCTTCCTCGCTTCTGCGAGATCGGCCACCTGCCCCTCATAGAATTTCCTTCGTGCGAGCTGACGGGCGTACTCCTCCTCGCCTTCCGGATTCACACTGCCCAGCTCAGCCATGCGTCGGGCGAGGTCCTTTTCCTGCCGCTCCATATCCTCCATAGAGCCGGAAAGTCGGAGCGCTTCCGCCTGCTGACGGGTCATGTGCCACGCCTCGAACTTACGCAGCACGTCCTCCTCCTCGGCTTTGAACTGCGCGATCCTCACGGCAAGCTCTGCTCTGTCCCGCTCGATCTTCGCGGAAGCGGCCTGCGCTTTCTTCCACGCCTCATCTGCCTCGCGCTGACGGATTGCAAATCCATCTGCATCGTCAGACAGGCTTTCCTGGTGGGTGCGGGTCTTCTGCCAGTGCGCCTCTGCGTCTATGAAAGCAGCCTGCAAAGAAACAAGCTCTTTCTCAAGTGTCTGCCGTTCTGCTTCATTGTCACGCTCAGCTTTTTCAAGAGCGACTCTGTCTGCTGCCAGCTCTTTTTTAGCGCGGCTGCGTTCCTCGAGCATGCGTTTCCCGAAGCTCACGCTCTCTTCCGCCTTGGTCAGAGCGACGTGGGATGCGAGAAGGGCTTCCTGCTTCTCCTCCAAGGCCTTCTTCAGGCGCTCACGCTCTTCATTGCCTGCCGCTATCGGAAGATCAGGGAAGGCAGACAGTGCCTCCTCCAAGCCTTCCGCCTGCGACCTTGTCTCCGAGAGCCGGCCCCGCTCCTCTCCGAGCCGCTTCTTGGCCAGAGAAAGGCAGCTCCGTCTTTCGGTCATCGATCGCTCCGCCCCTTCACGGCGCGCCGAGAGGGTGGCCAGCTCGACCTTGAGCGCCTGCCATTCTTCCCGTTCACGGCTGACCTCTTCTGCGAGCGCATCGCAGGCGGCCTCCTGCTCCTTCCTCCGCGTACGGCAGAGTGCGAGAGCCTTCTCGCCCTCCGCTTCACGCGCATAGAGATCTGCGATCTCTTTTCTGCGGCCGAAATACGTATTCTCCTTTTTCTTCATCGAGCCGCCCGTCATGGAGCCGCCTGCATTGACAAGCTGCCCGTCCCGCGTCACGATGCGCAGACGGTAGCCATACTTTTTGGCGACCCGCCGCGCCGCGTCCAGGTCTTCTGCGATGAGAGTGCGCCCGAGAAGAGTATCGAGGAGATCCTGATACATCGGCTGGCAGGAGAAAAGGTGAGAGGCGATACCGCAGATCCCCGGCTCCTTCGACGCCATCACTTCCGTCCCATTGTTATAGCGCGGATGCATGGACTCCAAGGGATAGAAGGTCGTGCGGCCCAAATGCTTCTCCGAAAGCCAGCGGATGATCTCTCCCGCTGCCTTCGTCGTATCCGTCACGATATAGGAGATCTGTCCGCCGAGTGCTGCTTCCGCGGCCTCCGTATATTCATCCGGCACACGGATGAGCTCTCCGAGCGCCCCATGGATGGCCTCACCGAAACGGTCTGCCTGCTCCATGATGGTCTTCGTCACGCGGGAAAAGCTCGCGTATTCCTTTTCCGCCCGTTCCAGATACGCCTTCTGCGAACGGATCGACGAAAGCAGCGACTCCTGCTTCCGTTCTTCACCGCCCAGACGAAAACGCAGCTCCTCCGCCTCTCGCAGCGCTTCGCTGTGCTGCTTGCCCTTCTCCGAAAGAGCGGTGAGGCGCTCCGTCTTCTCCTTCTCTTCACGAAGAAGCTCGGACAGCTCGCGCGAGGCTGTTTCTTCCTCCTCGGCGAGGGATGCCTCCTCCTTCTCATGCCGATCGATCTCCGCCAGTAAACGCTCGATGTCTTCTCTTGCATGTACAAGCTGCTGGCTCACCTTCTCCTTTTCCTTCTCCTTTTCCTGCGAAAGAGCCAGCGCCCTCACATAGGCGGTCTCCGCCTCTGCCAGCGCTCTTGAGAGAGACTCCTTCTCCGCTTCTTTCGCGGAAACAGCTTCCTTTGCCGCCCGCAGGGACACCTCCGCACACGAGAGCTCCTCCTTCGCACCAGCGATCTCTTCTGCGATCTCCTTCTCTGCTTCCGTCTGATCCTCTGCAGATACGGTGAGCTCCTCCCATTTCTCCTTCGCATGGGAGAGCGCCTCTTCCTTCACGCGGTAATCGCCGCGCAGCCGCTCCATCTCCCGCTGGGCATCCGCCATCGCGTCCCCCGCTTCGCGCAGCTTCTCCTGATGCGCGAGACGGTCCTTTTCCAGCGTTTCCTTAGCCAGGCTCGCCTGCGAGAGCTTCGTCTGCCACAGAGAGCCTTCATCCTGGAGCTTCAGCGCTTCATTTTCATAGCGCGCCGTCATACGTCCGGAGGATGTCAGCTTCAGGAGCCCCATCGTCGCATCGATCGCCCGCTTCTCCTGTGTAAGGCTCTTGTACCTTCTTGCTCTCTCTGCCCCTTCCTTCAAAGGCACGAGCTGCTCATCGAGAAGCGCCATCATATCCTTCACGCGCTCCATATTCTCCGCCGTCTTCTCGAGCTTTCGGAGTCCTTCCGTCTTCCGCATGCGGTACAGGCTGATCCCTGCCACATCCTCGAAGATCACGCGCCGTTCATCCGCATGTGCCGTCAGCACCTGATCCACCCGGTTCTGTCCGATGATCGCCATCGAGCCCTTACCGAGCCCTGTCGGTGCCAGAAGCTCCTGAATATCCTTCAGGCGGCAGCTTCGCTTATTCAGATAGAAATCACTATCCCCATTTCTAAGGAGCCTTCGCGTGATCGCGACCTCTACGGTATCAAGCGGCAGCTCGCATCCGCTGTTATCAAGGACGAGCGTGACCTCCGCCCCATTCTTTTCCCGGCGCGTCTCTGAGCCGGAAAAGATCATATCCTCTGCCTTCTGCCCACGGATCTGGCGCACATTCTGCTCCCCCAGCACCCAGCGGACCGCATCGGAAATATTGCTCTTCCCGCATCCATTCGGCCCCACGATGACCGTCATGCCGTCAGAAAAATCGATCGTAGTCTTATCTGCGAAGGACTTGAAGCCCTGCAGTGTCAATCGGAGTAGTTTCATGAGTTCTCCTTCTTTGCATAATATCGTCCTTATTAACAGACATACGGTATTTACTGTATCTTTTAGGGATAATACTACTATCGGGCTACTACCTCTTCTAATCAAAATCTAATCTTGTAACTTGCTTGAAATCCATCAACTTTGTTGTCTTTGACGTTCAGTTGAAAAGACACACCTTTATCGTACCCAAAATTCCTTTGTATTTCAATAGGTACATACCATTCGTTAGACACCCTACCAACTCCAATTCCCATTTCCCACTTCCGCTTCTTCTCGTAATCTTTGAAGAGCGGTGTTAGATCCAGAGTTTGATCGACACGCGCTGTAGTGGAAGTAGAGGGAGAGGGAGAGGGAGAGGGAGAGGGAGAAGAAGGGGTGTCTTTTAATTGTTCTTTAATGTTCTTATCTTTGACTGGAATTTGAACGTCTGTACCATTGATGACTGCATGATAGCGGTTATTCAGAATCAAATCTGGATCAGACGTATTGGTTTTACTTGTTGCTGTTATTTCAGTAGTCATAGAGGGTGAAGTATATGAATCTGTAGTTGTAGTTGTTTTTGTTGTTCCTTCTTTATACCCTTTATCATACCCATAATGGTAAATCATTGTTGTTGTTCCAATAAAGAAAATCATCAGAATAAGAACAATGAGTATATTTCTTTTGTTTATACCATTAAAATCAATCACTTTAGAATCACCTATTTTCATTCTCAATACTGTAATAAAGGATGTAGACCTTCGGTGTGTCACATTGAAAGTTCTAATAGTTTACACACATAGTGATTCACATGCTATACCTAGTGTAGGAAACATATATCTCTTATTTCATAGAGTTCCAAGTTACAGAAACAAGAGATACATGTATATAATATAGATTCCCTCAGTCTCCCCATAGCGTGCCACAATTAACCACTTTGTATTTATGTACCACAATTAGGGATTTCTTAGGTCTTTCCTAAACTAGAGTTGTCTTTTATATGAAACTTTCTCCGCTGTGTTTAGATCCTTTAACATTGCCAGTTTCACCTTGCTATAGTTTTCTCTGCCAACAGGTCTAGGGTTTGTCTGATTCAGTTCTGGAATATAGAAGATACCTCTGTCTGGGTCATCCCATTGTTCAAGTAACTCATCCAGTTGTTCGTCCATCCCTGTTTGATAATCCCTATCCATAGAATTAGCAAAGAACTCTACAGCCATAGTGACAGCATCCAGTCTATCGTCATGAGCAAGTGCCCCTCTTTCATTGGTGAGCCGTGTCATTTGATAGATTAAAGAATAGTTAGGACTAGATTCATACGTCTTATAGTCAGCAGTGATTACCCCTTTATTGACAATGAGCTTGTGTCTCATCATAACAGGTTCAAGGGTGTCTATAATACGCTGTTCCTTCTGCGCCTTACTTCTTATTTCTTCCAAAGCGCATGGATAGATTCTGGTAAAGATAGGAGCAAGAAGTTTGCCAAACATCCCATCACCAAAGTTAGATTCATAGACAACTGTGTTGACCTTCCAGAACTTAGCTTTGTTAGCCAGTGTCTCCAGTGTGTTATCACTGTAACCAGAGGTATAACCACCACTTTCCATCAAGAACAAATAGCCATTAAGGTATTTGATGACTGCATACGCCGTTTCATCCTTACCACGTCCCGATGGATCAATAGCCATGACTGTCCCTGTGTATTCAGACGTTTCAGGAGATTGCAAAAGAGGGGAATAGAAGTAGTCACCTTTAAGAGCGACAGACGCAATGTCTCGCCACCTCTTTGTAGGGTCAGCAGTCCAAGACCACTTTAGACTAGCTTCATTCATATCCAGATCCGCTACAATCAAGTCCTGTACTTTAAGTGGATATTTTTCTTGATCTGATAAGTTAGTATTGAGCATGAACTGTAAAGCAAACCCAGCTTTGCCATAAGACAACTCTCGCTCTGCAATGTCCTGTGCATTGAATCTCTTAGGATCCGTAGGTTCTCCTTTGTGTGTTTCCCAGTTATCAAGGATAAACGGAGCAAGGGTGTCTCCGTAATCTTCGAGCTGTTTCTTGTCCTCTGGATAGCGTACCGTCCAAATGCGACAGTGATACCCACGTTTCTGGAGTTCAGTATAAAGAGACATTTCATTCTGAGGTGTACCCAGATAGATGATTTGTCCCCCAGGTTTAATAACAGAATCAAATTCTTTTACTGCTTCTCCCAGCTTATCACGTTGTGTCTGTGTACCAGAGTTACCTGGAACTTCTACGTCATCTGCAATCAGAAGGTCTGCACGAGAACCAGTAATCTGTCCAGTGATACCTACAGACTTTACAGACGGAGAAATATCTGGGATAGCCAAGCCTACGTCAAAGAGATTCTGGGTGTTTCTCTGCCCTTCTTTTGTTTTTAGTTCAGCAAGGAAAGGAAGCAGCATAATGATACGCCGTACAAAGACAGCGTTCGCATCTGCTCTATCTTTAGACGCAGACACAATCAGCACTTTAATCTGCGGTTCATTCCAAAGTTTCCATACGGCGTATGCACATGTCAGATATGATTTAGCAACACCACGGAATCCTTCTATAATGAATCGTTTACTGGGATATGTCATAAGGTGTTTAGCAATATCATACTGAATTGGTGTTGGTTCTGGTAAGCCCAAATCATGCCAAAGCATATAGACAAACACCCTAAAATCAGTTTTGGCTTTTTGAATCTGGGTGTTTGTCCAACATGCTCCTGTAAAATCAGTTAAGTCGATCAATATCTACACCGTCTTTCACATCATCAAAAATTGGGATGTGCTGACGCTCAATCTGCTGCTGTATGTCTGCAACACCCTTAGTGCGAGGGGAGACAATCAAATCATTGTCTTTCAAGAATTTTCTGACACGGTCAAGGAAACGTGGGTCTTTCCGCATTTCTGGGTCAGCAAGCCCTTCACGGATCGCTTGTACTTCACCCTGTGCAATTTCATCCAAAAGTGCAGGATCAATTTCAAACATCTTCATCACCCCATCCATCATATCTATCAAGATCATTTGCTCTAATCGTAGACAGCACCTTGTCTGCATAGTCAGGGTCAGTGGCATAAATCGGTGCAAGAGTGCGTACAAAGTCTTCTACAGACCAAGTACTTTCCCATGCTTCTACAACTTCAGCATATTTGTAGTCTTCAGTAATAAGGATACACCAGTCTCTAATGGCTTCTTCCAGTGTTTCATAAGACTGGAATTTGTCATAGATAGTTACATAGTGTCCATTTTCATATTCAGTAGTCTGCTGTCGTACATAATTGCCCCATCCATTCCATTTACGTCCAAAGTAGTTATACTGTCCAATGCAGTACCTGCCCCAACCACTTTCAAGAGTAGCCTGTGCGATGCACACGGATGCAGGAAGATTATATTCTGCACAGACATCACCAGCAGTATTTCCAATCATTTCAATAAATTCATCTGGGGTCATATGGGAATCTCCTTCCATTTTCTTTCTTTACTTCATCAGGCACCCCATCTTTGTCTGCATCATAAAGCCACCTACTAAGCAAAGTTATAGTGGCTGTCATCCCAATCACGACAATAATGAACTGTCTAAATTCTGGGATATTAGGGTGTCCTGTCATAATCCATTCATATGCTGTCATTGTCAAATAAATAAAAAGACAAAGAATTAAAAAATTGACATTGAACTTAATCAATGTCATGGATTCTTTGTCTCGTCTCTTTGGTTTGAATGTAGACAACACTTTAATTAGTTTTGATTTAAGTTGTCCCACATATCCTCCATACGTGCAATACGATCATTGTTGATACGATGTGCCATTTCCATAGCTGTCATCCTAGCATCTAATGCACGCCTGTCTGCTGCACTCATTTCTACTTCTCTTTTCAGTTCAGATAAAACCTTAGTGTTCATGTCAATCGTCTTCTGAATAGGGCGGATTACAAGATAATTGAATCCACTACTCACCAGTGTCGCGATGGTCAGAACAGAAACGATACTGTCTAAGAAGTTCATGCTTCCCTCACATACACAAAAAAAAACAGCACCGATCTAGTGCTGTGCAAAATCATAATAAGTTGAATAATAAAAGAAATATACCTACTATGGGAGAAACAACGAAAGAGAGAAATACAAAAACAATCATACATGCTCCTGCATATGATACGTCTCCTTTTTCTTCTACAATAGCAGCTGCAATGAAGAATGCAATAACAGCTAATGTTGCGATCATATTTATCCCTTCTTTCTGCCTATAGTATAGCATGTTTAATATAAATATAATAGGGAGTGCCAAAAGACACTCCCCACCATATTTAACTTACCGACTAACTTATTACTAAGTAGTAGGTGTAGTTGTACCTGTAGATGCCAAAGGATTTGGAACTACGAAAGCAGGAACAGGAGCAGGGCGAAGTCTCTGAATAAGATCCGCAGTCTGTGCTGTCTGTCCATTAAGGATATTCGCTGCCATGAGCTGTCTATCCCTTTCTTCCAGTTTAGCTTTCAGTTCTGCCATCTGGTATGCAGAGAACATTGCTCTGGTCTTCTCTCCATCCTCTTTGATAGCTTCTACGATGCTGCAAGTGTTCCTATATCCTTCTGTACGAACTGCATCAAGGTTTCTGTTAGTTTCACAGCAGCACATCTGAGCAGCCTGCTGGTTCTGAGCGAGCTGCTGCATAAGACCAAAGTTGCCCTGCATGACAGTCTTCTCCAGACCATTGATACCATTCGTGAGAGCATAGGTGCTATTAGACTGTCCATAGGTCAGCCCACGCATCTGAGACATTTCATTAGAGTAATCAAACCCTCTCTGAATGTCTGCCTGAGTTGCAGTATTCCCTTTGTTACCAAAGAGATTACCACCACCACCGAGTAATACGAATAAAACGACTACCCACAACCATTCACTACCACCGAAACCTGCGCCTGTCTTTTCATTCAGATTGAATACAGGTTGCACACCACTCATACCGTTCTCCATAGAATCACCATTCCTTTCGTAAAATAATTAGAGAACTGCATATATCAACTCTGCCGTACGCTCAGAGCTGAATACCAAACATAGCAAATTTCTGCTTTATATCGGCAATAAGAGGAGCGAGCTGTGTCTGAGGAATACCCTGTGTAGAAATCATGTTCATAACAATCTGCTGTCTTTCAGCTGGGGTCTTTCCCTGCATCATAGCCATTGCCCTCTGGAAGCGTGGATCACTACCTATCAATGACATAAGAGCTGTTTCAATGTTAGTGTTCATTATGATTAGTCTCCTTTGCTTTTAGCAATCAATGTATCTACTTTTTCTTCAAGTGTCTTTAACCTTTCATTCAAACTCTCTTCCTGTCCTTTTGCTTTGTCATACACTTCAATGACTGGAAGACCACTAAGATCAATGTATTTCACATAGACCTTATTCTCTTTTTTAGAAACGAAGAAAGTGAGAGAGCCACAAGGATCTACTCTAGCTCTTCTCACTTCATCTACACTATTTACTTCACCACCATAGCTGTTGATAGCTGGTGGTGCTGGTGGATAGTCAAACATGATAATCACCTCTTTCCTTTCGTTGCTCATGATGTTCGTATCAAAATTCTTACTTATCTATTGATATAAGAATGAGAACTTACAATTTTACCCCTTCGATTTCTGCGCGTACTTCTAATGTGTACAAGTACTTACCCATATACGACGCCTGTTCTTTTAGTAACTCTAACGAGCAAGTGGGTTCAAAATCAAGAGTACCAGCTTCGTACTTAATAATTGTTCTATGAAGTTTATCATAACGAATCTTAGTTTGATAATATTCTGCTTTGAATCTATCTTTATAGTCAGAGCTATTCATTAAAGTAATTGTGTCTTTAAGTTCCATGTGTCCTCCATTTATACGAGAATTAGATGGTTGCTTGAACAGTTTACCTTCCGGCATATCGGGGTCGTCCCAATAGAGAGCCTTAGCCACCGCGATATACTTTTCTGGGTCGTTACCCAAGCTCTATTTATGTATTGCTAACCATTCTACTAACATTTTATATGATGATACATTTTCACGTGAATTTATCCACAGAATGCCAGTAAACGATGTAGTTGTTTTATTTCCAACTACTAGGGTGGTATCCCCAAAGTATGGAAAGGTGCTCGCCAATGTTAATTGCACACTATAATCTGCATCAGGGAAGTCTACAGGAATTTCAAAATTTCCTTGTTGTCCACTATCATTGATAGTTGTTTTAACCGTTACTGTCCCATACTGGATTCTTTTGCTTATGCTTTGCACACAAGCGTCCACATATTCCTTTGCACACACCGTTTTTACGCTAAACTTAGCCGTACCATCAGTAACTATTGCCCCCGATAAGGTTGACATGTCAGGTTCTGTTGCCCCTGTTGTCCCTGCCTTTGTACACTCAAGGTACAAATAAGAAGGGAGGTTAGGAGAATATGCAATGTCACCAACGGCATATGCTTTGTTGCGAGCAAGGATGTTAAGCCCTGCGTTAAATGTCGTACTATCACCATCACCTTTAGTGACAGTTACTTTGCCATTCGATTCTGTGACAGACTGGACGTACTGCGTAGGATCCCATGTCTTTGCATTTTCTTCACTTTGCTTCGCTGCCTTTGCACTGTTATCTGCATTAGTTTCACTAATTTTTGCATTAGATGCACTGATAGATGCATCAGAAGCCAAAGAAGCAGATGCAGATGCACTATTAGCACTTGCACTCGCACTCTGTTTAGAAGCATTTGCACTGTTCGCTGAATTAGTGGCAGAGGATGCACTTGCATTCGCACTGGACGCAGAAGCGCTCGCCGAAGCAGCAGAGTTACCAGCAGATGTCTTTGCTTCTTCTGCCCAAATCTTTGCTGACTTATTGCCAGAGACACCATCTGGACTGGAAGAAGACATAGCCCACATCTTAGAGAGTTCTGCACTATTACTAGCATCATTTGCTTTGGTAGCTGTAGCATCTTTCAGCGTGGTCATAGTACTCACATAAGCATTGCCAGTATCAGTAATACGTTTATTCTGGGTATCTCCTGTAGCAGTCAAGCGTGCATTCTGAGTGTCACCAGTAGCTACAATAGAACTATTCTGTGTTGCCCCTGTGTTTTTAAGCTGATTTAAGAGACTGTCCTGATTAGATTTAATGTATCTAAGAGTTACAACATCTCCATCCTCAATCGGATCAAGAGCATTGATAATTCTTTTATACTGTCCATCCCAGCAATTAGGGTTATCATACGCAGTAGACATCCCAGAATCAAAGACCTTATCAGCTGTTTCTTCAGCAAGATGCAAGAGCTGTACTTCCTGTAAAGACAAGTCTGCACTTCTAAGTACAGAAGCATCCTGCCATTCTACCAGAGGAGCAGTAGTTGTCTCACGATAAATCTTAACAGAATGCCCAAGTGGAATCCCTTTTACAAGTCGTACCTGTTTGTCTTCTACCGTATAATCCACACCCATAGTAAGTTCTGTAATATTGGTATAAATATCTTCTACCTTTACAAACTTCTTCCGTAAATAATCAAAAGGGAATGCATAGACAAGCTGACTAGCATTCCCTTCATAAATTACAGAAGCCTTTCTTTCTTTAGCCAAAGTTAAGCTCCTTTACTATTTAACATTCATGATTGAAGAAATATCAGAATTTGCATTGCGATCGTTCCCAGAAGCAGCACCAATCTGATAGCGGTTCTTGCGTTCACGTTGCTTCTTCTCCTTATTCATCTCTTTCCGTTTCTTTACACCGCTTGCATCTCTAATTTCAGATGCAAGGAGTGTCATGCCCCAGAATCCATTGAATGGCACAGTCTTCAAAATATTTGCCATGTCTTCCTGTGACATTCCATCACCAACTGTAGAGTTGTAGACACTGCCACCAACTCCCATGATTGGATTGATAGTAGAAGATACAGCTGGCATCTGGTCTACTGCACGACCTACAATAGAACCTGCTTTCATCTCTTTCCCTGTCCCTGAGGTCTTAGAAGAGTTATCTACAGTAGTACGCATCATAGGCGTACCAGTCAGAATCTCATAGATGTCTGAGCCAAAGGAAGGGATAGAGCCTGTGATAGCACCACGAGAGAAAGCTGCCCATGCAAGTCTACCCGGAGTTAATTGTTTAGCAATATACTCTTTTCTTCCTTCTGGATCATTAGGGTATTTCACCAACGCTCTAAGGTACACCAAGCCCATATAAGACATGCAGTTCGTTCCCATTGAAGCCAGTGCAGCCAGTGCATCATCCATCTGACGAGAAGACAAAGCTCTGAGTGTCTGGTCATTAACGGCACGAAGAGAATAATCTTTGAACTGGAACAACAGCTTAGTAAACCAGTTCTTTTCCTTCAAGAGAGGGGTATTCCCGATAGACATCTGCTGAATACCACGCCTGCTGTAGTTTTCAAGCAGATTTCTAAATTCAAAGAAAGTCTGATGGTCTTCTTTTCTCCATTTGTCAAAGACATCTGGGTCAAATTTACCACTATCAAGATATTTTTTGATGTGTGCTTTCAGTTTGTCTACATCCTGTACATGTGCTGCATCCAATAAATATTTGCTGAATGGATCACGAGTACTGGAAATCTTCTCTCCTCTAGCCCATTTGATAGCATCAATGAAGCCACTTTCCCTAGTCTGTCTAATCATCCAGTCGGTAAGTTTAGGAAGCTGATTTAGAGTAGATGTAACATTGGAGAATATCTTCATTGTCTCCTGTGCCTTATCAAGTCTCTTTCCCCAGACATTAGAATAACCAAGGGCGTCTCTAAAAGACCGTGATTCATAATCAGAGTTCCTATCATGGAATCTAGTATTCAGTTCTCTTCCATACACTCTTATCTGTGCTTCTTTTGCAAAATCTTCCAGTTCTTTATCAGATGCAGAGAGCATAGCACGTCTCATCTGTCTAAGGATTGGAATGGAATTATACAGAACACGAGTTCCTGCATATGCCATTGCAGAACCAAATTCACCAAGCTGTGCCATGAACATCTGTCCGCCAACATCTGTATAGGATTTAATTCTGAAAAATTCAGAGAAAGCATCCCAGAGAGTTTTAGGCTTTGTGTCTACATGGGTAGAGAGCAAGCGAGACATCCCTTCTGTCAAGGCATCTTTCTGTTCCTTTGCTGCTGACTTAGTAATCTTACCTGCTTTAATGCCTAATTCAAGCTGTTTTGCCACATCGTCAAGCACACCAGTTTGTCTCCAATTTCCGATGGAATCAAAGACAGCCACTTCACCACAGACACGATCAATGTAGGAATTGATGATTCTGTCTGTATTCACATCACGAAGATGAGAATCAAATGAGAAATCAAGTGTTGTTCCTGCTTTGTTCGAGATAGGCATGCGTACTGTCGTATCCATAGGAAGTCTGGATTTCAAGAACTGAGGAATCCCTACACCATATTTACCACCAGAGAAGCATGTCTCACTGGCGTTCTGGTCAATAACACCTCTAGCCCAAGCCTTACACCTCTTATCAATCTCTTCCTCAACCATAGCCTTCGTAACCTTTTCAAGCTGCGGTTCTTCTGGAATAGTAGAAGTGTCTAGTTCCAGTTGCTTTCCTACTGTCTTTTGATAGCCAGCATCTTTAAGAGCTTTACCCTGTTTAGACCGTTTATTTGTCTCATTAAATTCTGGTTTAGGAACACGCCCACTAAACATTTTGTCTTCCCATTCTTTGTGAGCTTTGAGGTATCGTCTTTTTGCATCTGCTTCCATCTGCTTTCTGACAACATCCCTCTTACATGCCATCTGAGCATATTCATACATCTTTTTCATGCATGTCTCAGTGTCACCATCCATAAAGTCCACAAGGCGTGTCAGCATCTCATTGTCTACTTTACGAGTAAATTCAAGATCAAGCGGTTTCCAGTCTTTATCAATATAACTACCGTAACCCCCACCCCCATGAAACTGGGAATCTTCCTGCATCATGGTGAGACACCCTTCTCTGATCTTTTTAAGAGTATCTGCTGCTTTGATGACCTCTGGCTCCCAAATCATTTCATTCGGAGACAACCCAGCTTTGTTTCCTGCATACTGTGCATTGAAACACTGCTGTACCTGTCTATCAAATTCCAGTCTATACTGCCCCTGAAATTTATAGAATTTATTTTTCTGCAACCAAGCATTTCTAGCATCATAATACTCATTGAGCATTGGTTTTACCCGTTGCTGTAAATATTGTTTGATACGTTCCCCTACAACAGGATTAGCTCGTGCTGCAATTCTTCCTCGTGTTGGTTCAAAGAGAAAATCATTCAAGCTACGGACTGCAAGAAGTCTTGAGTGTCCAAGTACGCCATAGATTGTCTTAAACAACCCACCTGCTTCCAGATGTTTCCCAAGCCGTGTAGGGAACCAGTGAGGCAATGAACGATGCATCCAGTCATCCACTTCTTTCTGCTCAGCGTCCCAAACCATCTCAGCATGGAAGTTGACAGGACTGTCCTTATCAAAAGCAGTATCATAGATGTATGCTGTCCCATCGGGAGATACCTTGATAGGAGTGTCTCTATACTTCTGTTCATATGCAGAAGCCTTTACCCACTTCAAGAGCGTGGCATCTTTGGGCTTTTTCGTCTTAATACCGCGTAACGCATAGATATTTGCTCTAGCGAGACTTAAAACTTTGCGTACTGTATAGTTGTGTAAATCCCAATTCTTATCTTCCAAAAGGTCATAGATACTGGTACGGCTATTTACATTTACTTTCTTATCTCTAAGAATCTCCTTGTAAGCAGAACCAATAACATCTCTTAGACCTGTTGTCATAGTGTGCATATCTCTTACTACATCAGCAAGGGCACGTTTAGACGCTACTCTATCCCCGATGATAACATACTGTCCTGTACCTGGAACTGTGAAAGCAGTTTGTCTGTTAGTAATCTTTATACCGTGTTTTGTTGCAAAAGCAGTTGCCTGATTACTAGACAGAACAAAGCAATTTTTCCCTACATCATTCAGCCCCATCTCTTTCATTTCCTTAACTTTGAGCTTCAAACGGCGTCTCATTGTATCAATAGGTTTAGCTGCCTTTGTCTTAATATCAGAGGATGGCATTGTGTCTTCTGTTACTTTGCCAGTCAGTTTCAGATTGTCTTTCTTTGCCTTGTTCTCTTTTGCTTCTTTACCAGACAGCTTCACATCTTCCAGTTCCGTAGATTCACTGATCTGTTTCAGTTCAGTATTGACACGCTTCTTTAGGGTGTCTGTTGGTTTCATGCCAAAAGCCCCAGTAAGCATGTTGTCTTCACTACGGTTCAAGTGTCCATATACTTTTTGAAGAGTTTTAGATTTAGGTAATACTCCCTTAACAGTACGCATCGCATCAAACGCATTGCCAAGGATTGCTGCCTGTACCATGTACTGTGCATAGTTTGCTTCAAATCCCCCATACTTGCTAGACAACGCTCTGTCTAGCCCCATCATAGACGCCCCTGTAGCTGCATTGGCTGCCATTCGTGCTACCTTAGATTTAGCAAACATAGAGAGTTTGTCTGCATTAGTACCAAACATTCTTGCAAGCTGTCCTACCATAGTATCAGCAGTGACGCCACCAAGATACTTAGCACCGATACCGCCTGCCACGGATTTGATACCTTTTGCAATGAGCGCCCCCTCGCTAAGTCCTGTAGCCATGAGAGCAAGGTTCACTGGTTCAAGCATACCGCCAGCTAAAGAGCCTGCAATGCCAGCAATGTTATACCCCTGCATCTGCTCATCCTGTGCTAGACGTACTGCCCGATCATAATCCTGTTTCTTCATGGCAGCCAACATAAACAGGTGGTCTTGCGAATATGAATTAGTCAGTACAAAGTTCTGTGCAGTAGGGTCATTAGGCATCAGCTTCTTTACATAGTCAATTTCCTCATCACTGGGAGTATAAGGGGTACTAAACCCAGGTATAGACACGCTCCCTCTGACAGCTGGGTTAATCCATGACCAAAGATAACGAAGAGAAGATGTGACACCACTATCAAGAATTGCATCATCAGCAGCATCCACAAATCTGGAAATGGGGTCACGTTCCACAAAAGGAGCAGGAGCATCTGGAATATATTCATGCCCATACCTAGAGTGTCCCTGTCTATCTACAGGAATAGAGCCAACAGCAGTGATAGGAGAATATTCTTCACCAGCCCATGCTTTTACGCCACTATAGTATGATCCATCTGCATTGTCTTCATCAGTGAAATAACCACCATTCTTTAATGCAGTAAGATAGCTATCTAAATCTGTTGCGCCCCCAATTCCATTCTCAGCATATTTTGCAAGATAATGCCCAAAGTATTCTGCATATGCTTCTGGTGAATCAAACATTTTGGCATACAAATCACTGTTTGTCATCTTGTTCTCTTCCCCATTCGGTTCTTCTTGTGTGACGCCCCCAAAGTTATTATTCTCTTTTGCCATCCGAGAAGTGAAATTCCCAGATTCGTGCTGCCACTGTGCATAAATCCAATGAGGATCAATATTATTTGTGCCTAAGTCTTCATTGGCAATCCGTGCAGACATCTCTGCTAATTCATAATAAGTCATGTTCACTCCTCTTGCTGCCATAAATCACTAATAATTTATTACACTATATTTTTCTGTTGGGTTATCTTCCACTTCATCCTCAGTAATCCAATGATGTTCTGCTTCATACTGTTCCTGCTCTTCTGCTACAAGGTTATCCATTTCAGACACCCCTGTATCTGGGTCTGGGGTAAGCAAGTCATTGACGTAAGCAGAAAATTCATCGGGTGAAAAGTATTTCTGCTCCTGCGTACTGCTGTTCATGAATCCAAGAACATTAGTAGATGGATCATAGACAACATTCACACTGTCTGTGCCACCCAAAGTATCAATTAGGTGCGTGATTGCCTGACGTGCAGATCTTCCCTTATTTACATAGTCTTCCTGATCTACCCCTGTAAAGAAATCCTTAGGAACGATACAGTCTATCCCTCTTTCATGATAATCAAAGTATTGCCCTCTAATCTGGTCAGATGCCTGTTTTACTGCTTCGTCTCCATCCATACCATTGTAGATATAGACTTTTGCCAGATTTCTGATCTTTCCACGAAGACTAGGATCATTGACACCATAGACACCATTTAAGATAGGTGAACCATCTGCATTTGTTCCCATCGTCTCTATCTGCATTGCTGTGTTGTCTGCATTAGCCATGGCATCATTAAGGCGTGTCTCCATAATGTCTTTTGTGTCTTCGTTATGCTCCTGCTGATACACATTGCCATAGAGCTGCATTGCCTTCTTCAACCCATCAAATCCCTCTTCAGAATGATAGGAAATCCCATCTTCTACCTGTGACAAGGAAGACAAAGCTGAAATGTCACGTAAAGTGCTACTATTGAATACAGAACCTGCCAGTGCTGGGTTTGCATGATATATATCAAGGGCTGTCTGAATATTCTGCAATGCTGGGGTATTATATGTTGCATTCTCCCAATCAATATTCACGGCGTCCATAAGAGAAGAATTTACAGCAAAATTCAAACTATTCTTAAATGCTTTCATCTGAGGAGCAGTAAGCAGTTTTCCTTCCTGTCTAACACATTCATTCAGATCAATTTCTCCATTAGAAAATGAAGACAAAATTCCTTTCAAGAGTGTCTGACCAGCCCCAATGACTTCCTGCTCTGTCAGTGCTTTCTTAGACACACTCCCATCTGCATTCTGCACACTCTTCTGTAATGGTGCCGTGATAGGAGAACCACCGCCATAAGAATTGCCTTTACATAAAGCACTAAACCACTGAGAAATGTTCTGCTGTGTTGCACTATCAAGCACTACTGCTGCTGCCTTTCCTACTGCTCCAGAACGTCCAGAAGACCTTATTCTGCTCTGATATTCGATTTCTCGCTTCTTATCTCCACGCATAGAGTTGAACATCCCCTTCTGTGCCATGACAGCAGCAATATGGGGATTGTCTTTCTTAATCTGCTCTACCTTTTTGTCAAACTCATCCAGAGATGCACATTTCTGTAAACCATCAACAATATCTGCCATGTACTTTTCTCTAAGCGCACCGTCCATAGCAATTCCAGAACCATGGAAATCTTCATAAGGCAGAAGTTCTTTCAGCTTCCACTCTTTTCCATTCACGTCTGTATAGACACTCGCTTCAAAGATTTTGTCTAAATCCTTACCGCCATTGTTTGCAATACGTTCATCAATAGCCTTAGACAACATGGGAAGCATAGCATAGAAAGAACCACCTGCATTTTCATAATCAGTACATGCCTGTTTGAGTTCTTCTACCTGTGTCTCAATAGGGGTCTGAGACACATGTTCTGCACTTCCTATGTCTGACAGTTTGGCAGTAAACGAAGCAGAGCGAATCGCTTCTCTATTCTTCCCTGCTTCTGCCATCTGTCTATTGATATTGTTCTGGGTGTAGGTGTCCATATTTTCATAGAACCCAAGAGCAAAGAACTTAGAATCTCCATTGTGCTGAAAACTGGAAATAGGTTTGATACTTCCCAGAGCAGAGGCACTGTTAGGAGCAGAATCCCCTGTGACCTGTGCGTCTTCATTTGCCTTTTCCCAGTCTTCACCAATGTTATATTCACGTCTATGTGCTTCTACAAAGTTCAGCCATCGTGCGTTTTCTTCCCCTGCTGTCTGACATTCACCCTCTTTGGCTACAACGTCCTGATCGTATCTGTTACGAATATCACGAATTGCATTTTCACCCCGATACTTATCTAGGGCAGCCATAGTATAGGGATTGTCTAACAACTCTTTGTGATTAGAGTTAGCAAGCATCTGCTGAGAAGAAGTCAGAATCTTTCCTGCATTGTTCGGGTCATTCTTAATCACTTCTGCCATGAATTTGCCGTACTTTTCATCTCTAGCATCCTGCTGTGACATGTGACTAAGGATAGTGTCTCCCAGCACCCCAAGTGCTTTTGCAAGACTTGCTGCTTTAGATCCTGCACCTGCTGTCGTACTTCCAGAAGGAACAATAAGCTGCTTCTGGTATGTATCTCGTACCTGAGGTGCAAACTGTCTCTGTGTACCTACGGCATTTGCTACATTTGTTGCCATTACTTCTGTCCCCCTGTCTTACGATTTATTTTTACATTCTGATAAGCATCATATGCCTGTAATCCTGCTCCCATCAAAGACAGAATGTCTGCCTTCTTATTTGGTTTAGCAGCTTCCTTATAAGACGCCACTGTACGCTGTGTAGACTTCAATGTAATCAGTTTGTTCAAATCAATCTCATTGCTCTTTCGTAAATAGTTATCCTGAATAGAAGCTACATTTCTAGCAGTGTCTCCAACTGTACTCCGCATGATCTGGTCAGCTGTTCTACCACCGCCAGCCATGTCTTCATTTACTGCTGCCTGTACCTGTGAATTAAGCTGTAATGCATTCTGCTGAGTTTTCATAATAGAAGTAACAGCTTCATCATATGCATCCTGTCTTTCCTGCTCATAGTTCACCAGACTGCCATTCATCTGATAAATAGCATCATTTGCTTGCGCCTGATATGCCAGTGCATTAGCTTTATTCTGTTGCCTAATCTGCAAGCCTTTCAAACCCACCATTGCAGCAGCCATTCCTGCGAATCCACACATTACTTACTTTCATCTCCTTTTAACTCAAAAACAGAAAAATCATCGTCTAGCTTTTTCCATGTAGCCCCAAGCCAATCCAGATATTCTACATGCGTTGTGTTCTTTGTCCAAACTACGTTTGTTAAGACACCATATGCTTTCAGAAGTCTAGGCAGTAATTGCTTTGAGAATCGTAAGAAGCTGAGTTTGTGTCTAGCATACTCAGAGGTAAAGCAGAGCCAAATCACTCCTTTTCCTCTATATTTGTACAGACCACCAATCCCAACTGCCTTGTCTTTGTATGTAATCTTGTAAACTGGATGTTCATAATGCACTACGAGATCAACAATGCACATATCATACGAAGCACGATTGCTACTCATCATGATTTCTTTCTTGTCTTCTCTGCGTAGTTCCTTACAAATATCCCAGATTTCTTTTGTTCCGATTGCTTTGATTTTCCAGTCAGAATTACACTCTAGTAGCTCTCTTATAGTAAACACCTTCCCACCCTGCACCAATCAATGCTACAGGCATAGGAAGTTCTGTCTCTATACTGATAGAGCAATTAGAACTCAAAGACTGTACAGGGAACTTAAACTGTCCTGTCTCTAATGCTGTAAGTCCAATTTTATTTCTACCAGAACCTAAAAGCCGTGCAGTCATTACATATTCATACGTTTCTTTGTCAAAACATTCAACAATGGCTTTGATATATCCGCAATTCTCATAGTTCACCCAGAAATTCCTAAGCTGCAATCTTCCTTCTGTGTATGCAGTAACACCATTGTCATCCTGTTTACGAATCATAACCTCAGAGAACTTTGCCTTGAATTTATACAGTTCTCCTTCAATGAAACGACTGCCTACCCAGTTTCCTTGTAGCCAGACATACATTCCATCTTCCATTTCTTCTGGTGTCCATTTTCGGAAAAAGCCTTTGCTGTCTACCAGTCCGTAAGACACACCTGCTTTCAGAGTGTCTCCATACATGGTTTTCATATCTACCTTAGTCCGTCCTTCAATATCATCATAAGCATCTGAAGTAATGGCAGGTAAAACAACCTTTCTATCCATAAAGACACGATATGGTTCATACTCTTCATAGTCCTTCGTGTTATAAGTAAAAGAGAGACTTTCAAGAGTAATCATCCCTTGTCTATCAAACACAAGATACAATGTAGAATTGATAAATCCGCCACCAAGAATGCGGGCACCATTGAACTCCCAGTAAGACCAAGAGGACTGTAATCTGCTGTTATCTACAAACAAGTATTTGTAAATGTATACTTTTGATTCAGCACCAATAGTAAAGAACCCTAAAACATTCTCTGTATTGGAAGACACAATTTTATACACACCATTCGGGATAAAAGAAGGCACATGAGACGTTACATCCTGTGCATCTTTCAAATTGGTGGTGTCTTCAATCGTGAAATATTCTTTTATCGTAGTAAACTCTGCACGTTCTGTAGGAAAATAGACACGTCTTCCTGCACCTACTGGACGCACATATGGATTGCAAGTAAACTCTGTGACTTCTGTGATAGAGCAATTCTTAGGAGACAATACGCCATCGGCTCTAAGTAAGAACTGTGTATCATTCGAGAAGAGAAGCAACTCTTCATCAAATGGAACAGCATGATAGAGGATAGATACACTGTTATGGGATACTGCTAAATCAATAGGATCAGTGTCCTGCATGTCTACTACAGAAGCGAACCAGAAATTAAAGAAAGACGCAGACCTAGACAGGATGACATTCTCTCCTGAAATAAGCCCAAGCCTGTTTCTGTAAAAGAAAATATCATTGATAGTTGCTCCAACGAAAGAAGGTTCTGGGTTAGAATCTTCATCACCTACATCTCTATCATCCCACTCCAAAGGTTTAAGGGTGAAAGACATGTCTGCATTTCTTACCAGTCCCTGAGGCATGGTAGAAGAATCAAGCGTAGTAGGTGTTTCTGGTCTTGCACATTCTGTCCAGAGCTGTGTGTCTCCGTCATATCTGACATAATAATCATCAGCTACATTCGTTGCCCCTTTTACCTGTACTGTAAATCCATCAGGAGCAGAACGTGGCAGATTGTTAAAGTTCTGTACAGCATGATAAATACCAAACATAGACATACCATTGTACCCATCTTTAATCTTAACGGTCTTAATGGTAGTCCCTGCTTTCTTTACATATAACCAGCTATCCCCAGTTTCTACTGTCCACCCATTGCTTTTTGCAGAAGTGGCAAGCTGTTCAGCAATCCAGTTTACGTCTACCTTCGTACTATCAGAAGCATTAGATCCATCCGGTGTCGTGTAAGTGGCAATCGTTACATCATTGATAATACAAGCATATGTTCTGCCATACTGCCCACTCTTAACATTAAAGAGTGCGCCCTGTGTGTCTTTCCATCTGCCAGAATCCCAGACCTTCCCTGTCATTGCTACTTTCTTTTTTGTATTAACAATAAAAGTATAGTCTGCAATGGTAATACATTTAAGATACTTTCTGGGGTCTACACCACTAAGGTATGATGCAGATTTAGCATCAATGGTTACTTTGTATTCTTTGCCGTCTTCATCATAAATCTTACAGCTACCATTTCCATCAAAAATCATGATGTACTTTTCTTCTTCATCTCTCTTTACTACATGTACAAGAGGACGATAAGTAGAAGAGGGAGCAACAAACAAATTCTTGATATGCACTGTCGGTGCCCTTTTTTGCAGACCACCTACTTCTGTGCTATATCCATTGATCTGTTCTTCAAGCTGCTCTGGTAAACGCAGAATAGCAGGCTGCTGACTGATACCAGACACAATGTTTTTGATCGTCTGACTGTATAAGTTTGTAGCCATTAGTTACCTCTTTCAAGAATTGTCTGCACACCAGTTACACTCAGCATATTGAAGTTATTAGAATCAAGTTCATATTCCATCAAAGCTGCCCATGCTTCCTGCTCATCTCTGAGAAGCTCTTCACCAAGGGAGCTGTCCCCTAAGTAGCGTGTCTGAAAAGTTGTAGCTGCCTTCGCTGTGATATAGCTTCTCATTGGATCTGGCATGTCTTCAAAATCCACAAGGAAAATAATTGTGCAATCAATACTATTGTTAAAAATATCTGTCTGTTCTTCCCAATCAAAAAGGTAATCCCCTTTTTTCGTGTACTTCTTATTGTCTGTACCAACAACGTACAGAAGATTAGACAACCATCTAATTTTGTGCGTAGAAGCATCTGGGTTCAACGTATAAGAATCAATTTTATTGAACGTCCATCCTTTACTCTGCACACGTCTATTTACGTTCCTAAGGATACGCAAGCAGTTAATGACATCTACATTTGTTGGATTCTCAATCGTGTTTACAGGAGATTCACCAATACTTGCAAGAATTTCATTGACTGCTTCCAGTTCTGTCAACGGAGTTAAAGTCATTGCTATTTATCCTTTCTAAACAAATCAAAATAAGGTATGGTGTCTCTTTAAGGACTTGAACCTTAAACCTTCTGGGCATGAACCAGATGCTCTAACCATTGAGCTAAAGAGACATGGTGGGAAGATATGCAGTTGCGTTGAGAGGAGGGTATCATGGCGTTCATGATTTTATATGCATATCTTCCCTATAAGAAAGGAGGAATCGAGAGGTGTGAGAATTGCACTCACAACAATAGGAAACCCGTAGATCAGTCCTGCCCCATGGTAAGACCTATACCAAGTTTCCTTCCATATGTGCCTAGCCCTCTCATAAAGTGCCTGCCGTAGCAAGCACTAAATAGCCTAGTCCTCAGACATCGGCTGTTCGCTTCTTAGACTGTAGAAGAAATAGTACCCATATAAGCAGCTTCTGGGCGAAGACCACCGTGTCCCATAGCATAAGACGCTACGAGCATATCTGCCTGATATTCAGCACGGCGGGCACGTTCGATAGCAAGGTCTTTCAGTTTGACAGTGCCTACTGCGGTACGATGTGCTGCAATAAAGACAGTGTTGTCTACATACTCAGTAGGGAACACATGACCAGCACCCTGAATTACACCGTCATTGACTGTTGCACCACCACGAGTAAGGTGTGGGGTTTCAATGATGTCAAAGCCAGCAACACGAAGAACATTGCCTTCAGTAATTGTAGCTACTGCACCATAATCATGATTGATTGCGACCAGAGAAGCTACAAGAGCATTTACACCAGTTGGGGTCATGAATACATAACGGTCATTTGCTGGAACATAGTTTTCAGACATTTTGGTCTTAACATTGAGAAGCATTTCCACAAGTTTAAGCCCCATTTTCTGAGTAACACCAATGTCTTCTCCTGCAAGAGTACCTTTGAGGATTTCACCTTTACCAAGACCAGTAATGTTCTCTTTGTTCGCGACAACCATCTTTGCAATTTCTGCAAGTACGGCACCATCTGCTGCGTATGCAAGAGCTTCACCCATCTGACGGGAATATTCACCACGCACGTCAAAGTGAGACAGTGCTTCATCCAGATCAGAAATGAGCTGAGAAGTAGTCAGAAGACCATCAATCTGAATGATTTTCTCTTCGCCAGGAATGTTTTCACGCAGGTCATCCAGAGACTTACCAGATTTCAGATAAGCGGCTGTAGCACGACCAAATACAGGGAACTGTGCAGATTTACCGCTCGCAATGGATCGAACAATATGGCGTCCATTGGTTACAGAAGCACGTTCAAATGCCGTGATGGTTTCTCCTGCAAATACTTTCAGATAGCGGGCAAGAGCATCAGTACCACCCTGATTAAGCCCTGGCTGTGCGATTGTTACGTCTGCCAAAATAAACTCTCCTTTACATTGAAAAATAGAAATGAATGAATATATGAAACAACAAAAAGACACACACCTGCTTAGATGTATGTTTGAATATATTTTTGTTTTGCGATTTACATTTTGTATTTTTTTTTTTACCAGCGTTTCTATAAAAATAATAAGCCAGTGTGTCTTTTCATTGTTGTCATAACAAAATTAACCAATAAAAGAACTGTTCATGGTTTTGTCCTGTACTTCTTTAGTGTATGAAGGGTCACGAAGATACCGTGGATCAGACATTGCCTTCACCATTTCTCCTCTGTTAGCAAACCCCATGTTGCCAGCATTGTTGCCAGCGTTACTAGACCGACCAAGAATAGAACGACCAGTGTAGCCGTTAGCAGCGTACATACGAGCCTTAAAGCCATCAAGAGCCAGTCTAATACCAGCCATATCCCCTTTTTCAACAAGAGAATTAAAGCGTTCTGCACTTCCGTCATTCTGCTTGCTAATGAAGCCAGCAATCTTTTCATACTCTTCCTGTCCCCCTGCATGCTGATAGACATCCGCTACAAACTGCTTTGCTGTTGCTTCAAGCCCAGTAATGTATGCATCAATAACAGACTTCGGATAACCTGCCTTTTCAAGCTGGTCATAGGACTTTTCAGACAAACCCCCATCTGCATAATACTCATCAGCAAGGGCATCAAAGTCAATTCCTTTTTTCCCTAATTCATCCTGTAGCGTCTGGTCTGCTTCCACTGCTTTAGACACACGAGTTTCAATAGGCTCTTCTTCACTCTGGGGCTTGTCTTCATTATCTTTGGTTTCTGCCTGCTCTTCTGTTTTCGGTACAGCTTCTTCTGTCTTTTCAGTTTCCTGTGCTTCTTCAGACGGGTCTTTCGTCTCAATCTTTTCTGTACTTGTCGATCTGATTTCAACATCTCTTCCCTGTAAAGCATCTTCTGCACCACCTGTCACTGCCCCTTCTGGATATAAAGATTCAGTATTTTCTTCCAATTTACTACATACCTCCCATCTGATTATTCATCCCATCCATAGCTCCCTTTGCTAATTGAGGAGCTGCTTTCTCTGCCATATTAGACATCATAGACTGCTGCTGTTCTTGCTGTAGCTGTTCATCAGTCTTTATGAGTTCTTCTGTATCAATGCCTAATGCTGTTGCTTCCATAATCATGATCTTCTGCCAATTCAGATATGTCTGTGCTGCAGGATTCATCTGCTGCAATTCCAAGAACTGTGCTAATTTATTAAGATCATGTCCTCGCCCGATTGCTTCTACACCTGTGATGACTTCCATGTCCACTAAGTCTGGTGGAAGGTCTGGAATCTGCCCACCTGAAGAGAGCTGTGCTACCAGTCGGCGCGCTAATGGTAACTGAAGTTCCTGAGACAACAAAGAGTAAATTCCACCCAGTGTGTCTTCCAGTTCCCCAGCCACATATCTAATCTCTTCTGCGGTTACACGTTCTCCGTTTCTCTGTACTGCACTATTCAGCAAAAAGGCAAAAGACAACCTAGATTCAATATTCGCTGCGGTCTGCTGTGCTACATTCAGATCATTATATTTATCCAACTGTAACACCGTAATGTCTTCAGCTCTGCCTGGAATAAAAGCTCCTGTTTCTGCTTTAGACAATCTATTCACTCTTGTAATGCCATTCGGATTCACAAGGAAATAAACAGACGCACAAATAGAACTAAGCTCTACAATGGCTTTACTGAGATTTTCAAGAGAACGAATATCACCCAGATATTCCTCTACAAAAGAACGTCCGTAAGATTCACCATCCATCTTTACCATGCGAAGAGGAATCCATGGCGCACTATCAGCAGGAAATGCCTGTGCTGTCCCATCAATCACTTCACCATTGACTTCCTGATAAGAGATATACTGTCCATTCTGTAACTGAATATCTGTATAAATCTCTACCTCATCAGACGGCTTATGCTCTTCCGTGTTGTCTCCTGTCTTAGAAATCATGTTCTGTACATCTTCTGGAAGAGACGCCCATGCCACTTTGTCTAAAGTAATCAGTCTGTACCATGTCCCAAGTGCATCACGTACAACGACATAATCATTGAGACGATACATTTTGATACCGCCTTCCTGAGGTGGTAAATAAAGACAGGCATTTCCTGCGACAATCAGCATTTTCAGAGCTTCTGTAATGGTCACTCTGATCTGGTGTGTCTCTACATATTTCATGCAAATATTTTCAATTCGCATGAGCTGCTGCTGAACTTCCGTTACCATGTTGTCCCCAGACTGCTCCAACTCCTGCTTTGTGTCCTGTGAAGGATTCAAAGTAAAGAAAGGACTATTCGGGGGCATAAGAGCTAAGGCAAGTTTAGATGTCAGATTATTAACTGCTCTTGCACCAAAGCTCTGATATGGTGTACTGAAAGTAGTAGAAGCATTAGAACCATTCTGAGGGAACAGAGAAGGAATTGTGTATTTAGCGCAATCTTCTGCACGAGTGATATACATGTTTCTATCATTAGACAGCCGTTCATATGCACTCTTCGCTGTTTCTTCACGGTTCTTGATAATATCATTCATGCTATTCTGCTGTGCCATGTTTGTCTCCTATCATTAGAGATTAAGACCAGTACCTGTCGTACCCCCAGAACCAGCTGAACCGCCACTATCAATCATTAAGGCTCGCTTCCCTTTATTTGTTCGCTTTCGCTTATTAGACACCAGATCAGATTCTTGCTGCCCCTGCGTAGGTTCTGGTGCAGCTACAGCAGGGGCAGAAATCTGCGGAGAAGCAACTTCCTGTGTGTCTGTCAGCGTTTTAAGAAATGGCTGTGTAACTGCCTTAAATACACCTTTCAGTCCACTAGACACTGCATGTCCTAATGCCTTAAATGGTTTTGTAATTGCGTGTGTAACTTTATGCCACCATCCCATATTTCTCATTCTCCTTTAATTTACAAATTGTAATTTACACCTGTATCATTAGTTGCCTTATTCAGTGTGTCTTTCTTAACAGTAAGAGCTGCCACACCTTTCTTTTTGCTTGCTACTTCCCAATTCTTTGTTCCACCATAGACAGCATTTTCTGGATTCTGTGCAGTGTTGTTTGTCTGCTGTAGCTGTGCTGGTGTCATGCTAGGAATAGTAATCTTAGGCATCTTATTCCATAAACACATATCATTTACCTGCATTCATTCTCTGGCATGCTAAAAGAGAATCAATCACATCCTGTACACCCTTGATGTACCCAAGACGCATTGATTCACTTCCAACATCTTTAGCCAGTAAATAGGAAATATCAAAATTCTTACGAAGATACTCCATAACTTCTGCTGAAATATATGGACGTTTCATCTCTGCACGTAAAGAATCAGAATCATCCTGTACTTTAATCAAGGACTACACCTCTCTTTCCTGCATGGTATTTGAATAAGATTAGGATACCATGGGATAATCTCTCCTGTCTTGCTATCGTAGTTTTCATCTCTAAGAATCCGTGCTACCTGTGCCTGTGACAATGCATAGGATTCAGACAACCCCTTCTTCTTAAATGCTTCAACTACCGTTTCCCACGACACACCTTTATCTGCAAAGAGTTTCTGGGCAGTCTTTGCACCAATGCCAGGACATCCAGTGTAATTGTCTGCTGTGTCTCCCATGAGTGTCTGCATAAGATGAAAATAATCAGCTTCTCCTTCTGATATGACGTACAACTCACGTTTCATGAAATTATAAAAGACACTCGGGATACACTTGAAATCTTTATCCGCAGATATGATTACAGTGTGTCCCTTATGTCTTGTCGCTAAGATACCACAAAGATCATCGGCTTCTAGCTTTGGTCTTGTGATACTTTCATAATTTCTTTTGCACCAATCCACAATGGCATGATAACAAACAGGCTTTCTCTTCCCTACTCTATTCTGTTTGTATAGAGGGTATATCTTCTTTCTGAAATTATCCTCGCCACTGAAACAGAGAACGATTTTGTATTCACCTTCGTAATTGAGTTTGTCTAACACAGCAGCAGTGATTTCTGCAATACGAGCATCCACTTCACCTTTAGCATCAGCAGCATCTGCCCATAATGTCCAGACATCCCCATACCAGTTGACTTCATGCTCTACTACGGTGCATGCCTGAAAGCAAATCATGTCTCCATCAAACACGAGCATCAGTGGGGATTTCACAAGACACTGCTTTTGCATCTTTGTCCTCCAGACTTTCAGAAACTCCATACTGCTTTTTCACTTTATCTACTTCCAGTTCCGCTTCTCTAATGTGTCTATAGGCAAAGACAAGCGCACATACAGCGTCATTAAAGTCCTTTACTTCCTGCATAGTTGCAAGCTGCCCATAGCATTCAGAAGCATAAAATTCAATAGAAGCAAGTGTGTCATATATGATCTTTCTTACATCTGCATTATCAATTTTTTCAAGAGATGTCTTTTCCTGTTCCATTTATTTCTTCTCCTCTTTTGGAAGGTAATGTTTCACTACTTCAATATTTGCTTTTGCTGCATGAATAATAGAAGCATTAGCGTTAAACACTTCATTCAGAATTGTACGAAGTCTAGCAACAATAAAGTTATTTTCATCTGTCGTGTCACACTGGCTTGCGAGATCTTTCACTAACGCAGTATATTTCAGAAGGCGAACACTCATGTCTTCTGCTTTACGATGCGCTTCATCTTCTTCATCCAACTTGTCATTATAGAAAGCAATAATGTCTTTCTGACGCTTATCCATATATGCGACAAGCTCCTTCTCTCCCTTAATAGCTGCTTCCCCTGCTTTATGAAATTCATCATAGTCAACAGGAATATTGTACGTTTTATCAATATTCAGTTTATAAGCTGGGTGTCTTGCATACCAAGTAAGAGTGTCTCTAGCCATTTCCAGAGGAGACAATGTGTTCATATCTACTTCCTCATCCATCTCTGGAGACACAACTCTTGCTCTTTCAAGGAATGGATCAATAGATGCAATCCGTACAAAATCAAGAGTACCATTTGCTTTTCTGACACTTACTGCCTGATCCAGACAAAACATAACTCCATATTCCATCATATGACATACACATTCTTTAGACATAATTTGTACTTCCTTTCTTATAAACAAAGAGAAAGAGAGATGTTCTCTTCTCCATAGCGTGCCGCAATTAAAAAATCAGTGACAATCATACCAATTTTTGCCAATAATACCTTCTGTATCTAACTGAACTCTAAAGTGGTAATGCGCCTGTGTGTCTCTCATTGCTGCCTGTGCTTCTTCAACAACAATCTTTGCAACATCAAGATCTCTGCATGCTATCTGCTGTTCATCATGCACCCATGCCATCAATGCAAAATCTCCATCCCATCCATGCTTTAATCCTCTAGCAAGCAGTCGCTCTTCTGTCCGTACAATCCAGTACTTACAGACAAGCGCACCTGCACTCTGCAACAAAAGATTCAAAGCAGAATGAATAGAACGTACATGCAGCTTTCTTCCATCCAAGCCTTTGAGCCAGTGTCTTTTCCACTTCAAAATGCCCCCACGGAAATCAGTTTCCACGAGAGCATCTTTTACAGCCTTACGTAAAGAACGAATAGCAGGTACTTTCTTCAAGAATCTAGCCTTTACTGCTTTCCCTGCTTTTTCATCTCCACCAATAAGACCACCCATCTTTTTGTCCCCTGCGCCATATAGAAAGGCGTAGATAAATCTCTTCGCTTCATCTCTAGTAGCCAGACCAGCTGCTTTCTGATTCAGCGTATGAATATCACCATTGACAACAACATCTGCATATTCCCCACCATCATACGGAGCAAGGAAATGTGCAAGACAACGAAGTTCAAGGCCACAAGCATCTATCCCTGCCTGATACCATCCTTCTGGAACGCCAAACAAACTTCTACATTCTTTCCCATAAGGACTAGCATTGTGAGGAACTTGTGTGACATTAGGATTTGCGTGTGTCGCTCTTCCACTAACTGCACCACAAGGATTCACTCTACCATGCATACAGCCATCCTTCTTCACCAGTTTAAGCCATGCCTGTGCCCCATCTGAAAGCTGTCCAAGTCTCTTCACAATCATCAAGTATTCTTCAATAATCGGAGACAAGGTTCTTACTTCCTCTGGGGCATCTGGATCCGTAGACATGAAATGGAATGTGTCTTCATCCACCTTCAATCTATCTTCCTCATACAGGTCTGGATTGTCTGGGGAATACTGATAGTGTTCAGTCACTAACCATTCAATCTGCTGTCTGCTCTTAGGATTAAAATCTTTGTAGCGTTGAATTGGAACGCCAGCCTTATATCCTAATCTTTTGTTGTCCCTCTTAGGAACGAAAACTTTGTCTGGAATACGAGGTGCCAGTTTCATCAACTCTGTTGCTAAGACACACTGCCTTTTCCGTAATACCTTTTCCAGCTCTTCTGCTGCTTCGGTATTAAACGGAAACCCATTCTGCTCCTGCTTAAACATTAGCCATTGTGCTGCGTGTTCAAGTTTGATAGCCTTTTCAGAATAGGGGTGTCTTGTCAAGAAATCATAGAGCTTCTGGGTTACAACTACGTCCTGCCTGTTATACATCAGCATGTCTTCGCTGTAAGTAGCCCATGCATCCTCTGTCTCTTCCGCATACGTTCCTTTCAGCTCCCCCAGACGATACCCCCATGCTTTCAGAGACTGTGAGCCAATAAGTTTACCAGCCAATCTCCCCTTTTTGAACAAATCATAATCATAGTCTTTAATGTTTCCATAGATCAGACGTGCCATAACAAGGGTGTCTCTCACATATTGTCTCTGCTCCCTAGACACATGAAAGATTACTGGGTAGAGCTTTTCAAGACAAGGAATATCAAAATCAATGATGTTATGCCCGCAGATGGTTTCTCCATTATCCAGTGCATCCTGCAGCATATGAACGCCCACTTCGATGTTTGTAGGAGAGAAGCTATGCATTGTTTCTCCATCAAAGATCGCCATGCAATGCACCTTTGTAGATTCTTCAAGCAAGCCGTTACTTTCAATATCAAAAGTCAACATTTTCTTCTTCTCCTTCCTCATCAATATAGTCACTGAGTTTGTCTACCGCCTGTAAGGTATCATGCTCTTTGTCATAGAATAAATAACCACCAATGCCTGTCTCTCCTGTCCATCGGCATTTCAAGACACGCACTCTTACTAAGTTCTTTTTCTTTCCTTCTGCCTGCTGATTTCTTTCAAGACCAAGCACTGTGTCTGCTAACTGCCCGATAGCACCTGAGCCACGAAGCTGGGAAAGAGAGACACACCCACCTTCTTCAAATGCAATGCTACCCACTGCATTGTTACGTCTGAGATGGGATATGATAATAAGACCAACGCCTGTCTCTTCAGCTAGAGAGCGGAGCTGTGTCATAAGTATGTCAATCATCTTACGTTCGTTGTCCCCTTCAAGCCCAGAAATAGCTATAGAAATATGGTCAAGAATGATGAAATCACATTCTTCACTCACTGCCATATATCTGATCTTATCCATCAGATTGTCTCCATCCAATGAACCAAAATGCTCATACAAGACATAACGTCCAGTACCTAAAGTTTCGTCAAAGGCTTTTCTGTACTCTTCATCAGAGACTGCATGCCTATTAAGGTACAGTCGTTTCCCTACATGCAGAGACATCAACCCTGTAGCAGTACGTTTAGGATTCTCTTCCAACATCAGCATACCAATCTTTAGCTTCTTTACTACGCCAAAGTCATAGGCAATCTGTCTTACGAAAGTTGTCTTCCCTACCCCTGTACCAGCTGTCAAGACACAAAGCTCTCCCTTGCGAAGCCCCATAATCATCTTATTCAATGCCAGGTTCTCCCAAGGCAGATTGTATCCATCATTCTTTACATCTTCTGAAACAGCATCCCATAGATCTTTGCCATTCACAATGCCATCTGGGGTATATTCTTTTGCGTTCCAGATTGCATCAATGACAACTTCGGGATGCCCATTTTGCAAACATTCATTCGGGTCTTTGTAGGGAAGGGTGCCAATATACATCTTTCCCGGTTTTAGCAGTCCCTCAATGTCTTTAATACCTTTGCGTCCTGCTTCATCCATGTCGAAAAAGACAATCACTTTATCAAAGGAATTAAGCCATTCAGACTGTGCCTTGAATACTTTCTTTGCACTGCCAGCCCCAGCAGGTATGGAGACACAAGGGTATTTGTTATCATTGATCTGTGAAACAGTCAAACAATCAATTTCACCCTCTGTCACAACCAGCATCTTTCTGTGCCCATTCGCCCAGAGGTTCTGTCCAAAGAAACGATTAGAGAACTTTGAACCTTTTGTCTCAAACCTTTTGTCTTTGTATCGGATCTTCTGTCCGATCAGTTCCCCATGGTCATCATAATAGCAAGCAACCTGTGCTGGCTCATCATGAATAGTTGTTTTGAAATACCCATATTTTTCACATGTGTCTTTTCTGATCCCTCTGGCTCTAAGAGTGTCTACCACCATATCAGTCAAAGGAATACAGCCTTTGCATCTGTGTCTACTTTCTGCCTTGTCTTCCATTTCTTCTGCATCTCCTTCATAGTGATATGTATCGCAGGAAAAGCAGTAAGTGTGCCCATCGGAATAAAGACACAATGCATCATGCGAACCACAATCAGCGCAGGGTAAATGCGCTTGTACTAGCGTACTCTGCATAATTCACTGGAATATATTCTCCTTTAACCCTTGCAACATCAACATCACGGAAATCAGTTTTGAAGCATCCAAGCAAATCATTCACGGCTTTTTTCTGTACATCCGTTTCTTCTCCACAGTTAGGAACATCAACAAACACAATGATAGACGTTTCCTGCGGATCGACATACAGACCACCAACTGCCAGCTTTTCTCTACCCTGTTCAACATGCCCATCACGATGAATCACGTAGTGGTAGTCTACATCAAAATCACCTCTACGGCGTGCATCACTGTATAATTCGTCTCCCTCTTTGTTTTGAAGATCAATATCAGCGACAATGATGAGATCCGTCATACTCCTATTTCTAAATTTAATCTTTTTCACGTTTTTCACCTCTTACATAAATATCTTTTTCGCTCATCCCTTTCTTCGGCTCAGACAACCAGTCTAAAGGTATGTACTTATCTGCATAGACAAAGCCGTGTTTCTCACACCAGTCTCCATAAGAGGTATTGCTCCCTTTACGAATCTTTGTCCGTGAATTGGAAAAAACAAACCTAATATCAAGATCTGGATGTTGTTTCTGAATTAGAAGGTGCTTCTGTCTATCAGCAACAGAAAACAATCCCTTTGTCTCTACAATAATTCCATTACCTAAGACAAAATCAGGGGTGTAATGATGAAGAACAGGTGCAGAAGTATAGTCTACCCTATGTTTTTCATAGGAATACTCTGCTCCTGCATTGTTCAATTCATCAATCACTCTTTCTTCTAGCCCAGACCGATAAGATTCATTGACCTTTCTACTCCACCCTCCATGTCGGCTAAAGTAAGGCAATATTAGAAATCTCCCTCTTCATCAAATGGAGATCCATCATCTTCTACATCTGGCTTAGTAGTCGTGGTGTCTTTATCGTATTCACCTTCAACTGTAGAATCATACCCTTCTTCGTTCGTACTAAAGCCAAGGGACGCTGCATCATTACCGCCGTATGGGATGTATTTAATAACCTGTACACCACGGAGATAGCATGCCAGCCCATTGTTATTGTTAGACATCCAGTATGGAGACAGCGAGAAGGCAACACGAATGATGGAACCATTCCCAAGATTAGATGCTTTAATCGGATGACCTTTCGCATCAACAACTGGAATAGTACGGGGCATCTCTTCCCCAGCTTTTGTCTTGTAAGTCTTTTTCGCCTTGAATTTGAAAATGATCGTGCCATCATTCAGGGTATGCATACCAAGAGAGGGTTCAGAACTCCACTTCTTACCTGGCTTCAGTTCATAGGATTCTTTAGCCTTTTCAAACTCCTGTTCCAGATATTCCTTAAATTCTTTGGTAGTCTTTTCATCAAAAGTAATCTGAATAGAATAACCAAGTTCCTGTCCTTCATACGTTTCTACTTTACGAAGGAAAGCATAGCGTGCTTCACCTTTCGGGGTAACACCATTTACAAACTGTCTTTTTACGTTAGCCATAATTTTTTCTCCTTAGTCAAATTTGTTTACAACTGTATTATCAGAAATTTTAACAAGCACACCCATTGCAACCGCTTCACCTGCATAAATTCTACGAAGCTCTGGGGAAGTATTTGTACAGAAGACACCCAGCTGTGCTGCTCCTACCACGGATGTAGGAGAGACAATCAGCAACTTCTTCTCCATCAGTCTTGCTCCATTCAGCATAAGGGCGTACCCAGCAGGAACTCTCACTCTGCCAAAATGGACGTAAGCGTTTGCATCAATCGTCATTGTCTGTGTTGCTTTGAAGATGAATGCACCATTCACAAGTTCTACAACGACTTCTTTACCTACTTCAAGATGGGGAATACGTTGTACTCTAGGTTTCTTTGTTACGACTTTCTTTTCTTTTGTCTCTGTCATAATCAACAGCTCCTTTCTCCATAGCTTGCCCCAATTAAAAATGACTTAGCGTTAGGGCACTGTGACATGATTTCTTTACAAAATGCTCTCCACTCAGGTAACTTGTGATTGTGTCTCTGTTTAAGGATCGTTTTAAGCTGTCTATAGTTAGTAGTAACCCGTGCAGTCAATTCAAGACCTACAGGGCAGGAATAAACCAACTGCAAAAATGAAGATTCACTCTGTTCCTCGCTAAACTGCTTCTGCAATTCTTCCAGTCTCTTGATAATCTGCGGATCAGTGTAAGGGGTGAACGCTGTATCAAGCTGCATCTTAGACAACCTGTGCATAGTGGACTGACTAGACACAATCTGTGCAAAGTGATAACGTTCAAACTCCGTCCACATCTTAATCGTGCAGGTCAAATCAAAAGACACGATAATTCCGCTAAGGAAATTATCGTGTCCTTCACTGCTTTCTCTGCTTGCTAATGAAACAGCTCGCTTCCAATCAAGATCGTCAATGTAACGGTGCTGAGCATCAAAGTCAAGGTATGCTTTCATCGGATAGCCAGAAGCACGAATGGCATTGTTCATATCGTAAACCTGAAGATTTGTAATTCTCATAGTTCTTCCTCCTTTATTCAAGTTCAATGATGAGTTTAGGAAACAGGTCAATCGGATAGGCAGAATTTGACAGATACTCTGTATTGTAAGATTCAACACAGACACCAGCATATACATGTGCTACATCCATGTTCAGAATCTGATCTCTAACAAGTTTGTATTTGTATGCCATCCTATCAATAGCTTCATCCATAAGACCGTAAGATATATAAATAGTCCTAGACAACGAGAGAAGACCAACTTCACAGTTGTCTGGAATGTACTTTAAGAAGTCTTTAAGTTTCATTCTGTGTCCTCCATTCTTCTACTGCTTTAAGCTGATTAGCATACCATGCGATCTTTCCGGCGGTCTCTGCTTTGTCTCCTTTACGCCCATAACGATACGCATACTTCATGATGTTTCCCCACAAGAATCCTTCAAACTGCTCTGGGGTCATCAGGTGATCCATAATGTCAATGGCTTCTGGAATACCCTCTACCTGATAATGAGCGGGGTTAATAGCAGAATCTTCGATCTTCTCAAGTGCATCTGTCCGCATTTCAACTTCACCTTCATTATCTGAATTGACAATACAAGTCTCCTCGTTAGTACAAAAACGTACAATAGTACCTCTTTCATTAGCATTAAGCCAGACACGATCACCTACCTTGAATTTGCTATCATCTGCTTCTTCTGTCTCTTCTTCTGGCAGAGTGTGTCCAACTACAGTAATTGTACAGATAGGGCTGTTACTGCCGTTCAAAAGCTCCCCATTTGCAGTAAATGTGCTAACATTTCCAATATTCTCAACCCGCCTGTTATCCCATGTTACTTCGATAGGATATACGCAATTATCATCATGGATTTTTGTCACAATGCCATAACCACGATACGGTGCATATACCTTATCACCTACTTTGAATTTAGATACAGTCATCTCATATTCACTCCTTCTTTTTGTAAAATCTTCCATTTTTGAATTTCTCCTTTTGCCAATCCACCAATTTGTAATTGATCTTCGTCACAATAGCAGTACAGTCAGGGCAACAGAGCTTATATACATTTCCGTATGTAGACACACTCGGTTTATATGGCTTGCTGCAATACCTGCAATGTCGTATACCCTGCTTCTGTTCTTTTTCCCAGTATTTGTTTGAACAATCAACACAACAAAAATGGGAAGTTGATTCAAATCCTTTGTACGGATGAAACATCTTCCCACATTCCCAGCACTTCCAGACGCATGTTTTGTTTCTGACTTGATTCGTGTATTTCTTCCACTCAAGTTCATTTGAAATTACAACTCTCAATAGACGCCCCCTCCCCCTCCTTTTGTTGATAGACACAACCTTGATTTGGAAAGACAAACAGAAATGGTGTCTTCTCCATAGCATGTCACAATTAAAATCAGGAATCCTATAAGGATGATTTTTAATAATAATCATTAAAAACAATAAAAAAAAAATCCCATATAAGTAATATCTATAGAATATTCTATAGGTATTATTTATATGGGAACTATTAACAATTATCAATTTAAGTTTCATCACTAGGAATCTAAGAGAATACTTAAAGTATTTCTCCTCTTCTCCATAGCATACCACAATTACATTTTGTTCAATTTGTCTTTATTCTTGATACAAAATGCATGAATCAAGTCACGAATTGCTTGCGATGGTTTTACACCTTTTCTAGCACAAGTAGAATAAAATCTTTCTTTTTCTTCTAATGATATTCTGAGCCTAAATTGTGCATCCTTAAATGAATCGTCTTCCATTCTTTTTTCTGTTCTCCTTCCTTTACTTACAAAAGATTCTTAGTCTTTTCATTCTTTATGCAAAACTCTTCAATGAGTTTACGCACCACTTTAGATGGGGTCATGCCCATATTGGTGCATATAGTATAAAAAGCATCTTTTTCTACTCCATTGATTCTGATTCTTAACGATACATCTTTATTCTGCTGCTGCTGTTCTGTAGTCATATTTATATCCTCCTTTGACTATCTACAGAATATCACAAAGCTCCACATGTGTCAAGATGTGGAGCTTTGTGTATCCTTAATGGAAAACATAAAGACTATCAAGTACCTGTCTAATGTCTAGTTTTCCTTCGGATGGGGGGCAGGGCAGTGGTTTATCCTGTGTTCCTACTGCTGTTTTCATGTCTTCATAGAAATTCTGAAGTACATCATTCTCTTCATACATCTTCACAAATGCTTCTCGAACAGTATGAAAGAGGGTGTCTGCCTGTGCAGGGGACGTAGCATAGGAATCATGGATCATGCTGAAATGATGAATCCCCTTGTCAAGACACATGTTGATAGACAACTGCAAGTGCGCCGCATCCATGGAGTGAATGAAGTTTGGCGCAATCCCTTGTGTCTGTTTCTTTTTTGCAACATTCCCTGTTTCTTCTGGCACATAGAAGTTTTTAGTGAGATTTAAGAATCTCATTTTCACCTTCTTGACATGTGTCTCCATATAGTTCTGCTGAATAGGAAGTCCCATTGGTGTATTCCATGTAACAACATCCCCTGTCTTGCATACAATAGCGGAAATGTCTTGTAACCACTTCATACCAATGAATGCCTTGACAACAGTCTGAGAAGCTGCTTGCCAAATTAGTTTAGCCATGTAAAGTGCCAAAGAGTTCTTCCCTGCCGTAAACATGCTTCCCTTGTCAGTTCCATACACATCATTTAGAGTATCTTCTAAAATCTGCTCTTTGAATCCAAACTGTTTGGCACCGTATGCAAGGGTCATCACGCATCTTTTCGTGACTTTTCGATTTACACCATATGCGAGCCACTGCTGTGCAAGAGTTCTTGTCCCCCATTTCATCGTTTTCTCACCAAATTTGTTGGTCATCCATGCATCAGAAGTACCACTTTTAGCGTTTTCTCGCAACATGACGTTCACTTTTTCTGCTACTTCGCCGTATATATCCCTAGGTTTATCACCAGGAATCAGATTTACGGATCGTCCACCAATTTCATCCCTAAGAGCTGCTGAAAAATGCTGTAATCCAGAGCAAGTCCCATCAAATGCTACAGGTACACCACAAGTCCACCCAATGACAGAGCCGTTGTGCTTGCCTTTGTAATCAAGCATTTCCTTGTATTCAAAGCACCACCCAAGAAATTCTACAGGGCAATCAGAGTTAGCCCAAAAACCTTTGTCTTTCCCTAATGGGTCATTCGCTACTGACAAGATAGCTGCTTCATTGTCTTTCGTCCACTGAATCTGATCGTCAAAAGACACCTTGTCATTGCCGTAAAACTCACAACCTGCTACACGCATCCAGTATTCAGCTTTTTCATCAGTAGCGGCAGGGGTGTCTGCAAGCAAAAGAAGTCCTTTTGTCAAATCATCCCCCTGAAAAGAGAATGCAGGAATGGGATAGACACGCCCTCTAAAGTCCATGTTGCAAGGGAAGAATATTCTCTTGTAGGGAGCGTATTCTTTAGCGATTGCAAGCATAGATAAACATCTAAGTGCCCTTCCCTTTCGTGCATTTTCACGATGAATCAATTCAACTGCGAGCTTCTTATGTTCTTTCAATTCTTCTTCTGTATAATCTCCTTCTAATCTAGGAAGATTATCATAAGGTTGAAATTTGGGAATACCTGCAAGATCCCCACCATTCTTGACGATTTCTTCTACTACTTTCAGCACTCTAGTATTGATTTTCCATGGTGTAGACTGCACAGCATTGACTGCACGTAAGACACTTGTTAAATCTGTCTGTTTCAGCTTTTCCAAATACTGCGTAAAGAAGATAGTTTTATTCTTATGCAGTCTCATCAAAGGATATGATGTCCTTAATTCTCCATAGTAACCACCATCCGTGTAGCTTGTCCATTCTTTAGGTGGAATAATCGTAGGAATTGCCCTACAAGTATTCTGCAATAATGCTACTTCATTGATATTCCATAAATCAATAAAAAGCTGACTAGGGTTAAGTTTATCCATGCTTGTTCTTCCAGTACCATGATTGATATGTACAATTTCAAATAAGGTAGTGGAAGACACAAGGCATTCAATCAACTTGCCACCTAATTTTATTTTGGCGGCGGTATTCCATTCAATCCAGTTAAATCCTGCTTCTGTCATTGCTTTGTGCTGAATGTAATACTTCTTGAAATGTTCACCTACACGCTTCTTTAATCCTGTATTTAATTCTTTCAGATTTTCAGGGTTAGAATTTTCAAAGGCTACAAGATTAGCATCATCTTCAATGCTTTCCCCAATACGTTTAGCGATGGTGCTGAGTTCATTCTTTCTGATAAAAACATAGTCCATTGTGCATGCCATTGTACTCAGAGCAAGAACGGCATAAAGGTGTGTCTTATCATCATAGATCTGTGCTAACTGTTCCAACATGTTATGATAAGCTGCTTGTACACCGCATTTTGGCTGCAATTCATATGTTACAAACTCACGAATGCTTTTAATAAACTTATCATATGCATAGTCCATCATACCTTTTCCGACTTGTGTCTCTGTAGCTCTTCCGTTACTACAACTGTTTTGTAAGACACGCTGTGCTGCTTCTTCTGCACGTGTCTTTGCACGCCTTTCCAGTTCAAGTTCATCCTTGAGAGTGATGTTTTCATAGTCCATGATATTTTCCTTTCTCTGAAAAAAAAACATAAGAAAAAGAGAGAACAAAAAATGTTCTCTCCCTCTCTATGTGCCACAATTAAAATTGCTAGTCAATTTTGTACAAAATTCGACTATAGCAATCCCAGTAGCACCCACTTTCATACTTATGGATATGTTCAGTAAACCCATCTGCACCTGTCTTGAGCAAGTACAGGGTGTCTCCATCCATCAGCTTATTTCCTAATTCTTCGTTGTCAATACAATCAAGGAACATAGGCGGTACATCTTTGAATGCACCTTTTTTAATAAGGAAATCTGCTAACTCTGTAGGATTTTTGATATATTCGTAGCCTTCATTTCTTCCTCTCTGTACCCATCCGATCTGCCCTGCCTTTGCTAAGGTAAGTGATTCCCAAATTCCCTCTTCAGTAAAGTCATCATAGACAAATGCTGCTTCTATGACTTGTGCAGTGAGATACATCATCTTATTTAATAACTTGATAATCTTGTTTGCATCCCATTCATCAATAGAGAGTGTGTAGAAAGCCGTTCTATCATTTTCTTGCGGCATATATACAGAGAGGTATCTTGCCCCCATTGTTGTATACGTTTTTACTTTCACGCCATTATTCAGTTCGCAATTCAGTTCCATCATGATAGTTACCCCCTTAATACTCCGTACCATCAGCATAAAATTCATAGTCTGCATCTTCGTTCATAAGCTGTTCTATGATGTATTCATCACTTGTGAGATGATCGTATTCTTCTTCAAGTGCCGTATATAATCTGGAACATTCTTCATCCTTCCATTCTTCCAGTGCCTTAACGAAAGGTGCATACTTTTCGTCTTCTTCCATTGGCACACCATCAATCAGAAGTTCAATATAGGTATTCCAGTTGCGTGGGCTAGTATTGCTATATGAGAGCTTAGACACCCTAACTTCTCCATACTCTCTGATTTCATCAAGGATACTTGCCTTATTTACATCCCCTTTCAAATCAAAGGCAAGGGCAACATTTATTGCTGCTTGCGCTGTCTCAAATTCCCCTGTAAATCCTGCACCTGCGCCCTGCGAATACAGGGCAAAAGACACACTGTCTTCATCCACACGGAAGAGGTGGTCAGCATACATAATGTTTCCAAAATCTTCAATCATATATGCCCACCAATTCATTTCATCTACATATGCGTACCGTTCACGTTCAAGCACTTTTTCCTGCACTTTCTTTTCCAGTTCATTGAACTTGTAAACTTTCTGTACTACTTCTCTCATGATAATTTCCTTCCTTTCAGAACTGATTCCACTTACTGTGCAATTTCCAAAAAGCCAAAGTCACATTCGATGAACCCATCATCAATAAGGGAAGCTGCTAACTTGTCATAATCCAGATAATCTTCTAATTTATCAAAGCTATCCCCCCAATAGCCTTCCGCCCCTAACTCTTTGACTAAGTCTTCCCAACTCATTTCTTCTCGCCACCAAATTGAGTGATTGGAAAGTTTTTCCAGTACTTCTTCCAAGTCATCCTGCACGTACTTGAGATACTGTTCCACGATAATCTGTTCATATTCTTCCAAGTCATCCAGTTCATCCTGTACTTCATCCGCTTTGAGATACGCCCAATACTTATCATCCACCGTGATTTCTTGATGATACTTGTTGATTTTGTTAAGAATATACTTATACATAGCCATTGCCATTCCACCCTTTCTTTTTAATCCTTTGGCCTGTCTCATCAGAACGTGGGCAGCTATCTCACGTTGACTAGACACACCCTCTCTTGTGTGTCTAGTTTCGACTTTATGCAATGAGTTCACCTGTCGTGATATCCACTACCTGCGCATGTAGTACGTCAAGCCTGTAGTTTTTGTTGCTTGCCACCATCTTTACAAGTTTAAATGGAATAATTCTATGTGTTCTACAGTGTTCATCAATGAACCATCGAATGTGTCGCCGTGTTGTCATGCTGTATAGCCCCGTGATTTCGAGACTATCCAGTGTGCCCTTGATTACAAGGGTATTGTAAGAGTACATCTCATATTCTGTAGACACATTGTCCTTGTTTGTGTCTACCCATACCGTGTAATTTTTTGTTGTGTGCTTGCCTTTTTCGATGTTGAACCATTTAAGCATTTTCATCCCCACTTTCTTCTTCTTCCTCTTCTTCTGAGATACCTAACGTCTCAAAAATCCAGTCCGAATCGAACCACATGATATCGTTTAATTCAGTTCTTCCAATTCCATCGGGATAGAGTTCTTCAATGAGAGACACAAACTCATCCCCCTTGTCTTCGTCTTCAATTCTTTCCACGGTATCTCTTGCTCCACTCCACGCCGTGCGGTAAATGTCATACCAATCCATTTCATCAAATACCTTCATAATAATGCCATCCTTTCTTTTTAATCCTTTAGCCTGTCTCATCAGCATGGGTAGGCTATCCCCCATGGACTAGACACATCCTCTCTTGTGTCTAGTTTCGACTTTTACTTGCTTTTCTTCACAAGCACAATTTTCAATTTATATGCCGTGTCTAAATGGTCGATATGGGTAATATCATCAAAGCAATATGCAACTAAGTTTCCTGCATAGTCACAACGTACCTTGAGAGTGCGCCCTGCATAAAAGCACACATCACCTTGTGCAATCTCAGGTGCATCGTAACTACTGAATTTTTCAAGAATTTTGATGTCGATACATTCCCATGCACCGTGTTCATAGCCTTCTTGCATTGCTATGAAATTTGAAATGCTGCCTTTAATCCTGCCGATAGCAAATTCATCAAACATAATCAACCCATTGTCTTTAGTCCATGTGTTCATGCCCCATGCCGTGATTTCTTTTCTTTCCATGATTTTTCTTCCTTTCTTTCTAGCATGTATCAAATTGTGTATCCATGCTTACCAAAAAAAATTTAGACACCATCTCTTGATGGTTGGAATACCACTGATTAGTTCAATGGTTTAGAGACTAGATACAGCATGATTTCACTACCTTTCACCTACACCGTCCCATTTCATCGTCTGTGCTTAACACGTCATCACAAGATACCTTGCTAGACGTTGTAAGCACACACTCTATGAGACTGTCCACTACTCAGCCCTGCCGTATATCGCAAGCTACTTTCATGACTTCTCAGTGTGTATCTTCACTGTCATGTTGCCACCGCTTTTCCCGATGACTTTCTTTTTTTCGTATGGTGTGAATTGATACTACGCATGCAGTAAGTTCACCATTCGCATTTTTCAGCTATTCAGTTTTCAAAGAACTTGATGATGTTTTGGGGTATCCCATCACGTCACCGTCAATCTTTCGTTCTCAGTGGTATCACTTCCTTTCGTTCATTCACTGTGCCTTGATTGTAGCACGTTGTGTATCCATTGTCAAGACGCTTTTTCCTTTAGTTCTCTCTGTCGTCTTACCATTCCGCCGTGAATACGTTGCCGTTCGCGTTCGCAATGTGCGTTGTTCTGAGTTCTTCCACCACGCTATCCATACATACTCTACAGATAGCATTTTCAGAATCGGGGCGGTGCACCTGGTGGCGTTCCGTCCGTATCATCCTTGACTGTCCATATTGTATCACGACGTGTATCCAAAATCAAGCACAAATTTGGATTTCTTTGGGGAGAAATTTTGTTCGCATTGTATACCATACCCCCGTAGGGTATCACGATTGTCAACCATGGCTCGCTTGTAGCACGTTAGTAGTAAGAGATTAAATCTTACAAGTACATATATAGGCAAACACGGCTTGCCCGCCCTGTTCCGTTTAAGTATAATAATATTATACTAATACATTCCACCCTGCCCCAGCGATAACGGCGAGCGCGTGGAGGGTACGGGGGAAAACAGCCAGAGCAATTTTAATGAATACCCTTTCACAATTTTTACAATTTTTTGGTTTAAGAAGGAGGAACAACATCATGAAAAGACAAAGGGCACCACGAGGGCAAGGAAGTATCACCCCATACGGAGATGGAAAATTCAAAGGCATCATCACCATTGGATATAAACTAGATCCAGTGACGAAGAAGAATAAACGTCTCACAAAAACCTTTACAGGAAAGACAAGGAAAGAAGTCCAAGCAAAGATCACTGAGTATCAGTACAAAGTAAATGCAGGGAAGATCAATCCATTGGCAGCTCCCCTTACATTCAAACAGTACAGTGAACGATGGTTAATGATGAAAAAGACAACACTTAAACCACAGACATACAGGAACTATGAGAGTAATATGCAGTGTCTTGATTTTGGCAACAAAGTAATGAAAGACATAACAGTTTCAGACGTCAACACGCTGCTCCTAACATTGCTACAGACACTCTCCCCTGCCACTGTACGAGGAAGGCACGCCCTATTGAAAAGTGTCTTTGAAGGGGCAAGAAAAGAAAAACTCATTATAGAGAATCCTGTAGAAGACAGCATGCGTATCAAGGCACAGGTAGATCACACTGTGACAGAAATGCATGTCTTAACGAAAGAAGAGAGTACAAATGTTCTATTAAAAGCTAAGGAGATGAAAGCTCCCATATGGTTCTACCCTCTGATACGTACTGCCTTAGAGACAGGGATGAGAAAAGGAGAGCTGCGTGCCTTACAGTACAAAGCACTGGGTAAAGACACCATCTATATAAAAGCCAGTGTAGAAGACAATGCAGGGAAAGGGGCAACTCTCACAACGCCTAAGACACGTGCCTCTGTAAGGAGAATACATGTGTCTACATCACTCATTGAGATACTAAAGGCTCTTCCCCATAAAGATGAAAACAGTTTTGTCTTTCACACTAAGAATGAGACTTTAATTGCTAATAGTGATATACAGTACTACTTTAATGCGCTAAAGAAAGTAAGTAACATAGACAAACCACTTCACTTCCACGATCTAAGACACACCCATGCCACCCTTCTTATCATGGCAGGTGTGAACATCAAGACCGTCTCTACTCGCCTAGGTCACGCATCTGTATCCATCACGTTAAACAGGTACACACACGCCCTTCCGCAGCAAGATAAAGAAGCTAGTGAAATGATTTGTAGTATGCTACTATCGGATACTACGATGAAAGACAATCAGTAATAAATACCCTAGATACCCCTATAGAATGTAATTGGGGTACGTATATACATCTAAATACCGTATGGCATAATATCGTCCTTATTATAACATAGAGAAAAGGTTCGGGGTTCGCCCATGGAGCGTGCCGTCCCTTAATTACGACCGGAAAAGGTTCATCGGGTTCTATAGGTTCAAAGGGGAAGGTGCGGCGCATAACAATCAACGGTATCCTGCCCTCTTCCTCTTGCATTTCATCGCGGCACGCTCCATAATAAGGCAAATGAGGCATCACCCCGTTCAACGACTTGCGGCGCTTCTATATGTATGCGCCCCACTCCTGTCAGACTTTCCCTGATAGAGCCTCAGATCCCTGTATCCTAAGGAGCCTTCATGACAAAAGATCTCGATTTTACCCAAGGCAGCATCTCGAAAAAGATACTGCTTTTTTCTCTGCCCCTCATGGCCGGCAATATTTTTCAGCAGCTCTACAATGTCGTCGATACATTGATCGTCGGACGATTCCTCGGAGAAGCGCCTCTCGCCGCTGTCGGGAGTGCCTACACGCTCATGATCTTCATCACCTCCATCCTGATCGGCCTCACGATGGGAAGCGGCGTCTACTTCTCCATCTGCCACGGACAAAAGAACACCGCACGCATGAAGCAGTCCATTTATATTTCCTTCCTTTCCATCGGCGCGCTCTCGCTCTTCCTGAATGCCATCTCCTATATATTTTTGGAAGAGATCATCCGCTTCATGCAGATCCCCGCAGACGTCGCTTCTTACTTCCGTGACTATCTCCTATGGATCTTCTCCGGCATCATCGCCGTCTTCCTCTACAACTACTTTGCCGCCCTCCTGCGCGCCGTGGGAAACTCACTCATCCCGCTCGTCTTCCTCATCGTCTCCGCCCTCCTGAATATCGCGCTCGATCTTCTCTTCATCCTGGTCTTCCAGCAAGGCGTCGCCGGCGCGGCCAAGGCGACCGTCATCGCTGAGTACGCTTCCGGTCTCGGCATCCTTTGCTACTGCCTTTTCTATCGAAAAGATCTTCTGGTAGAAAAGAAATACCGCCGCTGGGACCCATCCATCTTCCGCGACATCTCCCGACTCTCGCTTCTGACCAGCCTCCAGCAGTCCATCATGAATTTCGGTATCCTTCTCGTGCAGGGCCTTGTGAACAGCTTCGGCACCATCGTCATGGCCGCCTTCGCTGCCGGCGTCAAGATCGACACCTTGGCCTACTCCCCCCTCATGGACTTTGGGAATGCCTTCTCGACAGCCATCGCGCAGAACTATGGCGCCGGAGATCAAAAGCGCATCAGAGAGTGCGTCATCGCCTCGGCGAAAATGGTCGTCTCTTTCGCTCTCCTCACGAGCATCGTCATCTATGCCTTCGCGCCTGAGCTGATGGCCTTCTTCGTCCCCGAGGCAGCGACAGAAACCATCGCGATCGGCGCAGGCTACCTCCGTATCGAAGGGGCCTGCTACATCGGCATCGGCATCCTCTCCATACTGTATGCCTACTATCGCGCCATCAAAGAGCCCGGTATGAGCGTCATCCTGACCATCCTCTCCCTCGGAAGCCGCGTCATCCTTGCCTATGCCCTCTCCGCCCTCCCCTTCTTCGGCGTCACCGGCATCTGGCTCTCCATCCCTATCGGCTGGGCGATCGCAGATGTGTATGGGGTGTGGAAAGGGGTGCGGGGAAGATGACAGGCCCCGTCCGTATCTTCTGCCCGCCGGCCTACCCATGCCTTCCCGATACGTTTCCCCGTCCCCTCTAGCTATTTCCTATTCGCCTATAGTATAATAGAAAATATTTAGACGTAAGAGAACGGGGGAGCGCAGGAATGAAGAAATACGTGGTCATGATCCTGATCGCGATCGTGCTGATCATTGGCGGCGGTACATTTGCCTATTTCCACTTTGCCAATGGCGGACCATGGCAGGGGACATGGTGGGGCGTGCAGGACGCCGGCGTAAACTGGTCCGGCGATCACATACGAAATCTTGAGACCGTCACCTTCACCCAGAATGACGACAAGACCATCACCGTAGACCATAAGGTCCAGCAGGGCAGCCGTGAAGTACCGGGCAGCCTCACCGGCACCGGCCGCATCGATGGAGGCCGTCTGGTCATCACGCCGAAAAACGGCGGCAAGGAGCTGGCTCTCTCCTACAGCGCGGTCTCCAGATCCATGGATACCCCTTTCACGAATGCGGACAAGAGTACCGTCACACTGAAGGCACTCGCCCCGGAAAACAATGAGGAGATGGAATCCATACGAAGCGAGATCGTCCAGATCTCTCAAAAGCCGGAAAATAAAATCGATACGACTTTATCGAAAGCAAAAAGCTGATAAAAAAGCGAGAGCCACGTTTGTCGAACAAACGTGGCTCTCGCTTTTGGGTTGTCAGGTTCAGGGTTCAGGGTTAGCCCGCGGGACGTGCTGCCCTTTGATTGTTTGCAAAAGAAGGGGGCAGGTTCTACAGATCCTACGGGGGTAGTACGACGCATTTCGTCATCCTGAGCGGAGAAAAACATCGTATGTTAAAAAATGGCTTATCTGAAACAGGAGAACTGAGTCGAAGGATCTAAGCTCCGCGGCGTACAAATAGTGGCGATGGCCGAAGGTCTCTTGATGACAGGCTTCCCATTTGGGGTTTCCACACATCGACCACTGAGCCGCGAATGACAAAGATTTCTCACTTCGCTCGAAATGGCGATACGGGAGTCTGATGTCTTCTAGTCTCTTAGTCATCCAATCCTCGAAACTCCTAGTCCCTAGCCACTAGTCACCTGTCCCTAGTCCTTGCTCTTCGCTTCGATCGCCGCCGTCTCTGCTTCTTCTGCCATGGCCTCCTTGGCTTCCTTGAGCGCCGCCTCTCTCACGGCCTCCTGCTTTTCCTTTTTCTTGGTGAAATGGGAGATGACCTCCGGGACCATGTTCAGCACCTTATCGATGGTGCCATTCGGCCCTGCATTCTTGATAGAGAAAAGCTCGACGCGTTCCCCCTTCATGATGAGGACGGCGGTCGGTGTCACCTTGCCGCCGCCGGCGCCCCCTACGGCATTCGTGCCCTGACTGCCGGTGCCGAAGCCGAAGGAAATATCCACAAAAGGCACGATGGTCGCATCGCCCAGATAGATGGGCTGTCCCACCACGGACTCGGTGGTGATCATCTTCTTGAAATCCTCAAAGATCTGCTTTCTAACTTCATCATCCATGGTTCTTTTCCTCTTTTCTGAAATGCCAGAACTCTCTGGCGGGTCTCGACAGGAGAAGCCTGCCGGCTATATAGATCATAGTCAAAGGAATGATCCGCCCCTTTGCCTCCCCCGACAGGGTATTCACGGGCTGTAGATAATTCCATCGGATCTCTTTTGTCTCTTGGGCAAGGAACGCCATCGCCATACCGCAGGCAATGCCCGTCGTCATGGGATCGCCTGTCCCAAAGTCTCCCCGAATGCGGCACCTGCGTGGAAAGCTGTGCGACAGGAGCTTTCCTGCCGCATGGAGGACACGCTCCGCGAGCCCATTTCCCATGGCGAAACGGATCTCTCGCCAAAGGGAAACCTCCTTCTTCTCCGCGCGCGCACTCTCTGCTTGCCCCTCGGCAGCATCCGGCAGCCTCTCATGCACGTCTGCCTTCTCTTCTGCCTGTGCGAGCGCTTCTTCCATCCAGTCCATTGGAGGCTCTTCTGTCATTTCCACTTGAGGCGAGGGATCTTCCCTAGCAGGCGGAAGCTCGATCTCCTTCCTCCAAAGCCCCAAAAGCACGGAGACCGACAGGGTGAGCCTCCAGCGCACGAGCGTCACGGTATAACGGATGGGGATCAGGAGGAGTATAAGAACAGCGGCGAGGAGAAAGGCAAGCATGCCTATGATCATAGGCCGTAGAGGCGCGCCAGGCTCTGGGCTGCCTCCTTCACCTCCCGCACCAGGTACGACGGAGAGAGCACCTTGACGAGCGGTGCCTTCTTCAGAGCCCAGGCTTTCATAGCAGCTTGGGGGAGCGTCACTTCCATGGTCACCTTATCCGGGCTCGCAGAGATGAGACGGGCCCTCTTGCCGAAATCCGTCTGAATGTCTGTCAGAAGGCGCACATCTGCCTCGAAGGTGATCTCTACGGGATTTCCTGTATAAATATCCCGATCTGCCACCAGAAGCTCATCGAGCTTCGCAGAGGCATCGGCGCCTGCGAGGCTTTTCTGTCCCCGCGCCGGCGCAGAAAGGAGCATGATGTCCGCCATACGGTCTACGAAAAAATAGGAAATATCCTCCCGTCCTTCCACATTGCAGAGAAGACAGTACCGATCATCCGATGCGATCACCTGAAAAGGATGTACGATATAGCAGCGCGCCTCTCCTGACGGGCTCACACCGTGATGCCGTTTGCCGTCCACTTCATAGTGGTCATAGTAAAAGGAGATCTGCCTCTTTTCGCAAAGTGCCTGCGAGAGCAGGACGAGCGTCTCCCTCACGTCCGGGAGATTCTGCGGAAGCGGCAGATTCCGTATACCTTCCTTCCCGTCCTCAAAAGAACGGCACTGCAGCCGCTTCAGCTTCTCTGCGAGCTGGCGGATCTGTCCCGCCGGAAGATGCGAGAAATAAAGGAGATCGATCACCGTCTTCAGATCCTGTGGCGAGAGCACATGATCCCAGTACCAGTCAAGCGAAAGCGGTGCTTCCTTCCCATTCACCATGCGCGGCACCTCGCGGCACATCACAGGCAGCCCCGCCTCCTTCAGGCGGAGCAGATTTCTGGATATAGACTTGCGGCTCACGACCATCCCATACTTGCTCTCCATAAGACGAAGAATATCCTGCTGAGACAAAGGGTGATCCTTGTCCGACTCGCGCAAAAGGACCTGCACGATGCGGATGATAGAGAGCTTGCTGCCCGTCTCACTGCTTGCCATAGGATCACCTCCTTAGAAAAATGAGGGATGCGGATACGAAAAAGCTGGCGGTGACACATCCCCGCTCACTTTCTCGAGAATACCCAGTCACTCACCGCCGAGCCGAAATTCGCGAGCGCAGCAAGAGCTGGCGCGAAAGGCGCTGCGTGGATCAGCCGATGCACGAGCCCCGCGATGGCGACGCCGCCCAAAAGATCCGTCGGATAATGCACACCGGCGAAAATACGGGAAAATGCAAGAAGCCCGGCAAAGGCCGCCATCAGCTGCGCCCCCGGCATGTGCATGCGGAGAAGCTCCATGACGACGATGGCCCCATTCATCGTGTGATTGCTGGGAAAAGATGCATTGGCCTTATGCCCGGTGAAATTCCAGATGCGCCAGTCGCATACAAAAGGCCTTCTCCGTCTCCACACCCTGCCGATGGCAAAGGAAAGAAGAGATGCGGCCACGACTCCCGCGAAGGACAGCACGCAGCAGAGCCGGCGCGCCTTCCGTCCTTCCCCGGGTGCAAACCAGAGGAGAAGCCCGTAGATCACAAAAGCCCAGTGTCCGTAGCGTGTGACAAGGTCCATGAACAGACTCGCCTTGCGCGAGACGGATGTGGCTTCATTCACCTTTCTTACGATATAGAGATCCGGATTCATCAGCTTCCTCCTTTGCCGCTTGTTGCTTCCCATTTTAGCATAAGGAGGGGAATTTGACAAAAGCGGGGACACGGGGAGGACAAGTAAAAAAGAGCCGCGCGGCCCTTTTTATACGTTCTTCTTTTTTTCTTCCGCTTCCTTCTTCTTTTTCTCTACCGTTTCCAGGTAGCCGCTCCGCCGAAGCACCATAGACAAAATGGCGACCAGCGAGCCTAGAAGGATGAAAATATTCATCGTCGTGAATCCCTCACCCCAGCCGATACGAAAGATCGCATAAGCAAGCACGACAAAAAGCAGTGAATCTTGAAATTTACCAAACATCGCGTTCCCTCCCGTCTTTTCTCCTACAATAGCGGAAAGCATTGCCCCCGTCAAGTAAAAACTTTTCATGTGCATGGAGGAGAGATGGGGGCTAGTCACTAGTAGCTAGGGATTAGGAGCCTCAAGTGACTTGTGACTAGTGACTTGAAAGGTGCTTTCGAGCATCGCCCCATCCATACTCTGCGGCGCTTCTATATTTTTATGCGCCGCACCACCCCCGCTGAACCCTCTGAACCAGTAGAACCCGCTCCCCCTCTTTCGCAAACAATCAAGGGGGCAGGCAGCACGCCCACGGTCTAACCCAAAAAGCAGTCCCTCACGGGACTGCTTTTCATCAGCATGTATGGCATTCGTCATAGAGCCCTTCCTTTTTCAAGAGCTCGATGACCGTCTCACCGATATGCGCTACCGTTTCTGCGACAGGGATCCCCACCGCATTCAGCGCAGCGAGCTTTTCTACTGCAGTCCCCTTGCCGCCGGAAATGATGGCGCCGGCATGACCCATGCGCTTTCCTGGAGGCGCCATGCGGCCGGCGATGAAGGCAGCGACAGGCTTCTTCATATTGTCATGGATCCATTTCGCAGCCTGTTCCTCCGCCGTACCACCGATCTCGCCGATCATGAGGACCGCCTTGGTATCCGGGTCGTCATTGAAAAGTTTCAGGGCATCGATGAAGTCCGTGCCTTTGATCGGGTCGCCGCCGATGCCGATCGCACTCGTCTGTCCGATGCCTGCATTTGTCAGCTGGAAGGTCGCTTCGTAAGTCAGCGTGCCGGAACGGGAAACCACGCCCACGTGGCCTTTTTTATAGATCTGCCCTGGGATGATGCCGATATTCGCTTCATCGACAGAAATGAGACCCGGGCAGTTCGGTCCGATGAGGCGGGTCTTCTTGCCCACCATGTAGCGGTGCACCTTGACCATGTCTTCGACCGGGATGTGTTCCGTGATGCAGACGACGAACTCCAAGCCCGCTTCGACGGCTTCAAGGATAGCATCGGCTGCAAAGGCAGCCGGTACGAAAATGACCGAGGTCGTGGCTTTGGTGACAGCGACGGCATCTCTCACGGTATTGAAGACCGGTACGCCGCAGCAGACTTCACCGGCTCTTCCCGGTGCCGTGCCGCCTACGATATTTGTGCCATACTTCTGCATCTGTTCGGTATGGAAACGAGCTGCCTTGCCCGTGATGCCCTGCACAATGACTTTGGTATCTTTATGAATTAAAACGCTCATGGGTACATCCTCCTGAGGTTAAATGAGAGGTTAAATGATAAGTATTTGTTCGTAGTCAAACATAGCAGACCGAACCATATTACAAGGGTTAGCCCATGGGGCGTGCTGCCCCTTGATTGCGTGCGAAAGCCTCGCTTGAATGAAAAATTAGAAATGAGAAATGTGAAATGGTGGTGCGGCGCATAAAAATACAGAAGCGCCGCGGAGTTTTGAAACTAGCGGTTTTCTCGTATCGCAAACCTAATCCCTAGTCACCAGTCACTAGCTACTCACTCCTGCTTCCAAACTTTGGGTTGATAGGCTCTGGTAGCGGCGCACAATTCATAAAGCGCCGCCGCTTCTCACAACGTCTGAAACCTTGAACCCGTCAACCTTTATTTTTACTTCTTCTCTCTCGTTTCTTTTGCGAGACGAATGGCGAGTTTCGCACCTTCATCCATGGAAGAAGCCGGATACAGATTCTTGATATCCGCTTTGGCCAGGATCTCGCGTCCGCGCTCTACATTGCGTCCCTCGAGACGAACCACGACAGGGATCGGGAATTCCTCTTTGCCGCCGGAAAGAAGCGCAGCCGCTTCGACAATGCCCGTCGCGATGACATCGCACTTATTGATGCCGCCGAAAATATTGATCAGAATGCCGTCGACCTGATCGTCTTCAAGCATGATCCTGAAGGCTGCCACGATCTTTTCCGGCGTAGAGTCACCGCCGACATCAAGGAAGTTGGCCGGTTCACCACCGTTTTCCTTGATGATATCGACAGTCGCCATTGCAAGACCTGCCCCGTTGACCATGCAGGCTACGTCGCCGCCGAGATTGACATAGTTCAATCCCTCCGCTGCGGCTTCTCTTTCCTTCTGGTCCTCTTCCGTGATGTCGCGCAGTGCTACGATCTCCGGATGACGGGAAAGCGTGCTATCATCGAAGTTCAGCTTCGCATCGAGCGCCATGACGTCACCCTCTTCGGTGACGACCAGCGGATTGACTTCCGCCAGTGAGCAGTCCTTATCCACAAAGACATTGTAGAGGTACTTCATGAAGGTCGCTGCTTTTCTGATGGTCGGCTTTTCGAAATGAAGCGCATACGCCATGCGCTGTGCCTGAAAATCGGCCAGCCCGATGACCGGGTCGATGTACTCTTTGATGATCTTTTCCGGATTTTCCGCTGCCACGTCCTCGATGGACATGCCGCCGGACTCCGAACCCATCATGACGACGCATTCCGCCTGACGATCCACGACAAAGGAGAGATAGTACTCTTTCTTGATATGGCAGCCGGCTTCGATCAGAAGACGATTCACCGTCTTGCCCTGCGGGCCGGTCTGGCGGGTGACGAGCACCTTGCCAAGAAGCTCCTTCGCATATTTTCTGACTTCATCCAGAGAACGGGCGAGCTTGACACCGCCCGCCTCCCCGCGGCCGCCTGCATGGATCTGTGCCTTTACGACCACGACCGGCGTGTCAAGGCGCTTCGCATTTTCCAGCGCATCTTCGACTGTGAATGCCGGATAGCCTTCCGGAACATGGATGCCATACTCACGCATGATCTGCTTACTCTGGTATTCATGGATATTCATACTTCATTCTCCCTTCCATGAGAAGATCACCCCTCATGAAAAAAATGAAAGCGCCTGGCGCTTTCGCTGTCATTTTCTTTTTTGGCTATCTTTTTACAGCCTTTTCTTGAAATCATGTACAAATTACAGAAATAATTGTATCACTATCAAACATTTTTGGAAAGAAGTATGCATAATTGGGCACAAGAAAAGATAAGCTATGCATTTCACTCATAGCTTTGCTATAATTTATGACATACATATCCCAATGAAAGGAATCATTCATCATGAACCATACCCTCCCCTTCGCCTCCGACTACATGGAAGGCTGCCATCCGAATATTCTCCGTCGTCTTTCTGAAACAAACCACCAGCCCTCTGCCGGCTACGGGCTAGATGACACTCTGACTCCGCCCGCAAACGCATCAGAAAAGCATGCGCCGCGCCGCAGGCAGAGGTGAAATTCCTCGTCGGCGGCACCCAGACCAATGCCACCGTGATCGACTGCGTCCTCCGCCCTTATGAAGGCGTCATCGCCGCCGACAGCGGCCACGTGAATGTCCATGAAGCCGGTGCCATCGAGTGGGGTGGTCACAAAGTACTCGCCCTTCCCTCTAAGGAAGGCAAGCTGACCGCCGACGCGATCGATCACTACGTCTCCGATTTCTTTGCCGACGACAACTGGGAACACATGGTACATCCAGGCATGGTCTACATTTCCCAGCCGACCGAATGGGGCACCCTCTATTCCAAAAAAGAGCTGACAGACATTTCTGCCGTCTGCCGCAGGCACCATCTTCCTCTCTTCATCGATGGAGCCCGCCTCGCCTACGCCCTCGGAAGCGCCGCAAATGACGTCACCCTCGAAGACCTTGCTCGCCTCGCAGACGTCTTCTATATCGGCGGCACGAAATGCGGCGCACTCTTCGGCGAAGCCGTCGTGATCCCTGACCCGCACCTCATCCTGCACTTCTTCCCCATGATCAAACAGCATGGCGCACTCCTCGCCAAAGGCTGGCTCCTCGGCATCCAGTTTGACGAGCTTTTCAAAGATGGTCTCTATGTGCAGATGGGGCGCACCGCCGACCTCTATGCAGAAGAGATCAAAAAAGCACTCACCGCCAAAGGGATCCCCCTCTACTTCGACTCCCCCACGAACCAGATCTTCTTCACCATAGAAAACAGCCGGATGGAAAAACTCAAAGAGACCGTTGCTTTCGGCTTTGGCTGCAAAGCCGACGGCAGCCAAAGCATCATCCGCCTCTGCACCAGCTGGGCGACAAAGGAAGAAGATGTGACAGCTCTCATCCATGTGATCGAAACTTTGTGACTGGTGACTAGTAGCTAGTAGCTAGTAGCTACTAGCTAGTGACTAGGGATTAGGGATTAGGGATTAGGAGACTGAGAGATATCAGACATCAGACTTCAGACTTCAGACTTCAGACTTCTGATTTCAGACTTCTGACCTCTGACCTCTGACTTCTGACCTGTAAAGTCTCCTGGTCCCCTAGTCCCCTAGTCCCTAAGTCTCAAGCGGGCATCGCCCCGTTTCGTCATCCTGAGCGGCGAGAAACGTCGTATGTGAGATAACGAATGCCAGAACAGCTGCGACCTGAGCCGAAGGATCTCGGCGAAGCCGCCACCTTCATTTCTAATTCCTAATTCCTAATTCCTCATTCCTAATTCGAGCAGAGCTTTCATCCGCAGTCAACGGATGAAACGCCCTAAGAACTAGCCCCTTCCCCATTTTCCAAATGCCCGCTTGAAAAATTCAAGTACCCCTAAAAAATATGCTCGTGGATACTTGAATTTCTCCTTCCGATATTTTACAATAGCATATATCATACAAATCGTATTGTATCAGCCATTGTGAAAGAGGAACCCCATGGATCGCAGACAGCAGAAGACCAGAGCCGCTATCTTCGAAGCATTCAGCGCTCTGTTATCAGAAAAACCATATTCAAAAATCACCATCCAGAATATCATCGATCGTGCCAATATCGGCCGCAGCACATTCTATGCCCATTTCCAGACCAAGGACAGCCTCTTAGAGGACATGTGTCAGGAACTCTTCGAGCACATCGTAGACGGTGTCATGAATGACAACCACCCCTCTGACGATCACCAGCATACCGGCCTTCCGGATCCTGTCTTCTGCCACCTCTTAGAGCATATCGCAGAGAATACGAACCACCTGCGCGACCTGCTCATCTCTGAAAGCTCCGACTTCTTCCTGCGCTACTTCAAGGCGAGCCTCTCGCGCCTCATCGCCTCCTACCTCCTGAACCACCACAAGGAAATCCCTGTCCCCGAAGATTTCCTCCTGAATCACATCTCCGGAAGCTTTGTCGAAATGGTCCAGTGGTGGGTACGCAAAAACAAAATGCAGGCGACGCCCAAAGAGCTGAATGCCTACTTCCAGACCGTGATCGAGCCGCTGCTCTAGGGAAACGCTGATTAAATCGCAGAGGCGCATCCTCTCGCCCCTTCCTCTGGAAAGTAATGCTATTAAGTTAAGCGGCAGAACGTTCTTGGCTCCCCATCGGGGGAGCTGCCCGAAGGGCTTGTGCAAGCGAACTGGATTTTTAGGAGTGAAGCGACGCGAAAATCCAGTGAGACGCCATTTCGAACGAAGTGAGATGAGGGGGCTACGTAGCGGTATTGCATGAAAGTGTTGGAATATCGATAGCATCGGACTATTCAACATAGCACGCTATACCGCTAGCATGCCCCTATTGCCTTCGGCAC
>OCPT01000051.1_pt1 | contig 95355 bp, 68 predicted proteins | sample 1538741 | NCBI WGS metagenome assembly OCPT01 (sample SAMN04571723, study PRJEB22368) | human gut metagenome | biome: human gut; material: stool | host: Homo sapiens | place: Luxembourg | collected 2012-12-06 | reverse complement strand
CAAGCGTTTTATCGCAATGGGTTTATAGACTGGGCAACTATGCATTACTTCGTACCCAAACGTTGCACCGAGTCGAACAAGATTATGTATCACGACAAGGCAACGGCTCAGCAGGCCGCCGACCAGAGTTGGCACGAACGCGGCACTGAGCTTTGGGTATACCGTTGCGATTTCTGCGGTACTTGGCATCTCACGCATCGCGATCCACAATCCAGCTACATGCATGTTCCGCTTAACCAGCAGCTCAAGCCACATTCCCGCAAGAAGGGCTACAAGCCCCGCAAAAGGTAATAGCAGAGCAATAGCAGGGCATAACAGGACAATACCGAGAATAAGGCAACATATAAAACCAAGGCCCGGCGGATTCATTGCAATCCACCGGGCCTTGCTGTATCAACCTCAAAGATACGTGTATACGGTCTACCGCTCCAAACGGAAGCCCTGTCGCTTCGCCTGCACGGCAACGGCCTTGGCATTCACGCCCTCGTCAATCGCATTTGCCGCAATCTGGTCGCTGAACGCGTCCACCGGCCGTCCGGTATCGCGCAAATCGTAATACTTGTGCACTTCGGCGTCGAACGAATCCAAGCCGGACAGCAGCTTCTCATCGCTACTTGGATACTCGTTCTCGAAGAACTGCATGGAACGCGGCATACGCGGCTTGATGGCCGGCTCCTGATCGGGCTTGCCGATTGCAATGCCCAGCACCGGGTACGTGTATTCGGGCAGATTCAGCAGGTCGATCAGCGCGGGAACATCGTTGAGCAGCGAGCCGAGAATCACGCAACCCAAGCCGAGCGAGTACGCGGCCGTCTCCATCGCGTGCAGTGCCAGGACCGCGTCGTTCTGCGCCTGCGTGAAACGATAGCTGCCATTGAGCGTGAACGCGTCGGACGCCACTTCCACGCCCTTGCGCGCGGCGATCGCGGCATTGCGATGCTCGTCCAGCACGAACACGTACAGCAGCGGCGCGGTCGCGATATACGGCTGCCCGCCGATTTCGGCAAGACGCTTCTTGGCGGCTGGCTCGGTGACGCGGATGGCGGACCAGTCATTCAGGAACTGGCTGCTCGCCGCATGCTGCGCCACGGTCTCCAACGTTTCGACGACGTCGTCCGGCAGCGGCTTCGGCTTGAATTTGCGGATGGAACGACGCTCCAGCAGAGTGTCGACGGTTGCGTTATGAAGAATGTTGCTCATACCGCCATTGTTGTCCGCGCGGCGCGATTTTGCAAGGGAATCGGGCTAAATCCGTCTCCTTGTGAGAACATATCTACTTGAGACTGCTTTGCGATATTTGCGACGTATTTACTTGCCCTGCGCCTGCCGTGCGTGCCGCCTGTCCACAATCGCCTTCGACCCGCGACCGGACAGTTGCGATACGAGCGCGCCGAAACCGGCGGAAACCACGGCGAATACGATGCCGAGCGCCGCTTCCGCAGCCTCGTTCTTGGTACCGTCGGCACGGACGGCCTTGCGGCCGACGCTTTTCTTCCACACCATCTCGAACGCCTTGCCGAGCACCAGTCCGGCCAACGTGGGCACGACGGACTTGAAAATCTTATCGCCAAATGAATCGGGATCGTTCAGTCTCTGGTCGCGCATCGCATTCACCTTCTCGTCGACGGTGTGCAGGGCCGCCACCACGCGGTCCGCACTGGATTCCATATTCGGCATTTCACTCATGAAACCAGTGTAACGCGTCGGAAAACATGCCGGAATATGTGCGGGACACGTGGCGGAATGGGATGAAAACGCAGCTTGCGTCGGCTAGAGTAGAGACATGACTGAAACTCAACTGGGAGGCAATGCCGCTTCCGCAATCACCCCTGGCCGCTTGGTGCTGCTGCGTCACGGGCAGACCGTGTGGAGCGAATCCGGACAGCACACCGGCCGCACCAATATTCCGTTGACTGACATTGGCTGCGATCAGGCTCGTGCCGCCGGCGAACGGTTGCGTGAGGCGTTTCCCCAGGGTTTCGCGCAGGGGTGCATGTTCGCCAGTCCGTTGCGCAGAGCCCAGCAGACGGCGCAGCTGGCCGGATATGGCGATTTCGATGTGCTCCCTGAAATCGCGGAATGGGATTACGGCCGTGCCGAAGGGCGTACGCGCCAGGAAGTGAGTGCGGTGGGCGGTTTCGCTTGGGATGTGTGGCGCGACGGTCCGCAGGCACTTCCCGAATCGTTGGAAGGCGATTGGATTGAAACTTTGCCGAACGGCGAGCAGGTGCCCGTGCACAACGGTCCGGGTGAGACGGTGGAGGAAGCTGCGGCGCGCACACGTGAGGCGATCGCCACGGTCAAACCGTTGCTCGACGCTGGAAACGATGTGCTGCTGGTGGCGCATGCGCACGTTCTTCGTATCTTGACGTCGCAATGGCTCGGTGTTGATCCGCATTTCGCGCGGTTGCTGCGATTGGACACTGCGCATTATTGTGTATTAAGCCAATATAAAGGTGACAATGTCATCGAACATTGGAATTGCTGAATTATTGAACGGAACTGTTTGATATCGCTGAATATTATGGCGGTCCCTCCTTGGAACCGCCTCTTTATTGCATGCATGACTTGCCACTTTGCTGCGGCGTGTCGCAAACGCTTGCATAAAAGTATGCTCTCTAAAAGTATTGAAAATAAATGATTTTCGGGATTTCTTTCGATGGTATGACGTCTGACTTTTGAATTCATTTTGCCTACGTTTGCAAAAATCGGGGAAATGCGGCACAATAGTGGTTGTTAGGAATCGTGATGACGCGATACCGCAAATTGTTTCCCAACGAGAAGCTGGGAACAGGAATGGAAGAGAAAGGTTCGATGATGAATCGTACTATTAAGGCAGCAGTTGGAATGGTCGCTATCGCGGCAATGTCTGTTGGCACGTTGGCTGCTTGCGGTGGTTCTAGCTCAAGTTCCGATAACGGCAAGGGCAAGGTGTACTTCCTTAACTTCAAGCCGGAATCCAGCGACGAATGGAAGAAGCTGGCCAAGGATTACACCAAGGAAACCGGTGTCGAGGTCAAGGTCCAGACCGCTGCTTCCGGTACATACGAACAGACTTTGAAGTCCGAGATCGCCAAGTCCGAGGCTCCGACCTTGTTCCAGGTCAACGGCCCTGTCGGCTACCAGAACTGGTCGTCCTACACCGAAGACATGTCCGATACTGAGCCGTACAAGCAGCTTATCAACAAGGATGTCGCCCTCAAGGATGGGGATAAGGTCGTCGGTGTTCCGTATGCCATGGAGACTTATGGCCTGATCTACAACAAGGATCTGCTGGCCAAGTACATTGCAACTGACGGCGCCAAGATCAAGAGCGTCGATGACATCGACAACTTCGATACCTTGAAGGCCGTGGCCGATGACATCCAGGCTAAGAAGGACCAGCTTGGTGTCAAGGGCGCGTTCACCTCCGCCGGTTTCGATTCCAGCTCCGACTGGCGTTTCAAGACCCATTTGGCTAACCTGCCGCTTTACTATGAGTTCAAGGATGACAACGTCACCAAGCAGCCGGAGACCATCAAGGGCACCTATCTGCCGGAATATAAGAACATCTTCGATTTGTATCTGAAGGACTCCACCACCGAGCCGACCCAGCTGAGCTCCAAGACCGGTGATGATTCTACCTCCGAGTTCTCCCTCGGCGAGGCTGCGTTCTATCAGAACGGCACTTGGGCATGGACCGATCTGCAGAAGGCTGGCATGAAGGCCGACTCCCTCGGCATGCTCCCGATTTACATCGGCGTCAAGGGCGAAGAGAAGCAGGGTCTGGCCACCGGTTCCGAGAACTACTGGTGCATTAACTCCAAGGCTTCCGACGCGGATAAGAAGGCCACCAAGGACTTCCTGAAGTGGGTCGTCACCAGCAAGACTGGCATCAAGTCTCTGTCCAGCGACATGGGCTTCACCACTCCGTTCAAGTCCTTCAGCGATGTCAAGTCCGACAATCCGCTGGTGCAGGCCGCTGTTGAAGATCAGAACTCCGGCAAGACTGCAGTCTCTTGGAACTTCACCATGATGCCGTCCGAAGAGTGGAAGAACAAGCTTGGTTCCGCCCTCCTTGAGTACGCTCAGGGCACCGGCGACTGGAACGCAGTCAAGAAGGCGTTCGTGGACGGTTGGAAGACCGAGTACGACGCTGTTCACTGATCACCGCTTGATCAAACCAATAACTGAATAGAACAACTGCGGCCGAGAGTTTTCCTTTCCTTCTCTCGGCCGCAGTTGGTTGTGACGACATACACGAAGGGCCGTCATCGTAATTACTTGCGATGACGGCCCTTCGTGTATGTCGCTACGTTCGCTGTATGTTGCCGGAAAATCAGCTATGCAGACGAGCGGTGGTCGAACGGACGATCAGCTGCGCGGGGAACGTCTTGAACGGTTCGTCGAGCGGCTGCTTCTCGATTAGCGCGAGTGTCATGCGGGCCGCTTCGCGGGCCATCTCGACAGGGGTCTGACGGATGGTGGTCAGGCCGAGGTCGCGCGCGTAGACGCTGTCGTCGTAACCGATGATGGAGATGTCGTTCGGCACGGTGAAACCGTTGCGTTCCAGCTGGAACAGCAGCGGCACCGCGATGCCATCCTCCTGGCAGGCGATGGCCGTCGGCATGTGGTCGAGGCTGAGCAGCTGCGTCACGACCTTGCTGATCCTGTTCCTGCCAGCGTCGGTGACAAGCACGCGCGGTTCGACGCCGTTGGCCTGGCAGCATGCCATGAACGATTCGTAACGGCCCTGCACGCTGAAGTGCAGCGTCACTTCGCGGTCGGAACGGATGTAGACGATGTCGCGGTGGCCAAGCGTCATCAGATGGCGTGCGGCGAGTTCCGAACCCTGCTTGTCGTCGATGCGGACGGCGGCGTTGAAGCCGCGTTCTTCCGGCAGGCTTGAGTTGATGCCGATGATCGGCACGTCGATCGACCTGAGCTGTTCGATTTCGTTGCTGGCGATGTCGAAGGAAATGACGATCACGGCGTCGACGTTGCGGCGCACCGGCAGCATGTCGAAGAACTCGCTGCGTTCCTCGGTGCTGGACATCTGGTAGATGGAGATGTCGTAGCCCTCATCGTGGAAGACCTCGTTCAGACCTTCGATGATGGAGGAGCTGAACCATAGGTTGAGCCGGCCTGAGACGAGTACCGCGATACGCAGCGCACGGCCGGTTTTCAAGGCCGCGGCAGAACGCGAGATGGAGAAATTCAGCTCGTCCGCGGCCTTCATCACCTTGTCTCTGGTGGCTTTCGACACCAGGTCAGGGCGCGTGAAGGAACGAGAGACGGTGGAAATGGACACGTGCGCGAGTTGCGCAACATCCTGAATGCTACTGCTTTTCATCGAGTCCCCTGTACAGTGATTGCTTGAATAATGTAATGCTACCTCCCCTCACCATTAAGACCGTGTTCTTGTCCAATTTGCAACTTATTCATTACAAACGTTTTCATAAAGTGGTGGTAGTTGGGCATTGCGTGGAATATAAGCGTTCTCTAGAGATGGTTTTTGGTGACAACGTTTCATATTTTGCCGTGCGTGACATGCGAAAATGACAACGTTTGACATTTGCAGTCATGCCGTTTATCATGACTGATGTAAGCACTGGAGAAACAGGAAACAATGCTGTGGATGGTTCCTCTGGGGAATGGAATTCCCGCCCGCGTTGACGCGGTACGCGGAATGGAGAAGGAAAGAAAGCAGGCAGGCTATGATCAGCATGGCTGGCAAGGCGATACGAAAGTGGTGGGCGCTCTTCGCGCTGCCAACGTTCGCCGCGTTCATCATCGGGTTTGTGATCCCGTTCATCATGGGTGTGTATCTGAGCTTCTGCAAGTTCACCACCGTCACCGACGCCGAATTCGTCGGTCTGAAAAACTACAAGAGGGCTTTTGCCGATAAGGAGTTCCTGCACGCGCTGGGCTTCTCGACGGCACTGACCATCATCACGACGATCGTGATCAACGTAGTCGCGTTCGCCATCGCATATATGCTGACCAAGGCCATCAAGGGCTCCAACATCTTCCGTTCGGTGTTCTTCATGCCGAACCTCATCGGTGGCATTATCCTGGGCTACATCTGGATGCTGCTGCTCAACGGCATTCTCGCTCACTGGGGCCGCGCGTTGACGTATAGCGCAACCTACGGCTTCTGGGGCTTGGTCATCTTGGTGTGCTGGCAGCAGATCGGCTATATGATGATCATCTACATCGCAGGCATGCAGTCGCTGCCGACCGACGTGCTCGAAGCGGCTTCCGTGGACGGTGCGAACGGCACCCAGACCATGTTCAAGATCATCATTCCGCTGATGATGCCGTCGATCACCGTGTGCTCGTTCCTGTGCGTCACCAACGGCTTCAAGCTGTACGATCAGAACCTTGCATTGACCAACGGCGCTCCGTCGAACATGTCTGAAGGTCTGGCAATGAACATCACCCGTACGTTCTACGGCCGTATGGGTTGGGAAGGCGTCGGCCAGGCGAAGGCAGTGCTGTTCTTCATCCTGGTGGCCATTGTGGCGCTTATCCAGAACAAGCTCACCACGAGCAAGGAGGTGGAGGCATGATCTCCGGAGAAAAGGTCAAGCACGGCGGTCTGTGGACCGTGCTGTTCACTGTCATCTCGCTGGCATGGATCTTCCCGATCGTGCTGGTGATCGTCAACTCCTTCAAGCAGAAGGCGTACATCTCCCGTAACGCGTTCTCCATTCCGACCGGCAAGGCGTTCGCCGGACTGGAGAACTACACGCGTGGCCTCGAAACCACGAACTTCTTCGCCAGCTTCGGCTGGACCCTGCTGATCACGGTCGGTTCCGTGGCGCTGATCCTGGTGTGCACCTCGATGTGCGCATGGTGGATCGTCCGCGTGAACAACTGGGCTGCAAAGCTGCTGTACACGTTGTTCCTGTTCAACATGATCGTACCGTTCCAGATGGTCATGTTCACCCTCTCCAAGCTGGCCGATATGTTGAAGCTCAACACCCCGTGGGGTCTGTGCTTCGTGTATCTGGGCTTCGGCGCTGGTCTGGCCGTGTTCATCTTCACCGGTGTGGTCAAGGGCATTCCGGAATCGCTGGAAGAGTCCGCCATGATCGATGGTGCTTCCGTGCCGCGTATCTTCTTCCAGATCGTTGTGCCGATCATGAAGCCGTCCATTGTGTCCGTGGCTATTCTGCAGGCCATGTGGATTTGGAACGACTACCTGCTGCCGTACCTGACGCTCGACCTGGGCAAGTACAAGACCATTTCCGTGGCGGTGCAGTATCTGAAGGGCGGTTATGGTTCCGTGGACATGGGCGCCATGATGGCCTGCCTGGTCATGGCCATCATCCCGATCATCATCTTCTACCTGATCTGCCAGAAGTACATCGTCAAGGGTGTTATGGCTGGAGCCGTTAAGGGCTGATCTTCGATCAGCCCTTAGGGAACAGCGCAGTGCGCTGTTCCCAGGCTCCAGCCCGAGCGGCTATGCCGCGAGGGTAACGTTGAGCCCGCGCGTAGCGCGGTCCTTAATTGCAGGGCCGAAGGCGGCGCGGTGAAGGGCTGATTTTCACCCAGAAAAATTTAAGGGACTGATGCGAATCAGTCCCTTTTTTCGTGCCTAATTACTTGCTGATGTACTTGCGGAAGACATGCTCGAGAATCGGCGAATGCAGCATCAGCATCGTGCCATACCCCAGTATGAGCAGCAGGAACAGGCCCTGCGGCATGTAAACCCAGCTGGCTACGAGCAGCGCCACGTACACCGCGTCGATCGCAACCAATGCCAACGTGTGGCCGATGTTGCTCACGCCGAACACAAAAGCGTTGCCAAGCGTGCGCCAGAACGAGTTCTCGAACCGCGCCTGCAACGCCCACACCCATTCGAAACCGATGAGCCACACAATCGTCAACGCGAATTTCGGAATGAGCAGCGGCGTGATCTGCAGCACGATCCACGAGTAGACGCACAGCGTGCCGGTCGTGCCGAAAATCAGCCAATAGCCGGTCGATTTCGCAAAATTCGAACGGAACGCCTTGAAATAATTGCGCGTCGCCGTGCCTTCGCCGGACAGCGTGCGACGGACGGCGTCGTGGCCGGCGGTCAGTGCCGCGCCGATCGTGATGATCGGAATGCTGGTGACGAGCATCAGAATGTTGATCCAGATCACGTCGACGGCGTCGCTCAGGCCGCGCATAAAGCCGGAATCGGGGGAGAGGAACTTCATAATCGCCTTTCGTATGGCATCCGTATAGCAACGTATGCAAGTCGGATCTTCTTGCGATTCTACTCGACGCACGCCATCTTGCGATTGGCCGGTTTGCGCCGTGCGGTCGATCGTGTGGTCGGTCGGTTTGTGCGGCGCGTTCGGCTGTACGAACGGCGATGCGGCTGACCGGTTTGTGTGGCGCGGTCGGTCGTGCGGTCGGCGACACGATCTGATGGTTTGCGCAGCGCGAACGACGGCACGAACGATCGCACCGCCGGCCGGTCTGCGCAAACGGAAACGCGATTGCCCGCGCGCCCCCGCAGCAGACGCCCTGCAATGCTATCGTTGTCAGCGGTACAACGGTTGCAGGCACAGACGAAAGGGGCATAATGACCGCGAACAACATGCGTGACGATTGGTGGAAGCAAGCCGTCGTCTACCAGATCTACCCGCGCAGCTTCAAAGACGTGAACGGCGACGGGTTGGGAGACATCGCCGGCGTCACCGAGAAAATGGATTACCTGAAGAATCTCGGCATCGACGCGATCTGGCTGAGCCCGTTCTACCCGTCCGACCTGGCCGACGGCGGCTACGACGTGATCGACTACCGCAACGTGGACCCGCGCCTCGGCACCATGGCCGATTTCGACGCGATGGCCGCCGCCGCGCATGAAGCCGGCATCAAGGTGATCGTCGACATCGTGCCGAACCACACGTCCAACAAGCACAAGATGTTCATCGAGGCGCTCGCCGCCGGCCGAGGTTCGGCCGCACGCGACCGCTACATCTTCCGCGAAGGCCGCGGCGAGCACGGCGAGCTGCCGCCGAACGACTGGCAGTCGCTGTTCGGCGGCCCGGCGTGGCAGCAGGTCGATGACGGACAGTGGTACCTGCACATGTTCGCCAAGGAGCAGCCGGATCTGAATTGGAAGAATCCGGACGTGCACGAGGAATTCAAGAAAACGTTGAGATTCTGGTCCGACCACGGCACCGACGGCTTCCGCATCGACGTGGCGCACGGCTTGGCCAAGGACCTCGATTCCGTGCCGCTGGCCGACATGGATCCGGCCGCGGTGCAGCATGTGCTGCCGGCGGACGGCGCGTTCAGCCCGCTGTGGGACCGTCCGGAAGTGCACGACATCTACCGCGAATGGCGTCAGGTGTTCAACGAGTACAATCCGCCGCGTTTCGCCGTCGGCGAGGCGTGGGTGAAGGCCGAATCGCAGCATCTGTACGCGTCCACCGACGAGCTCGGCCAGGTGTTCAATTTCGAGTTCGCCGAAGCCAACTGGTTCGCCGACGAGTTCCGTACGGCCATTGCTGACGGCTTGCGCGCCGCCGAGGAAACGCACGGTTCCACCACGACGTGGGTTATGAACAACCACGATGTGCCGCGCAGTCCGTCGCGTTTCGGTCTGCCGCAGGTGAAGGACGCTCCGTACCACCAGCTGGCGCACGATTGGCTGTTGCGTGACGGAGAGACCTACCGCGAGAATCGTGAGCTCGGCACCCGTCGCGCCCGCGCAGCCGCGCTGATGGAACTGGGCCTGCCGGGTTCCGCCTACGTGTATCAGGGCGAGGAACTGGGCCTGTTCGAAGTGGCGAACATTCCGTGGGATCGTCTTGAGGATCCGACGCCGTTCAACACCCGTCGCAACTTCACCGACAAGGGTCGTGACGGGTGCCGTGCACCGATGCCGTGGAAGGCTGCCGATTGCGGCGAACCGGCTTCGTGGAGCCCGGACTTCATCACCGGCGGCACGTTCGGTTTCGGCCCGGAGCAGGGCGATTCCGCCGACGCGCACCTGCCGCAGCCGGCCTGGTTCAAGGATTTCGCGGCCGACGTCGAGGCCGATGACAACGGTTCCATGCTGCACTTGTACCGCAAGCTGTTGCAGTTGCGGCAGACGGTGCTGACGGCAACCGGAGACACGTCCGCCGACCTGCTGGACATGGGCGATACGGTGGTCGCCTACTCGCGTCCGGCCACGGAAGGCCGTCGATTCCTGTCCGTCACCAATTTCGGCGACGAGCCGATCGCCCTGCCGGACGATGCGGTCGCCATCGCCAATTCCGTGCCGTTGACGGACGACGGCAAGCTGGATAGCGATGCCTCAGTCTGGCTGCTGCTGGGCTGATCGACCGCTGAACCTAACTGCTCCCAAATCGCCTTGCGTATATGAAAAATTCCGGCCCTCCACAAGGAGGACCGGAATTTTGGTTTGTAAGGAAAGGGGAATGGTAAGTCTAAACGCTACTTCTCGCCGTTCATGATGGCGGCAAGCGATTGCACACGCGGCAGATCGAACACCTCATCGGTGTGCACCACCTTGAGGTCCGGGCCTGCCAGCGGCACACGCCAGTTGGAGTATTCACTGGACGTGCCCGGCTGGTTCTGCGTGCGCGTCTCGCCCACGCCATCCACCAGCGCGGCCTGCAGCAGCACGGACGGCGACTTGAGCAGCATCTTGTGCATCGCCTCGACGATTTCCTGGATGTGGCCTTCCACATCGCCCGCCACTTCCGGCGTGATCAGGCCGGACTCCACGAGACGGTCCATCATCGCGTCGCGTTCGGCGGTGGCGGAAGCCTGGAACTCCTCGACCGGGCCGGACAGCAGGTGCAGCTGTTCGCGCAGCTTGACGTGCTCGAACTGCAGGTAGCCGGCGGTCGGCGGCAGGTCGTGCGTGGTGACGGAAGCCAGCGCGTACTTGCGGTACGTGGACGGATCGGCGTACGGGTCGCCGGCGTTGGGGGAGTCGTCCACGCGGGCGAACCATTCCACCATGCAGCCCAGCAGGCCGTGCTCGCCGAGTACCGTGCGTACGTAATCAGGCACGGTGCCCAGATCCTCGCCGACCACCAAACCGTTCACGCGGGACGCTTCAATGGTCAGGATCGCGATCATCGCCTCATAGTCGTACGTAACGTACGCGCCACCGCGCGCGCCTTCGCCCTGCGGAATCCACCACAGACGGAATAGGCCGAGTACATGGTCGATGCGCACCGCGCCCGCGTGTGAGAACATGTTGTGCACCATCTCGCGGTACACGCCATAACCAGTTTTGGCCAGATAATTCGGATTGAACGGCGGCTGGCCCCAATCCTGACCCTGCTGGTTGTAGAAGTCCGGTGGGCAGCCCACGGTTACGCTGCCTACTGCGAAACGTTCCGGATTCCACCACACGTCCGCGCCGAGCGAGTGCACGCCCACGGCCATATCCTGCATGAGGCCGAGTGCCATACCGCTGTCACGGGCGGCGTTCTGCGCGGCTGTCACCTGCTCGTCGGCGATCCACTGCAGCCAGCATTCGAAATCGACCATATCGGCGTGCTCGCGCATGAGCTTCACCACTTCAGGCGAATCGCGGTTCGTGTCCTTGAACCACGTGCCTTCCCACGGCGCGCCCCACACCTGGAACGCCACCGACCATGCGGCGAACGCGCGCAGATCCGGACCCGCGGCCTCCTTGAACGCGTCGAACGCGGCCTGACGCTCGACGGAACGCGGCACGTTGTACACAAGCTGCAGCGCCTGGCGCTTGTGCCACCAAGCGGAATTGATGTCGAGCGGCTCGATACTGTCGTTGGCTGGCGAGGCTTCCGCGTGCAGACGCGCCACTTCGGCCTGGTCCGCCTCGTTGAGTTCCGCATATTCAGCGATATCCTGCGGACGGATGTACGTCACATTGAGAAAACGACGCGATTCGGGAAGATACGGCGACGGCTCCAGCGGCGGCACCGGCGCGGTGGCGTGAATCGGGTTGATAAGCATGAAATCGGCATGCGATTTCGTTGCCGCGTCGGACAGCAGCAGCTTCAGATCGCCATAGTCGCCCACGCCCCAGGATTCAGCGGAACGGATGGAATACATCTGTGCCATCCAGCCCCAACGTTGCTTTTCCGCTACTGCTGGCGGCAGTTCGATGCGTGCCGGTGCGCAGATCAGCGCGGCTTCGGCGTGCAGCGGGCCGGCATCGACGGCCAGCGTGTGGTAGCCGGCGGGAATATCGTCCGGCAGCGTCAGTTGCAGCGAGCCGTCATCTGCGTTCGAGCCCGTCAGATACGCGGTCAGATCGCCCGCATATTCCGTGCCGTCTTCCAACGTCAGCTTCAGCGCCACGTCGTTTCCTTTCGCGCGGATTGGCGTGACGGCTTCCTTGCCGATGAACTTCACGACGGTCGGCTCAACAAGTGTGTCTGCGATGCGCTGCTGGGTCGCCGCATAGGAGGCGGTGATCGCTTCGTCGCTGGATGCGTCCACGCCGAGTGCGGCCAATACGGAGACGAGCACTTCGTCGCGGATTTCCACATAGGTGCCGAGCTGGTCGATATACGACGTGGAAATGCCATTGAGCTTGGCGAGCTGGATAAGAGGCCGTGCGATGCGTTCTGCGCTTTCGGTCTGCTGGGTCTGTGTCATAGGTCCCTTCTTTCCGCGCCGTTTGTGACGGCTGACATGCTACATTGCTTGCGATTGCCGCAGCTTCGATGCTGGTGGCATTCGCACCAAAGATAACTATATCACGGTATGATATCGTTTTCAAAGCGTGTTTTGCGGTAAGAGAGTGTTGCTATATTGCGATTTTGCTCTAATTTCAGGAATATAGATAACCGGAATTGTTTTTCCATATTGACTATCGTTTGCAATACGAAGGCGCAGCGCTCCGCATTGCAAACGATTATTCCAACGGGGCATTGCTCGTCTGCTACTCGGCTTCGAGAATTGCAAAGCTTTGCAGACCTAGACGCAGCGAAGTGCCGCTAATTTCGTTTTCGCCGATGCTGAAAATCGTCCGATAACTACCATCTGGTAACTGCAAAGCTTTGCAATCGCGGCTTGGATTGACGGCTATGATCAGCTTCTGCAGGTGGGTGGAACGCTCGAAAACGAACACTCTATCGCGTTCGATTGCATGGAACGTAGCCCCCGACCGCAAGGCGTCGCATTCCCCCTTGACGTGGAGTATGGAGCGCACCGTATGCCACAGTGATTCGGCGTCGGCCTGCTGTGCGGCGACGGTCGGGGCGTCGGCGGACGGGTCGGCGGGCAGGTAGCTGCCACCGGTCACATCGCCAGCCCGAGTGTCCGATTCTGCAGAATCGGACACGTGAAGTGCTCCGGATGCGTCGTTCGCACCCCACTGCATCGGTGTGCGCGAACCGGTGCGCACGTAGCCGCCTTCTTTGCCGGGCAGTGCGCGGTATCGCATGCCGATTTCGTCGCCGTAATACAGGAACGGCACGCCCGGCATCGCGAACAGCGTGCAGTATGCCAGGGCGATTTCGCGCTGCGACAGTCGCGGCGCCACGCGTGCGGTGTCGTGGTTGCAGGTGATGAAATTAAAATTTCCGTCGGCCGTTTCCGCTTCGCGCAGACGCGGCTCGTACTCGTCCAGGAATTCGCTGATCGGCGTGCCGGAATCGGCGTTGAAATAGCTCTTGTCGCCCTTGCGGCTCAACGGGTCGTCCACGTTGCGCAACAGCATGTTGTAGCCGTTGGGAACGCCGTCCCAACGCCAATCGAGATAGAAATCCATGTCGAAGCCGGCGGCCATCGACTCCTCTGGCCGTCCCCATTCCGAAACGAACGCGGCTTCGGGGAAGGCCGGGCGGATCCGGGCGAACATGTACTGCCAGGTGCGGATGGTGTAAGGCTTGCCCTCATCGTCCTTTTTGACGAGGCTGTCGGCCATATCCACGCGGAAGCCGTCTGCGCCACGGGAAAGCCAGAACCGCATGACGTCCACCATCGCGTCGCAAGTGGCCTTCGCGTCCGGACCAAGGGCTGGCTTCTGCCAGCTACGTTCGGGGTGCGCGAAACCGTAGTTGAGCGCCGGCTGGCATTTGAAGAAGTTCAAGATGTAGGTACCGTTGCGGGGCGATTCGCCGCCGATGAATGGCAGTCCGTCGCCACCGGAGATCCATGAGTCTGTCCAGATGTAGCGGTCGGAATAATTGTTTCGTTCGACCTTGCAACTGCGGTGGAACCACTCGTGTTCCTCGCTGGTGTGGCCTGGCACGAGATCGAGGATCACGTGCATGTCGCGCCGGTGGGCGGCGTCGAACAACGCAATGAGATCGTCGTTGGTGCCGTAGCGTGATGCCACCTTTTTGTAGTCGCGCACGTCGTAGCCGGCGTCTTTGAATGGCGAGTCGAAACAGGGATTGAGCCAGATCGCGTTGCATCCGAGATCCTTGATGTAGTCCAGTTTTAAAGTGATTCCGGGGATGTCTCCGATGCCGTCGCCATTGGAGTCGACGAAGGACTGTGGATATATTTCATAAAAAATTGCGTCGGCAAGCCATTTGGGGTGGGGGTGTTTCGCGGGGGGAAGCATGAGGGTGTGTCTCCTTGATATTTCGCGGTTTGCGGTGTTTCTTTGAAACAATCATAACGCTGAATTGCAAACGTTGGCAGAAACGTGCTACACTAACAATCACTGATACATTTTTGGTGGCCCCAGTGTTGTTGGTAATCATCCAAGAACGATGATGTGAACGTATGCAGGGTTTTGGTCCGTACCATTTAACCGGAGATGTTGAGGAACACAAGGTTATGTGAGGAAAGGAAGATCAATGAAGATCGATTGGAAGAAGGCAATCGGACTTACTGCTGCCGTTTCTATGCTGGTTCCGCTCGCTGCGTGCGGTGGCTCCTCCGACGGTGGCGATAAGAACGCTTCCGGCTCCACCGAGGCCGTCACGCTGAGCGTGTGGGCCCCGCAGGAAGACCAGGCCAAGGACACCAACTGGCTGGGCAAGGTCGAAGAGAACTTCGCCAAGGCGCATCCGGAATACAATATCACGTGGAAGAATGACGTGGTCTCTGAAGGCGATGCTTCCAAGCAGGTCAGCACTGATCCGTCCGCGGCGGCCGATGTCTATATGTTCGCTTCCGATCAGTTGGGTGTTCTAATGGACGCCAAGGCCATTGGCCAGCTGGGCACCGACGCTGAGAAGCAGGTGAAGGAACAGAACGGTGACCTCGAAGTCAACTCCGTCACCGGCACCGATGGCAAGCTCTATGGCGTGCCGTACACCGACAACACGTGGTTCATGTACTACAACAAGTCCAAGATCACCGAGGATGAGGCCAAGGACTTCGATACCATCCTTTCCAAGGCCAAGGTCGCGTTCTCCCTGCAGAATTCTTGGTACATCAACGGCTTCTATGATGGCCTGAGCCTGTTCGGCGAGAAGGGCAATGATGCTGACGCAGGCATGGTCTTCCCGAAGGACGGCGCCGATATCACCTCTTATCTGGTTGATGTGGTCGCCAACCCGAACTTCTCCAACGACGATGGCGCTTCCGGCCTCGCAGCCATCAAGGATGGCTCCGCCGACGTGCTGTTCTCCGGTACCTGGTCCGCTAAGGACGTGAAGGAGGCCCTGGGTGACAACTACGCCGCCACCTCTCTGCCGACCTTCACCGTGAACGGCCAGAAGAAGCAGATGAAGTCCTTCGCCGCCACCAAGGCCGCTGCTTACAACCCGAACGCCAAGAACCCGAAGGCCGCCGCTCAGTTCGCGGCTTACCTCGGCTCCACCGAAGCTCAGAAGCTGCACTACGAGATGCGCGCCATCCCGCCGACCGACAAGTCCCTGTCTGATCTGACCACCGACGACGTCGCAGCCAAGGCCCAGTCCGACACCATGGCCAACACTGCTCTCCTGCAGTCCGGTCTGTCCGGCATGAACGATTGGTGGACTCCGGCCGAAACCTTCGGCAAGGCCCTGGTCAACAAGGAAATCACCAAGGACAACGCTGCCGCCAAGTACCAGGATTGGGTCAAGCAGGCCGGTGGCAAGATCGCTGAGTGAAATCAGTAATTCTAAAAATCCAATAACTGAAGAATGCAGGTGGTTGGCACTGCCAAATCCCCCCAGCCATCCTGCAGCTTTGAGAGACGCTTCGAGTCGCGGTGTCTCTCTCCACTTTGCATAGTGGCTCACTCCTCCTCCGAGCTTTGCATTCCCGGGCAAGGTTTTTAAATTCTCCTTCCCCTTGTCCGGGAGCAAAGCTTTTTTTATCTTTCAATATCCATATGAGAGGGCAGTCGAAATGACAGCAACAACTCTTTCCCCACGGGAGATGAAGCGCCTTCGGAAGCAGGGTGCTGATTATGTTTCTCCGTCGCCTTACACGGTAAGGGCGGCGTTCCGGCGTGGTGACCTGTTCACTAAGCTTTCCGCAGTGGTGTTTGGTCTTGGCGATATCGTGCGCAAGCAGTATGTCAAGGGCATTGCCATGCTGGCGCTGGAAATCGCATACTTCGTGTTCATGGCAATCAATGGTGTGGACTATCTTTCCAAGTTGCCGACCTTGGGCACCAATGCAGGCGGCAAGAAGCTGGTCGACGGCTTCTGGGTCTACACCGAACCTGACCGTTCCGTGGTCATCCTGTTGTACGGTGTCGCCACTCTGGTTATCACCGCTGCCTTCATCGGCCTGTGGGTCATGTCCGTGCGCTCTGCATACAAGTCCCAGGTGCTGCTCGAGGAGAACGGCAAGGCTCCGAGCTTCATGGACGATGTCCGCGAGCTGCTCGATGCCAAGGCGCACGTTCTGCTGATGTTCCTGCCCACGCTGGGCATCGTCGTGTTCACCGTGCTGCCGTTGATCTTCATGATTTCCATGGCATTCACCAGCTATGACCACAAGCACCTCGTGCTGTTCCACTGGGTCGGCTTTGAGAACTTCGCCAAGGTTTTCTCCAACAGCGGCGGCACTGTTAACGCTGCACTGTTCGGACGCGTGCTGGTGTGGACCTTGGTCTGGGCTTTCTTCGCCACTTTCCTGAACTTCTTCTTCGGCATGTTCGTGGCCATGATCATCAACCGCAAGACCACCCACTTCAAGGGTTTCTGGCGCGCATGCTTCTCCATGTCCATCGCCGTTCCGCAGTTCGTGTCCCTGTTGGTCATGCACACCATGCTCCAGCCGCAGGGTGCGGTGAACCGCATGCTGCAGACGTGGGGTTGGATTGACGGCCCGTTGCCGTTCTTCACCAACGCCACTTGGGCCCGCGTCACCGTGATCATCATCAACCTGTGGGTCGGTATCCCGTACACCATCATGCAGATCACCGGTATTCTGCAGAACATTCCGGCCGACCAGTACGAAGCGGCGAAGATCGACGGTGCCAACTGGTGGCAGATCTTCACGAAGATCACCATGCCGTACATCATCTTCGTGCTCACTCCGTACCTGATTACCACCTTCACGGGCAATGTGAACAACTTCAACGTCATTTACCTGCTGTCCGGCGGCGATCCTACGCCATTGGGCGATTCCGCAGGCTCCACTGATTTGCTTATCACCTGGCTGTACAAGCTGACCGTGGACAAGCAGGATTACAATCTCGGTGCCGTGATCGGCATCATGACCTTCGTCGTGTTGGCCATCGTTTCGCTGATCACCTACCGCAATTCCGGCTCCTATAAGAATGAGGAGGCATTCCGATGAGCAACAAGCATTCCGCAACCAAAGTGGAAAGCCACGGCCTTCTGCACGACCAGAAGATCCGCCGTATCACCGGCGACGTGTTCGCCCACTTGTTCCTGGCCATTCTGGCCGTCATCTGGCTCGTCCCAATCGTATGGGTGTTCGCGGAGTCGTTCAATAAGAACACCGCCCCGTACACCAGCTCCTTCTTCCCGAAGGAGTGGACTCTGGACAACTATAGGGTGCTGTTCACCGACCGCAACGTGTTGGACTTCCCGAAGATGTTCGGCACCACGTTCATCATCGCCTGCTTCACCTGTGCGATTTCTCTGATCTTCGTGCTCTCCGTGGCATACTGCATGAGCCGTATGCGTTTCCGTGTGCGCAAGACTTTCATGAACGTTGTGCTGATTCTTGGCATGTTCCCGGGTATCATGGCCGTCACCGCCATCTACTTCATCTTGAAGGCCTTGGGCCTGTCAAGCGGCACCATGACTACCGTGGCGTTGATTCTCGTGTACTCCGCCGGTTCCGGCGCTGGCTTCTACGTGATGAAGGGCTATATGGACACCATTCCGACCTCGCTGGACGAAGCCGCCCTGCTCGACGGTTGCACCCGTTTCCAGGTGTTCCATAAGATCATCATCCCGATCTGCAAGCCCATGATCGTCTACCAGGCCATCATCGGCTTCCTGACCCCGTGGCTCGACTTTGTCATGGCCAAGGTGATCTGCCGTACGCAATCCAACTACACCGTGGCATTGGGCCTGTGGCTCATGCTGCAGAAGGAATATATCCAGAACTGGTTTGCCCGCTTCGCCGCGGCCGCGGTCGTGATCTCCGTTCCGATCGCCATCCTGTTCATTGTGATGCAGCGCTTCTATCAGGAGTCCATGTCGGGCTCCGTGAAGGGCTAAAGAAAGGCAAAGGATATGACGCTCGTAGACAGCTTCGCACAGCCGAACACGAGCGTCGCCGAACCGTTCCCGCTGTGTCTGGAACGGCCGCTGGGTGCCGTTGTTACTGAAACCGGCACCCAGTTCGCTCTCTGGGCTCCTTCCGCACAGAAGGTGACCCTGAGACTGTTCTCGCGTGGCTCCATGGGGGAAAGCGGCGACGCTCTGATTGGACAGTACACGATGCGTCCGGAATCCGATGGTTCCTGGACGTACGATTTCGCCGACAACATGCACGGCGTGTATTACGACTTTTTGATCGAACGCGATTGCGGTTCCGTCGACCGCATCGCCGACCCGTGGGCGCGCGGGGCCGGTGTGAACGGCCGGCGCAGCATGGTCGTGGACTTCAGCCGCACCAATCCGGATGGTTGGTACCGCGACCATATGCCGGACGTGCCGCTTGCGCAGACGGTGGTCTGGGAAACCCATGTGGGCGATTTCAGCAATGATCCCGCCGGCGGTTTCCCCGAATCGCATCGGGGCAAGTATCTGGCGTTCACCGACGACGGTACGTCTCTGGACGGGCATCCCGACTTTCCCACGGGCATCGCATATCTCAAGAAACTTGGCGTCACCGCGGTGCAGCTCATGCCGATTTACGATTTCGGTTCCGTGGACGAAGAGACCTGCGATCGCTACAACTGGGGGTACGATCCGGTCAATTACAACGTGCCGGAAGGCTCGTATTCCACCAATCCGTTCGACGGGTCGGTGCGCATCCGCGAAGTGAAGCAGATGGTGCAGGCGCTGCACAACGCCGGCATCAAAGTGATCATGGACGTGGTCTACAACCACATGTTCTCGCCCGATAATTGGTTTGAGCGGTCGGTGCCGGACTATTTCCTGCGCCGTAAGCCCAACGGCGCGCTGGCCAACGGATCCGGCTGCGGCTGCGATATGGCCACCGAACGCAAGATGTTCCGCCGGTTCATCGTGGAATCCGTGACGTTCTGGGCGCGCGAATACCACATGGACGGCTTCCGTTTCGACCTGATGGGTCTGATTGACGTGGACACCATGAACGCCGTGCGCGCCGCGCTGGACGAGATTCCCGGCCGTGGACGCGACATCCTCATGTACGGCGAACCGTGGTCCGCGGGCGCCACCGCGCCGCTGCCCAGCGACACCGTGCTGGCTGACAAGTCAGGCCTGTCGAAGCTTGACAGTCGCATCGGCCACTTCTGCGACACCACGCGAGACACCATCAAGGGCCATGTGTTCTTCTCGGACCGCCCGGGTTATGTGAACGGTGGCATGCACGAGAACGTAGCGGCTGCGCGTGAGGCCGTGGACGCGTGGCGTCGCGGCAAACATTCGGAAGGAGTGGCAGGCCAGGTCATTCAATACGTGTCCGCGCACGACGACCTCACGCTGTGGGACAAGTTGTGCGCGAGCTTTGCGGCTGGTTCGTTGGGCAGCACCGTGGCCGAAGGCGTTAACGAAAATACCGTGGATGTGCCAAAAGTCATGTATGACGCCGATTTCTCGGCGGAAGGGCTGGCCGGTGTCGGTCCGCAGATTGCGGCCGCGCTGACCGACGTGATGGACGCCAACAAGCTGGCTGTGGGTATCACGCTTACCTCCGCTGGCATCCCGTTCATGCTGTCCGGCGAGGAGTTCGCACGTACCAAATTCGGCAGCTCTGATTCTTACGATTCCGCCAAAGAGCTTAACTGGCTCGATTGGAACCGTGCATGGCAGAAGCGCGATTTGATTGAGTATTACGCGAAGTTGATTGCATTGCGCAAGTCTGATCCACAGTGGTTCGACGGCAATCGCAATATCGTCGATACGGAAGGCGACGAACTCGTGTTCCGCGTCGGCGATTATCTGATGGCCGCCAATCCAGGCAGACACGTCGGCGTTATTGACGTGGCCGTAACGGGTTTGGAACCGATTGGCGGAATACGGAGATACTGGTGTGGTCTCGGCTCGTCCGTCAGTCCGGTGGAAGGCAATGTGAGCGCAGGTGATGGCGATTATTTGATTGTTCCACCGCATACGTTTGCAATCTGGCGGTTGCAGTAATACTCTCAGTAGGGAAGCTACAAAACGGCGACCGCAAAGCTGCGGTCGCCGTAACCGATACGGCAATGGGGCCGGAAAACCAGAAAGGATACGAGAAGTGGGAGCCGGAGCTCATAATCCACGATATGAGGTGGTATTTTTCGACCTCTACGGGACGTTGATCGACATTCGTACAGACGAACAGAGCGAAACCGCCTGGCAGGCGCTATATGACTGCGTTTGCGAACTGGGTGCCGACTACGAATCGGTCGACGAAATGCGCGAACGCTTCGAAAAACTTGAGGCCCGCGAAATGGTCCATCAAGCCGATCGTGCAATCGTCCGTAACGGATGGGATGAATTCGATATCCTGCCGGTCTACCGGTCGCTGCTGATGAACCGTAGTGAGGAGGCTGAAAAGAAACTGGCACTGCCGCAAGCCGCGCTGAAAGCCGCATGGGCGTTCCGGCAGGGCAGCACCAGCATGATCCGCCTGTATCCGGGCGCACTCGACATGATCGAAGCATTGCAGGAGGCCGGCGTCGTCGTGGCGCTGCTAAGCAACGCACAAGCCTGCTATACTCGCCCCGAACTGGAAATGACCGGCTTGGCGAACGTACTGGACGACGTGATTATCTCCAGCGAAGAGAAAATCCGCAAGCCTGCCCGCGACTTGTACATGTTGGCTCTCGACCGCGAGTTCGTAATCGCAAAAAACGCGCTCATGGTGGGCAACGATGAAGCAAACGATATTATCGGAGCCAATTCCGCCGGTCTCGACGCAGCATACTTCCGTACGGAAATTTCGCCGATGAGCGACCCGCCCAAGTCGGAGCATGCGGTATGTTCGTTTACCGGTGCCGACTACGACGGTCTGCTGAAATTCGTGCTGAACGCGTGAAACGCGCGTAGGTTGCGTCTTGGGCGTACTGGGCGTCTTGGGCGCACGAAAGGCCGTATGCGGAACTGAGGAGGACATATGGAAAGCTATGTCGAGCAGGGTGCTGGAGCTGATTCGATTGAACAGATCGGATTCGGCGGCGCTCGCCGTACCAAGAAGAAGCACCGCGGACTGACGGTGTTCCAGCTCAAGGTCATCGGCGCTGTGGCGTTGGCTCTGTCAGCTGGTAGCACCACCATTGTGCCGCTGTTTTTCGGTTCCGACGTCAATAATATGACGTCGCTGACGGCGATGGTCTTAAGCGAGGTCGTATCTTGGTTTGCTATTCCGATTTACGCGTGGCTGCTGGTGCAGGGTTTCCGTGAAACACATAGTCGCGTCGCGTACGGCCTGCAGCTGTTCATCCTCGCCGTGGTGTGTGAGGTGCCGTACGACCTCTGCACGTCGCATAAGGCTTTCGATTTTGGCTCGCAGAACCCTGTTTTCGGTCTGTTCATCGCGTTCGTTGTGCTTGCCGTGTTGGATTGGGTGGCGGCGCGCTACCAGAAGTCAATGAAGATTGTGCTGTCGGTCGGTCTGGTGTTGATCGGACTGTTGTGGGATTTGCTGCTGCGCGTCGGCCTGCGCCAGCATATGATGAGCGTCGGCTCGGTGACGCTTGGTTTCGTGCTGATTTTCACGTTGATGCGCCAGCATGAGAATTCGATGATGTTCACTGCCGGCCTGTTTGGCGCGGTGATGATGATTATGCCTGGCATTGGCGTTGCATTCGTGCATTATTACAACGGCGAGTTGGGTTATAAGCGGCAGTGGACGAAGTGGGCTTTTTACGCGGCTTATCCAGTTATTTTGATATTTTGTGCTATTGGTGCAACATTAGCGTGATTTTTGACAACGTTCGCAGTATAATAGTAGCAATATGGGAGAGCATTGCCGCTCGGGCAAGTGTTTCCAAGGCTGGGAACGTTTGTGATTATGATGCAGAAACCGCAAAGGGGTTGAGAGATGGATAGAGCAGGCATTCGCGAGGTGGCCAAGGCCGCGGGTGTGTCGATTTCCACGGTGTCGCGCGCGTTCACGCGTCCGGAACTGGTGTCCGAACGTACACGTCGCAAGGTGCTGGAAACTGCCGACAAGCTTGATTTCAACATCTCCCGTTCCGCCACGTCGCTGAAATCCGGCCAATCGTACCGTGTGGCGATGCTGATGAATGAAGAGATCACTAGCTGGTTCAATACGGAAGTGTTCGCTGGAATCGAATCCGTCATGCATAATGCCGGGTATGACGTATCGCTGTTCCAGCACGTCGACACCGCCGAAAACCGCCGCGACTTCTTCACGAATCTGCCGGTCCGCCGCAACGTGGACGCCGTATTCGTGACGTCGTTCGGCGTGGATCCGAAGGAAATCCAGCAGCTCAAGCGCATCCACGTGCCGATCATCGGCATCAATACGCCGACGCAAAACGGCTTCGACGCCACCATCTCCATCGACGATGAGGACGGCATGTTCACCGCCGCCCAGCATCTGATCAATCTGGGGCACAAGAATATCGTGTACGTGTGCTCCGATGCGGTCGATTCCATTAATTCCTCCATCGATGCGCGAGGACAGGGCTTCATCCGCGCCTGCAAGACGATGGAGGCCTCCCATGACTTCAAGTGGCGCGTCGTCTCTGTGCCGCGTGGCAAGACCTTCGCCGACTCGGCGTTGACCGCGCTGCTTGCGTTGGACGAGTTCCCGGACGCGATTTGCTGCCAGATGGATATGATGGCGATTCCGCTGGTGTTGCGTTTGGAACGTTACGGCCACCACACGCCGAGTGACTATTCGATTATCGGCTTCGACGATTCGCCGTACGCCGACACTGTGAACCTGACCACCATGCGCCAGGATCCGTATGCGATGGGTCGCGCGGCCGCACAAAAGGCCATGAAGCTTATCGAAGGCAAGCCGCTTGAGAACGCGCATGAGATTGTGCGCGCCCAGCTCGTACTGCGCGGCACCGATTCCGTGTACGGCACTGGCCGCTGAGAGCCGAGTCTCATTACCCTTCCGTAGCCCGTCAATGCCGACGGGCTGATTGTGATGGCCCGGGGTGGATTGGTAGGGGATACCCCCCACTATAGTCACGGTGTGTGGCATACGTTTTCATGAAAAAATGAAACAATTTGCAGTGATGTGTTTCATGACACGCCAATCGGGGGCTGATGAATGATGAATTTCATTCAATGATCAGCATGTGTTTTTTGATTTTGCAATCGTTGACAAACCGTTGAATATCAGGCTTTAAAGCGTTGTCCCCGTGAGAGGGGACGAAAAAACGTATCGGGGGAGGGGTGTGGGTTCTTTCTGTTTCATTTTGTTTTCATAACTGCAAAGGTTATCATAGTAAACCGTAGGTCAGAGAAAAAGGGAAAACAGAGGTTTCCGGCTGTGTTGCCGGAGATGGGAACAGCGTAGAAGCTATACGTAAAACAGAAGTGATAACGGCATTATGCAAAGGATATCAACCCTCGAGTTGAGGGGCTCAGAAGGGTGAACACTTTGCGGATAGGGGACAAGATGAGGCAATGGCGTAATGGTGTCGGCAACGCACCACGACACTATGCAGGAACGCGATCGGCATCCGGTCGCGCGCTTTCGCGTACCCGCTCCCTGACCGCCGCCGCCATAGCGGTAGCCATGATGGCCACCGTAGCAGTAACTTCCCTCCTCCCCGCCTACAATGCCAAAGCGGACGAAAGCGCAAACAATGGCGCGATTTGTACGCCAACTACAGAACCATTAGGTGATCAGACTTCCAGTAGCGGTAACGATGAGGGCATTGCCACGTTTGTTGGCGGCGATATGTATGTCGGCGGCAAGAAGACCGGCATCACTTCCTCGAATATCGACAACGCCCCGGAAGGCACCTATGCTGTTGAGGCCGAAGGCCTGACTGCTGTGAATGGCAAGCTTCTGCTCCACCCGATGAAGCGGGCTTGGAATATCTGGAATAAGGACGGCACATTCAATCGTTCGCGTGGTTTCCGCTGGGGTATCGTCGGCTTTGGCTCGCAGTTCCGCCCGAAGGACGGTTCAACGGTGCTTTCGGTCGGCGGCAATAGCACCAATTCCGAGTTGGATTGGTTCGGTGGCGCCCAAGGCTGGACCGATAACTCCAATCAGGGTTCCAGCTGGCTTGGGACCGGAGCGGGAAATGACGCTACCGGTGAGACGAATGATCATAAGTTCAATGCGAACATTGCGGGTGCCCAAACCACAGTGCAAAGCCGTAACAACTGGAAGAACGGCGAGCAGTATTCCGTATATGCCATGGGTGGCGACGGCAAAGTCAATTGGAATCAGAACAACACTGTTATTCCCGGAGTGAAGAATCCTTCGACGGGTTCGGATTACACGTATTCCGCATATAAGAATTATGTGGCCACGCTGTCCGGCAAGCTCGCGAAGATTTCCTCCAGCAACACTGTTACGAAAGGCAATGAGGATAATTACACAGGTTCTCGTTATTCGTACAGCTACAACACTTACACAGACAACGTTTACCGGTTCGATATTCAGAGCAATTCGCGTCAGACGGAAATCACGCTGACTGGCAACGGCAAAAACGAGTTGCAGGTGTTCAATTTGGATGCGTCGTTGCTGAACAACATTGGTGATGCCGGCGTGGTGTTCAACTTCAAGAACATTTCCGACAATGCTTCGGTTGCCATCAACATCAACGGTAATGGCAATGATGTGGAGTTCCGTAACGGATGGCAGTTCAAATGGAACGACGTTGATATCTCCGACGGCTACGTCATGATGAATTCGACAGGCACGAACCGCTACAATAACGCGCACGGACAGGAATATGTCAAGCGCGCAAGCCAGCTGATGTGGAACTTCTATAACACCAACTCTCTTACCATCCTTGGCGGTAAGGGGTCGGGGCATATCAATACCGGCTGGTATAAGAACCAGAACCATGGTGATAAGGAAGACTGGTACAACGTCAACGTAACCGATGATCCGTCTGCCGCATGGATGGGTTCCGTTATGGTAGTGGGCAACGATTCCGGTGCTGCAGGTAACTTCCAGTCGCATGTCTCCACCAATGGTCGTGTGTGGACTACCGGCGATTTCGAAATGTACAACAAGAATGTTGTTACCGCAGACAACGGTAATTTTGTCAACGCCGAAGGTGAATATTCCACCTCTGCAGTGGATATGGACCAGGAACGGCATAACCTGTCTTGGTACGGGCAGATGACCACCTCCTGCGCCGCGATCAAGTGGGATAAGGTCGATGCCGAGGGCAAGACGCTGAAGGGTACTTCGTGGACCGTGTACGGCACGAGGAATAATGCCATGAATGGCACGAACCCCATCACCACGGTTGCCGATGGCGGCTGGAATGATGCGGATGATGCGAATAACGGTAGCGTCACTTTGGGCAGTCTCGCAAAGAAGGCCACATACTACCTGAAGGAAAGCGGTACCGGCAGCAGCCAGTATGCGTTGAACACGAACATCTATCGCATCGTCACGCACGACAGTACGGATACCGTTTCAACCATCGACAAGGTGTACAGCGCTACTGGCGCTGAAATCACTGATGACACCGCCAAGCAGCTGTACAATGGTGCCATTGTCAACGTGAGTGCCGGCACTTCCATCGCATGGTCGAAGGTTGACGCAGAAGACCAGAACACGTTGCTCGCGGGTTCCACTTGGGAATTGACCAAGAAGGGCGATCCCGACCAGTCGTGGACTATTACGGATGATGATTCCGACAGCGAAATCGCAAACATCGTGGTCAAGATCAATGAAACTGAAGTTAGTTCGTGGAGCTTCACGAATTCCACTCCGGTAAGCATTTCTTATGTTGCCGTGGATAAGGATGGCAAGGAGCTCGCCACGAAGGTGCAGTGGAAGTCCGAAAGCCCTGCCGTTGCAGGCATTGCCAGCGATGGCACGCAGTTGCAGCCGTATAGCAACGGCACTACGAACATCGTGTTCACGGCCGGCGACAAGACTGTGACGTTCCCGGTTATGGTAACCGGCGTAACCGTGGTGGGCTCGGTCAGCATTGACAAATACACCGAAGGTCAGGAAATCAGCTTGGAACAGGGCAAGACCATGACGCTGACGGCTACCGTGGCGCCTGAAGGCAACACGGTGAACTGGACTTCGAGCAATCCGGATGAGGTTTCCGTAACTCCTATGACCGGCACCATTGTCAGGGTGACCGCCAATCGGGTGACCTCGGGCTATGTGACCATCACCGCCACCAAGCAGCATAGCCGGGAGAAGGCCACCCTGAAGATCAAGGTGACGGAGCCGATGGTTTCCGTGTACTTCAAGAAGTCGAACGTGCAGTGGAACGACTATTGGCTGAAATATAAGAAGAGCACGGACAGCAATAACTGGAGCGGCGATGTGCAAAGTTCCAGCGCGTGCGGTGACTATGTGCGTTTCCAGCTGCCGAAGAGTTCTGTTACAACAAATTACCAGTTCTATCTTGGCAATGCTAAAGGGTTCGATCTGCCCAATGACGATAAGTACACCGCCGCGAATCACGGTATGTTTACCTTTACGGGTAAGGATGTTCAGGTTGTGGAGGCGTGGAATGATTTCCAAAAAGAAACAGTCCCCTCCGGCTGCACGGTGACCAGCGCATACGTGGAGAATCGTTTCCGTCGTTCCGCGGTGAAGAATGCAGTGTTCTACGATCAGCCGGTGGTGCGCGCTATTACCAACACGACTGCCAAGGCAGCTGACACGCGGCAGGATGAGGATCCGAAGGGCGGCCAGTTCAAGGTGTCCGATCTTACGAATGGTACCTACACGCTGAAGGAAATCATCGCGCCGAACGGTTTCGATGTCAGTAAGACGAAGACTTACACCATCGTTATTGAGAATGGGCAAGTCACGAGTTCCAATCTTCCTAGCGCGGGCAACATTGAGAACTCGCGTCTTACCGGTACGGTGAACTGGAAGAAAACCGACGAGACTGACACCAACAAGCTGCTGGCCGGTTCCGAATGGAAGCTGTACAAGACTAGGAACTTCTCGTGGGATAACGGCAACGCGGTTTATACCGAGACCGGCAGTACTGATCCGGTCGCAACCATCAAGGATTGCGTGAACAGCAGCGAGAAGACCTGCTCCGCGCAGACGGGACAGTACACGGATCGTGACGGCGAAGCCGGTAAGTTCTCCATCGCTGGTCTTGAGTGGGGTGAATACCAGTTAATCGAGTCCAAGGCTCCTGACGGGTACAACATCGATACGACTCCGCACGTGTTCCGCATCGGGCCGGCCGAAGGCGCGAACGTGAAGGGCGAGTGGTATACGTCTTCCGGTTTCAAGCCGGAGACTACCGCCGGCTATCAGAAGTCTGCCGCATTCACCGTTGACGGTGGTTCCATTACCAACACCCCCGGCGTCGTTCTGCCTGGTACAGGCGGCGAGGGAGTAAACAAGATGTACGCTGCGGGATTCCTCGCAGTGGCGATTGCCGTGGTCGGTCTGGCCTTGAGCCTCAGGAGGCGGCAATGATGGAAGCGTCTAGGAGAAGGGGGAGTGGTCCGTAGCGTAGCGAACTCGCTGCCCTCTAGGCAATAACTGAATACGAATAACTCAAGATTCCAAAAATTTCAAACAAGAAAGAAAGGGAGAACAATGAATAAGGTTCTCAAGGGCCTCGTCGCTGTGGCAGCCACCGCAGCGATGGCGGTCGCCGGTTTCGCCGGTGCCTCCACCGCCATGGCGGCAGGAGCTACTACTGACATCACCATTACAGACGCGTCGGTCGGTGATGAATTCAGCGCTTACAAGCTGCTGAACCTGACCACTTCCAGGAATGCTGATAGCACTACGAATTATTCGTACACCGTTAACACTAAGTACAGCAATGTGCTTAAGTCGGCTATCGATGATTTGAATGGTCCTACGGCTGTTCCGACTGACGATACTGCAATTCTTGACTATATCAACAAGAATGTCAAAGAAAATTCGACTGCTGACGCTACTCAAGGCCAGGTGACCGCTCGCGCATTCGCGGAGAAAGTCCGTGAAAAGATTGCAACGGCTAATACTCCAACTGTGACTTTGGAGGCCGATGCGTATGCGTCCAAGACCGACTCTCAGGAGGCAACGTTCGCCGGAGCCGATCAAGGTTACTACCTAATTGTCCAGACTGCTTCTAAGACAGATGAGACCAACAGCACCAAGTCTCAGGTGATTCTGGACACGCACGGTGATTCGAAGCTGGAACTGAATGTTAAGAAAGACACCGTCAGCCTTGAGAAGAAAGTGCAGGAGAATACTGATGGTGTGAATGATGCTCAGGCGAATCAATGGCAGGATGGTGCTGATTACAACATCAATGATTATGTCCCGTTTAAGTTGACAGGTACTCTGCCGACTGATTACGCCAACTACACCAAGTATCAGTACATCTTCCACGATAAAGAATCTGCCGGTCTGACTTTCGTCAATCAGAAGGTCGGAGAAGGAACGGATCAGAAGGACTATACTGTTAAGGTCTATGCTGATAACAACGGCACTGAGACTGAGCTGAAGCAGGCATCTGCAGGTGATGCGACTGGTTATCAGGTTGTGACTACTGGTCTTACTGAAGACGAGACTTTCAACGTGAAGTTTGCCGATTTGAAGAGCGTCAAGAACGCTGATGGCACTGACGCTAGCATCACTTCCTCGACCAAGATTGTTGTTAAGTACTTTGCCCAGTTGAACGATAGTGCTAATCGTGGTGCTACCGGTAACCCGAACGAAGCATGGCTTGAGTACTCCAACAGCCAGTATGATGAGGGTGCGGGTACCAGCAAGACCCCGCACGACAAGGTCACTGTGTTTACCTTCAATCTCGTGATTAACAAGTACAAGAACAACAAAGACACTGCTCTGAACGGTGCTGAGTTTACCCTGTACAAGTCTACTAACAAGACGAACTGGACTGAAGTTAAGAAGATCAAGAATGAGAGTGGTAGCACTTTCACGTTCGATGGTCTTGACTCTGGCTACTACAAGATTCACGAGACTCCGATGGCAGGCTACGACACTCTTGCCGATATCGAATTCCAGGTTGTGGCAACTTACAGCGCTGAGGGTGATCCTTCCACTCTGACTAATCTTGAGGTTAAGGATTCCTCCGGAAATGTGATTTCCGGCGAGAACAAGTCCTTTACTGTCTCTGCTATTAGCGCGTCTGCCTATGCCCAGATCAACACTGACATCGTCAACAAGTCCGGCAACAAGCTTCCGTCCACCGGTGGCATGGGCACCGTGCTGCTGTACGTGGCTGGCATCGCCGTGTTCGTGCTTGCTGGCGCGACCCTGGTGATGGCTCTGCGTCGTCGCAATGCCTGATCCTCCGGATTTCATAAGAATCTGAAGTAACCATGCGAAACCCGTGAGCCGCGTTGACGCAAGTCAGCAGCGGCTTACGGGAATCGCAATACATAATTTAAAAACTAAAAATTAAATAATAACTGAACCCACATATGCTGGGCTGGACCACCTCAATCCCTTGTACACTGCCTAATTTTCTTGAGTATCCAGCCTGGCTCCATATATTTTCCGGTTTGCCGTTGGGGGCGAATCAAACATGCTTACTTTCCAATCCACAGAAGAGGGGTCGGCAATGAAGGAACGCACGATCGCAAGCCGCGTCATCGCCGCATGCTGCGCAATCGCCGCCACATTCGCCGCGGCAGCCTGTGCATTCATTACTCGCGATGCCGTCGCGGCGCCAACAACAGACTCTGCCAGCGGCAGCATCGCCATTTCGTACCAACATAAAAGCTCGGATTCCGAAACGTCCGACGATTCTACCAACTTCGCCATTTCGGACGCCAGCTTCAACCTCTACAAAGTCGGGCAGATCCCGGCAAGCGGCGGCGCCACCTTCGAACCCGTCGCACCGTTCACCGACTCCACCGCCTACCCCGTCGACTGGTCGAAGATGACCGGCAAGGACGCGCAGGTGTGGAGAGACATGGCCAACACGCTCGCCGGGCTCATCGCGGTGAACAAGCCCGACGCCACGGCAACCGGTGTCACCAACGCTTCCGGACACCTGACCTTCACCGGACTGTCCGACGGCTTGTACCTGGCCGTGTCCGACAGTGTTGACGTGAAGGTCACCAACGCTTCCGGAAAGAACCAGACATGGACGTGCTCTTCCGGCAGCATGCTCGTCGCAGTGCCCGAAAACGGCGTCTCCGGCGGGTCGCGTGTGCTGAGTATCGAACCGAAAACCGAATGTGTGGCGCAACCGCCGAAAACCGTGGAACGCACTGTGCGCAAAATCTGGAATGACCGGAACAATTCCGACGGCAAGCGCCCCGAATCCATCACCGTGAAACTCCTGCGCGACGGCGAGCCCGTGGAAAACGTGAAGCTGAACGAGTCCAACAAGTGGACGCATTCGTGGACAGCGCTCGACGCGGACCACGAATGGACCGTGGTCGAAGCGGCGGTGCCCGACGGCTACACCACCATCTCCGATGTGGAAGGCGACTCCACTGAAATCACCAACACGCACACGCCACCCACCACGCCGGACCAGCCGCACACCGGCGCCGACGTGCAGCAGGCCGCTTGGATTGCCGTGGCCATCTTGGGCGCGGGCTTGGTGCTGCTGATCGTTGCCAAGACGGCTTTGCGGAAGCGGGCGTAGCATAAATAACGTGACGGATGAATCGGACGCCAAGCCAGCTGCGCAAGTCGAATTGGATGCGCAGGTTAAACCGGGTGCGCAGGTTAAACCTGCTGCCAAGCATAAGAAATCGAATGCGCTGCTCAATGTGATGATTGCCATTTCCGCAATCGCCATGATCGGCGCGCTGGGCCTCATCGCGTATCCGACATTCAGCGACTGGTGGAACCGCATGCACCAGTCATACGCCGTAGCAGGCTACGTGGAACAAACCAAAGACATGTCCGGCGCCGAACGCAAAGCCATGCTGAAAGCGGCGCACGAATACAACGAACGGCTCGCCGCGAACGGCGACCGGTGGCACATGACCGACGCACAGAAGCGCGAATATGATGAAACGCTCGACGTGACCGGCACCGGCATCATGGGGTACGTGACCATACCGCGCATCAAAGTGAAACTGCCCGTATACCACGGCACCAGCGACGGCGTACTGCAGATAGCCGCCGGGCATCTGGCCGGAACCTCGCTGCCAGTAGGCGGAGCGACCACGCATGCGGTGGTCTCCGGACACACCGGACTGCCATCCGCGCGACTGCTCACCGGCCTCGACGAACTGAAAAAAGGCGACACGTTCGCATTCCACGTGCTCGACCAAACGTACACGTACAAAGTGGACCAGATCTCAGTGGTGCTGCCGAGCGAAATCAGCAAACTGAATATTGAGTCCGGGGCCGATTACGCGACGCTGATCACGTGCACGCCGTACGGTGTCAACTCACACAGGCTGCTCGTGCGAGGGCACCGGATTCCGAACCCCAAAGTGCCAGACAAGACGCAATACGACGAGCCGGGCGAAATGACAGCCGTGGCGGCTGCGGTGATCGGACTGCTCGTGTTTGTGGCTGGCTGCGCTTTTGTGGGGCTCGCGCGGCTATGGCGACGCTCCTGGATTGTGCGGCACGGGTTGTGCGCCGGGGCCGGCGCGCGCCATTCGTCTGGTGTTCGGGGGTAGTGTCTAGCCTAGCGCCGCCGCAGGCCGGTGACATCGCTTCTCCGGTGTGCGGGGGTGTGCGTCTGGTCGTGCTCGGTATGTGGTGCGTGGTGTTTGTGTGCTTGTGGTACGTGTTGCGTTTCAGTGTGTGTACTTGTGTTTGCGTGCGTGTGCATGTCTGATGTTGCGCAGGGGTGTTGTTGCGGTGCGCATATGGCCTGAATCGTGCTGAAGCATGGGTTGTGAGCGGATGGGGGTATTATTCGGCCTGTTTCGGACGCTTTTGATGCCCCTTTTGCTCATGACTTGCGGTTTTGACGGTTTTGGCGCGGTTGTGAGCGGATGGGGGTACGATTCTGGATGTTTCGGGCTGTTTTGATGTTGGGTGGCCTCCCCTTTTGCTCACGACTTGTGAGTTGGGCTGGTTTTGCTTGTCTGTGAGCGGATGGGGGTGTGATTCGGGCTGTTTCGGACGCTTTTGATGCCCCTTTTCGCTCATGACTTGCGATTTTGCCGGTCCGCGCGCGGTCGTGTGCGTACGGGGGTGTGTGCAATGGGTCTTGCGTGGGTGTAGGCGCGCGGGTGTGCCGGTGTAGGCGTGGGTGTAGGCGTGCGGTCGTGGTTTTGGCTGGATATCTGGCTTATAGATGGCGGATTTGGCCGGGCGTCCGTTGGTATCTCGCTTATAGGTGGCGGGTCGGTTTGGGCAATAGGTCGTTAGAGGGTAGCATGCATGCCCCCTAGATGTCTTGTTTCCGCAAGGGGCCGCCATCTATAAGCGAGATACCATCCGTCGATCCCGCGAATCCGCCATCTATAAGCGAGAAAGCGCGTGAACCGGGCGCTGCGGCGGCGAAATCGCAAAATTATGGAATCGGCTGATTACTGCGCGCGGCAGGTGGGTAGTATCGGGCGCGGAAGACGTGGAAGGAGCTGCCATGTGTGATGAAGGGGAAACTGCGGATCGGGCGGATGCCGTACGAACGGAATCGCAAAAGATGGAATCGCGAGCGGGGGAGACGGCGCTTGATGGGTCGGCGCGCAGCATCATCGTGCTGATTGTGGTCGGCATGTTGGTGGGCGTGCTGTCGGGCACGTTCGGCATCGGCGGCGGCACGGTGATCGTGCCCGCGCTCGTCTGGCTCGGCCTGTCGCAACGCAACGCGGCCGCCACGTCCACGCTGGCGATCGTGCCGACCTCCATTTCCGGCGTCATTTCGTACGCGACCGGCGGGCACGTCGACTGGCTCGCCGCAGCTCTGCTGTTCTGCGGCATGTTCATTGGCGGACAGATCGGCAGTTGGCTGCTGTCACGGCTGCCGGAATTGGTGCTGCGGTGGATTTTCGTGGCGTTTCTCGTGTTCGTGGTGATCAATCAGGTGAGTTTTGTGCCGTCGCGCGACCACCAGATCGTCATGACGGTGGTGACCGGCATTGGCTTGGCGTTGCTGGGTGTGGTCATCGGCACGCTGGCGGGGCTGCTGGGCATTGGGGGTGGTGCGCTTGCGGTGCCGTCGCTGTCGATGCTGTTTGGCGCGTCCGACCTGGTTGCGCGCGGCACTTCGCTGTTGGCAATGTTTCCGAATTCGATCACGACCAGCGCGGCGAACTTGAAGCGCAGGCTAGCGCATGTGAAAACCGCGCTGATTATTGGTGTGACGGCGGCTGTGACCGCGCCGCTCGGCACGTGGATTGCGGGGGAGGTTTCGCCACGAGTTGGGGCGATTATGTTCGCCTGCTATCTGTGCGTGCTGCTGGTGCGGTCCGTGTTCGTGGCCGTAAAGGCCACGCGCGCGGCGCGGGTTGCGCGGGGCTGAGTGGCGCGGGCATTTTTCCCAGTGGCTGGATGATTTAGTCGCGTGAGTGGTGCGTCAGAGGTGGTTTTTATCCAGTCACTGGGATTTTTGGCGTGTGAGTGGGGTCTGAGAGGTTGGATTTATCCAGCCAGTGGGGGATTTTGGTTTGTGGGGTGCGGTGGGGGTGTTGTTTGACGGAATATGGCGATTTTATTGGCCGTATTCCCCCTGTTCATGCGGTGGATATGTTGCGGTCATCATATGGCGATGAGTGTTCATCTGTCGTTCTTCTGTAGTGCGGTGTGCGTTGGCTTGAGGCACATAGCGTGAGCAGTGGAGTCGAAAGATCCAAGCAAATGCAGTTGCGGAAAGGTTCCGCGCAGCCGGAAAACATGGTCGAAACGGGCGTTACCTAACGGGCGCAACCGAAACGGCAGGTTGGACGGCACGGAAGAAACTGCATGGAAGAAAGAAGAAACATGAGCAAGCACAAGGCTCTCACGGGCGCAATCGCGGCCCTCGCCTCCGTCGCAACGCTCGGCGCGCTCGCCGCACCGGCGCTCGCAGCTGACACCACCTACAGCCCCAACGGCAAGCCGGTCGCGGAACTCGCCAAGCATGGCGGCGCGCAGCGCATCGCCACCATCGGCAACAAGAACGCGAAGAACGTCATCCTGTTCCTCGGCGACGGCATGGGCGATTCGGAAATCACCGTCGCCCGTGACTATCTGAAGGGCGCCAACGGCCACTTCGACGGACTTGACGCGGTCGGCCAGCCGAGCGCGCTTGACGACGTGCAGGCGGGCACCGGCCAGTACACGACCTTCTCGGTCGGCAACGGCAGCAAGGACAGCGCTGTCGGCAAGGATGGCGACGGCAAGCTGGTCGCCAACCCCAATCCGGGCAAGCTTACCCCCGTAACCGATTCCTCCGCATCCGGTTCCGCATGGGCCACCGGCACCAAGACCTACAACAACGCCGTTGACGTTGATATTTACGGCAATCCGCAGCTGAACCTCTTCGAGCTGGCCAAGGCGGCCGGCAAAGCCACCGGCAATGTGACCACCGCCGAAATCCAGGATGCTACCCCGGCCGTGCTGGAATCGCATTCGTCCGAACGTGCCTGCTACGGCCCACAGGGCAAGACCGACGGCACGTCCAACAATGCCTCCAAGCAGTGCCTCATCAACCAGCTTAAGGAAAACGGCGGCATCGGCTCCATCTCCGAGCAGCTGCTCGACACCCGCGCCGACGTAACCATCGGCGGTGGTTCCAAGTACTTCCGTCAGACCGTGCAGGGCGGTGAATACAAGGGCAAGACTGTGTGGGAGCAGGCCAAGGAAATGGGCTTCCAGACCGTCGAGAACGATCCGGCTGCCATGAACGCGCTGCAGTACAAGGACGGCCAGCCAGTGCTCGCCCTGATGAGCGACGGTAACATGCCGACCAAGTTCAACCCGTCCAAGGCCACCGCCAAGGATCCAGCTAAGGACGCCAACCCGACCGTGTGCACCCTGAACGCCGACTGGCTCGGCAACCAGGGCTCCTCGCTCAAGGACATGACCAAGAAGGCTCTGGACCTGCTCAACGCCAACCCGAACGGCCAGAAGAACGGCTTCTTCCTGCAGGTCGAGGGCGCCTCGATCGATAAGCAGGACCACGCAGGCAACGCCTGCGGCCAGATCGGCGAGACCGAATGATATCTCCGTGGTTGGGTTCGATAATCAGGAAATGATTTCCGCGCACATGCATCCCGCGCTGACCACCGTGGGTCTGCCACAATATGAGCTCGGTGTGATGGGCGTGCGAACGTTGTTGCGGCAGTGCGGCCGCGATGAGGATGATGGTGATGAACATGTAGTGACGAGGACGTTCGAGCCGATTTTCGTGCAATGTCCGGCGGTATCTAGGGATTCGGTGAAGAGGTTGTAGCATGGTCGTCGTAGTGCTGCGACACTCGTGGAAACACTCACGAAACGGTGGAAAAACGGCATTGTGCAAGGTGACTGCGTCAATCGTTTGACATTTTGATTTTAGTGCTATATCTATGCTTAATCGCTTAAACAGTTTAAGCGCTTAAACTGAATAATGCGAAGTAATACTGGTTCCTTCAAAAGGTAATCGCAGACGATTGCCGAGCGAAAGGCAAAGCAGCTGAAGAAAGGTAAAGATATGAAGCTTTATTACCAGTTCCCTGGCACTTGGTTCGGTGACTGCATGCCATTTGGCAAGGGCGACGAATTCTTCCTGTTCCACCAGCGGGACAATCGCAACCCGGAGCCGTTCGGAGAGCCGTTCGGCTGGGATCTTGCCACAACCAAAGATTTCGTATACTTCGGTACCACATATCGCACGATGCACGACGTTTGTCATCATCTGACGACGCTGTCAGAATCATTATTTTTTGGAGGAGATCATGAAGAAACTCACTCGTACCATCGCCGCAGTGTCGGCGCTCGCCATGTCCGTTGGTGCGCTCTCCGCATGCGGCGGCTCAAATGTCAACGCTGACAAAGGGCATGTATATTTTCTCAGCATGAAGGTGGAACAACAGGACCAGTTCAAGGAACTGGCCGAAAAGTTCACCAAGAAGACCGGTATCCAGGTCGATATCGCCACTGCATCATCCGACACCTACGAGCAGTCGCTTAAGAGTGAGCTGGCCAAATCCGAGGCGCCTACGTTGTTCGATGTCGGCAACAACGACTTTCTGAATTGGACTAAATTTTATATCTAATTTTCGATTATCCGCATAAACACTATACTTTCAAGTATTTTGAAGTATAGAAAAAACTCATTTTACCACGAATTTACCACGATTGAATGAGCCTTGATATGACCTATAAAATAACACCCAAAAGACATCATTACACCTAAATGGTGTCTTTTTAAAAAGCAGTCAATCCTAAGACTAACTGCTTTGTGTGTATGGATATGAAATTGTCAAACTGGAATTTGTCTTACAACAATTTATATATGCATAAAAAGCAATATATTTATGAAAACACCCTAAATCCAAAATCTACTCAATTCATTTTTCCTTACATAAAATGTTCTCGTATATTTCACTTCCTCACCAAGTGTTTCCCCTATCAAAACTTCAAAATCATTGATATCAAATTCTGGAAAGAATGTATCTCCATCTTCAATATTTAAATCTACTTCTGTGATATACATTTTATCTACTATTTGCAAAGCTTCCTTAAATAGTCCATATCCACCAGATATGTATACATCTCGTCCTTTAGCCAATAATAATGCATCTTCTAATGATTTACAGTAATTATTATGCCGACATGTCGGGAACCAACATCTACAAGGATCAGGAGAACCCCGACTATGCGCTGAAGGATGGCGATACGGTTGGTGCTGTGCCCTACGTCATAACGATATGGCATCTACAATAAGAAGCTGCTGCAGAAGTACTTCGATTCTTCCTGGGCAAGCATTAAGTCGGTTGACAGCATCAACAATTTCAAGACACTGAAGACAGTTGCCGATGAAATACAAGCACATAAGGTTGAGATGGGCGTGAAAGGTGCGTTCACCTCCGCCGGCTTCGACACCAGCTCCATCAAACGTTTCGGTAATCAGCTGGCGCATATCTCCGTCTACTATGAGTATCGCGATCAGGGTGTCACGCAAATGCCGGCCACTATTTCCGACAAGTACGTATCGAACTTCAAGAACATTTTCGACCTGTACATCAACGACGCCACGATTCCGAAGACGCAGCTCGCCAGTGCCACCATGGACGACGCCAACTCCGAGTTCGCACTGGGTGAGGCCGTGTTCTTGCAGAATGGCTCTTGGGCTATTCGCAGATTCGCGATCAAGAGGTCGCCGATGAAGATATGGGCGTATTGCCAATCTATATGGGTGTGAAGGGTGAGGAGAATGCAGGCCTGACCGTGAGCTTCCTGTACTTTGCGATGAACAAGAACGCCTCTGAAAAAGATCAGAAGGCCACCAAGCAGTTCCTTGACTACATCCTGAACGATGATGAGGCACGTGACATCATCACGAATGAGGCGGGTTTCGAAACACCGTTTAAGTCATATGCGAAGGCCGGCTACCAGACCAAGAACCCGATTCATCGCGCCAACGATGCCTATGCCAAGGCAGATAAGTACGATATTGTGATCTATCCGTTGCCAAGCACTCAGTGGGTGTTGACGCTGGGCAACGCAATGTTGGAATATGCGCAGGAGACCGGTACATGGGACACCGTGCATGATGCATTTGTGGATGGTTGGGCGTCTGAATATAAGACCACTCATTGAGCGCAATAGAGTCTCATCGAATGCGCAAACGGGACTTGGCGGATAAACCTCCAAGCCCCGTTTGCGCATTACGATATAGGACTAGTCAGGTTGAGCTTCACCGGGACCGCGAAGATTTGCCACGCTGAACCTCACTGTAATGCGTATGTGTTCATCTGGCTTGTTGCAGGGCCTTTAACCACTACACTCAAACCCTCTTTGCTGAAGGGGGCGCATACCATAGGCAGGCTGAAGGGCCGGAGTGCCGATGATGAGTAGGTCATCCTGCAGGGTCTTGGTGAATTGCTGGTCGGATTCCAGTCGTGATGTCATGACTATCTGCGTGTCGTGGTTTTCGAAAATGCCATCTTCCTGCCATTCCGGACAGAATTAGAGATCCGATGATGATGCCGATGCGCCAAGGTCACTCTGAATGGTGATTTCGGATTCATGGCCGGTTGGGCAGTCAGTTACAGCATATGTGCCATAGAGAACCCTTTGGCGAGGTAGTAGTGGCTTGGTCAGTCGATGAATGCGGTGGTTTCATGCATCATGAGTTGTGCCTGTAGTGTTTCATGCAGCGGTTTCGGTGTTTTTCCGGACATGACACTCAGCATCTTACGTGCGGCGTTTTCACCCATGTTGAACGGATCCTGATGCAACGTGGTCAGGCCGATCTTTGCGGCAAGCGGTACGTCGTCGAATCCGATGACCGAGAGCTCTTGAGGGACGGCGTGCCCGTACTGGCACAACTTATAGATGACAGGCAATGCCAGCTCGTCACTTTCGCAATACAGTGCGGTGGGGGCGGGGTCCATGGTCAGCAATGAATTGAGAATAGTGTTGGTGACGTCTTCATAGTTGCGGATTGCGATGCGTTCCACCGTCATCTTTCGCTTTTCGGCAGTTTCCATCAGCCCATGCAGACGCGCTTCTGCGCTGAAGACCATGTTCTGGTTATTGTCATTTGATGTCTCGTACGCATAAGCGATACGTCGGTGGCCCATGGAGAACAAGTGCTCCACAGCAACATGCATGGCCTGACGGTCGTCGATACTCACCGTGGCATTGAATCCGTTGATTGATGGAATGTTGATGCCGACGATCGGTACCTTCATGTTCGAAAGTTTTTCGACCTCTTCGGGCACGATGTTGAAGGAGTTTACGATGACCGCGTCGACGTTGCGGCGTACCGGCAACGTTGCGAAGAACTCATGGCGGTCGTGCGCGTCGGCCATCTCGAAGATGGAAATGTCATATCCGGCCGGGTGCAGCACGGAATCCAATCCGGCATAGGTATTGGAATTGAACCAAGTCGAAATCGGATCGCTCATCAATAGCGCGACGCGGAACGATTGACCGGTTTTCAGTGCGGCCGCTGAGCGGGAGATGCGGTAGTCAAGTTTTTCCGCTGCTGCCATCACTTTGCTGCGAGTCTCCGGCAGCACCAGATTCGGTTTGGCGAATGTGCGAGAGACGGTCGAAATCGATACTCCCGCTTCGGCGGCCACGGCTTGGATGCTCGCTTTCATAGAGAATCCTCCACTGACAAACGACATTGCTGTCATGGCAACTGCTAGAGACACGTTAACATAAGTGTTTGCAACGGTTGACGTGCGTGTTCTGCGGATATGAAGAAAAGGGGTGCCGACGAAAATTCCGACAGCACCCCTCATGCGATGAAGTTAATCAGCCTTTGACAGCGCCGGCCATCACGCCCTTGATGATGTACTTCTGGCAGCACAGGTAGAATATGATGATCGGCACAATCGCCACCACCAAGCAGGCCATCATGGCGCCCATGTCCACTGATCCATAACCACCCTTGAGGTACTGAATCGCAATCGACATCGTCTTGAAACGGCGCATGTCCAACGTCAGGTACGGCAGCAGGAAGTCATTCCAGATCCACATCGTCTGCAGGATCGCCACTGAAATCAGGCTCGGGCGCATGATAGGCAGTACGATTTGGAAGAAGATTCTCGGTACCGACGCGCCGTCGATCATCGCAGACTCCTCGAGTTCGGACGGGATGCCCTTGACCACGCCAGTGAAGATGAACACGGCTAAGCCCGCACCGAAGCCTAGATACACAATCCACAGGCCCCATGGGGTGTTCAGGCCCATCATGTCGGCGAGCTTGGAAAGCGTGAACATGACCATCTGGAACGGAACAATCATGTTAAACAGGAACAGTGTGTACAGCAGGCGCGCAGCCCAGTTGTTCGTACGTACAATCCACCAAGCGCACATCGACGTGCACACGATGATCAGCAGGACCGCGCCGACCGTGATGACTACGGTCCAGCCAAAACTGCTGATTAGGTTCGTGCGCTCGATGCCTCTGATGTAGTTCTCCAGTCCCACGAAGGCCTTGCCGGTGGGCAGGGAGAATGCGTTGCGCGAGATGTAAGCCTTCTGCTTGAAGCTATTGATCAGCACCAGCACGATTGGATAGACCCATGCCAGTGAGACGATGGAAAGGAAAACCGTCCAGAATACAGGATGCTTGACCTTGTCGCTCATGCTTGGACCTCCTTGCTGGTGGTGAGCTTGTTCTGGATGAGGGCAATCACGGCCACGATGATGAAGAACACCACGGCCTTGGCCTGGCCCACGCCCTCGAAGCCGGCGCGTCCGTAGAACGTGCGGTAGATGTTCAGAGCCAAGAGCTCGGAGCTATTCGACGGGGCGCCATTGGTCAGGGCGAGGTTCTGGTCGAACATCTTGAAGCCGTTGGTCACCGTCAAGAATGTGCACACTGTGATTGACGGCATCATCAATGGAATCGTCACGTTGAACAGCGTCTGGCGGGAGTTCGCGCCGTCAACCGCGGCAGCCTCGATCACATCGCCGGGCAGGCCCTGCAGACCCGCGATGTAGATGATCATCATGTAACCGATTTGCTGCCAGCAGGTCAGCAGAACCATGCCCCAGAAGCCGTACACGCCCGAGAATGTGATCGAACGACCCCAGTGCGCCAGTACGCCGTTGAGCAGCAGTAGCCAGATATAGCCCAAGATGATGCCGCCGATTAGGTTCGGCATGAAGAACACCGAACGGAACAGCGTGGAGCCCTTGATGGCCTTGGTCAGCATGTACGCAATGGCGAACGCGACTACGTTGATCACCACGGTTGTCACAATCGTGAACAGGATCGTGTACACCAGCGCGTGCAGGAACTCCGGATCCGTGATTGTGTTTTGGTAGTTCGACACGCCCACGAACGTGGCGTCAGTGACCGTGCTGAACTTGCAGAACGACAGGTACACGCCCATGGCGAACGGCACCAGGAAACCAATGACGAAAGCCGCGAACGTGGGTAGCGCAAACAGCGCCCACCACCTGCGAATTGCCTTGCCGGACATCGTAATCATTTCATGCCCACTTTCTCCTCCTTGGGTACACCCGGGGAACACCCCTCGAGTGATTCAACGACACTCAGTTCGACCGTGACCGCAACGTCGGGTTCGAACCGGTTCGATAATACCCTACTTCACAGATAAATAAAAGTCAAACATTGTCATGATTTTCATGCAACGTCAATTCATTTATCAAATGTGAACAGTATTCAAGAAGTTGCCAAAGCGGCAAAGGTGTCGGTTTCCACGGTGTCCAGATCACATTCGCCCGACCTGAGCTCGTATCTGAGGCGACACGGTCCAGGGTGTTGCGCATCGCCGACGAGATGAGTTTCTCCATCTCCCGTTCGGCCACTGCGCTCAAGTCCGGCAAAGCATTGCGTGTCGTCTTGCTGATGAGCGACCATATCCGACTATGGTTCAGCGCTTCCGTCATCGAAGGGTTGAACCAGGTTTTGCACGCAGACGGCTATGATTTATCGATCTTCCAGATCTCCAGTATCGAGGAACGCCGTGAGTTCTTTGATATGCTGCCGGTTCGTCGCAATGCCGACGCGGTGATCGTTGCTTCCATCGATGTCGATGCGCAGGAAAGCGCACAGCTGGCCAGCACCGGCGTACCAATTATCGGCATCAACTGTGTGAATCCAAGAGAATACGGTTTCACTGCGGCCGTGGGGATAGACGATGATCAAGGTTCGCGTCTGGTTGCGCGCCATCTTATCGGGCTGGGGCATCGCAACATTGTCTACGTACGTACGTCGCGTGAGGTTTCCTTGCGCTTCAGTGTGCAGCAACGTTATGACTCCTTCGTCAAGGCCTGTCTGGAACAGGGTGTCACGCCAACTACGTTGGTTGCGCAGGAAAGTGAGGACCGCATTAGCACGATTGTCTCCGAGTTGCTGAGCTTGCCGCAAATGCCAACCGCCATCGCTTGTCAGGAGGACGGCATCGCGATTCCACTGATTTATCAGCTTGTGTGTTGTGGCTACCGTATTCCGTCTGATATTTCCGTCATCGGCTATGACGACAGCTTCTATGCGCACGATATCGGCTTGACCACGATTCGCCAGGATCCGATTGGCATGGCACGCGAGGCGGCTTGTAAGACTCTTGACTTGATCAATCGCAAGACCACGGGTATGCCGTTTCAGACGTTCCCGGCGCAACTGATCGTTCGCTCCAGCACTTCGCGAGTGTCCTTGGATAAGGGCTAATCGCTTACCGATACATAGAAAACCGCTCCGGTTGGTTCCGGAGCGGTTTCCTATAAGGAGAAAATCAGACAGTGAAGTCAATTGCGGTCACTTGTGGGCGTTGGCATATTCCTTAGCCCAGCCATCCACGAACGCGGACTTGACGCCATCCCAATTGCCGGTGCCTTGGGCATACTCGAGCAAAGCGGAGCCGAGGTCGTTCTTCCATTGTTCGGACGGCATCATGGTGAAGTTCCAAGACACTGCGGTGGTACCGGACTTTTGGTCGTCCATGGCGGCAGTGACCAGCGGGTTGTCGGATTTGACGCTGGAGAAGGTCTTGAACGGGGTGGTGAAGCCCATCTTCTGAGACAGCGCTTCTTTGCCCTTATCAGAGGTGATGACCCACTTCAGGAAGTCGGCGGTCGCTTTCTGATCGGCCTTGGATGCTTTCGAATTAATGCACCAGTAATTCTCGGAACCGGTTGCCAGACCTTGGTTCTCCTCGCCCTTGGCGCCGATGTAGATTGGCATCATACCAACGGAATCGACCTCCATGCCGGCTTTCTGCAAATCGGACCATGCCCAAGTGCCGTTTTGATAGAAAGCGGCCTCGCCGAGTGCGAATTCGGAATTGGCGTCGTCACCAGTCTTGGAGCTTAGTTGGGACGGCTCGGTGGTGGAATCGGTGATGTACAGGTCAAAGATGTTCTTGTACTCCGGCAGATAGGTTCCCTTGATAGTGGCCGGCTGTTCAGTGATGTTGTCATCTTTGAACTCATAGTAAAGAGGCAGGTTGGCTAGATGGGTCTTGAAACGCCAATCGGAGCTGGAGTTGAAACCAGCAGAGGTGAAGGCGCCCTTAATGCCGAGTTCATCCTTCTTGGACTGCATGTCGTCAGCAACGGCCTTCAGCTTACTAAAGGAGTTGATGTCTTTGATGGACTTGGCTTTGGCGCCGGAAGTGCTGAAGTATTTGTTAAGGATGTCTTTGTTGTAGATTAGGCCATAAGTCTCCATGACGTACGGTACGCCAACGACCTTGTCGCCATCCTTGAGGGCAACATCTTGGTTCTGCAGTTGCTTGTATACCTCTGTGCCGGACATGTCAGCAGTGTAGTTCTTCCAGTTGGCGTAACCGACCGGACCGTTGACTTGGAACAGGGTCGGTGCCTCGGACTTAGCCATCTCGCTCTTGAGCTGCTGCTCATAGGTATTGGAGGCCGCGGTCTGAACGTTGACCTCGACACCGGTTTCCTTAGTGTACTCCGCAGCCAAATCGGTCCACTCGTCGGCGGCTTCTGGTTTGAAATTGAGGTAGTATACCTTGCCCTTGCTTGAATCAGAGCTCGATGAGCTGCCACAAGCGGCAAATGTCGTGACAGACATGGCGGTGACCGCAATGAGGGCTAGTGCGGACTTCAATTTACGATTCATCTTCGAACCTTTTTTTCTGCATCGGGTCCAACGTCCCCGTTGGATATGTGCACTGAGATAGTGCTGCTTTCTGCCGATGCCCCTATTATGCATCACTTTCATCTTTTTTGCAAACGATGGCAGTATTTTGTTGATTTATCACGTTGCAATACCGGGCAATCCGCTATTTGCCGCCATTTTTAGGCATAAAATTAGGCGACACACTATGCAAGCGTTTGCTAAAAAAGTTGTACATCAAACGATTGACTGTAGCAAAAAGCCGCATCCCCTGAGAGACAAGGGATGCGGCTTGAGGTGAGCTACTTATGGATGACGTCAGCGCGGCCAACGTTCCTCGGCGCTAGGTAGTTGCGGAAATGGAGCGTGTGGCCCCTTCTGGTACCAGTAGGCAACTGATGCCACATCATCCTGACGTTCGAAGAATCCGCGGTGACCAACACCGATTTGCTGAACGGTCACCTTCAGGTTGGAACGGAAACGAATCGGATCGGGGATGTGCCAACGGTAGAAGCCACGCATCGGGGGGCAATCATCATTGTGATAATCGTTGTGAATCAGCTCGTCGTGTGAAGAGTAATACGGGTATCCGAGATACGGTGTGCAGTAGTTTTGCTCCACGGTCTTGCCATTGACCTGCTTGGCGAAGCTCCAAGAGCCTCCGAAATAGTCCTCGGTGCCGGTGCCGCAGATCGTGGGGTACTCTTCATCGTCATCGATGTAGAATTTGAATTCGCCTTCACCCCACCAGTAGCGCTCAAGCGTGGTCAGTGCCAGGTAGGTACCTACATAATGCCCTTCACCTTTCACGCCATCAAGCACCACATAGTCTCTCCCCTTTTCAGTAAGGCGCTGGCGCCGCCATTGTGCGTGGAAATAGGCAATGTCATCGTCGAACGGCTCGTCATTCACGGTGTAGTCAATCTGGTAGAAAAATGCGCTGATGGCGTTCTTGTGTTGGTTTTCGAGCGTGATGCGTGCGCGTGCGCCGAACGGCATCGAAAAGTACATGTTGAAACCGCGGTTCGGCACTACGGCGACAGGCATGGAATTTACTAGGCACGCACGGCCGAATCCGCAGCAAAAGAAGTCACCAAGCGGACACTCCACACTTGGTTCCTCCTCGTCATCCCAATAGAAGCGCAGCACAAGGTCCCGCAGTACAAAACAATCGGCATCGGTGGTCTTCTCGTCAACGGTTATCCAGATGTGTCGAATGCAGCCGGGGCCGGTGATATCAGCAAGAGTCGCCGTTGCACCGACGGGTATGTTACGTAGGCAAGGGCTGCCTTTGCGACTTGGGCCAAGCTCACTGGCCGCTATGCCGCCTTTGCCCGGTTCGCCGGTCGGGTTTTCCGCGTTGACTGCGCGGCTTGATTCGTGCCGTATCTTGGTCAAGGATTCTAGTGTCATGTTCGTTCCTTTCATGGCGTATGCTGCGTCTGTTTGCGCGATACATTCATATCTGTGCGTATCAGCTTCGGTCACAGACGTTGTTTGTTTTTTGAATATGAGAAAGTCTCCATCGGCGAGCGAGAAAGCCGATGGAGACTTTGGTCATGCCGTTATGGACCAGGTGAAAATGGCGTTATGCGATTCACCGCAGCCCATAGGCGAATCACTTGTGGGTCGGCGGAAGCATGCCGAAGTTGTTTTCATAATCATTCCAGGCGCTGGTCCAATCGTCCAGATATGCCTTCTTCACGCCATTCCAGTCACCGGTGCCCTGAGCGTACTCGAGCAGTGCATTGGCCACGCCGTCAGCCCATGCCTGTCCCGGAATATAGGCGCCATGAATTGGAGTGAGGCCACCGGACTCAAGCTTGAGCGCGGACTTGGTCAGCGGGTTGTCAGGCTGGAAATCCTCGGAGTCAAAGGTGGTGAACGGAACGGCGAAGCCCATATCCTTGGAGAGAATCTTCTTGGCATCCTCGTCGGAGACCATCCACTTGATGAAATCCTCAGTGGCCTTCTTGTCCTTGTCGGAAGCGTTCTTGTTCACAGACCAGGAGATGTCATAGATGGAGTTCGCGGCGTACTTGCTCTCATTCGGGAAACCCATGTAGTACGGCAGCATGGCCAAGTCTTCATCGGCAACTTCGTTGCCTTTGATCTGGCTATAGGCCCATACACCATTCGGGTAGAAAGCGACCTTGCCGGCGGAGAACTCGGCGGTGGAGTCCTCATAATTCACCGAGCCAAGCATGGTGTTTTCGGTTGGGTTGTCCTTCATCTCGAGATCCCACAGATTCTTGTAGTTATCGAGATAGGTGCCCTTGAGTTCCTTCTCGAAGTCCACGCCCTCGTCAATGTACTCGTAGGCGACTGGCACCTGAGTCATATGCGAAGCATATCGGTAGTAGTTGGATGAGTCCAGACCCGGCGTGGAGAACGCGCCGTCGATGCCCAAATCATCCTTATGCTGTTGCATGCTGTCGGCGACCTTCTTCAAAGTGTTGTAGTCCTTGATGTCGTCGAAGGACTTGATGACGGCGTAGTCCTTTTTGGCATACTCGTTGATGAGCTTCTTGTTGACGATGATACCGAACCATTCGGCGGCATATGGCAGGCCGTACACGTTGTCGCCGTCCTTGTGGGCCATCTGCTTGCCCTGATCGTTGAGAAGCTTGTAAGCCTCAGTATCCTGCAAAGGTTCGAGGTAGTCCTTATATTTGGCATACTGATCGAAGCCGCCGATACCGAACATGGTCGGGGCGTTGTTCTTAGCGAGTTCGGACGACAGAGTGGACTCGTAGCTGCCGGAGGTGGCGCTCTGAATATCCACTTTCACGCCGGTTTGCTTGGTGTACATTTCGGCGAGTTCGTTCCACTGATTGACAACTTCCGGCTTGTTGTTCAGGAAATAGACCTGTCCTTTGTCGTCCGCGGTGTTGGAACCGCAGGCGCCGACGCCCGTCAACATGGCCAACGCGCCGACAGCGGCGATGCCTTTCGTGAGATTCTTCATGGGGTTTCCTTTCCTCCTTGCGACCTTCCTTCGTCGGAAATCACTTGTCAAGGTCATATGCGGGACCTCTCTTGCCTGATGCAATCTGACCGTGGCCTGATTCTTGCAGACGGTCATCGTCTGTGTCGAACCGGTCCGAGATTGATTGTATCGAACCGGTTCGCTACTGTCAAAGTCGGAGGGTTTATGCGTGTTGGCGTATTTTTTTGTTGCCGTATTGCGACATGTGTCGAGACTTTGCCGATACAAGTAGACGCTCTTTTTGGGAGCAATAGTGGCTTCGGACATGCCCAATAGTAGATGGCCATTATCCTCTGCGTGCGACTGCAGCAACATCGGGCGTGATAGCGGAAGATGGAAGGAGGGTTGCGTCATGGGGACGATATGACTGAAAATGATGGGCAGGATCGCCTATTCGGGCCGAATCCGAGTGGGCTGGATGAATCGCCTCACGGCATGATGGTGCTGGTGATTGTCGGCATGATCGTCGGCCTGTTGTCCGGCATGTTCGGCATTGGTGGCGGCACGGTGATTGTGCCCGCGCTGGTATGGCTCGGACTGACGCAACGTAATGCGGCAGCGACGTCAATGCTTGCGATCGTACCAACCTCGATTTCCGGCGTCATTTCTTACGCGACTTGTGGCAACGTGGACTGGCTCGCCGCGCTGCTGCTGTTTTGCGGCATGTTTGTAGGCGGGCAGATTGGCAGTTGGCTGCTTTCGCGATTGCCGGAACTCGTATTGCGATGGATTTTCGTAGTGTTCCTCGTGTTTGTGGTGTTCAATCAGATTAGTTTTGTGCCGTCGCGAGATCAGCACATTGCGATGAGTGCGCTGACCGGAGTTTGCCTGGTGCTGCTGGGCGTGGTGATTGGCATCTTGGCGGGACTGCTGGGAATTGGAGGCGGGGCGCTCGCTGTGCCCGCACTATCGATGCTGTTCGGCGCTTCCGATCTGATTGCGCGAGGCACGTCGCTGCTGGCCATGTTTCCGAACTCGATTACCACAAGCGTGGCAAACCTGAAACGAAGGCTGGTGCATGTAAAGGCCGCGCTGATTATTGGCTTGGTGGCTGCCGTTACCGCGCCATTTGGTACGTGGATAGCGGGCGCAGTCTCGCCCCGCGTCGGCTCGATTCTGTTCGCCTGCTACCTGTGCGTGCTGCTGGTGCGGTCCATGTTTGTGGCCGTGAAAGCCACCCGCTCCGCTCATACCGGCCAAGTCTCCGCCTGACTTGCCGCACCTCCGCCTGACTTGCCGCACCTCCGCCTGACCGTTTGCACATCATGCAGCAAAAGCACGAGTCATGATTCAGCCTTGAGGGGATATTGGGGATGACGGTTGACGGAAAGAGGGTTTGAGATAAGTATTCACTTTGTGAAGACGAGAGTTCACGTTTCGTTCGTCTAAAACGTCTCGGAAGTTGGTTTACGAAACCTAGCGTGGAGATTGCAATACAGCGCAGACTGAAGAAAGGAGAAACATGGGCAAGCACAAAGCTTTGAAGGGCGCAATCGCAGCGGTCGCATCCGTAGCGACGCTCGGCGCATTGCAGCCATCGGCAACGGCAACGCCAAGACGAAGTCAGGCTCGCCGATGGCAAGTATGTGGCCGAATCCACCGGATTCAACGGCGATGCAGTGCTTTCCTACGAGCTCAAGGACAAGTCCGGCAACGTGGTCTCCGCTTCCGACAGCTCCACTCCGGTCTCCGGCGTGCGTGTCAAGACCGCCAAGATCAGCCGCTGAAAATCTGAAGTGATCTGAAGATCGCAGATTGGATCCGGATCGCACACATCACAGTGTGGTCCGGATTTTTATCTGCGTTTTTCGATTGCTTTCGATGACGATCGAACCTTGAAATCGTGTCCTGAGATTGCGCTTAAGATTGCACCCGGCAAAAAGTTGAGCGAAGAGAGCTCAACTTTTTTGTAGATTTGGGAATAATCGCTTGCGATTCAAAGTTGAGTGGTGTAGGCTCAAGTTTTGGAAAGTTCGAGAGACGGCAAACCGAAACTCGGGCGAAAGAACGAACAGAACAGAAAACGCATAGCGAACCTATCTACAAAGGAGACAAGTTATGGGACGCGCAGTTGGCATTGATCTGGGTACTACCAATTCCTGCATCGCAACGCTTGAAGGTGGCCAGCCCACCGTTATCGTGAACGCCGAAGGCGCTCGCACCACACCGTCGGTCGTGGCATTCAGCAAGTCCGGCGAGATTCTGGTCGGCGAAGTCGCCAAGCGCCAGGCCGTCACCAACGTCGACCGCACCATCAGCTCCGTCAAGCGCCACATGGGCACCGACTGGACCGTTGAGATCGACGGCAAGAAGTGGACCCCGCAGGAGATTTCCGCCCAGGTCCTGATGAAGCTGAAGCGCGACGCCGAAGCCTACCTTGGCGAACCGGTCACCGACGCCGTCATCACCTGCCCGGCATACTTCAACGATGCCCAGCGTCAGGCCACCAAGGACGCCGGCACCATCGCGGGCCTGAACGTCCTGCGTATCATCAACGAGCCGACCGCTGCGGCACTGGCTTACGGCCTTGAGAAGGGCAAGGAAGACGAGCGCATCCTGGTCTTCGATCTCGGCGGCGGCACCTTCGATGTGTCTCTGCTGGAAATCGGCAAGGACGACGACGGCTTCTCCACCATTCAGGTGCAGGCCACCAACGGCGACAACCACCTGGGCGGCGACGATTGGGATCAGAAGATCATCGACTGGCTCGTCGGCGAAGTCAAGAACAAGTACGGCGTTGACCTGAGCAAGGACAAGATCGCCCTGCAGCGTCTGAAGGAAGCCGCCGAGCAGGCCAAGAAGGAACTGTCCAGCTCCACCAGCACCTCCATCTCCATGCAGTACCTGGCCATGACCCCTGACGGCACTCCGGTGCATCTGGACGAGACCCTGACCCGTGCCCACTTCGAGGAAATGACCTCCGACCTGCTGGGCCGCTGCCGCACCCCGTTCAACAACGTGCTGCGCGACGCTGGCATCGGCGTCTCCGACATCGACCACGTGGTCCTCGTCGGTGGCTCCACCCGTATGCCGGCCGTCAAGGAGCTCGTCAAGGAGCTCACCGGCGGTAAGGAAGCCAACCAGTCCGTGAACCCGGATGAAGTCGTGGCCGTCGGCGCAGCCGTGCAGTCCGGCGTCATCAAGGGCGACCGTAAGGATGTCCTGCTTATCGACGTGACCCCGCTGTCCCTCGGCATCGAAACCAAGGGTGGCATCATGACCAAGCTGATCGAGCGCAACACCGCCATCCCGACGAAGCGTTCCGAAGTCTTCTCCACCGCTGAAGACAACCAGCCGTCCGTGCTCATCCAGGTCTACCAGGGCGAGCGTGAGTTCGCTCGCGACAACAAGCCGCTGGGCACCTTCGAGCTGACCGGCATCGCTCCGGCTCCGCGTGGCGTCCCGCAGATCGAAGTCACCTTCGACATCGACGCCAACGGCATCGTGCACGTGTCCGCCAAGGACAAGGGCACCGGCAAGGAACAGTCCATGACCATCACCGGTGGTTCCGGCCTGCCGAAGGACGAGATCGACCGCATGGTCAAGGAAGCCGAAGCCCACGAGGCCGAGGACAAGAAGCGTAAGGAAGACGCCGAGACCCGCAACCAGGCCGAGTCCTTCGCCTATCAGACCGAGAAGCTCGTCAATGACAACAAGGACAAGCTCTCCGACGATGTGGCCAAGGAAGTCACCGACAAGGTCAACGAGCTCAAGGAAGCCCTGAAGGGTGAGGACATTGAGAAGATCAAGTCCGCCCAGAGCGAGCTGATGACCTCCGCCCAGAAGATCGGCCAGGCCCTCTACGCACAGCAGGGTGCCGCCGACGCCGCCGGTGCGGCCGGCGCTGCTGGCGCAGGCGCTGCTGGCTCCGCTTCCAACGGCTCCGACGACGACGTGGTTGACGCCGAAGTCGTGGACGATGACGACAAGGACAACAAGTAATCATGTCCGATTTCAACAAGGACGAGTACCTGAACGACCTGCCCGACATGGATGACCTGTCCGGGCAGGCCGCCCCGGCCGCCGCTTCCGCTGCTGACGGCGCTTCCGCCGATTCCGCCGCTGCCGCCGCTGGCGCAACGCAGGAAGGTGCAGCTCAGCCGGCTGCCGCGCAATCGCAAGAAAATGGCGATTCCGCTGCCGCTGACGGTGCTGACAAGGCAGACGCTGCCGACGGCAAGGCCGACGATACGCTGACCCCCCTTGGCCAGGCCAAGAAGGAAGCCGCCGAATATCTGGAGGCGCTGCAGCGCGAACGTGCGGAGTTCATCAACTTCCGCAACCGCGCGCAGAAGGAGCAGGAACGCTTCCGTCAGCACGGCATCATCGACGTGCTGACCGCCCTGCTGCCGGCCCTCGACGACATCGACCGCATTCGCGAACACAGCGAAATGGACGATTCGTTCAAGGCCGTCGCCAACAAGATCGACAAGGCGTTTGAGAAGTTCGGCGTTGAGAAGTTCGGCGAAAAGGGCGAGGATTTCGACCCGACGAAGCATGACGCGATCCTGCATAAGCCGGATCCGAATGCCGAGAAGGAAACCGTCGACACCGTGGTGGAAGCCGGCTACCGCATCGGCGACCGCGTGATCCGCGCGGCCCGTGTGGTCGTGGCTTCTCCGCAGAACTGATCGCGCATTCGCACAATCCGCGTATCCGCGCGAAACGCATGTGACGAGTAATCGGGCCCCTCTGAAAAACGAGGGGCCTTCGATTACCTGAAACAACGGTTCAACGACAACTGTTTGAAAGTTTGAAAAACTGTACTTTTTACTGCATGAAAACCTCACGAAAGGAGGCACATCATGGCTGAGAATGAATGGCTGAGCAAGGATTTCTATAAGGTCCTCGGTGTCTCCAAAGACGCCACCGACGCCGAAATCACCAAAGCGTACCGCAAGCTGGCGCGCAAATACCATCCCGACCTGAACAAGACCAAGGAAGCGGAGGAGAAGTTCAAGGACATCTCCGAAGCGTACGACGTGCTGAGCAACAAGGAGAATCGTCAGAAATACGATGCGATCCGCCAGTTCGGCATGGGCGGCGCGCGTTTCGCCGGCGGTTCCGGCCAGGGCGGCTTCGACGCGGGCGCGTTCTCCGACATCTTCGGCTCGATGTTCGGCGGCGGCGCAGGCATGGGCGGCAACGGCTCGCGTATCCGCTTCCAGACCAATGGCGGCGGCAATCCGAACCTCAACGACATCTTCTCGATGTTCGGCGGCGGTGCGGGCGGCCCGGGCGCAGGCTCCGCCTACGAACGCTACGGCGCTGACGATTACGAGCAGCCGCAGCCGGAAAACGGCGAGGACCGCAACTCCAAGATCCGCCTGACCTTCCGCCAGGCCGTCAAGGGAGCCACGGTTTCGCTGTCCGCGGACGGCAAGAAGTTCAAGACGCACATCCCCGCCGGCGTGCACGACGGGCAGAAGATCCGTCTCACCGGTAAGGGCAAGCCGGGCCGCAATGGCGGCAAAAACGGCGATCTGTACCTGCATATCACCGTCGCCGAAGACCCGAAATTCACCCTGCGCGGACGTGACATCATCATGCCGCTGCCCATCACCGTCAGCCAAGCCGTGAACGGCGCGAAAGTGACGGCGAAGGACATCGACGGCAACGAAATCACCTTCAAAGTGCCCGCCGGCTCGTCCAGCGGCGCGGAAGTGCGCATTTCGGGCAAGGGCGTGGTGAATCCGCACGAGAACGGCGATTTGGTCGGTCGTGTGGAAATCCGCGTTCCGGAGCATCCGAACCTCGTTGCCAAGCATGCGGCGAAGGAATTCGACAAGGCATGCGGTGACTTCGCCGACGAGCTCGCTCGGGAGCGCTGACCGCCATGGCACGCTCATCGCGGACTTCCCAAGCCTCCCAAGCGCGCGCCGCACGGCAGATCAAGCGGCTGTATGAAATGTGCGCCATGGCGATCGTGGCCGGCCGGGCCGACCTGGACGGTGCCGCCGAAGTCGGTTTCGACATCGAGCTGCCCGTCTTCTCGGTCGGTGCGGCCGGCGAGCTCGCCAACGTGCATCCGCAGACGCTGCGCCAGTACGATCGCCTTGGCTTGGTCGTACCGCAACGTACGGAAGGTGGCGCGCGACGCTATTCGCTGCGCGACATCTCCCGCCTCGCGCAGGCGCAGCAACTCAGCCAGGAGGAGGGCATCAACCTGGCTGGAATCACGCGCATCCTCGAACTTGAGGAGGAGAACCGCGAGCTGCGCCGCCAAGTGGAGCGACTGCGCAAGCCGGCCGGTTCCAGCGTGTTCGCCGCGGACGCGGACGGTGGCATCGTGGAAGTCGAGCGGTCCCAGCGCGCGCGCATGTGGCGCAGGCAGCTGCGAGCCGATGCACGGCAGCTTCCGTCGCGCGAATCCGTACGGGCGGAACGTGCGGAAGAGGGGGACGATATGGGCTCCAGGTCAGTGGTAGTTTGGGGAATTCGCTGACAGCCCATTCGCTGACTTTCCTGAAAAGCGCTGGAAAACCCTAAAAAAATCTAAAAAAACAGCAAAATCGGGCATATATCGCGGGGGTATGCCCGATTTTTGGTATGCAACTACTCATAACGCCGCATCTGTCTCGCAATGATGTCTCTATTGTGAGGAATAATATTACGTATCCGCGTTGAAGTTCGTATTTCTTCCGGCTGGCCTACAGCTTCGATGAAATATGACTGCTTATTTCCGCGAAGAATCGGGGGAGGGCATGCGGTGGATACAGAAAGGTTAGGAGCGTACAGTGCCAAGAGTTGCGTTCACCGCAAAGACCCGCAAATACCTGGGGTCTCTCGATGCTGTGGAATCAGTCACTCAGTATCGAATTTGCTATTCCAAGGAATTCCGTGACGACTGCATGCGCAGGTATGCCGAGGGTGGCTCGCCTGCCGCGATTTTCCGCGAGGCCGGCTTGGATCCGAAGATCATCGGCTACAAGCGCGTCGAGCGTTGCATCGCCCGCTGGAAGGCGGAGAATGCCGAGAAGGCCGCTCAGGAGCAGGAGGCTCAGGAGTAGTCGCACGCAAGTCTTGCGATTCGTCTAAAAGGGGTCTATGACGGATTGCTGCGATTGCGGCCGACCGATTTCGTCGGATGCGTTGTTCGTTGCGGAGGCACTTGGGGGATTTCCAAGTGCCTCCGTTGCTATGGGTTGGTTGCTGCGTTGGCTTGCGCGAATTGGCTTGTGCATGAGTCGGTTTGCGTGAACCGATTGGTGCGAGCCGATTGGTATGAACCGATTGGCGGACCGGCTTGATGGAACCGTCCTGTTTTTTTCTGCGCGCTGAAGCGCTTCCGTCGTGCCGCTCTGCTGAAATGGTCGTAGCTGACGAAGAATGTAGCTATCGGAGAACGAAGCGTAACGATTGCGAGGAAACGTAATGACCGAGCTGAACAACGGTATCCAGAACGGCGCCCAGGAAGTTTCGAAGCTGATGCTCAAAGCCGTGTTCTGGGACATGGACGGCACGCTGATCGATTCCGAACCGTATTGGCATGAAGGCGAGCTGAAAATCGCAGCCGACCACGGCGGATACTGGGATGAGGACCTCGCTTGGCAGGGTTCCGGCACGCCGGTTCCGGACGTGGCCCGCCGCATGGTGGAGCACGGCTGCAAGCTGTCGATAGAGGAAATCGGCAAAGGCATGATCGATTACGTGGCGCAGAAGGAATTCGAGCGCATTCCGTGGATCGATGGCGTCGAAGACGTGCTGCTGTCGCTGAAGGAGGCGGGCGTGCCGTCGATGCTTGTCACCACATCGCCGCGTCATCTGGCGGAAAACCTGATCGCGCAGGCGCCGGACGGCACGTTCGCCGGTTACGTGTGCGGTGATGACGATGTCGAGAAGAAGCCGTCGCCCGCACCGTATCTTGCGGCGGGCCGCAAGCTTGGCATCGCGCCCGAAGACATGAAGTATTGCATCGCGGTGGAGGATTCCATGTCCGGCCTGCGCTCCGCGGCCGCATCCGGTGCCACCACGCTTGGCCAGACCGGCTTCATGCGCATCGACAATTCCAACGGCCCGCAATTCGCCTCAATCAACGGCTACGACGGCATCACCGCCGCCACGCTCGACGCCTACGTACGTAGCCGCAACGCCTGACGCCTCCGCAATGCGTGTGGTGCGTCTGCACAACCGGCGCGCCACACGACATAATCGCCATTATTAATGTTTAATCGAAGTCGATATCGCCGTCGTTTTGCAGAAATTCCATGAGATTGAGGTGACGTACGCCGTCGCGCTGCAATGGTAGCGGATCCAATGTGAACAGGTATTTCGGATACCCGTCCGCCAATTTGCTGAACGGGCGATATTCGCGTTCCTCGACCTGCGGATCCTGAACGCTCATAGACACTTGGATATAGGCGTACTGGTTGCGCTTTCGGACAATGAAGTCACATTCAAGTTTGCCGATGGTGCCGACGCTGACGTCATAGCCTTTCGACCGCAGATGCGTATATAGCGCGTTCTCCAGTGACGGACCGTAGCTGACTCGCGTATCGGTATTACGGGCGAACCGGATACCGGGATCGGCAAGATAGTATTTTTCCCCGCCCCTGAGCGACTTGCGGGATTTCAGATCGAAGCGAGGACACTTGTAGAGGATTTTGGCGCTTTCCAGCAGACGGACGTAGCTGGAAAGCGTTTCGCGTTTGATGCTGATGCCTTCGCTGTGTTTCAGATACGCGATAATGCCGGAAAGATTTGTGGGCGCTGCGAAATTATTGATGAGATAGTCCTGCACACGGGTGAAAGTATCGCGATTGCGTACTTTTTTGTGGGCGGTGATGTCCTTGTTGAAGATCTGCCCGATGACGTCTTGAATATATGCGGCTTTTTCGTCGGGATCGTCATATTCCAGCGATTTCGGGAACCCGCCGTATGTGAGATAGTCGCGGAAGGCTTGCGATACCGGAATTTCCGGTTTGTTTAGGAAATTCCGCATGCCGAGGTATTCCTGAAAGGAAAGGGTGAACATTTCCAGCTTGATATAGCGGCCGGTAAGTTTCGTGGCAAGCTCTCCGGACAGCAGATAGGAATTTGAGCCAGTGATGAAAATGGAGCAATTACCTTCCTCCCGCCAGCCGTTGATGACGGTTTCGAAGCCTTTCACGTTCTGTACTTCATCGATGAACAGATAACGCAGTCCTGCACCGTAGGCATTCGACATGGCTTGTTCGATGAGTTGATCGAGTTGGTCCGGAGTGGTCACATTACGGTATTCGCGGCGATCGAGGTTGAGGTAGATGAGATTGGTTTCAGGGATTCCCTGCTCAAAGAGCTCGTTGAGAACTGTGATGAGCAGGCTGGATTTGCCGCATCTGCGGATGCCGGTGATTACTTTGATGAGACCGGAATCGTTGTAGAAAGGACGGAGCTTGGCCAAATAGTGCTCTCTGCGATAGGTGCTCATGTGGTGCTCCTTGTGACTTTTTAGATACCGATAATCCCTGAGATGTGGTTTAACGGGGTCAAAATTGCGAAAATTGCAAAAATGACCCCGTTAAAACGCTAGTTTAACGTATTTTTGGGTTTGTGTGGACTGTTTGACGTGGACTATCGTACGGGTTTTGCGAAAAATGCGATTTTAACGGGGTTAAAATCGTAAAAATCGCGAAAATGACCCCGTTAAATGGCTTTTTAGAAGTCGGCATGTATGGCGATTCGGCTGGGTTGCGTTTGCGTGGCCGGTGCGGACGGCGCGGTGCGTGCGTGCGGACGGGCGTATGCACGGTGCGAAGAGCGCTGGAAAGTGCGTATGGGAATCGCAAGAAATGCCGGAAACCGCGGAAAACAAAAGAAAAAGCCCGCTGCGGTGGAATGAATGCAGCGGGCTTCGTGGAGCTGACGGTAGTCGAAACCGCGACCTCTTCGATGCGAACGAAGCGCTCTACCAACTGAGCTACAGCCCCATGTGCGTCACCTTGTTTAGCAAGACAACTCTCGAAATATTAGTACGGGGTGTGGAAAAATGCAATTCCACACTCCGCGTGTTGTGCTTGCGTTGTATTCGCCGATATTTTTACGACGATTGAACGCTGCTTATTCGGCGTCGGCGGTTTCCGCAGTGTCCTCGGCAGTCGGCTTCTTCTTGCCGAACTTGGCCTTGAGCAGGCCAACGATTGTCGGAATCAGCGACAGCACAAGAATCGCAATAATCACTAATTCAAAATGCTTCTGCACGGCCGGAATGCCGCCGAAGAAATAGCCGAGCAGCGTGAACAGCGTGGACCAGCACAGGCCGCCGAGCACGGAGAACGGCGTGAAGCGGCTCCAGCGCATGCCGGAAATGCCGGAGATGAACGGCATGAACGTGCGGATGAACGGGAAGAAACGGCCCAGGAACACGGCCAGCGGACCCCACTTCTCGATCATCTTCTCAGTCTTCTCGATGCGCTCCGGAGTCATGGCCTTGACCTTGCCGGATTCGAGGATGCGACGGCCGAAGAAGTGGCCGATCCAGTAATTGCACTGGTCGCCGATGATCGGCGCGCACCAGACCACCGGCAGTAGCGCGAACAGCGGCAGCGCGGACACGCCGGTCTTCGCGTCGGGCGCGGCGAAGAAGCCGGCCGCGAACAGCAGGGAATCGCCCGGCAGGAACGGGAAGAAGACCACACCGGTCTCGATGAAGACGATGAGGAAGATGAAGCCGAGGGTCGGGGCGACGCCCATCGCGATCCAGCTGGCGATCGCGGTACGGGGGTCCTTGATGAGGTTGACGAAGAAATTGATGATATTCATGGGTCTCTCTGTGTGTTTTTGCGCGGTTGCGCGGGGTCGGTTCGTGTGGCTTGCTTTTCCATCGTGCGCAACGAATGTGCCGTTGCGAACCAATCACAGACTACCAACGGGTCTATGCAGTGTGCGCCGCAGTGCGACGACGGGTGGCAAATCTGCACAAATCGTCAATATGTGCCTATGGGCGCGTGCTTGTTGGTGGTGTTCGGCCGGTGGTGCCCGGTGGTTGTTCAATGGTTGTCCGGCAGCTGTCCAGCGTGCTCAGCGGCTGTCCGGTGCGTCCGGCGCGTCCGGCGTCCGCGTGGGGCACGCCGGCGAATCCTGGCCTGAACTCGTTGTATTACGGCGATCGTCAGATGGTGCACGAGTCGCGTCCCATCTGATTTTGGCGATTAGGTGGCGCAAAACGTCGCACGACTTTGATTTTTGGCGGTTATTTTCAAGTCGTGCGACGCCGAATACCCCCTAAGTGCCGTTTTCGCCCGGAAAATGCCAGTTAGGGGGTATTTTACTCGATTAAATGTCGCACGACTTGTTTTTTGGTCCGAAAAGCGAAGTCGTGCGACAAAAAAGACGTGAAAAGACGCGGAAAAAAACGCAGGAATGGCGATTATTCGGCAATCGCGTCGGCTGTGGCAGAGCCGGTCGTGGCAGCGTCGGTATCCGCAAATGTACGACGCATCCACGCGATCGCAAGTTTCGGCCAGACCTGCACACACGGTTCGATGCCGTTGACCCCCTGCCATGCGGTTTCGGCGGTGCCGAGCGACAGGCCGTGGCCGCCGCTGGGGAACAGGTGCGCCTCGACGCTCACGCCGGCCTTCTTGCAGGCGTCGACGAGCATCAGCGTGTTCTCATACGGCACGCAATCGTCCGGAACGGTATGCCAGACGAACACCGGCGGCGTCTTCGCGTCGATATGCTTTTCGATCGAAACCGCGTCGAGCGCTTCCGGATCGGCCTTGCGGTCGCCGAGCAGCGCATCGAAACTGCCGCGGTGGGCGAGCGGGCCGGACGTGACCACAGGGTAGGCGAGCATCAGGCCGTTCGGGCGCACCGCATCCGCATCGTAACCATGTGCCGCGAGCACGTCGTCGCTGGCGGAAGTCGCAAGATTGGCGGCAAGGTGACCGCCGGCGGAGAAGCCGATCATCGCGATCGCGTCGGCATCGCAATGCCATTCGTCGGCATGCGTACGAATCCGCCGCATCGCTTCAGCCGCTTCCAGCAACGCGACCGGGAAGATGGACGGTTTCACGGAATAGCGCAGCACGAACGCGTTGAAGCCGGCTGCAAGGAATTGCATGGCGATTGGTTCGGCTTCGCGGTCGGACGTCATTTCGTAGCCGCCGCCGGGAATCACCAGCACGGACGGGCGCTTGCGATTCGGGTCGATTTCGCTGCTGTTGTCAAGGCAGTAGCCGACGAACGTGGCCGTGCTGCCGTCGATTCCGGAAATTTCATCTTCAAAATAACGCATGATTCCATGCTATCGATGGCATGTCCAAAGTCGTGTTGAATCGTCGTCTCACCCCCGTCTGAGAAAATCCGAATCCTACGCAAAGGAAAATCCGAATGTCGTACGAAGAAAAATCCGAATGCGTGGCGGGTGGAAACCCGGATGTGTGAGGGGTGCATTTTGATTTACCGGTGAGGGCGTGTGGCGTCGTCGGTGGTTTGGTCGGGTTTCGATTGGTCGGTTGCGAAAGGCGGAGAAATGGCGGGGGCTGATGGTTTGGGGACGCTGTGGGCGATACTGGAAATATGGAGAACTTGAGCGAACAGACTGATGCCGAGAAGGCTGGTAACGCCGTGAAACAAACCGTGAAAACAAATATTGGTCAGATTGCCGAAATCGGCGAGAACGCGGAAAATGCCGAGGAAACCGCGCAAGCCACGGAACGTGCCGAATTCGGGCTCGACGGACCGGTCGCCGACGTCAACATTCCGCGCGGAACGGTCGTGCTCGCCGCCACGCCGATCGGCAACACCGGAGACGCGTCCGCCCGCCTGATCGCCCTCATGGAAGGCGCCGACATCGTGGCAGCCGAGGATACGCGCCGCCTGTACGCGCTCGCGAACCGCCTTGGCATCCGCGTGCCCGGCCGCGTCGTCGCCTACCACGACCACAACGAACGCGACAAGGCCGACGGTCTGCTCGACCAGGTCGAACAAGGCGCCACCGTGCTCGTCGTATCCGACGCGGGCATGCCCACCATCAACGATCCGGGACTGGCGATCGTCCGCCGCGCCATCGAACGCGGCCTGCCCGTCACCTGCGCTCCCGGCCCGTCCGCCGTGCTCGACGCGCTGTGCCTGTCCGGCCTGCCGACCGACCGCTTCTGCTACGAAGGCTTCCTGCCGCGCAAGCACAGCGAACGTGTGCAGCACCTGCGCGCGCTCAAATCGGAACGTCGCACCATCGTCTTCTACGAAACCCTGCACCGCATCGACGAATCCATGGCCGACCTGCTTGACGTGCTCGGACCGAATCGCAAAATGGCGTTGTGCCGCGAGCTGACCAAGGATTACGAGCAGATCCGCCGCGGAGCCATCGCCGAAATCCGCCAAAGCGTCGTCGACGATCCGCCGCGTGGCGAAATGGTGCTCGTCATCGCCGGCGCTTCCGAGGAGGAGGCCGACGCTGCCGCGCCTGCAACGCTGTCCATCGAGGATCTGGCGGTGCTGTCAGTCGACCGCGCGCAGGAAGACAACCTGCGTATCAAGGACGCGATTTCACAGGTTGTCGCCGAACATCCGCTGTCTGACGGCTCGCTCGCCAATCGCAAGCAGGTCTACAATGCCGTGCTTGCGATGAAGGGCTGATCGCTTCCGGAACCGTTCATTTCCAACGATTTCAGCAATATCCGCAGCGCTTCGGGAACACCTGGCCCGCCGACCTGCGCAAGATATTCCAGCATCGCAGGCGTCGCCGAAGGATTGGCGACCAGCCACTTGCGCAATCGCGGCGCATATTCCGCGATATGCCACAGCACATCTTGCGCGGTGTCGGCGCTGCACGCCACCAACGGCGTCAATTCGATCGGCGGCGCAGGCGGTTCGACCAATGCCCGCTGCCGCGCGTGCGGCTGATATTTCGGCGGCGCGCGACGTCGTTCGTGGCGTTTGCCATGGTGTCCATGCTGTTCATGTCGTTGCCCATGACGTTTGCTACGTTTCGCGCGCTCTTCATATCTCTTGCTTGCCGTGCGCCGCGACTGTGCAGACGCTTGCCGTGTCTGTCCCGTCTGTCTCGTCTGCCGTGGTTTTTCCGACGGCCGTTGCGATTCGCGCATATCCGTCACTGCTTTCCGTCAATCGTCCGGAAAAACTGGCGTGCCCGTGGCGCGTTGCGAATATGGGTGGCCTCCTGCATGACCTGCAGGCAATCGTCGGGGCGGAACCGGAATTCCTGCATGAGCATGCATACGATTTCCGTGACCGGCGACTGCGTTTCCGGCGTGCAGTTCATGGCAAGGTCGCATGCGGTGCGTGTGGGCGTGGTGACGGTGATCGGGCCGACGTCGGTGACATGTTCGTCGGGCGCCTGTCGGTTGAAAACGCTGACTTTGCGACCGTACCTCGCCGTTCGGTAATGCGCTTTTGAAATGATGTCGATCGTGTTGGGAAACATGCCACCCAACCACACCCACGCAGCGGTGCCGGCGCACGCCACGGAACGGCTCGGCATCAGCGTTGAGATGATGCTGGCGCGGCCGTACAGCGTGCGCGAATCGTGATACGAGTAGGCGTTGTCGTTGTCAAGTTTGCATACCACGCCTAGGGAATGCAAACGATTCAAACAAATGGGGCCGGGCAGGTCGGCGTCGCCCAAAAGGGGAGGGGAGGTATCCATGCGGGGTACCGTAGCTGATACGGAAAGCGGCGTGCCACCGGCTTCGCGAAAAAAGTGGATAAGTGGACGATGATTGTTGCGTGATACAACAATGTGGATAACCTTGTGGACTACCGTAGCCTGATGCAGGCCGGTCTGCGAGAACGTCATCGACCCCATCCGCCCGTCTTCCGCCAATCGGAATGCGCCGAAAACACGGGATATGGCGCTTTGTATAATCGGGCACCATGAGTCATATTTTGGTGAATGTTGCATGGCCGTATGCCAACGGCCCCCGTCATATCGGCCACGTCGCCGGCTTCGGCGTGCCGTCCGACGTGTACGCGCGCTACGAGCGCATGAAGGGCAATGACGTGCTGATGGTGTCCGGCACCGACGAGCACGGCACCCCAATCCTGGTGGAAGCCGACAAGGAAGGCGTGAGCGCGCAGGAGCTCGCCAACCGCTACAACCGCGTGATCGCCAAGGACCTATGCGATCTCGGCCTGAGCTACGATCTGTTCACCCGCACCACCACCGGCAATCACGAAAAGGTCGTGCAGGAACTGTTCAAACAGTGCCTCGAAAACGGCTACATCTACAAGGGCACGCAGAAAGTCGCCATCTCCCCGTCCACCGGACGCACCCTGCCGGACCGCTACATCGAAGGCACCTGCCCGATCTGCGGCGCCGACGGAGCCCGTGGCGACCAGTGCGACGCCTGCGGCAACGAACTCGACCCGGACGAGCTGCTCAACCCCGTATCCAAGATCAACGGCGAAACCCCGCGCTTCGAGGAAACCGAACACTTCTTCCTCGACCTGCCGGCGCTCGCCGAAGCCAATCTCGCGTGGCTCAAGACCCGCGAAGGCTGGCGCACCAACGTCATCAACTTCTCCATCGGCCTGTTCAAGGAAGTCAAGCCGCGCGCCATCACGCGTGACATCGACTGGGGCATTCCGGTGCCGGTCAAGGGCTGGATCGACAACCCGAACAAGAAGCTGTACGTGTGGTTCGACGCTGTGATCGGCTACTTGTCCGCATCCATCGAATGGGCCCGCCGCAAGGGCGACCCGGAGGCATGGCGCGCATGGTGGAACGATCCGACCACCCCGGGCTACTACTTCATGGGCAAGGACAACATCACGTTCCACTCCCAGATCTGGCCGTCCGAAATGCTGGCCTACAACGGCCAGGGCTCCAAGGGCGGCGAAACCGGCAAGCTCGGCCCGCTGAACATGCCGGAGCAGGTCGTGGCCTCCGAGTTCATGACCATGGAAGGCAAGAAGTTCTCGTCCTCCCGCGGCATCGTCATCTACGTGAAGGACATCCTCGCCCGCTATCCCGTGGACGCCGTGCGTTACTACATCTCCGTGGCCGGTCCGGAAAGCTCCGATTCCGACTTCACTTGGGCCGAGTTCGTGCGCCACAACAATGAGGAGCTCGCCGCATCCTGGGGCAACCTGGTGAACCGCGTGGCCAACCTCATCAACAAGAACTTCGGCGAGATTCCGGCGTTCGACGAGGCTTCCGCCACCGACGAGGACCGTGCGCTGCTGGCCGAAACCAAGGCCGCGTTCGAAACCGTCGGCGGACTCATCGAAAACCACCGCCAGAAGAACGCGCTGTCCGAAGCGATGCGCGTGGTCGGCGACATCAACAAGTACATCTCCGCCACCGAACCGTGGAAGATCAAGGACAATCCGGCCCGCCTCGGCACCGTGCTGCACACCGCCGCCCAGGCCGTGTCCGACGCCAACCACCTGCTGGCCCCGTTCCTGCCGCACTCCGCACAGAAGGTGTGGGAGGCCCTCGGCGGAACCGGCGTCTTCTCGCCGCTGCCTCATCTGGAAGAGGTTGAGGATCTCGACAAGCCGGGCTTCACCTACCCGATCATCACGGGCGACTACAAGCTGGGCGAAACCGTGCATCCGTGGGCTTCCGAGCCGATCGTGGCCGGCACCTCGGTGCCGAAGCCGCACCCGATCTTCGCGAAGATTCCGCCGGAGGCCGTCGAAGAGGAGCTCGCCCGCTTCGATGCCGAGCTGAAGGCCCGCCGCGAAGCCGAGGCCGCCCGTCTCGCCGCCGAAAAGGCGAAGCTGGAAGGCTGATTCCGTCGCATAACCCCCGTACGCGTCGCACGACTTTGATTTTTGGACGATTTCTTCAAGTCGTGCGACAGCTGCGGTGCGATAAGTGCCCCCTAACTGCTGTTTTTAGGTCAAAATGACCGGAAAATGGCGGTTAGGGGGTATTTGTTTTGATTGCCGTGTCGCACGACTTGAAAAAAGTGCCGAAAAATCGAAGTCGTGCGACATTTTGTGCCGTTTCAGCGTCTCATTCCCGTATCACGTTTCCACCTGTGCGACGTTTTGTGCGATTGGCGGACCCGGCGGCCGGTCGAGGTATGCGTTGACGGCACACTCAAGGCCGTTCGGCCAAGCCTATGGCCTTACAACGCATATACGACCGACCGCATCCTTGTCGTAGGTATGTTCCGGTTGCTTTCGCATTGTTTTGGGTAGAAATGCGTGCGATTTTTCAGCTGGTCTTGGCGGGGTGTCGCAAGACGGTACTTTAAACCGCGGTACGAATCGTTAAAAAACGCAAGCCGCTCAGTACAATAAAACGCAGAGACGTGCAAAGCTGCAGGAAGGGGCTCTCCATGCTGGATATCAAACGCGTACTGAAGGCCGCTCCTACGAAAATGCGTTCCCGTGAGCCGCTGCAGCAGTTGTGGACACCGTGGGGTGAACGAATCGACCATGAATGGCTGTCCGCGCGCGCCGGCAACAAGGCGTTCAATCCCGCCGAGGAAGGCGAACGCACACTGGACGAGGGTCGTACCCCCATACTCGGCGAGCACCCGCGCCCGACCATGGTACGCGACAACTGCACCATGCTCAATGGCTGGTGGGATTACGCGATCGCGTCCATTCCGGAAGACGAAACCGCGCCGAAATGGCGCAAAACGGCGGCGATGCTGACCCGCGACGAAGCGGTCCGCGCAGTCAAGGAAACCGCCATTCCGCAAACGTTCGACGGCAAGATCCTCGTACCGTTCTCGCCGGAATCCGCGCTGTCCGGCGTGCACCAGACCATTTACCCCGACAACCTGCTGTGGTACCGCACCGTCGTGCATCCCGTCACGCTCGGCGGAGAGGAAACGGTCCGGCAGATCGGCGACGCGAATCGCCTCATCCTGCATTTCGAAGCGGTCGATTATGTCTGCGCCTGCTATGTCAACGGCCAGCTCGCGGGCACGCACGTCGGCGGCTACCTGCCGTTCGACGTCGATATTTCGGCATTTATCGACCCTGATGACGCGTTTGAAATCGCGCTGTGCGTCTACGATCCGAACGATTCGGGCACGCAGTTGCGCGGCAAGCAGAAAATCGAGCGCGAAGGCATCTGGTACACCGCGCAAAGCGGCATTTGGCAAAGCGTCTGGCTGGAAATCGTGCCGGAAGCCTACCTGCGCACGCTGACGCTCAAGGGCGCGTCCGACGGCAAGTTGTTCGTCCGTGCGGAAATCGGCGGCGACAAGCCGAACGCGAAACTGCACATCGTCGTCACCGACCCTGCGGACGGCACGGTGGTGGCGGATGAGACGCTGCCGGCGGGCGTGCGCAAGGTGCGTGCGGAAATCGCAACAGCTGCCGAACATCTGTGGTCGCCGGCCGATCCGTATCTGTATGACGTGCGGGCCGAATTGCGGTACGGGTCGGCGAAACCCGCGGAAACGGCGGGTGATGCGGCGGTCGCGCAATCGCAGCCGATGGATGTCGTAAGTTCCTACTGCGCGTTCCGTTCCGTCGAAATCAAACCGGATACGAAGGGGGTGGCGCGCTTCCATCTCAACGGCAAGCCGCTCTTCGTCAAAGGCGTGCTCGACCAAGGCTACTGGCCGGACGGCCTCATGACCGCGCCCGACGACGAGGCGCTGACGCATGACATCACGGCCATGAAAAACGCCGGCTTCAACATGCTGCGCAAGCACATCAAAATCGAGTCGGCCCGCTGGTACTACCATTGCGACCGCCTCGGCATGCTCGTCTGGCAGGACGCGGTGTCCGGCGGCGGCACGGACGGCGAATACAATGCGTGGACCACGAATCGCAAGCCGACGCTCATCCGCTCCACATGGAACAAATTCCGCGACGACACCGCCAAACATTTCACGGCGCTCGGCGCGGACGACCCGATCTACCGGCGCGACTGGTCGCGTACGTGCGACGCGATGGTGCACATGCTCGGCGGGCACCCCTCCATCGTGACATGGGTGCTGTTCAACGAAGGCTGGGGCCAATTCGACGCGTGCGACGCAGCCGAACGCATACATGCGCTCGATCCGACCCGTCCGATCGACGCGACGAGCGGCTGGTACGACCAGCGTTGCGGCGACTTCCATAGCGTGCACAACTATTTCCGGCCGCTGGAGATCTGCCCGGACAAGGGTCCGTTGCGCGGATACGTGGCCGAATTCGAGAAGAAGCACCGCCGTCGCCGCAGGGCCGCGCATTACGTGGTGCTGCCGGTCGCACGACACGGCGTACGCGCGTTCGTGATTTCGGAATTCGGCGGATTGGCGCAGCTCGTACCGGAGCATGCGGCGGTGTCGCGCGCCTACGGTTACGGTGAATACGATTCGATCGACGATTGGCGGGCCGCCGTGCGTTCCGTGCTCGCCTCCGCGGCCGCACTGGAATCGCGCGGACTTGCGGGATACGTGTATACGCAGGTTTCCGACGTGGAGGAGGAGCTCAACGGCCTGCTGACCTACGATCGCCGCGTCGACAAATTCGCTGAGTGAGACGCACGATTGCGTGTGAGTGCACGGCGTCGTTGAGCGGCGGTGTTGTATAGCGGCGTTTCATGACGGTGTCGGCAGATGCCGTGCAATCGTCTGTTGCCGCGCTGAACAAGCTGCAGGAAGGCCGTTGGGGCGATATTCAGTGGGATAAACCCCCGAATTCGCACCGTCGTGACATTTCCGCTACGAAATTCTCAGGGAATTGACAGGAACACACATCGTTCCTCCAAGGGTCGGGCGGTTATATAGAACATGTCAACGGTTACGGCTGTTGGCGAGGTTCTTTCAAGAATCCCATAACTGAACCCTTCTTCTCTCTTCTCTCTCAGCCGGCGGCCTTCTCTCCGCCGGCTTTCTTTTTGCCGGCTTGCTTGTGGATGGTTTGACGGCTTGATTCGGTCCGCTTGCTCGTGGATATCCGAGGAGGCTCTCCGCACGAGGGAAAAGCATGTGCCGCTGGCCTGTGCTTCACGCTTTCCTGCACTGAAAAATAACCGGTAAACGTTTTCTAAAAAATCGGAGTGTCGCATGTCGCCATGACCTACACTTGAATGCAATATACGCAGCATACAAGCGCGGCAGGGTTGCTACTCAATGCGAGGCAAGACCTGGAACGACGTCACTATACGTCGTTCCAGGTCTTTTTTGTTTGCTGCGATTGCTGCATCTCATATCGATGAGGATCGATGGGAATGGAAGGTGGAATCATGACTGCGGTGCAGACGTCCAATCCAGTACACGACGCCGAAGGTGCGGTGGAAGCCGGCATCCATGAGGTCGGCGCGACGATCGACGCCGTCGAGCGGGAGGTGGGGCGTGGCGTTTCCACACGTTTCCCGCTCAACAGCGCGTTCATCTTCACGTTCGGCGCGCTGGGAGGCATGCTGTTCGGCTTCGACACCGGCATCATCTCCGGAGCCTCGCCGCTCATCGAATCCGATTTCGGCCTGTCCGTGGCTCAGACCGGGTTCATCACATCATCCGTGTTGATCGGTTCCTGCGCGGGAGCCCTGTCCATCGGCGCGCTGTCCGATCGTTTCGGCCGCAAGAAGCTGCTGATTCTGGCGGCGATACTGTTCCTGCTCGGTTCGGGCATGTGCGCGGGATCCACGGGATTCCTGATGATGGTCGTGGCCCGCATCATCCTCGGTCTCGCCGTCGGCGCGGCCTCCTCGCTGACTCCGGCATATCTTGCCGAGCTTGCGCCGAAGGAACGTCGTGGATCGCTGTCCACGCTATTCCAGCTGATGATCACTTTCGGCATCCTGCTGGCATACGCGTCCAATCTCGGCTTCCTCGGCCACAATATCGCCGGCATCCGCGATTGGCGGTGGATGCTGGGGTCGGCGCTCGTGCCGGCGGCCCTGCTGCTGATCGGCGGCCTGCTGCTGCCGGAATCGCCGCGATATCTGGTGAGTCGAGGCAAGGATCGTGAGGCGTTCAAAGTACTTACCCTTATTCGCAAGGACGTCGATCAGACGCAGGTGCAGCTCGAGCTCGACGAGATCAAGGCCGTCGCCGCGCAGAACACCAAGGGCGGTGTCCGCGAGCTGTTCCGCATCGCCCGTCCTGCGCTCGTCGCCGCGATCGGCATCATGCTGTTCCAGCAGCTCGTCGGCATCAACTCCGTGATCTATTTCCTGCCGCAGGTGTTCATCAAAGGCTTCGGATTCCCCGAAAACCATGCCATCTGGGTGTCGGTCGGCATTGGCATGGTCAACTTCGTGGCCACTATCGCGGCCACGCTTATCATGGACAAATTCCCCCGCAAGAAGCTGCTGATCTTCGGATCGGTGACGATGACCATCGCCCTCGCGGTGCTGGCCGTGCTCAACTTCACCGGCGATGTGGCCACGCTGGCCGTGCCGACCATGGTGCTGATCGCCTGCTATATCCTCGGCTTCGCGCTGTCGTGGGGTCCTATCGCATGGGTGCTCATCGGCGAGATCTTCCCGTTGAGCGTGCGCGGCATCGGCAGCTCCTTCGGTTCCGCTGCCAACTGGCTGGGCAATTTCGTGGTCTCCCAGTTCTTCCTCATGCTGCTGGCCATGTTCGGCAACAACGTCGGCGGCCCGTTCACAATCTTTGGCGTGTTCTCCGCGCTGTCCATCCCGTTCGTGCTGCGTTTCGTGCCTGAGACCAAGGGCAAGTCGCTCGAACAGATCGAAGAGGAAATGGTCCGCCGCTGATACGGCGTCGCGGCATCGACGGCCATTGAATGGGGCGGGCACTCCGAAGGAGTATTCACCCCATTCACGTTATTCAACAGCGTTCGTATGAGAAGCGGCGGATTCGATCAAGGCATTCCCGGCTTTCCTCAAGCCATGGCATGCCGATGACGAACACATGCCCCAACGTCTCATGGCGGCGCGGCTTCGGGTCGAACAATTCAAAATCGGCGCCTTTGCGCGACAAGGCGGCGGCCAACGCCAGATTGTCGGCTTCAAGGAAATCGTCGCCGCAGGTGATGATGAGCAAGGGTGGCAGATCGACGTTGAACGCCAGACCCTCAGCGGTGAGGAACTTCGGATCGGCGGCTTCGAGCCCCGCAAAGAAATCGACGCCCAACATCTGCTCAAGACCGATACGGCGGTTCGGGTCATACCCGACCGTCAGCTTGCGGCCCATGGTCTCCAACGACGCCGAACTGTACGCGCCGCACACCGGAGCGGCACCCGCGAATCGGATGCCGGACGGCTTGTCGACGCCAAACGCGGCCGCGGCTTCCGCATTGTTTTCAATGGCCAAGGTCAGTAGCGTCAACGCGCCACCTGCGGAATCGCCGGTGAGGAACACCGCGTTCGGATTGACCGGATAATCGGCCATATGGGCTGCGATCCAACGCAATGCCGCCTGGATATCGGCCAATTGCCCACGCAAGTCGGTCTGCGGCGCCGGACGATAGTTCAATGAAAACACCGCGAAGCCCTGTTCCGCGAGATGCACGTTGAAATTCCGGTTCAGCTCCTTGTATCCGTAAGTGAATCCGCCGCCATGGATATCGATGTACACCGGCAGGGTGTGCCCACCGCGCAATACCGCGTCATGCGGCAGATACAGGTCGAGCAAATGGCCGCGGCACGCTCCCGCGGCCGTATCGTACCCGCCATCCGGCAGGTAGGCGAGGTCGGCGATTACATCGATGTCTTCCGGCGTGCTCCAGCGTTCGGAACGCGGCGTATCGATGGCGATCGCGCCAAATCGCATTCCCAGAATGCCCGGCAGCAGGTTCTCGGGAACCCCTTCGAGGTCGCCCGTGGTCTCCGTCCAACGTTCCGCGTTCCTGAGCATGTCCTCCGACAGGCCATATTCCGCAGCGAACTTCGCGCGGATGCGCTCCAAGTCCGTCATCCTTGCCGTCCTTTCCTCGACGTGCGTCGCCGATGCTTGTATCGATAGTTCGAGCTTGATTCCATTATCGTGCGATGTTCCGATGCGATGCTCCGATTCCGGCGAGCCAGGCTCCGATGACGGTTTTCGCAGCACCCGCAAACCAGTGGTATGTAACGGTATATATGTTGATTTTATTATGATTGCGACACGCCGAAAACGTATCTGTTGCATCGGCGTACGGTTCGTTTAAAATAAGTCGAGTTTGCGAATCCGAACAGGGGTTTCGGCAGGCGGCGGCATGCCGGTGACGGGACGCTCGACACACGACGGACGTGAATCGTGGCGGCAACGAATGGCCGCAACACCACAACCCAACAACAACCCAACCAAGACCCAAGCAAACAATTCGAAGGAACGCTACGTATGTATGTCGATCCGAAACGCAACCAGCAGGCGGGCAACCTTGCATGGATCCTGCCGTACTGCAAACCTGACCTGCCGCGCGTGGCCGGCGCGGTCGTACTGTTCTGCGTGAACAACACCATGGCCCTCATCATCCCGCTGCTGTCCGGACTGATCGTGGACCGTGTCATCACCCAAGGCCATGTGGACGAACTGACCCGACTGTGCGTCATGATGCTCGTGCTCACCGTGGTGCGTGTCGGCTCCCGTTACGGCTGCCAAATGTGGATGGAACGCTTCGGACAGAACTCCATCTATCGTCTCGTCAGCGACGAATTCGAAAAACTCCACGAACTTGACTTCACCTACTTCAACCACACTCGCACTGGCGACGTCATGAGCCGCATGACGTCCGACACCGACGCCATCCGCCACGCACTGAGCTGGGTGAGCCTGCAAGCGCTTGACTGCGTGGTCATGTTCATCGGCGCGCTCGCCATGATGTTTTCGATTGATTGGCGACTTGCTCTTGCGCTCGCTTGCGTCACGCCACCACTGTTCATTTTGACACGCGGTCTGTCGAAGCATGCACGACCCCTGTTCTTCGATATCCGAAACTCGCTCGCCGAAATGAATTCGATGGTCGAGGAAAACATCGAAGGCAACCGCGTCGTCAAAGCGTTTGTGCGCGAATCGTACGAAACCGAAAAATTTGACGAACGCAACGACGACTATATGCAACGCAACATGGCCCAGGCATACAACAGCCGCAAATACATGCCCTGGCTTGACGGTCTCGGCTTTTCGCTGCAACTTATCACACTCGGTTTCGGCGGCTTTCTCGTCATCAAAGGGTACATGACTCTTGGCAACCTTGTGGCGTTCAACTCATACCTGTGGATGCTTGACAGCCCAATCCGCCAATCCGGATGGCTTACCAACGACTGGCAACGTTTCAACGCGGCATGCATAAAAATCCGTAAGCTGCTCACCGCCGAATCGCGTATTCGCGAAAAGCCGGAGTTTGCGGGGAAAGCCACGCAAAGCACTACGCGAGTCGGTACGCAAGGTACGCAAGGGGCGCAAGCCGCCGATAAATCGGCTAGAATCGCAGGAACCATCGACTTCCAGCACGTCGACTTCGCTTTCCCCGACGATCTGGGGACGCCTGTGCTCAGCGACATCGACTTCCACGTTCCCGCAGGCGCGAAACTCGGAATCCTCGGCGAAACCGGCTCCGGCAAATCGACTCTCGTCAACCTTATCTCCCGTTTCTACGACCCAACCGCCGGTCGTGTGCTCATCGACGGCATCGACGCGCGCGACTGGCCGCTCGCCACGTTGCGATCGCAAGTCTGCATCGTCGCGCAGGATACGTTCCTGTTTTCCGATACGATCGGCAGCAACATCAGCTTTGGCGCGGGCGACCGAGGCAACCGACTTGAGTACAACGGTCAGTACGACGGCCAGCGCAGACGACGTGGTTACGACGAACAGTACGTGCGCCGCATGGCCGCCATTGCCGGCGCGGATGGCTTCATCAGCAGCATGCCGGACGGCTACGATACCGTCGTCGGCGAACGTGGCGTCGGCCTGTCCGGCGGACAGAAGCAGCGACTGAGCTTGGCGCGTGCTCTCGCCGACAATCCGTCGATTCTGATTATGGACGATACGACCAGCGCCGTCGATATGGAAACGGAAGCAGAGATTCAGCGGCACTTGCGCGATTTGGACGAGAAGAAGACGATTGTCACAATCGCCCACCGCATTTCGTCGGTCAAGGATTCCGACTTGATTCTCGTGCTGGAGCATGGGCGCATTGTGGAACGTGGCACGCACGACGAATTGGTGGCCTCGCACGGCCGATATTGGCAGATTTACAGCAAGCAGTTGGGCGTGGATGCCGGCCGCTCGCAGGGATTCGAAGCGTAAGACGCGGGGGAGGATAACATCATGGCACAACGCAACACCTTCCGTGACGATGAAGACCTTGAAGAGAAGATCAATATGCGCGACCTCGCGCGCGTCGGCGTCTACCTGAAACCGTACATGGCCCGCGTGGTCTGGATCCTCATCGTCGTGGCGGCAATGGGCTGCATCAACGTCGTGGAACCGTATCTGACGAAAATCATGATCGACAGTGTCATTCCGGCGAAAAACCTTGCGCTGCTTGGCGAGCTGGTGGCACTGCTGGCGGTGCTCATCGTCATTTACGAATTCGGTTTGCGCTACCGTACTGTGGAAATCACGCGCGTCGGCCAGTTCATGCTTAAAGACATGCGCCGCGACCTGTTTACGCACATTCAGACGTTGCCGTTCAGCTATTTCGACTCGCGTCCGCATGGCAAAATCCTCATCCGCGTGGTCAACTATGTGAACACGCTTTCGGACACCCTGAGCTCCGGTCTGGTCAACGTGATTTCCGACGTGTTCACGTTCTTCATCACGCTAGTGGTCATGTTCGTCGTGGATTGGCGTCTCGCGCTGTACAGTCTCGCGTTGTTCCCGCTGCTCATCGCGTGGGTGCTGGGATTACAGCATTTCCAGCGTCGCGCGTACCAGGTGCTATCCAATAAGCAGAGCAATCTCAACGCGTTCATCCACGAATCGATCGCCGGCGTGAAGACCACCCAGACGTTCGCGCGCGAGGACACGCAGTTCCGCACATTCCAGGAACAGCAGGGCGCTGTGCGTTCCGCGTGGATGCGTACGGTGCATATCCAGACGCTTATGTGGCCGGGCATCCAGACCATTTCCGTCATGACGATCGCGTTCATCTATTATGTGGGCGTCACCGGTTTCGGCGGTGTGGACGTGACCACGGGTGTGCTGATCGCGTTCGTCGGCTACGCGAACAACTTCTGGAACCCGGTAATCAGCATCGGAAACTTCTACAACCAGCTGATCACCTGCTCCGCGTATCTCGAGCGCATCTTCGAAACGCTGGACGTGCAGCCGGAGATCCGCAACGCGCCGGACGCCGTCGATCTGCCGCAGATCGAGGGCCGCGTCGACTTCAACGACGTCGTCTTCCGCTACGAGCCGGACGGCCGCAACATCCTGAACCTGGTCGACCTGCATGTCGAGCCAGGCAAGACGATCGCGCTGGTCGGTCCTACGGGTGCCGGCAAAACCACGATCATCAACCTGCTGTCGCGTTTCTACGACGTCGCCGAAGGCTCGGTGACGATCGACGGCCACGACGTGCGTTCCGTGACGTTGGAAAGCCTGCGCCGGCAGATGGGCGTCATGCTGCAGGACACGTTCATCTTCTCCGGCAACGTGCGTGAGAACATCCGCTACGGCAAACTGGACGCCACCGACGAGGAGATCGTGGCCGCTGCCAAGGCCGTGCATGCGCACGAATTCATCATGGAACTGCCAGACGGCTACGACACCGTGGTGGAGGAGCGCGGCTCGACCCTGTCCGCGGGCCAACGTCAGCTCATCGCGTTCGCGCGCGTGCTGCTCGCCGACCCGCGCATCCTGATTCTCGACGAGGCCACGTCGAATATCGACACGCGTACCGAGGAGGCGCTGCAGGCCGGTCTGAACCATCTGCTCAAGGGACGCACGAGCTTCATCATCGCGCACCGCCTGTCCACGATCGAGAATGCGGATGAGATCTGCTACATCGACCACGGGCAGATCGTGGAGCAGGGCAACCATGCCGAGCTGCTCGCCCGCCATGGCGCCTACTACCGGCTCTACGAATCGCAGTACGCCATGATCAAGGTCTGAGCAGCCGGCCGCCAGCCCCGGCGGCTAGCTGCTCTGCCCCTTAGCCCGTATATCCGCAATCCGAAATGCCTGTCCAACGGTCGCGCAGCCAATGCGCGGCCATCTTGGGCCGGCTGCCGCGGTGGGATTCCCGTCGGACATGCCGCCATGCGGAATGTACTTTGGAGCAACCCGTGGAATAATGGATTGTGAGCGTTAACAAGACAACGATGCACTAAGGAGCGCTTGCACTCATGACTACCACCAATCGCACCAGCCATCCAATCGCATTGCGCGACGCCACCGTCACCGACCCGTTCTGGGCATCGCGGCAGGAACTCGTGCGCACCCAGGTGATTCCCTACCAGTGGAACGCGCTGAACGACAACGTTCCCGGCGCCGCACCCAGCTACTGCATGCACAACTTCAAGGCCGCCGCCGCGCAGAACGCAGAACACCACAAGGAAGGCAAGGCCTTCGTGCCGCCGAAATACACGTTCCGCGGCTTCGAAGCCCTGCCGGACGACCCGGCGCACCCCGATCCCGACAAGTTCTACGGCTTCGTGTTCCAAGACACTGATTTCTCCAAATGGATCGAAGCGGTCGGCTACTCGCTGACCCACCACCCGGACGCTGACCTTGAAGCGACCGCCGACACCGCCATCGATATCGTCTGCGCGGCGCAGCTCGACAACGGCTACCTGGACACCTACTACATCCTCAACGGCATGGACCGGCACTTCACCAACCTGAAGGACCACCATGAGCTGTACTGCTTCGGCCACCTGACCGAAGGCGCGATCGCCTACTATCAAGCCACCGGCAAACGCAAGCTGCTTGACGCGGCCTGCCGTTTCGCTGATTACATCGATTCCCGATTCGGCACCGCCGACGGCCAGCTGCACGGCTATCCCGGGCACGAAATCGCCGAAATGGCACTCGTCAAACTCGCCGAGACCACCGGCGAACAGCGCTATGCCGACCTCGCCGAATACTTCGTGCGCCAACGCGGCCGGCAGCCGCTCTATTTCGAGCTCGAAGACCGCCGCCGCGCCCGGGAGGACGGCCGCAACTACGCGCCGCGCGAGCAGAACTACGCCTACTACCAGGCCGACAAGCCGATCACAGAACAGACGGAGGCCCTCGGACACGCCGTCCGCGCCGCCTACTTCTACGCCGGAACCGCCGACGTGGCACGCCTGACCGGCGACTCCGACCTGCTGGCATCCTGCGAACGACTATGGCGCAACATCGTCGACCGAAAGCTCTACATCACCGGCGGTATCGGCGCCACACACATGGGGGAGGCCTTCTCCTTCGACTATGATCTGCCGAACGACACCGCCTATTCGGAAAGCTGCGCCGCCATCGCGCTCGCGTTCTTCGCCCGCCGCATGCTGGAAATCCAGCCGAAATCCGAATATGCGGACGTCATGGAATCGGCGCTGTACAACACCACGCTCGCCGGCATGGCACTCGATGGCAAAAGCTTCTTCTACGTGAACCCGCTCGAAGTGGTGCCCGAGGCATGCCATCGCGATGAACGCAAGGCGCACGTCAAGCCGGTGCGCCAGAAGTGGTTCGGATGCGCCTGCTGCCCGCCGAACATCGCACGCATCGTGGAGGACGTGCAGCAGTACGCCTACACGATCGGAGACGACTCATCCACCCTGTATGTGCATCTGTATATGGGCGGCGGCGTCCATGCCAGGCTTTCCGGCACCGATGTGCGCCTTGACGTCATGTCCGATATGCCCTGGTCCGGCAAGGGATCCGTCGCGGTGGGCTTTGATGCAGGCGATTCTGCTTCCGATGCATCCAAGGACGCGGTTTTCACGATCGCCCTCCGTCTGCCCGCTTGGGCCGGTGGCGAAACCGCTTCCGATGCGGTCACCGTGCGCGGCCGCGACGACATCTCCCGCGTCATCAGAGACGGATACCTGTATCTGACCGGCGCATGGCATGACGGCGACGTCGTCGATTTCGATTTCCCGATGCCGGTCCACATGGTCGCCGCGAATCCGCTCGTGCGCGAGGACGCCGGAAAGGTGGCGTTCGTGCGCGGACCGCTGGCCTACTGCGCGGAAGGTGTCGATAATGGCGCGAACCTGCATCTGCTGCACGCCGATACCGCGCGCATCGCATCCGATCCATCCTGCGTGTCCGTTGATCGCATCGTCTTCCATGCCGGCGCCGTCGCGCAGGACGAGCAGGGGCTCGGCGAGGTGGACGCCGTCGATATGCCGATGACCACGCTGGCGATTCCCGCTTGGCGTGAAGTGGAAGACTCCGCGCAAACCTCCGCGTTGTACCATGATTGGCGTCCCGCCGAACGCAAGACGACGACGGCCACGCTGATTCCATACTTCGCATGGGCCAACCGTGGCGAGAACGAGATGACGGTGTTCCTACGCGGGTGAGCATGACGAGTGACGAAGGGACTGCCCGACAAAGGGGCTGTCCTTGGTTTCGGCAACATCACCAAAACCAAGGATGCGCCAGTCAAGTTCATCGCATATCTCCGCTTCGAGTAGACACGCACGTGCGATTTGCCCCATTTACCGCTTAAGCTAGTACCAGGTACGTCAATCGATGCACGTCAATGATCAGGCGGTATCTGAACACGATTGAGGAGTCGAAGATGATAAGCGGTGCCGGTGCAATGAACCCCGTATGTCCCCGTGAGGACGGGCGTCTCGAATGGGGCAATGGCGTGGTTTCCATGCTGTTCGACACGGCAGGCGATTCCCCCGTCCGATTGTGCAACGTTGCAGGCCGCGGCATGGGGCCCATCGGCGGCCGTGTTACCGACGATGGAAGAACCGTGCTGGAACGTGATCCGCGTCCAATCGTCGAAGTGCGTGCCGCCAACACCGGATCGCAGGACAATCGCCTCACCTTGATCGCCACGGTGGCGGGCAGCGTATTGCGATTCGTCTCGGCCGCCGCCTCCGAGCCGGAGGAAGGGTCCGCCGAACCATATCGTTTGGAGATCGTCCAATTCGCTTCGTATGCGGAACTGGAGCCGCACGGGCGCGCGTTCGAACCGACCGCCGCCGAACGGGCCGAAGCCGCCGCGCAGCCCTCGCCGGAAACCGTCCGCCATGCCGACGCCACGGCTGGGCTGGTAGTCACTTCCGTATTCGAAGCGTTCCCGGGTCTGTCCGCAGTGCGTACCTACACGCGGTTGAGCTCCGCGCGCCCGCTGCCCATCGAGGCGGTGTCGTCGTTGAATCTGACGGTGCCGATGCACGTCAACTGCGGCAAAATCGACCATTCCCGCGTATTCTGGGGAGACTCCGCGTGGGCGGTGGAAAACGATTGGCGCAGCCGTCCACTGCGCGACGTATCGGTGCGCAATCGCAATCAAGTCATCAATCCCGGCCAATCCAGCTCGCGATTCGCCATGAGCTCCGCCTCCACATGGAGCACCGGCGTGCATGAGCCGGCCGGCATCGTACAGGTCGAGGGCTCGCGCCGCCAATCGCGCGACTTCTCCGTAATGTGGCAGATCGAGCACAACGGCCCATGGGAATGGGAGATCGGCGAGGATGATCCCGGTTTGCACATCAGCGCGTTCGGACCGGAATATCAGGACCACCATTGGTATACGGAGCTGGGTGAAGGCCACGATTTCGAATCGGTGCCGGTCTCCTTCGCGATCTCGGCCGGCGATTGGCAGCAGTCCGTCGCCGAAATGACATTGCAGCGCCGTGCGTTGCGTGCCGCCAAGGCTCGCGAATTGGGTCGTTCCGAGCAGTTCGAACGCACGCAGGGACTCGTCATCTACAACGATTACATGAACACCCTGTTCGGCGACCCGCGCTTGGAGAAGGAGCTGCCGCTCGTCGAGGGCGCGGCACGCGTCGGCGCGGACATCTTCTGCATCGACGCCGGCTGGTACGACAGCACGGACGGCGGTTGGTGGGACATGGTCGGAGAATGGCAGGCCTCCACGAACCGTTTCGGCGAAGCTGGACTCAAGGGTTTGGCCGACACCATCCGCGCGCATGGCATGGGCTTGGGATTGTGGCTCGAGCCTGAGGTGATTGGCGTGAAATCGCCGCTCGCCCAAAGTCTGCCCGATGACGCGTTCTTCCAGCGCCACGGTGTGCGCGTCTGCGATTCGGGCCGGTACCTGCTTGACTTCCGCTCGCCCGCCGCACGCGAGCACGTCACTCGCACCGTCAACCGGCTGATTGACGATTTCGGCGCGGTCTTCTTCAAATTCGACTACAACACCGTCCCCGGCGTCGGCACTGATCTCGACGCCGAATCCGCCGGCGCTGGCCTGCTCGGCCACTGCCGTGCCTATCTTGACTGGCTCGACGACCTGCGCCGCCGCCATCCGGACGTTATGATCGAAAACTGCGGTTCCGGTGCGATGCGCGCCGATTACGCGCAGTTGCAACGATTGGACCTGCAATCCACCTCCGACCAGTGTGATCCGCTGATTTACGCCGCGATCGCCGCCGGCGCCGGACTGACGATCCTGCCGGAACAGCAAGGCAACTGGGGTTACGCCCAGCAGGAGATGGATGATGAGACCGCCGTCTTCACGCTGGCCACGGGCATACTCGGCAGGTTGTACCTGTCCGGATTCATTGACCGCATGGACGAGCATCGGCTTGCCTTGGTGCGGGATGCGGTGGCCTTGCACCGCCGTGTGCTGACCGAGCAGCAGGAATTGGTGCCGTTCTGGCCGGCCCGTCTGCCTGATTTCGATGGCGATTGGCTCGTCGTCGGTCTGCGCCATCCGTCATTCCTCCCGTCGGAGGACGACGATCCGTGCGATTACATCATCGTCTGGCGTCGCGGCGGCACGCCTTCCGTGAACGTGCCGCTGTCCGAGGACTGCCATATCGAGCAGATCTTCCCGAATCCGGCCGTTCCCGAGCATGCGCCCGACGCCAAGCCGTGGACCGTCGAGCGCATGGACCCCGAGACGGTCCGGCTCAACGCGGCCACCTCCAAGCAGCCGTCCGCCCGCATCTTCGCCATCCGCCGCGCCTGAGCGGTTGCGACGGATGGACAATCGCGCCGCCTACAGGGCGAAGGCGGTTTCGATGGCGTCGTATTCGGCGGCCGTGATCGGCAGAATCGCGCCGTGACGCTTCTTCAGCGCGCCGAAATCGATATCGTCTGCGCGCTGCCAATCGGCCGGATCATGCGAGGCGAGTGAGGCGACGCGGAACGACAGGTAGCCCTTGGACTCCGCGTACTGGTCGCACATCAGGCCGAATGGCATGGTCCTGCCGTTGACCACCTTCACGTCTTCGTCGTTGTAACGGAACAGTTCCGGCCCTTCCAAGTAGTGCATGGAATACCGGCCATTGCCGAAGATGTCGGTGAGCGTGCCCACATACGACCACTCATTCGGGTCGTCGGTGCGCAGCACCTCGTAGGTCGTCGCATACGGGTTACGGGTGCGTTCGATGGTGATTTCCGAGTCCTTGGACGCGCGGTACCACCAGCCGTCATCGTCGCGCAGCATGGTCGAATCGATGATCACATTCTTACGATCGATCCACTTGACCGGATCGGAGAACACCCTGAAATCAACGGTCGTCGCATAATACACATTCGTCGGATCGCCGAGCTCGTTGGCCAACGGATCCGCGGAGCTTTCGGCGTTGCTCTTCGTGGACCAGAACACGATCCACTGCCCGCGATCCGGATCCCAATTCGCCTCCGGAGCCCAAGCCATGCCAGCGTCCGGAATCTTCGAGGCCACGTCCACCAGGCGCGGCTCGCTCCAATGGACCAGGTCAGGGGAGTCCCAGATCACCAGGCCGGTCGATCCATTCGTGGTGGCGCCATCGTTCGGCCCCCAGCCGCCACGGTAATAGATGCTCAAATCGGTGGCCACAATGTGGAATCCACCACGTGGGTCGCGCACAATATGCGGGTCGCGCACGCCCTTCTCGCCGCCTAGCCACGTCAACGCCGGACTGCCGGCCGGGCGCAGATCCCTCCAATGCACGCCGTCGCGGCTCAGCGCGAAGTACAGCTGTTCGTCGGTGGGATTGCGTTCCTCGCCGATGAAATGCACGAACAGATAGGCCTGGGTGTCGATGCTCATGATGCTCCTAGAGATTCCTTGATGAATGATGGCGATTGATTCCGATTGAGTGATTCCGATTGAGTGGGATTGGCCGCGAAGGCTGCTGCCTATGGCGGATTGCCTGCCATCGGGGCGTCATCCTCAGACCGCGGTCGATTCCCGGTCCACCAGCTGGTAGCCGATGATGGCCCGTCTTGGCGGCAACGCCTCGTCTGTTCCATGATCGATACGTTCGGACAGCATGTCGACCGAGAATTTCGCGAGCTGCGTGAAATCGACCTGGATGGTGCTCAACGCCGGCGTCGTGTACGAGCCGGAGGTCACGCCGTCGAATCCGATCACCTTCACGTCCTGCGGCACGCGCAGTCCGCGGTCCGCGAGCCCGCGTATCACGCCGAACGCCGCGAAATCGTTGGCGCAGCACGCGCCGTCGAACTCGGTGCCACCATGTCCGCTCCGTGCGGCGAGAATACGTTCCGCAATCGCATGCCCGGCGATGATGCCATTGGCCACATCCCCGGCTTCGAACACCATCGACTCGTCATAGGGCAGTCCGGCGTCGGACAGCGCTCCGCATGCGCCGCGCAATCGCAGAGCGAACGCGTTCTGGACATGCGCCAGATCGGCGCGGGGGGCGAACCGATGGCCGACGATCGCGATATTGCGGCATCCGCGGTCGATGAGATGCTGCATCGCCGCGCGTTCGGCCTCCTCGTTGGGGAAGTTCACGGCATCGACGGTCGGCGTCTCCTCGCAGGCGTCCAGCAGCACGAATGGTCTGCCGCCATTGAGTTTGGACAGCGGCACATTTGTGCCCAAGCCTGTGGCGTGCAGGATCTCGCCATCGAACAGCTGCCCGGAGAACGGATTGCTGCTCAGCGCGTGCTCGGCAGCGTCCGGCGAATACTGCGTCTGCTCGATGAATGGAATAAGTCCGCGGGACACGATTTCGTTGCTCAACGCCTGCGTGAGCTTTGAATAGAACGGCGAATCGAATTCGTTGACGATGACGTGGATGATGTTGCTGCGGCCCGATTTGAGCATGCTGGCCGTCAGATTGATGCGGTAATTGAGTTTCTTCGCTGCGGCGATCACTTTGGCGCGGGTCGATTCTTTGACGCCTGGCTTGCCGCGCAGCGCGTTCGACGCGGTCATGGGGGAGACGCCCGCTTCCGCGGCCACGTCGCGTAGCGTCGGTGTGCTGCTGGTCATATGCCGCTCCTTGAACAATACGATTGATATGTAACGATATTATATTTTTTCGATTCTGTAAAATCGTTGCAAATACAAAGACTCACCGACGTATTGTGTCCATTGCGGACGCTTGGATTTGCGCTAGAATATGTAACGATACATATATGGTTCGCATGACGGCGTCCGGCTTTTGCCACCGCTGCGTCATAGCGGCCCCGAGCGAAGAGAGGTTCGATGACGATCCCTACCACCGTTTCCGTCGCCCCGGCTGACGAATATCCGGCTGACGGCCACACCATGACCGACAAACTCACCGCCACACTCGACAAAGCGGGCGTGCGCGCCATCAGCACCGACCTGTGGGGCATCTTCTTCGAAGACATCAGCTACTCCGGCGACGGCGGCCTCAACGCCGACCTCGTGCAGAACGGCGCCTTCGAATACAACCGCGCCGACTCCATCGATTGGAGCAACTACAGCTTCTGGCGCAAAATCGTGCCGGAAGGCTCGTTCGCAGCCTTCGGTATCCATGACAATGACCCGGTTGCCACCGAAAACCCGCATTACGCGACGGTGGAAGTCGAACATGCCCCTGCCGCGCTGGACAACACCGGCTGGGACGGCATGGTGTTCCGTGCCGGAGAAACCTACGATTTCACCGCCTGGATGCGCGTGCGATCGGAAAGCGCGATGCCGGTGACGGTCTCGCTGCGCGGAGACGACGGCAGCATCATCGCCGAAAACACCATCACCGTCTCAGCCTCGGCATGGACGACATACCAAGCCTCGCTGACCGTTCCTGAGCACGGCGATGCCGGCTCGAGCGTGGCCACACAGGGCACATTGCGTCTGGCCTTCGCCGGCGAAGGCGTCATCGACCTCGACTTCGTCACCTTGGAGCCGCGCACCACCTACCACGGTCTCAAGCACTTCCGCCCGGATTTGGTGGAGGCGCTCGCCGACCTCAAACCACGATTCATGCGATTCCCCGGCGGCTGCATCACCCACGGCCTCGGCATGGACAACATGTACCACTGGGACCGCACCATTGGACCGGTCGAGCATCGTCCGCACAACTTCAACCTCTGGGGCTACCACCAGTCATTCCGCATCGGCTACTACGAATACCTGTGCCTGTGCGAAACAATCGGCGCCAAGCCGCTGCCGGTGCTGCCCGCCGGCGTGAGCTGCCAAAACACCAGCCAAGGCCCGGTGCCGGTGGCGCAGGAGGATATGCCCGCTTACATCGATGAAGTGCTCCACCTCATCGAATTCTGCAACGGCAGCACCGCCACCGAATGGGGTGCCAAGCGTGCCGCCATGGGCCATCCGGAGCCGTTCGGCCTCGAATACCTCGGCATCGGCAACGAGGATCTCATCGACGACGTGTTCAAAAACCGCTTCCAGCAGATTTTCGACGCCGTCAAAGCCGCATATCCGGACATCGTCGTCGTCGGCACCGTCGGTCCCGCCCCCAGCGGTCAGGATTATGAGGAAGGCTGGAAGTACGCGCGCGAAGCGGGTCTGCCGATCGTCGACGAACATTCCTACCAGTCGTCCAGCTGGTGGTTCCACAACCTCGACCACTACGACCACACGGACCGCAAGGGGCCGAAGGTCTACCTCGGCGAATACGGCTCCTGGAACACCCAACTGATCAACGGCCTGTCCGAAGCGGCCTTCATGGGACGCATGGAACTCAACGGCGATGTGGTGGCCATGGCCTCCTACGCCCCGCTGTTCGCCAAGAATGGGCACCATAGCTGGAATCCGGACCTCATCTACTTCGACAACGAACGCGCCTACCATCCCTACAGCTATTGGGTGCAGCAGATGTACGCCACCACCACGGCCGACACCGCGTGGCCCGTCACCGTCGAAGGCCCGTCCACGCTGCGCCGCACCCTGCCGGACACCGTGAGACTGCGCATCGCGGGCAACGCCAAAGCCGACCTTAACAATCTTGTCATCACCACCGCATCCGGGGAGACGATTAATCTCGGCAACGTGGCCTACGATGGCAGAACCATCGACACCGCCCTCGATCTGCACGCTGATTCCTACAGTATCGACACTACCGTCGTCTATTACGAGGGACGATGGGGCATGGACCTCATCTGTGGCGATATCGACGGCAAGAACCACAACATCATCTCACTTGGTCGAGGACACAGCGTGCGCGTGGTCCGCGACGGCACCGCCTACGCGCTTGCCGGCACCGAAGTCTCCATGAACGAAGTGCGACCGGGCACCACTTGGCAGGTGCACGTTGACGTCACCGATCGCGGCCAAGCCATGAAGCTGTACATCGATGGAACGCTGATTGCGGATGGCACGGAGGTTAAGGACGAGCCAAGGCGTACCGTCACCGTATCACGTAATGACAAAGCCGGAGAGACCTACGTGCGCGTGGTCAATGCCATGGACGCGCCAATAAGCGTCGACCTACGTCAGATTCTTGCCGAGTTGAATATTTCCACAGCATCGGCGGCATCCGCCACGGCCACCGTCCTAGCCGGAGACAATCCGTATGCGGGACGGGTCGGTGAGGAATCACCGACCAGGCCGCGGCAGACCGCGATTGATCTGACAGACGGCGACTACACGGCACCGGCATGGTCGTTCACCACCATCACGATTAAGTGACGTGTATGCCGCGAAACGGGCGGACCCTCGTTTGAACCCTCGAACGAGAGTTCGCCCGCAGTGCAGGGCCGATCGGGACTAATCTGGAAAACATGAGCAAGCACCACCGCAATCGCAATTGGGCCCCGGCCCCACAGCCGCTGCCCGAAGACGCGCACGTCATCGACAACCACACCCACGTCGCATCCGTCGTGCCCTTCTCCCAAGCCATGAGTCACGAAGCCATGGAAAAAGGCCAAGGCGAAGTACCCGTCTACAGCGTCGACGAACTGCTGGAACAAGCCCAGAAAGTCGGCGTCGAAGGCGTAATCGACTGCGGTTGCGAGCTGCCCAACCTCATGACCGCCATCGACATGGCCCGCGAGCATCCCGGAACCGTGCACGCCGCAATCGCCATACACCCCAACGAAGCCGTGCTGCACGGCCACCGCGGCGCACCCGGCCCCGACGGCCTGCCCATCAAATACAAGCCCTGGCACGACATCCCCTTCGACGAAGCCATGGCCGAAGTACACCGCCTCGCCACCACCTACCCCAACCAGGTCGTCGCCATCGGCGAAACCGGCATGGACCTGTTTCGTACCGGCGAATCCGCCAAGGAACTGCAACGCGAGGCGTTCCGCGCCCACGTCGCGCTCGCCAAGGAGCTCAACCTGCCCATGCAGATCCACGACCGCGACGCGCACCGCGACGTCATCGAAACGCTGCTCGCTGATGGAGCCCCCGAACGCACCGTGTTCCATAGCTATTCGGGAGACGCCGAAATGGGTGAAATCGCCCGTGAGAACGGCTGGTACCTCAGTCTGTCCGGCACATCCAGCTACAGAGGCAACGACGGTATCCGCGAATCGGTCAAACTGGTCGGCATGAGCCACGTCATGGTTGAGACAGATGCCCCGTATCTCAGTCCGATGCCTTACCGTGGCCGTCCCAACGCGCCGTATATGATTCCCTACACTCTGCAGGCGCTCGCCAACTATCTGGATCAGCCGTTGGCGGAAATTGCCAAAGCCACGCGCAATACGACGCGTGTGGTGTACGGCATCTAGTGAAGCGCTTCATAATCCAAGTAAAACAAACGATTAAGCCTACTTGAATTGCTGACAAGACATGCCAGATGTCATGTGAAGATTTGACAATGGTTTGCCAAGCTCCTAGTGTCACACCTTGCGTTTTATTTTGGGGAGCGGGTTGGAAGGCCCGCCACTTGGAGGAAGCGTTATGGCTAACGAGCCGAACGAAGAAGAACAGCCGCTGCTTCACGCAGCGACGTACACGCAGGCGCCAAAGGTCTCGCACAAGGTCCTGACCAAGGAGGAGCGCCAGACGCTCATCAAGGAGCACGAGGCGCAGCAGCAGGAAGCCGCGAAACTTGACGAGGCCGCCAGCAAGGGCCGCATCGGCCGCTGGTGGAGCCGTCTCCAGTCCGGCCCGGACAAAATCACGCCGGCCATGGCCATCGTGGCGCTTGGCGTGGTATACGGCGACATCGGTACCTCGCCGCTGTACACCATGCAGACGTTCCTCAACGGCCAAGGCGGTTTGGCGCATACGGATCGCGCCGCGGTGCTGGGCATCCTGTCGCTGGTCTTCTGGTCGATCACGCTGATCACCACCGTCAAATACGTGTTCATCGCCATGCGCATCGACAACAACGGCGAAGGCGGCATCTTCGCACTGTATTCGCTGATCCGCAAATATGGGGCATGGCTTGCGATTCCCGCCATGCTGGGCGGCGCCGCGTTCCTCGCCGATTCCGTGCTTACGCCGGCCGTCTCGATCAGCTCGGCAGTGGAAGGCTTGGAAACACTGCCGCTGCTGGAACCGATCATGAGCGAAAACAAAGAACTGACGCTGATGATCACCATTGTGATCATCGTCTGCCTGTTCGCAGTGCAGTCGCGCGGTACCGAACGCATCGGCCGCACGTTCGGCACGGTGGTCATGATCTGGTTCTCGTTCCTCGCCGTCGTCGGCTTGGTGAACCTGAGCTCCGATTGGAGCGTGCTTGAAGCGCTGAATCCGGTGTACGGCGTGGAGTTCCTCTTCAGCCACCACAATGCGGCAGGCCTCGCCGTCATGGGCACCGTGTTCCTGTCCACCACCGGCGCCGAAGCGCTGTATTCCGACATGGGCCACGTCGGCCGCGGCAACATCTACTTCACGTGGCCGTTCATCAAGATCGCCCTTGTGCTCTGCTATTTCGGCCAGGGCGCGTGGATGCTCAACCATTGGGACGACACCGCGTACAACCACATGCACGGCCTCAATCCGTTCTTCGAAATGATGACCCCGTCCGTACGCTACGTGGCGGTGCTGCTGTCCGTGTGCGCCGGCGTGATCGCTTCGCAGGCGTTGATCACCGGCGCCTACACCATGGTTTCCGAAGCGACGCGACTCAACTGGATGCCCCACCTGCAGGTGCGCTATCCGGCTCGTACCCGCGGCCAGCTGTACATTCCGGTGGTCAACGCCGTGCTGTGCGTCTCCACCCTGCTGGTTTTGGCGATGTTCCGCGATTCGGAGCATATTTCCGCCGCGTACGGCCTGGCATTGACCGTCACGATGATCACCACGACGATTCTGCTGGCCGTCTACATTTGGCACGATGGCAAGCGCGTCGGCGCGGTCGTGTTCACAGTGGTGTTCCTGGCCATCCAGTTCCTGTTCTTCTTCGCTTCGATGGCGAAGTTCCTGCACGGTGGCTGGTTCACCATGCTGCTGACATTGGCGATTCTGCTGATTATGTACACGTGGAACGAAGGCACGAAGCTGGAACGCGCGCAACGCCGGCATATGCAGCCCGCCGATTGCGTGCCGGTTCTGAAGCAGCTTCATGAGGACGATTCGATTCCGTATTTCACGGACAACATCGTCTATCTGACGTCCGATCCGGAAATGAAGCGTGTCGATACCGACATCTTCTTCTCGATTTTCGCGGACCATCCGAAGCGCGCCCGCGCATGGTGGGCGGTGTCGGTGGAAACATCCGACAACCCGTTCACGCGCGAGTATTCGGTGGAGAATTTCGGCACGGACTTCCTGTTCCGCGTGCGTATTCGCTTGGGCTTCAAGGTGTCGCAGTCGATTCCTGCATACATCCACCAGATCATGAACGACCTGTCGAAGTCCGGCGATCTGCCCAAGCAGACCACCCGCTACCCGAAGCTGGATGCCGATCCGAACATCGGACCTATCCGCTACGTGCTGATTCACAAGGCGTTGATGCCCGAGTCGAAGGTGTCCCAGAAGGGCGCGATCTCACTGCAGATCAAGTACGCGATTCGTCATTTGGCCGGCTCTCCGGTCAAATGGTTCGGACTCGCTCCCTACAATCCGCTGATTGAGATTCAGCCGCTGTTCCTCGCCACCGAGCGTCCGCCGCGTCTGAAGCGCGTGTGAATCCGCTCTGCGAGCACGGCTTATCTACGCAAGGAGGGCTGGGACATTTCGTTTGTGACCGTAGGCTTGGCCGAACGGCCTTGAGTGTGTCACGAACGAGATGCCCCAGCCCTTTTCCTTTGGCTGAATACCGCCAAGTCCGCAGGAGGACCGGCATATCCTATTACCGACACGCTCCGGGCCGCTCAGGCCGAGTTTTTACGGTCTGCAACAGGATATGTCGGTCCTCCTGCTCGTTTGCGGGACAACTTACGTTCGTGACGTGCGTTTTGCGACGTGCGATGCGTATGAATCGGCGGCTGAATCGCAGGCTATAACCAACTCCGATAACGGCACGCGCGCGTCGAAACCTGCCGTCGCTAAAGTAATCAACCATGTGCAGATTACTTGGATTCGCGACGGCAGGCAGCAACACCAACCTCAATGGCGTGCTCGGCATGCAGAACGTGCGCGATTTCCGAAATCTGAGCGAGATCCACAACGACGGCTGGGGCGCCGCGCTGATCACCGTGCCAGACGAATCGCCATACCGTCGCGACGGCGGTGCGCCGACTCCGGAAACCGGCACCGCGATCTACAAAAACACCATCGCCGCCCGTCATGATCCGATTTTCGACGAGCTCGCCCACACTCCGGCGCGCGGCGGCCTGTGGCACCTGCGCCTGGCCAGCTCCAACCTGCCGCTGATTCTTGAGAACCAGCAGCCCTTCTATGCGAACGGCCTGAGCTTCATCCACAATGGCGACATTTCTGACGACCAGGGCCGCAACATCATTACGAACCGCGCGTTCCCGGTCGATCCGAGCATCGTGCAGTCCACTGGCGGCCGTTCCGATTCCGCCATTTTCTTCGCCGTCATCCTGCAATACATCGGCTTTGGCTTCGCACTCGACGAGGCGGTGGCGCAGGCCGTGCGCGAACTGCGCAAAAGCTATCCGAAGTCCAGCTACAACTGCATGATCCAAAGCCAGGACCAGTTCATCGCCTTGTGCGCGGCCGGCCGTGAGGTCACTTCCAAGCGCATCGTCGAAATCTACGACCAGTACGGTCGTGGCGAGCAGGCGCGCGACTACCGCGTGCTGCGCTACCGTGCGCTCGGTGGAAACGACGATGCCCAGCCGAAGGGCGTGGTCGTGGCCAGCTCCGGCTTCGACCAGCGTGCCGAAGACGGCTGGACCCGCCTCGAAAACGACCAGATGATCGTGGCTTCCAACCGCACCGGCGAATTCCGCGTCCGTTCCATCTGATTTTCCGCACATAACGTCCCCGCGTATCGTGCCGTCCGCTGCGGGCAGCTGATGAATGCTCGTTTTAAGGCGGCATTCCTTGGAACATCGTTGACAAGACGGGGAAACCGTTGAATCCGTGTCCGTTCATTCGGGATTCCCCTGGTGTGGTGTATGAATCCCTTCGGCTGTTGGGAACCGTTTTGGAAACTGCGTCAGGAACCGTGTGATGGGCGTGATGGAACGTGCCTAAGATGGGCGTATGACGAACGAATCGAACGAAACAACCGAATCGAACAAGCCGACGGCCGGCTATATCCCCACTCTTGCGCAAGTGGATGAGCTACATCGCAAAATCGCGCAATCGCAAGCCGCATACGACCTCATCCACGGCCATTGCGTGGTCGTGGCCGACATCGCCCGCCGCATGGCCCGCCGGCAGAATGCACTGTTCACCCGCCGCTGCACCCTGCCGACGGACGCTCCCGAAAAAACCGGCGACTTCGGACTGGAACTGACGAAAGACAATACCGGCGAGGAATCGCTCGGCATGTTGCACATGCCTGCGGTGCCGTCCACGGAAGGGCTGACCGGAGGTACCGTTCCGCCGCGGCTCATCGACGAGCATCTGGTGGTCATTGGCGGTTTGCTGCACGACATCGGCACGTATTTCCTGCTCAAGCAGGACGGTTCCGACGGCGAACCGCTCAAATTCGACGGTCCGCACTATGTTCAGCACGGGCTCAAAGGCTACGAATACTTGCTGAACGAGGGTGTTGACGAATCGATCGCCCAGTTCGCACGCAACCACACAGGTGTGGGCCTCACCCGCGAAACCGTGGAATCGCAGGGATTGCCGTTGCCCCCGGCCGACTACGTGCCGATGAACCTCGAGCAGGAGGTCGTCATGGTGGCGGACAAGTACAACAGCAAGTCGATTCCGCCGAAGTTCCTGACCGCCGAAGCCTACACGCGCAAGGCCGCCCGTTTCGGCGAAAGCAACAAGCGCGAATGGCTGCGCCTTCTGGAACGCTACGGCGTCCTCGACGTCAAACCGCTCGCCGCGCAGTACCACATGCGCATCGCCGAGTAGCGAACCTACTTATCTCGCTTATGAATGGCGGATTTCGGTGTCTGCCGGATGCTATCTCGCTTATGAATGGCGGGTGTCTCAGGAAGACTAGGTGTTAGGGGGCAAGTTCAATCCCCTCTAAGTCTCATGCGGCAAAACCATCCGCCATCTATAAGCGAGATAGCACGCGTCGAGCGGAAAAATCCGCCATTCATAAGCGAGATACACCCGAAAATTCCTCGAAGCCTGGCTGCCGCCCGAGTTTTGCGCACTGAAAACCGCTATCTGTGGCACTTCTCTTTTCCCGCCATACATTAGGGGGTATAAAACAGACCCTCTAACTCACGAGGCGTCAAACGATCTGCCACACATAGCGGTTTTGAGATTCCAAAGATGAAAGAGTCTGCCACACGTAGCGCATGACATGTTTTTAGCGGTGTGTCACCGCAAACCAGCGCGAATCGGCACGAACCAGAATCAGCACGAAAAAAGCCTTGCGGACTGGCATGCAACACCAGTCCGCAAGGCTTTCGCCTCGCAGAACGCCGCTCGCTACTCAAGCTCCGCGCAATGTTCCATCTGATCGGCGACCTCCGGATTATCGGTCACCACAATAATCGCACGCTTACGATCTTCATCGCGCTTGGCCTTCTTCAGCAGCCCCAGCACCACGGCGGCGTCGTCACGGTTCAATCCAGCGGTCGGCTCGTCGGCAATAATCACCTCCGCCTCGCAGCTCAGCGCACGCGCGATTGCCACACGACGCTGGTCCAACGCACTCATCTTGCCCACCGGCAGACCGGAAGTCACTTCCTCGAATCCCACGCGCTTGAGCAGCTCGCGCGCAATCACCGGCTTGGGCTGCAGGAAATTGCGGTTCGACGCGTCCATGGCGTACAGCACGTTGCCTTCCGCGTCAAGGTCGCCGCGCACGGCGAACCGCTGCGGAATGAAACCGATGCGGTGTCCAAGCACGTCGACCGGTGTCGCGTCGGCGAGGTTCGTGCTTTTGTGCATCACGTTGCCGCTGGTCGTCCGCATCATGCCGACCATGGTGGCCACCAGCGCCTGATGCTGTTCGACATCTTCGGCATCCACCAGCACCGCGTGGGTCGCGCCGGCATGGAACGCCAGGGAAACGTCGTCGAGCACGTCACGTCCGGTTTTGCGGTTGTGCACCGTCACATGGTCGAGCGCGAATGTCGGGTTCGCCTTGAAGAAGAATGCGTCCTTCTTGCGATGATGTTTGATTTCGCGGTCGATTTGCGATGACACGCTGGTTGCGGAGTCCGCCTGTACGGTTTCGTGCTGGTCGAGCGACTGTTCGTCGTCGGTCGCGCCCAATGCGAGCGTTTCGTTCACGCGATTCGCGTTGTCGCTGGCAACGCTGTCTTCCGTGGCGATGCCTTCCGTATTTTCCGCGTTTTCTGCCGATTCGGTTGCGATGGAATCGCCTCCATCGTCATACACCACCGCGAAATCGACCGATTCGATCGACGTGGCCATATCGGTTTCGCCCGCCTCGATGTCCGCGTTTTCCGCGTTTTCAGCGGCAGCGTTGTTCAATGCTTCGGTTTCGTTGTCTTTCACGTCTTTCTCGCTCATGCGTTCACCTCCGTACGTTCCGTCGACTCGACTGTTTCCTCCGGCTCGTCTGCGTTCTTCGCTTCGGCAGATTCGTTCGAATCGTCAGAACGGCCTGCGAACAGCTGACCCAAATCGAAGAATCCCACGCGCATGAACGCGATGATGCCCAGAACCAGGCAGGCGCCCAGTCCGTACCAGATCATGTTCCACACGGATGCGGATGTGATGGCCACAGCCTGTCCACCGGCCCATGCGGTGCCAAACGGCTTGGCCAGCAGCGCGCCGGCAATCAATCCGATTGCCCAGCCTGGAACGGTCATCATGAACGTTTCCAGCATGAATTGCCATCCCAAACGTCCCTTGGTGACGCCGGAAACCATCGCCATGCCGATTTCGTCACGGCGTCCACCGATCGCGGCCCACAGCACCAATGCCAGCAGCGCGAGCCCGCCGACGATCAGGGTCGCCAACAACGCCGTGCGCGCGGCCTTGGCGGCGGCGTCCAGCGGTGCGATGCGCTTCTTGTACGCATCAAGCGACGGCGAGGAGATTGTGAACTTCGACGTGTCCAGCTTGGCCTTTGTCACCAGTCGCACGAACTTGTTGTATGTGGCCGGATCGGTCAGCGTGAAGATGATATTGAGGTTCGGGATGGCCCAGCCCTTGGTGCCGGCCACGTCCAGACCGCTTTGCGCGAAGTTGATGTACGACGTGTACACCACGTTCTCGCGGTTGTCTTTCGCGTATTTCGCGTCGGAACCGTATCCGGCCGGCGCCTCGCCGGTGTACTCGTAGATGCCGCGCACGGTGAATTTGTAGGTTTCGGAAGCCTTCGTCGGATTGCCGACGGTCACCTTGTCGCCCACTTTGAGATTGTTCTTCTTGGCCACTGCCTGAGAGACCAGCACGCCGTCGTTGGCCGTCTTGTAGTTCAGCTGCTTGCCCTTGACCACTTTGAACGTGCCGTAGTCGTTGATTTTCGCCGCATCGTTCGTGTAGAAGGCTTGCAACGTCAGGTTGCCGCCGGTCTTGTCCTCGCTCGTGTCGCTTTTCGCCGCGATCGCCTGCAGCGACTTGCTGGCGCGCACCGGCACCGACGTGGCGAGCGTGTATTCGAACGTCAAGTTGTTCTTCTGCACCGCTTCCGCGTACTTGGTGTACATGTCCCACGTCATGTAATTGGCGGTGTAATTGGAGTCCGCGCCGTCGCGTTTCGCAGTGACTTTCGCGCTCGGCCGAATTACCGCCGAAGCTTTCTGCGATTGGTATGTTTCGTTATTCGCCTTGTCGTCGGCTCTCAGCACCGCCAGATCCACGGCGGCTGAGAACGACACCAGCAGTGCAAGCAAAGCCGTCAGCGCGGTACGCCATTTGACGCGACCGAGCGCAGCCCATGCGTTCTTGAGAACGAACATGCGGTACTTCTCCAGTTCTCTGTAGTTACGCGTCGACGCATGCCGACGCCAGCGTTGGCCGGGACGCACACAGTCAAGCAACGACAGCGAGTACGCTCACAGCGCAATGCGCCCCGTGCAATCATCCTGCCCATCCAACGTGATTGTTTTCTTGCGCAACACTGTTATACCTCTGTGTGAAGTCTGAATACTTCCTGAAAATCGAAGGTTGGATAAGCGGCGATTTTGTTCCTGCTCGCGCTCGTCTCCGCTCTACGTCCGCCTATTCTTCCCGCGTTCCGCGTCCGTCTTGCGCCCATCCCGTGCATGTTCCATCCGTTTTTAGATGCCTTTCCAGCTTTTGTTGCCGCACGGTCCAGTTTTGGATTACAAAATGCAGATGCGATTGCGATTTGTGGCTTGCTTTCGCGGCTTCGGCTACGATGGATGGCGATGAAGCAGCACAGCACAGACAATACGATTCCCACAGCGGCCGGCGACGCAGTCGATGAAGCCGACAGCGCAGTCGCCGCAAGCAAGACGACAGACGAAACGACGGCTAAAACGACGGACAAGATAGCAAACAAGACGACGAACGATACTTCTCCTTTGCCTTGCGATTCCGCCGTTCCCCGCCTATCCCGCATCGCACTGCCGGTCTGTTCCGTCATCGGCGTCGCGCTCGCCGCCGCAATCGTATGGGCCTGGTTTCCGCACGGTTCCGCCGCTTGGACGAACCCATTGCACGAAATCGACGCGCCCGCGCACTATTACTTCATCCGCAAGATCCTCGGCGAAGGCGTCGGCGCGGCCACCCACCTGTGGCCGAACGACGAATACTATCCGCCGCTGTTCCATCTGCTTGCAGCCGGCCTGATTAAGCTCGCCAGCTTGTTCGGCGTCAATCTGTCGATTTATGCAGCGTTTAACACGGTCTGGCTGGCATCATCCGGCTTGGTTTGGCCGATTGCGATTCAGCTGTACGCTTCCTATTTCACGCGTCGTCTGTCGCATTCGGCACAGTCCGTATGCTTCCCCCGATTTGCGAACGCGCGAAAGTCCTCGGCCCGCAATGTCGCGTCTGTCGTAGTTCCGCTATTCCCCGCGATACTCGCGCTCATCATCCCCCCGCTTGCCGTCGCTTCCGCCTCGCACCCCTTTCAAATGCTGGCTTCCGGTCCGCTGATCGCCTTCGGCCTGGCCACCACGCTTCTGCCGTTCTGGCTGTACACCACACTTCGCCTGCTCGACGCGCTCGCCACCCGAGAACACCTCGTCAAATGGATCATATGGTTCTTCGTCACTGCCGGCGTCTGCATGTTCGCCCATCCGCGCATCGTATTCACCTGGCTCCTGCTCATGGCCCCCTTCGTGCTGACGCGACTGCCATGGAAAGCCATCGCAGGCCTTGCTGGCGTAGTGGTTCTCGGCGCCGCCGTGTTCCTTGTGTACATGATGTCCAGCTACAAATCGGACCGCTACTTCAATCCCGCCAGCTGGTTCCACACCTTCGTTCCGAACCGCACGGTGCCCGAAGCGCTCAAAATCTACGTCACCGACAATATCGGCGGCGTGCAAGGCTGGTTCATGGCCGCAATCGTGCTGATCGCGTTTGCCGTCACCGTCGCAGCCATCATCCGCCCGCAATGGTTCGCCGCCAATCGCGCCGATTCCGCTACTGTGCCTGGCGCTTCTGCGATTGACCGTGCATCCGATAGCACGGCAGCGCAACCGCACGAACAGGTTGCCGATTTTGCGGCTATGCCCGCCGATCGTAGGAATCGCAAGACTTCCGCCAGCTACCGCACTCCACGTTCCGACGCCTCGCAACTCCGCCGCGACGCGATCGCCATTCTGCTGGCCTTCTTCCTGGTCGGTCTCGTCTACGTCTGCTCGACCGCGCTGACTGGCTGGTTCCCCAACATCGTGGCCGCCGCCTGGTATCGCGCCGAAACCCGACCGCTTACCATGATTCCGTTCGGCGTGCTGCCGCTGATCGTCTTCGCCGCCGTCGTATTGTTGCGTGCCGGCCGTCTGCCGAACGTCACGAAAATCATTGCGATTGTTCTGCTTGCGGCGCTCGCCATTTCCTGCCAATTCGGCAATACTGTTCGTTCCGCCCTGTCGGATGCCGTCTATGCGAATATGACGATTGACGATGCGCGGCCGGACGAGCAGCTCACTGCCACGAAGGAGAAGATTCTCAAGAAGGTGGTGAAGGAGACTGGTACCGATTCGGTGGTGGTTTCCGATCCGCTGAACGGTTCCATGTATGCGACGGCGATGTACGGCGCGGATATGCTGTTCCCGATTTACAACGCGAAGGCCGAGAAGAATGGTGCGATTTTCGGACAGACGGAGAATGCGTTCGCGTCGGGCGACGGCAAGGCGCTGACGAATACCGTCTGCCCGCTGAGCGCGGATGGCGATGCATACTTCCTGAGCATGGGCGGCCAGGCGCCGAGCCTGCAGATGTTCACGTTCAAGCAGCAGTACGACACGTTCCACGATCAGAAGCTGATCGACCAGTACGCCAAAGATGGCACGATGCGCAAGGTTCAGGATTATTCGAATATGGCTTCATATGCGAAGGGCTGGGCGTTGTACCAGTTCAACTGCCAGTGATCACGTGTGTTGCGTGGCTGCGTGGCGTCGAAATGGGCGATTGGGAGAACAAGAGGCTCTGATTTGTCAAGTTTCGACACGCCGATGGAACGTTGGATTTCCAACGGTTC
>OCPT01000041.1_pt1 | contig 102527 bp, 84 predicted proteins | sample 1538741 | NCBI WGS metagenome assembly OCPT01 (sample SAMN04571723, study PRJEB22368) | human gut metagenome | biome: human gut; material: stool | host: Homo sapiens | place: Luxembourg | collected 2012-12-06 | reverse complement strand
TCCCATAAAAATTGCTCCCTCTATAGTAATGACAGTTTTATTATTTTAACTGTCTACTATAAAGGGAGCATATCAAAAGAGCTATCGCTAGCGGATTTTTTTACCCGCTATTGCGACAGCTCCTTTCCTTTATCAGATATTTTATTTGGTAATAGTTTTTTTTATTTATATGTTTAGTTTTATTATGCTACTAATTGAATTTCATGTAATTTGTTTAATGATTTAAATTCCTTAAATATTAAAACTGCTGTGATGACAACAGATAAGAAATCAGCACAAGCTCCAGCAGCCCAAACCCCATCTAATCCTATAAATAAAGGTAGAATTAGCGTAAATGGAATTAATAAAATTACTTGCCTAAGTAAACTAACAAACATAGACATTTTAGCTTTACCAATAGATTGGAAATAACTAGTAGCAACAATGTTAATTCCAACTATAGGCATCATTAATAAATACATTCTAACTCCTTTTATAGCAACAGCTGTAAGTTCAGGATCATTATTAAATAAACTTATTGCAAATTCAGGGAATAGTTGTATTAACATACCTCCTATTGTACAAATAACAGTAGCTGTAATAGTAGCAATTATAAATGTCTTTTTAGCTCTATCATATTTTTTAGCACCATAGTTAAAACCTATAATTGGTTGACAACCTTGATTAATACCAAAGATAGGCATCATAAATACCATATTAATTGAGCCTATTATAGTCATGGCACCTATAGATAAATCATTACCATAAGCTTTTAAAGAATTATTAGCGACAACTTGTACTAAGCTGTTAGCAATTTGGGTTGCAAAAGGGGCTATACCAATTGCAAAAGTCATCATGACTAAGTTTTTCTTTAGTTTCATATTTTCAACTTTTAATTTTAGATTAGAATTTCCTTTAGTATAGTAATAAAGTATTATAAAGAATGTAAGTGCTTGAGAAATAACAGTTGCAAAAGCAGCACCTTTAATTCCAATATTTAATACAAAAACAAATAAATAATCTAAAACGATATTGGTGCCGCATCCAATAATCATAGTTAATGAAGCTAGCTTAGGGTTACCATCAGCTCTTACAGTACTATTTAATGCAAAAGAAAGAATATTAAAAGTACAACCACATAAAATTACAGTAATATATTCTTTGGCATAAAATAAAGTATTTTCACTTGCTCCAAAGATATTTAATATTGGATTTAAGAAAATAAGACCAATGATAGTAATTATAACACCAACTATTAAACTTAATGTAATAGCGCTACCAATTAGTTTTTCGGCTTCATCTCGTTTACCACGCCCAAGATTTAATGAAATATTTGCAGTTGATCCAATTCCTATAAGCATGCCAAAAGCTAAAAGAATTGACATTATAGGCATAGTTATTCCTACTCCTGTTAATGCAAGGGAGCCAACATCAGGAATACGTCCTATAAACATTCTATCTACAATATTATATAAAGCATTAACCATCATTCCTATTATTGCTGGAATAGAATATTTTAATAATAATTTTCCGATAGATTCCTCACCCAAGTGATTTTGATGTGCCATTTTTTTTGTCCTCCTAATAATTAATTATTTCTTGTTACATTTTTAGAAAGCTTATTTAGTATAGTTAAGCTTTCAGATATTTCTTCAGGACTTAATTCATTAGTAAGCATGTTTTCCCATTTGGTTAAAACAGAAAAAAAGTCATTTTTAATATTAAAGGCTTTTGAAGTTAAGTAAATTCTATTTATTCTTTTATCAGTTGAATCTTTAAAACGAGTTACAAACCCAAGTTCTTCTAATTTTTTTACTGCTTTAGCAGTAGTGCCTTTATCTATGTTAAGCAATTCAGAAAGTTTTTCTTGACTGATTCCATCATTTTTATATAAATGAATCATGAACATATATTGTCCACTACCAAATCCAAATTTACTAAATTCTTTTGTGAAAAATACATTAGCTTGTCTATGAATTAAAGAAATATATTTACCTAAATATTCATTATTGCAGCTCATTTAAATAAGTCCTTTCTAATTAAATTTAAAAAATTAATAAGGTTATATATTACTTAATATATTATAAGAGCAATATAGTTGCAAATGCAACTAAAATTTTTACATATAAAAAATAGTGCTTTTGGAAAAAATAAAATAAAATGGAGGAAATGATGAACGAAGTTGAAAGAAAATGAATGAATGTGAAAGAAAATGATTGACTTATTAAAAAAAAGAAGTTATTATTGAGATAAGGAAGTGATGTAAATGTTATCAGAAGAAAGACATAAATTAATTTTAGATAAATTAGAAAAAGAATCGGTAGTTTATTTAAATGATTTAGTTGAATATTTAAATACATCCGAATCAACTATAAGAAGAGATTTGATAGCTTTAGATAAGGCCGGATTATTAAAGAAGGTTCATGGGGGAGCTACATCAATAAAAGAAATAAGCATAACAACTATAGATGATAGAGTTGAAAATAGACAAAATTTAAATATAAATGAAAAAATAAAAATAGCAGAATATGCAGCATCACTAATTAAAGATAATGATTTTGTATATATTGATGCAGGAACTACTACTGAACTAATGATAAATTTCATTAACAATACAAAGGCTGTTTTTGTAACAAATGGAATTGTACATGCTAGAAAACTTATTCAAAAAAAATGTACAACTTATATTTTAGGTGGAGAGCTTAAGCTTGCAACAGAAGCTATAGTAGGAGCTGAAACAGTTAATGCATTAAGAAAATATAATTTTACTAAAGGCTTTTTTGGTGTAAATGGAGTAGATATTGAAAGAGGATTTACTACACCTGATATAAAAGAAGCGATGGTAAAAAGCGAAGCATTGCATAGAAGTAAAAAAAGATATATATTATGCGATAATTCTAAATTTGACGAAATAAGTTCTGTAACTTTTGCAGATATTAAAGAAGCTAAAATAATAACTACAGTTTTGGAGAATAATAGATATAGACAAGAAGCTGAAATTTTGGAGGTAGAAAAATAATGATATATACTATTACATTTAACCCAGCATTAGATTATATAGTAAAAATGGATGATTTTAATTTAGGTCATGTTAATAGAAGTACTTGTGAGAATGTTTATGCAGGTGGTAAAGGAATTAATGTTTCTATTGTCTTAAATAATTTAGGAGTTAAAAGTAAAGCCTTAGGATTTATTGCTGGATTTACAGGTGAAGAAATCGAAAGAGAAGTAAGAGAATTTGGATGTGATACAGATTTTATTAAATTAAAAAATGGAATGTCTAGAATAAATGTTAAGATAAAGGCTGATGTTGAAAGTGAAATAAATGGTGGAGGACCAGAAATTTCAGATGAAGCATTACATGAGCTTTATGGAAAGTTAGATAAATTATCTGAAGGGGATATTTTAGTATTAGCTGGGAGTATCCCAAAAACAATGCCAGTAGATATTTATGAAAGAATTATGGAGTCTCTTCAAGATAAGGGAGTCAAATTTATTGTAGATACAACTGGGGAATCGTTATTAAAGGTTTTAAAATATAAACCATTTTTAATAAAACCAAATCATCATGAACTTGGAGATTTATTTAATGTAAAACTTAAAGGAAATGATGAAATTATAGAATATGCTAAGAAGCTTAAAGATATGGGGGCAAGAAATGTACTTATATCTATGGCTGGTGATGGAGCAATTCTAATTAAAGAAAATGGGGATGTTATTACAAGTAATGTTCCAAAAGGTGAGGTTAAAAATTCTGTTGGAGCCGGTGATTCAATGGTAGCAGGATTTATTGCAGGATATTTAGAAGCAAACGAAGTAGAAAAAGGATTTAAATTAGGAGTAGCAACAGGAAGTGCTTCTGCTTTTTCAGAAGGTTTAGCAACAAAAGATTATGTTTATGAATTATTAAATCAAATCAATTAAATTTAAAGGAGGACTAAAAAGTGAAAATAACAGATTTATTAAAAAAGAATGGTATAGCACTTAATCCTAATGTAAAAACAAAGGAAGAAGCTATTAATAAACTTGTTGATTTAATGAATGAAACAGGAAGATTAAATGATAAGGAAGCTTATAAAGAAGCAGTATTAGCAAGAGAAAGCTTAAGCACAACGGGAATCGGAGATAATATAGCAATTCCTCATGCTAAGACAACTGCAGTAAAAGAAGCTGGTCTTAGTGCAATGGTACTTACTAATGGTATTGATTATGATTCATTAGATGGTGAACCGGCAAAATTATTCTTTATGATTGCTGCACCAGAAGGAGAAAATAATCTTCATTTAGATGTGTTAGCAAGATTATCTATGATGTTAATGGATCCTGAATTTAAAGATCAATTAATTAATGCTAAGAGTGTTAATGAATTCTTAGAACTTATTGATTCTAAAGAAAATGATAAGTTAAAGGCTGAAAGTGATAAAGAAGAAGCTCAAAAAGCACAAGCTAGTGGATATAGAGTATTAGCAGTTACAGCATGTCCTACAGGAATTGCTCATACATTTATGGCAGCAGAAGCTTTAGAAAATAAAGCTAAAGACATGGGAATTACAATAAAGGTTGAAACTAATGGTTCAGGTGGAGCTAAAAATGTTTTAACTGATGAAGAAATAGCTAATGCAGATTGTATAATAGTTGCAGCTGATAAGAAGGTTGAAATGGCTAGATTTGAAGGAAAGAAAGTTATTCAAACTAAGGTTGCAAATGGAATTCATAAAACAGAAGAATTATTAACTAGAGCTACTAATGGTGATGCTCCAGTATATCATCATGCAGGTGGAAGTGATAGCGAAGGCTCATCATCAGATGAAGGAGAAAGCTTTGGAAGACAAATATATAAGCACTTAATGAATGGTGTATCTCATATGTTACCATTTGTTATAGGTGGAGGTATATTAATAGCTATAGCATTCTTACTAGATAATTATAGTATAGATCCATCTAACTTTGGTAAGAATACACCAATCGCAGCATTTATAAAAACTATAGGTGAAACATCATTTGGATTTATGTTACCAGTACTTGCAGGATATATTTCAATGAGTATTGCAGATAGACCAGGTCTTGCAGTTGGTTTTGTTGGTGGTATGTTAGCTAACTTAGGTACAACTTATGCAAGTGCATTTGATTCTTCAGTATCTGTTATTAGCGGAGGATTCTTAGGAGCATTATTTGCAGGTTTTGTTGGTGGTTACTTAGTATTAGGATTAAAGAAGATATTTGATAAATTACCACAAGCATTAGAAGGTTTAAAACCAACTTTATTATATCCACTAATAGGTATAGGTTTAATGGGAGCAATCATGATATTCGTAAATCCTTTCTTTGGTGGAATAAATGAAGCAATCACACATTTCCTTAACTCAATGGGTGGAACAAGTAAAGTATTATTAGGTATTGTTGTTGCAGGTATGATGTCAATTGATATGGGTGGTCCTTTCAATAAAGCAGCATATGTATTTGGTACAGCATCACTTGCATCTGGAAACTATGAAGTAATGGCAGCTGTAATGGCTGGTGGTATGGTTCCACCACTTGCTATAGCTTTAGCATCAACATTCTTTAAGAATAAGTTTACTAAGAGAGAAAGACAATCAGCTCTTACAAACTATATTATGGGATTATCATTCATAACAGAAGGAGCAATTCCTTTTGCAGCAGCAGATCCATTAAGAGTTATACCTTCATGTGTAATAGGTTCTGCAACAGCAGGAGCACTTACAATGTTCTTTGACTGTCAATTAAGAGCTCCTCATGGTGGAATATTCGTATTACCTGTAATCGGAAATCCATTTGGATTCTTAGCAGCAGTTGTAATAGGTTCTGTAGTAGGAATGGCAATGTTAGCAGTATTAAAGAAAAAAGTAGTAGAATAATTTTAAAAGTCTGAAACATTAATTGAATTTAATTAATGTTTCAGACTTTTTTTATTTAATCATATCCAATATCACAATCACAAGTGTTACGCAAAGGATAAAAAGAAAAGAACTGTGCAAAATATAACAGTAAGGAAAAATAAGAATGTATTAGGAGCACAGTTATGGAAGATAGTAAAAAAGATTATAAAAGTATAGTAAGTTCAGAAGCATTTCCAGGAATATTGCTATTAGGAACTACAATATTAGCATTAATATTAGCAAATACTGAATTAGATAGATATTATAATTATATTTTATATGATTTGAAAATTGGAGAAGAATTTAATTTACATGTTTTCATAAATGATTTTTTAATGGCTATATTTTTCTTAGTTGTAGGATGTGAAATTAAAAGAGAGATTGTATATGGAAAACTTTCAAATATAAAAGAAGCATCATTTCCAGTGTTAGCTGCTATAGGGGGGATGCTCGTACCTGCATTAATATTTACTTTATTTAATTTTAAAAGTGGATTTGAAATTGGGGCAGGGATACCACTATCAACAGATATAGCATTTGCAATAGGTATTTTTTCAATTCTTGAAAGTAAGCTGAAGTTTTCACTAAAATTATTTTTGCTTACCTTAGCTGTAGTAGATGATTTGCTATCAATAGTTATAATAGGTGTTTTTTATTCTTCTCATATAAGAATTTCTGGAATAATTATTTCATTGATTTTAATAGCAGCTTTATTTTGTGTTAGATTTTTTAATAAAAGAAATAGATTATATCCATATCTAATATTAGGATTAGCATTATGGATAGCTATATTTTATAGTGGAATTCATTCTACTTTAAGCGGAGTAATATTAGCATTTAGTATACCTGTTTTACATGAAAAGGATAGGGATAAGGATTTAAGTTATAAGATTGAGCATAAGTTTGAGCCGTTTTCAAATTTTGTAATACTTCCTTTATTTGCTTTTGCTAATACAGGGATAACTCTAGGAGGAAGTTTGAATTTAGCAAAGGATTACCCTTTAATGATTGGAATAATATTAGGATTGGTTATTGGAAAACCATTAGGAATTATGATTTTTGGATATTTAGGAAGCTTAATAGGCATAACTAAAAAGCCTACAGATGCATCTTGGTATGATGTATTGGAGGTTTCAATACTTGCAGGAATAGGATTTACAATGTCCTTATTTGTATCAGAGATAGCATTTAAAGGAAGAGAAATTGAGCTAAGTGTATCAAAGATTTCAGTTTTAATTGCTGCTGTTGTTTCAATAATATTAGCAAGTATTTTAACATTTGTTGGAGATAGAGTTAAGCATAAAAAGTAGTTTAAATTATATAATAATAAAATGAGTTTGAAATATATAAGCAATTTATAAAGCACTTTCATATATTATTTACGACAAAAATATATAGGAAGTGCTTTATTATGAGCATAATAAGTAAAGTGTTATATCGTACTATGATTTCAGCAGGAGGAATTCTAGAAAAAAAGTTTAATAAATATACATTAAACTCAAAAAGTGTAAATGAAGAAGTATTATTTAAAATAATAAATAAAAATAAGAAGTGTAAATATGGAGAAAAATATAATTTTAGTTCAATAAAATCTATAAATGAATATAAAGAAAAAGTGCCAATTACAGATTACTCAGCTTATGAGCAATATATAAATGAAATGTTAAAGGGAGAAAAAAATATATTGATTAGTGATGAGGTTGAATATTTTGGACATACATCAGGAACAACAGGTAAACAAAAATTAATACCTGTCACTAAAAAATCAAGAGAAGTTGGAAGTAAGTATATGGCTCTTTTAATAGAAAGGTTTGCCTATAATAATCTAAAAAAACAATGGAATTATGGACGAGGGTTGATGTTAGCAGATACTGTTATGACTACTTACTCTGATGGAGGGGTACCTATATGTTCTGCAACGTCAGGTGGGATGGAATCAATAAAAAATATACTGCCTAAGATATATACTTCTCCATATGAAGTAATGAAAATAAAAGATAAAAATGCAGCATTATATTTACATCTATTATTTGCTCTTGAAGATAGAAATTTAACTTATATAAGTGGTGTATTTATTTCAAATGTTTTAGATGCATTAAGGATTCTAGAAGATAAAAATGAGTTATTGGTAAAAGATATTAGAAGGGGAAGCATTAATAGGAATTTAAATATTGATGATGAAACAAGAAAAAATTTAAATAGCTATTTAAAAGCAAATGCAGGAAGAGCTGATGAAATAGAAAAAGAATTTTCAAAGGGGTTTAGAGGGATATGTAGGAGGCTTTGGCCAAAGATAACTTATATCGCAGCTGTAACAGGTGCTAATTTTTCAATATATGATGATATGGTAGATTATTATACTGAATCATTACCAATTTATTCTCCAGCATATGCAGCTACTGAAGCTATGATAGGAGTTAATCCTTATATATCTAAAATAAGATATGTAGTAATACCAGATACAGTATTTTATGAATTTATGCCAATAGGAGAAGGTAATAAAGACAATCCTAAAACTTATTGTATAGATGAATTAAAGGTAGATGAAATGTATGAGGTTATAGTAACTAACTATGCTGGACTTTATAGATATAGATTAGGTGATGTAATAAAGGTAGTTGATTATTATAATAATTCACCGGAAATTGAATTTTTATATAGAAAAAATCAAGTTATTAATATGGTTTCTGAAAAAACAACAGAAGAACATTTAATATCTTCAATAGATAAAACTATGAAAGAACTTAAGTTATCATTAATTGATTATACAACATTGGCAGATAATACAATAACACCTGGGAGATATGTTTTTTATTTTGAATTAAATAAAGAAATATCTAAAGATAAGATAAAAGAGATTGAAAGGGTTTTAGATTTAGAACTTCAAAAAGCTAATTTAGCTTATGGAAGATTTAGAAAGAATAATAAATTATCATGTATAAGCATTAATATTGTTAGAAAGAATACATTTGATAATATAAAGAAATTTTTAATCTCAAAAGGAGTTTCAAAAAGTCAAATTAAAATTCCAAGGGTGGCAACTAATAAGAAAGATATTTTAAGAATTTTAAATGATAATAGAATATAAATAAAGTAAAGAGGTGGTATAGTTAAATTTTCATATCACTTCTTTTAATTTTAGTTAAGAATAAGATTAATGTAATGTTATAATAAGAATTATGCAAAGAAAGGAAATAAAAAAATATGTGGATATTATATGCATTTGGATCTGCATTTTTTGCTGGTGCAACATCAATTTTAGCTAAGATAGGGGTTAAGGATATTGATTCTCATGTTGCTACCGCAATAAGAACTATAGTAGTATTGATTTTTTCATGGATTATGGTATTTATAGTAGGATCACAAGGAACTATAGGAAATATAAGTGGAAAAACATTGACATTCTTAATATTATCGGGATTTGCAACAGGAGCATCATGGTTATGTTATTTTAAAGCATTGCAATTGGGTGATGTAAATAAGGTAGTACCTATTGATAAAAGTAGTACAATCTTAACAATGGTATTAGCTTTTATTTTTCTAGGGGAAAATATAACTATAAACATGGTAGTTGGGATGATTGGTATAGGTATTGGTACTTATTTGATGATTCAAAAAAAAGAAAGCATAGAAAAAGTAGTTAAAGGAAAAGCTTGGTTAGTATATGCATTATTATCGGCTATATTTGCTTCATTAACTTCTATATTAGGTAAAGTTGGGATAGAAAATGTAGAGTCAAATTTAGGAACGGCAATTAGGACAATAGTCGTACTTATAATGGCATGGATTATTGTTTTTGCTACTAAAAAACAAAGTGATGTAAAAAAGATAGATAAGAAAAGTTTGTTATTTTTAATATTGTCAGGAATAGCAACAGGAGCATCATGGTTATGTTATTATAAGGCATTACAAGATGGACTAGCTTCTATAGTTGTTCCAATAGATAAGCTTAGTATTTTAGTAACTATATTATTTGCTTATGTGTTTTTAAAAGAAAAATTATCAAAAAAATCAATAGTTGGGTTAGTATTAATTGTAGTTGGAACATTGATATTATTAATAAAGATTTAGTAAATAACCTTTTTAGATAAACTTATTTTAGTGAGGTAATTAACAAATGAAAAAATTTAATTTAATAACAAAGAAGATACAAAAAAGAAAAGATTAGAAAAGGTTATAGAAATGTTGGAAAAGAAAGAGAAGATGAAGTAAATAGCATTATTGTGTTAAAAAAAGCCTATATTTTGCAAGAAAAATAGTAATATTATTATGTATAATCACATTATAAACTGAATTCTTAGCTTAATATTGATGTTATTTACACATTAAGTTAGAATTTGGTATCTAAAGGCTTGCAAGTTGTTATCTTTTAATTAAATGAGGTGGGAATATTACAATGGCTAGCTATTAGATAAATTAATATGTAAGAAAAAGAATTGAGTTTTTATAATGTGGAGGTAACAAATATGGAAAGACAATGGTGGCATAGCTCAGTAGTGTATCAAATATATCCAAGAAGCTTTAACGATAGTAACGGTGATGGAATAGGTGATATCAATGGGATTAGAGAAAAATTAGATTATCTAAAGGAACTTGGTATAGATGTTATTTGGCTTAGTCCAGTTTATAAATCTCCAAATGATGATAATGGGTATGATATAAGTGATTATTGTGATATCATGGATGAATTTGGAACAATGGAAGATATGGACAACCTTTTAAAAGAAGCTAATGAAAAAGGAATAAAGATTCTTATGGATTTAGTTGTTAACCATACTTCTGATGAGCACAAATGGTTTATTGAAGCAAAAAAATCTAAAGATAATGAATATAGAGATTATTATATATGGAGAGATCCAGTAGAAGGACATGAGCCAAATGAATTAGGATCTTGTTTTAGTGGAAGTGCATGGCAATATGATGAAACAACAGGTCAATACTATTTACATTTATTCAGTAAGAAGCAACCTGATTTAAATTGGGAAAATGAAAAAGTAAGAAATGAAGTTTATAAAATGATGAATTTCTGGGTTGATAAAGGAATTGGTGGATTTAGAATGGATGTTATAGATCTTATAGGTAAAGTTCCAGATAAGATGATAACAGGAAATGGACCAAAACTTCATGATTATCTACAAGAAATGAATAAAGCAGCTTTAGAAGGTAATGATTTGTTAACTGTAGGGGAAACATGGGGAGCTACTCCAGAAGTTGCAAAGCTGTACTCAAATCCAGAGAGACATGAATTAAGTATGGTATTCCAATTTGAACATATAGGATTAGATCAAATTGAAGGAAAAGAAAAGTGGGATCTTAAACCATTAGAATTACTTGAATTAAAGAAAGTTTTATCTAAGTGGCAAACAGAACTTGAAGGACAAGGTTGGAACAGTCTTTTCTGGAATAATCATGACCTTCCTAGAATAGTTTCAAGGTGGGGAAATGATAAGGAATATAGAGTTCTAAGTGCTAAAATGCTTGCTACACTTCTTCATGGAATGAAAGGAACTCCTTATATATATCAAGGTGAAGAACTAGGAATGACTAATGTAAGATTTGAAGATATTAATGAGTATAATGACATTGAATCTTTAAATATGTATAAAGATAGAATTTCAAAGGGATATACTCATGAAGAAATAATGGAGTCTATTTATGCTAAGGGAAGAGATAATGCAAGAACTCCAATGCAGTGGGATAATTCAGAAAATGCTGGATTTACAACAGGAAAGCCTTGGCTTTCTATAAATGAAAATTATGAAGTTATAAATGCAAAACAATGCCTAGAAGATGAAAATTCAATTTTCCATCATTATAGAAAGCTTATAAATATAAGAAAGCATAATGATACTATAATCTACGGAGATTACACTTTATTATGTGAGGATGATAATAATATATTTGCATATGTTAGAGAATTAAATGGTGATAAAATATTAGTTGTTTGCAATTTCTATGATAAAGAAGTTGATTTTAATTTTGAGGGAGATTTCAATCATTCTGAAATCTTATTAAGCAATTACAAGGATTCAAGTACTTTATTAGAAAATTTAACTTTGAGACCATATGAAGCTATAATGTATAGAATTAAGTAATATAAGTTTTTTAAATGCCTATAGTATAAACTAAAGAGTTAGATTTATACTATAGGCAATTTTTTTATTTTTAATATAATACAATATATGTTAATATGGTATAAAAAGGAAGGAGGAGGCATATTGTATACAATACACCAATGGCTTTTATTATTTTATTTATATTGCTTTGCAGGATGGATATGGGAATCATGCTATGTTTCATTAAAAAAGCGTAAATGGATAAATAGAGGTTTTTTAAAAGGCCCTCTACTACCTATTTATGGTTCAGGAGCAATAGTCGTATTAGTTTCAACTATAATGGTGCAAAATAATACTTTTTTAATATTTATTATAGGAATGATTGCAGCAACTATATTAGAGTATATTACTGGAGAGTTAATGGAAAGGATATTCCATGTTAGATATTGGGATTATAGTGATAAGCCATTTAATATTAATGGACATATATGTTTATTATCATCTTTGGCTTGGGGAATATTTTCGGTGCTTTTAGTAAAGATAGCTAATCCTAAAATAGCTAATTTAGTTGTAATGATACCAAATCAAGTTTCTGAGATAATAGCTTATCTAGCTACTATTTTTATTACCGTTGATGCAGTCCAATCATTTAATGAAGCAATTAATTTAAAAAATGTATTAGTTAAAATAACTGAAAGAAATGAAACTGTAAGTGTTATAAAAAAGAGATTAGAAATTGTTGAAGCTTTTATTAATGAAGATATCAAGGATTTACAAGGAAGAATACTTGATAAACTTGAAATCCAACAAGAAAGGAAGAGTGAGAAAAAGACAAAAAAAGCAATGCATATAGAAGCTATTATAAGAAAGAATTTATCTATAACTGAAGAAAAAATCAGAGGCTTATCTGAAAAAATATCATTGTATATGGATAAACTTGAGGGTGTGCCTTTCAGGGGTTCAGAAGATACTGAGCATTTAAAGTTAGAGTTTAAAGAGTATATTAATAAATTAAGAATGCATGAAAGTAGAATTCATAATACTGAAAATAATGTGTATATAAAATCAATAAAAATATTACGAAGAAATCCAAATGCTAAGGCAAAGAAGTATGAAGAAGCAATGAATGAAGTTAAAAATTTAGATAAGGAATTAAATGATAAATAAAGAAAGATATATAATATAATATAATACTGAATTAAGCTAAATCAATTAGATAGGATATAATTTTGAGTCATAATGGATTTTATGGCTCGATTTTTTTAGAATAAAAATTATAGATGAAATACTATATTGGGGGTAGGAGAAAAATGAGAAAAAGAATTAAATATTTATTTTTATGTATTGTAACAATAGGATTATTAGTGGGATGTACTAATTCGTCAAAAGAGCAAAATGTAGAAAGTTTTATTAGAAAGTTAGTATCATATGATACTTATAAAGATATATCAAGTCTTGAAGAGTCAGGACGATTCATTGAAGATTGTAAATCAATATTTGGTGAATATATTACTGATGATGCTTTTGATTTATTAATGGCTAATAGAATATTTACTAGATATAGCAGTGTTATATCAGAAGCAAGTGCTGTTACAGATATTAATTTTACAAAAACTAGTGAAACAGAAAATGATGGATATATTCATTTTGAGTATGAGGTTTCATATAAAATAGAACTTAATGGTGAAACTGTTGATATGAAAGATTATATGGCTTTTAATGTACTTGATGAAAAAGGATATAAGATTGAAAAGGTATCAATATCATTAACATTAATTACTTTGCCATTATTTTTATTAAAAAATCCAAACATATTATCCTCCATTAAATTTAAAAACATTTAAATTTATAATTACTTTATGCTTATATAATAGCTGTTAAGGTTAATTTAGTTTGTGACTATATCACTTTAACAACTCATTTAAATCTTTTTCTATCTGTATTTTTCCTCGGCTTAGTTTTAAATATCCCATTTTTTCTAGCTGCTTTAATTTTCTACTAATTACTTCCCTAGCTGAATCTAATTCAAATGCCAAATCATTATGAGTTACATAAATATTTTTACTGTTTTTAGATATAAGTAATTTAATTAATCTATTTGTTAATGGTTCATGCTTAACTTCTTCTTTAACATTGATTATTACATTAAATTTACTATATAAATCTTTGTATATATATTGTAAAAATAAAGTATTATTAAGCAAATAAGTATTCACAATATCAAAAGGGATGATACATATTTTAGAATTTTGCATAGCTCTTCCTATAATATTTAATGAAGTGCAATTTAGAAAACAACTTAATGCTTCATGACATATTTGTCCTTTTTCTATGTTATAAAGATTAGTTTCTTCACCTTTTTCATTAATCTTTTGAATTTTTATAGTTCCACTTATAACAAATAGAAATCCTACACATTTATCTTCATTAGTATTTAGCAATTCATCTGCTAACAATTCCTTAAATAGAGCTCTTTCAACTAAAGCACCTTTATTATAATTATCTATTTGCTCCAAAATTGGATAAGCTTTATAAAGTTCTTTTATATAATAATTTCTATTATTAATAACTTTCATTTAAATCCTCCAGTTTTATAATAATTATCTTATCTAATATTTTATATGATTATTATATATTTTAAGTGACTTAGTCACATAATACAAATTTTGGGTGATTAAGTCACGTACAGTTACGAATTCAGTATATATACTGTAGTTAAAGTTAGTTATTATTTAATGGAGGATTAATGAGGTGGAAAATAAAATAATAAAGAAAAAGGCTAATGTTGATGAAAGATATTGTGTTGCTTGTGGAAGATGTGAGAAAGAATGTCCATTTAGTGCAATATCTATTTATAAAGGTATTATTTCAAAAGTAGATATTAATAAGTGTGTAGGGTGTGGTAAATGTGCAAAGGCATGTCCTGCAAATGCGATAGAAATTAAACCTATAGAAGTGAGTGATAGCAAAAATAAAATTAATGTGAAAAAGAAAATAAAAAATAAGAAGCATTGGTCAGATTATATGTGGATAGTTTCTACATTATATTTAGTTCTTGGACTATTTAATATTTTATTTGCATGGCTTGGTTTATTATGCTTTTTAATTCCATTACTTATTTCAATCTTTGGAGGGGGAAAAAAATATTGCAATAAATATTGTGGTAGGGGACAGATATTAAATATATTAGGAAATAAGTTTAAGTTATCAAGAAATAAGTCAATGCCTAAATTTTTAAAAGATAAATATTTTAGAGTTGGATTTTTAATATTTTTCTTAGCTATGTTTTTAAATATGTTATTTATTACTTACTTAGTATTTAATAATACAAATAGCTTACGAGAAGTTATAACATTATTTTGGATATTTAAACTTCCATGGAATTTTATAGATTATTCTTATGTAACTCCATGGGTTGTACAATTTGCATTTGGATTTTATAGTATGATGTTAACATCAACTCTTTTAGGGGTTATTACTATGATTTTTTGTAAGCCTAATTCTTGGTGTGTATATTGTCCTATGGGTACAATGACTCAAGGCATTTCAATAATTAAAAATAAATAGTAAAATCATATATGTTTTAAAATAAGAAAGCTAGTATAAAATGATTTCATATAATTGTTTTATACTAGCTTATTTACTATTTTTTTTGATAAAGCAAAATAATAAGTAATTATATTTTTAAGTAATGACATAATATTTCATTAAATACAAAATATATAATATATATGTAAATTTAAGATTTTTATTATGTGATTATATCACTTTAAATATTTGTTTTTAATTGTATAGTATAAACGAATTAGAAATAAAATTTTTGGAGGAATATAAGATGAATAAAAATAATTGGATAAAAGGTGCAATGATATTAGGGTTATCATTTTTTATAGCCATTTTTCTTGTAAAACCAATAGGAGTATCAACTCAATTTTCTGTATTGTCAGGAATTATACATAGCACAATAGATAGTGATGTAATAGTTGAAGATTCAAATAGAGAAAGTGGTTACGCAAGTTCAAATGCATATTATGATAAATCAGAAGGAAAATTAGCTAAAGCTATAAAAAATCCTATAAACTACGACTTTATATTTGTATTATCTATACCAATTGGTGGACTATTAGGGTATATGTTATCTAAAAACAAAAGGAAAAATGGTGAAGAAGATGCTAGTAGAGATATAGAATATTGTACACTAGATGATAATAAAAAAGGATTTCTAGGTAAATATGCTCCAAGCTTTATTGGAGGATTTATATTACTTTATGGTGCTAGAATGGCTGATGGATGTACTAGTGGACATATGATCAGTAGAATGATGCAAGGTAGTGTTAGTGGTTATGTATTTGCAGCTGCTGTTTTTGCAACAGCAATACCAACAGCGATAATAGTAAAAAAGATAAAGAAAGCTAAATAAGGAGGAAATTAAAAATGGAAATTATATTAGCAATATTACTTGGTAGTTTCTTTGGATTAGCATTAGCATATGTTGGAGCTACAGGATTTAAAAATATATTAAAAATGTTAAGGTTAGAGGATTTAACATTAGCAAAAATAATATTATTTGCAATAGGTTTTTCAAGTGTATTACTTTCACTAGCAAGCATGATTGGGGTATTTGATATTTCTCACTTGAATGTTAAAAGTATGAATTTAGGTGTAATAATTGGTGGCTTAATATTTGGAGTTGCTTTTGGAGCAATTGGGACTTGTCATGGAACTTGTATTGGTGCAATTGGTAGTAATGGAATAAAAAAAGATATCTCAGCAGTTTTAGGTGGATTATTAGGAGCTTTTGCATTTACAATGTCATATGGATATCTTAAAGGAATAGGCTTATTTGAAGTATTAAACATGGGTAAAATAACTTTGTTTAATATCTCAGAAAAATATCATTCAGTATTTAATATAGGTTTCATAGGATTATTGTTTACAGGATTATTATTCATGGGTGTAGCATATATCCTTCCTAAACAAATTATAAAAGAATAAAATTTTAAATTTTTTAGAAATATTACTTTAATATTTTAATACTTATATTAGTCGATAATTGTATAAATTTTGTACAAAAATATTTTAGTTAGTAGTTATATAATATATTTATAAAAGATAATAAAATTTTAATGATTTATTAGGTTATTAATAAAATTAAACAATATGGAGGTAGAGGGAATGGTATTTCCAACACATATAGTAGCAGCAGGAGCATTGGTTACTAATGAAAAGGATGAGGTTTTATTGGTCAAGAATCCACATAGGGGATGGGAGTTCCCAGGTGGACAAGTTGAAAATGGAGAAGATTTAATTGAAGGCATAACTAGGGAGGTATTTGAAGAATCAGGAATAAAAATTAGTGTTAAGAAGCTTGCTGGGGTTTATTCTAACACAAAATCATATATAGGGTGGGATAATAAAACATTTGTACCTACTAAGGTGATATTTGATTTTTTGGCAGTAAAGGTTTCAGGAGAATTGAGAGAAAGTGAAGAAAGTACTGAGGTTGGGTGGTTTAGTAAAGATATAGTTCTAGATATGATAAGGGAGCCTTGGATAAAGGAAAGGGCTAAGGATATGATAGATTTTGATGGACAAGTAGTTTACAGGGTATATTCATCAAGGCCTTATGAAATTTATAGGGATGAATATATTTAATTAATAAATTTAATGGGTGTGTAATTTAAAGTATAAGTTATGCACTCCTTTTTATTATAAGATAAATGTTAGGTTAGGATAATTTATAGATAACTATAAAAAGTTTGATATAATGGTGTTAATATTGGAAATAACTTAATTAATAATAAAAAAGCATGTAAGAAAATATTAATTAACTTTATAACGAGATTATTATAGAGAAAGTTTAAAGGAAGTAAACAATGGTGAAAAATATTAAAAAAATATATCCAAGATATTTTGAAGAGTTCAAATGTATAGGAGGAAAATGTGAGGATAGTTGCTGTATTGGTTGGAATATTGATATAGATAAAATAACATTTAAAAAATATTTTAAAGTTAAAGATCCAGAAATGAAGAGAATGTTTCAAAAGAATGTTCAAAACAATGAAAGATGTAGTAGTGAAGATATTGATTATGGAATAGTTAAATTGAAAAAAGATAAGAGATGTCCGTTTTTAGATGAAGAAAATTATTGTGTCATTCATTCAAATTTAGGTGAAGATTATCTTTCAAATGTTTGCACATGTTTTCCAAGAGTAACTAATAAAATAGATGATACTTATGAAATGTCTCTTGATGTAGCATGTCCAGAGGCAGCAAGACTTATTTTATTAAATAAAGAAGGCATAAAATTTGTTAGTAAAGAAGAATCGATTGGCAAACATATAATATCAGCACAAATAGATAGCAAAATTAAAGAAGTTCAAAATTCACCTTTAAGATATTTTAGAGAAATAAGAGATTTTTGTATAGATATAATTCAAAATAGAGATTTTAAGCTAAATGAAAGATTATATATTTTAGGGGATTTTATAAATAAGCTTGAAGATAAGTTTAATAGTAATTTAGGGGACATAGCTAAATTTATAAGTACATATGATATTAAGAGAGCAGCTAAAGAATATTCAAGTGATGATATAAATTCACTACTAGGAAATGATAATATGAATTATATTATACAAATGAATTTCTTTATAAAGATGCTTAAGATTTTAAAGGTAGATAAAGAAGTTGAAAGTATTACATTTAAAAAGTATACAAAAGAAATGCTAGAAGGATATAAGATTGAAAGTGATAAATCCATAAATGAAAATGCACTTTTATATATAAAAGCTTTTGATGAATATGAGGAAATTATAGAAAATGAATATAATTATATATTTGAAAATTACTTAGTTAATTTTATTTATAATAATATGTTCCCATTTAATGAGGTATTAACACCATTTGATAGTTATATAATGTTATTGATGAGAGTAGCTTTTATCAAATTTTATTTAGTAGGATTATATTTAAATGGGGAGGATAATAATAAAGAGAAAATAGTTGGGTTTATACAAGTGTTTTCAAAGACTATAGAACATCATAAAGTATTTTTAATTGATGCTTTAGCATATATAAAGAGAAATGAATTTAATAACATGGAATTTGCAAAAAATCTGTTATAGACTAAGAGACTGCTAATATTGAATATGATATTAGCAGTTTTTTTATTAGTTATAAGAATTAATATTAAAAAAATGGCAAATAATAAAATTTATGAAAGCTATTAATTAAAAGAAAACTATTCTAATATTCTTCCAAGAAGTACATTGAATGTAAATTAAACTAGCTAAATTAAAGACTTTAAGTAGTTTTGATAAACTAAATTAAATATGTTCCTTTGGGTGAAGTTTAGAATTTTATTTAAGGATGTGAACAAATGATGAAAAGAAAAAAAATTCCTCATTTTTATATTGCATTAGTTCTTATAGTAATAATAACAGTTACCACTTTTGGTACAATGAAAATGCAAGAAGATTTAGATAATGAAAAATATTTAGTTAAAGAGACATTTAATGCAGAAGGAAGTGAAGCTAAAATTAGTATTATTCCAAAACCAATAAGTATTGAAACTAATGAAGGAAGATTTATTTTAACTAATGATACTTCAATTTATGTCAAGGGAATTACTGATGAAGAAACAGAAGAGATACGATGGATAGCTGATTTTCTTAGAGAAAAGTTAAGTGCAGCTACTGGGTTTGAGTTAAATATTATAAAAGGGGATAAGCCACCAGAAGGTAGTATTTACTTAACTACAATTAATACAAATCCTGAACTAGGAATAGAGGGATATAATATATTATCCACTCCTAAAATAGTTAAAATATCAGCATATAAACCAGAGGGAATAGCAAGAGGAGTACAAACATTAAGACAAATGCTACCAGCACAAATTGCTAATAGTACAGTAGTTAATAATGTAGAATGGACTGTTCCAGCATCAATTATTAATGATAAGCCAGTGTATAGCTATAGGGGCTTAATGATTGATGTAGCAAGGCACTTTTTTACTGTAGATGAAATTAAGAGACAAATAGATTTAGCAGCACAATATAAGATAAATAGAGTACATTTACATTTAAGTGATGATCAAGGATGGAGATTAGAAATTAAAAAATATCCAGAATTAACCCTTATAGGTGGAAGTACAGAAGTTGGTGGAGGTCCAGGAGGATATTATACACAAGAACAATTTAAGGATATTGTTAGTTATGCTATGCAAAGATATGTTGAAATAGTTCCTGAGTTTGATATGCCAGGACATACTAATGCAGCGCTAGCTTCTTATGGATTTTTAAATCCTAATGGTAAAAAGGCTCCTTTATATACAGGAACTGATGTAGGATTTAGCTCATTTATGGCGCATAGTGAAAAAACTTATGAATTTATAGAGGATGTAATAAAAGAAGTTGTTCAAATTTCACCTTCTAAATATATTCAAATAGGTGGAGATGAAGCACTTAATACTAAAAAAGAAGATTATGATTATTTTGTAGGAAGAGTTGCTAAAATAGCTCAAAAGTATGGGAAGATACCAATAGGTTGGGATCCAATAGATACATCCCCAGAAATAAATTCAAGTGTAATACTACAAAATTGGAAAGATTCTAATGAAGAAGCTGTAAAAAAGAATATGAAAATAATAGTATCAATTGCAAGTAAAGCTTATTTAGATATGAAATATAATGAAAAAACACCATATGGACTTGATTGGGCAGGGTATATTCCAGTAGAAACAGCATATAAATGGGATGTAACAGATTATGCACCAAAGAATTTGGCTTTAGGATTAGAAGCACCTTTATGGACTGAAACAATTTCTACACAAGAACAAATGGACTATATGATATATCCAAGACTTCTTGGATATGCAGAAATAGGTTGGACTCCTAAAGAAAATAGAAATTGGGAAGAATATAAAATGAGATTAGAAATGCAAGAAGAAAGACTAGGATATGAAGGGGTGAACTATTATAAAGAAAGTTAGGGGAAGTTAGTAAATGGTAAAATTTAAAGTGAATTATAGAGTTTTATTATTGACTTAAAAAAGGATATAATAGATAATATTATAAAGAAACATCTTAATATTTTAGATAAAAGAGAAAATTTAATTTCTTAAATTGAAAATTCTTGATTTTCTTTAAGAAGTTCTTAAACTTTTAGTAAAATATTATTTAATATTAGAGTTAAAGATTATGATAAGGAAGAGTATTTTAAGCTATTATTTTTAGAGAGCTAAGGTATGGTGAAACTTAGTAATAATACTTTTAAGAAGCAGCCTTTGAATCGCTTTGTTGAGAACTAAGAATTTTCTTAATGTAGGCAAAGTCGTATTTCCTAACGTTATAAGGAATAAAATATGAATGTGTCTCCAAGTTTTACTGAAAGTTATATATGAAATTTGGCAAGACGAATGTACAGCTCACTTATTGATAGAAAAGAGCTTAATTAATTTATATTTTACTGAGTGAGTAAAGCAATTTACTTATTAGGGTGGTACCGCGGAATTTTATAGCTTCGTCCCTTCTATTTTATAGAAGGACGAGGCTTTTTTTAGTTATGAGTTAATAATTAATAGTTAGAAGTAAAGGAATAAAATCAGCTAATGCAGATTTTAAAATATATTAAAAAACTTTTTAAGGAGTTTTAACATTAACTAATAACTCTAAATTACTAACTATTTAAGGAGGGTTTATCATGGAAGAAATTTTAGAGATTTTAGAGCAAAACAGTAGATATACTGATGAACAAATAGCTGTTATGGCAGGTAAAACAGTAGAAGAAGTTAGAGAAGCAATTAGAGATTATGAAGAAAAAAGCATAATTGCGGGATATACAACATTAATAAACTGGGAAAATACAGGAAAAGAAACAGTTACTGCATTAATTGAAGTTAAGATAACGCCTCAAAGAGGAGAAGGATTTGATAAGGTAGCTGAAAGAATATATAACTTTGATCAAGTTAAAGCCTGTTATTTAATGTCTTCAGGAGGATTTGATTTAACGGTTATAGTAGAAGGAAAAACAATGAAAGAAGTTGCAATGTTTGTATCAGAAAAATTAGCAGTTCAAGATAATGTAATAGGTACAGCAACTCATTTTGTATTAAAGAAATATAAAGATCATGGAACTATATTTAAAGAAAAGAAAGCTTCTAATAGGGAGGTAATATTTATATGATGCTAGAAAATATGATAAGAAAAGAAGTTAGAGAAATGCCTCCTTCAGGTATAAGAAAATATTTTGACATAGTAAATGAAATGGAAGATGTAATATCTTTAGGGGTAGGAGAGCCAGATTTTGTTACACCTTGGAATGTTAGAGAAGCGGGAATATATTCTTTAGAGCAAGGTGATACTCACTATTCTTCTAATGCTGGATTTATAGAACTTAGAGAAGAAATAGCTAAGTATTTATATAGAAAATTTGATTTAAAGTATAATCCTAAGGATGAGATTTTAGTTACTGTTGGTGGTAGTGAAGGTATTGATATTGCATTAAGAGCATTAACAGGACCTGGAGATGAAGTAATTATTCCAGAACCAAGCTTTGTTGCATATAAAGGATGTACTGCATTTACTGGAGCAACTGCAAAGATAATAAATCTTAAAGCAGAAAATGACTTTAAGTTAACAGCACAAGAATTAGAAGAGGCAATTACTGAAAAAACAAAGGTAGTTATAATTCCATTCCCCAATAATCCAACAGGGGCAATAATGACAAGAGAAGAATTAGCTCCGTTAGTGGAAGTATTAAAAGATAAGGATGTAATAGTTATTTCTGATGAAATTTATGCAGAATTATCTTATGATAAGCCACATGTATCTATAGCAAGTTTCCCAGAAATTAAGGATAAAACACTTGTTATAAATGGATTTTCAAAATCTTATGCTATGACAGGATGGAGACTGGGATATGTATGTGGACATCACATTCTTTTAGATGCTATGAAGAAAATTCATCAATATGCAATAATGTGTTCACCAACAACAGCACAATTTGCAGCAATCGAAGCATTAAAGAATGGCGATGAAAGTGTTAGTAAGATGGTGAAGGAATATAATAGAAGAAGAAGGGTCTTGGTTGATGGATTTAGAAAACTTGGATTAGATTGTTTTGAACCATTAGGAGCTTTTTATGTATTCCCATATATTAAGTCAACAGGAATGACATCTGATGAGTTCTGTGAAAAGTTATTGCTACAAGAAAAGGTACTAGCAGTTCCAGGTAATGCATTTGGTGAATGTGGTGAAGGATTTATTAGAGCATGCTATGCATCATCTATGGAAAATATAATGGAAGCTTTAAAGAGAATTGAAAAATTCTTAAATGAAGTTAGATAATGTAGTACACTGGACCTTTGTGGTCCAGTTTTTTTACATATATAAACTATATTATTAAAATATAAATATTTAGAACTATGTAAACGTTAATGGTATAATAAAAGTGATAAAGGTAGGAGGGAGTATTTATGAGAAAATATCCAGAAAAATATTTAGAAGTGTTAAAAAATGAAGTAAATATAATAGAGAGTAATGGGGTTAAGATAATATTTAAACCAAGTCCTGGAGAAAAAAGAGATGGTTACTTAGATCCATGTGAAAAGGAAATAATGGATGGACATTGGTCAAGTAAAAGCAATGATAAAGAAGAGAATCAGAAAGATGTAAAAGAAAATGTAGATAAATCTATGGAAAATGATGAAATGACTACATTAGATATGGTAATTTCGACGATTAGAGATAGTATGGGATTCCCTAATTATAACTTAAATACAGTTGAAATTTATACAAAGTTTGAAACTATTACTGATAGTGGAAATGAAGTAGGATTATGGCGTTACTATCCAAGAAATTTAGATAGAAATAAAAATAATAAAGCATTAGTGTTTTTCCATGGTGGTGGATGGATTGGAGGAACTACATATGTAGTAGAAAATTTCTGCAAATTGATTGCAGAAAAAGCTAACTGCGTAGTCTTTAATGTAGATTATTCACTAGCTCCAGAAAAGCCATATCCAAATGGATTAAATGATAATTATTATGCAGTAAAGCATATATATGATAATGCTGAAAAATATAGAATAGATAAAAGTAAAATTGCAGTAGCAGGGGATAGTGCTGGTGGTAACTATGCTGCAGCCATATCATTAAAAGCAAGAGATGAAGAAGTACCTATGATTGCATTACAAGTCTTAATTTATCCAGCAGTAGCAATAGGAAATGCATGTGTTCAAGGATATAAGTGGTCAGAAGATATGATAGAGATTGCTACAGAATTAGAAGAAAAGGTGAGACCATTGACTGGTTTAGGAAGACCTAGCAAAGACTTAAGTGATCCAATGTTGGCAAGCTATTTACCTAGCTTTGATTTAGTTAATGATCCATACGTGAGTCCTATGATGGCAAAATCACATGCTAACTTACCAAAAGCAATTTTAGTAGGTGCAGAATTTGATGGACTTCGTATTCAAACAGAATTTTATGCAAAGCAGCTTCAAGATGCCGGCGTTGATGTTACTTGCTATAGATATAAAGGTATGACTCATGCATTTATTGATAAGTTAGGATTTGTTCCTCAGGCTGAAGATTTAGCTGATGTAATATCAGATGCGATAAAAAATTTATAAGGTATAAAAAGATATATGAACTGTATTGAAATAAAGAAATTACAAATAGTTTCAATACAGTTAATTTTTTTTAGTAATTTATGTTGATATGATAAATAATATATTTGCTTACTATTAATATATGGTATATAAATATGATATACTTAAAGTTGATTTAATAAATGATTTATAAACAATATTTTAATGAGATAGGTGAATAAATAGATGGCTACGATAGTAGATGTTGCAAGGTTAGCAGGTGTTACTCCAACCACTGTATCACGTGTTATTAATAATAGAGGATATATTAGTGAAAAAACAAAGAAAAGGGTTCATGAAGCTATGGATGAACTGGGATATCAGCCTAATGAAATAGCACGTTCCTTAACAAAACAAAAAAGTAATACAATTGGAGTTATAGTACCTCATATATCTCACCCATACTTTGCAAAATTAATAAGTAATTTAGAAAATGAAGCAGCTAAAAAAGATTACAAGATAATATTATGTAATAGTAAAGAAAAAGCTGAAAAAGAAAAGCAATATTTAGATATGTGTAAAAGTAATAGAGTTGCAGGGATAATTATATGTAGTGGAAATGTTGAATCTAATAAGATTAATACAGGAGGTATTCCAGTAGTATTATTAGAGAAAAATTTTGAAGAAGGTAAGCTTGGAATTCAATGTGATAATTATCAAGGTGGAAAGCTTGCAACAGAGCATTTAATAGAATGTGGATGCAAAAAAATATTACACCTTAGTGGAGTAATAGATGAAGAAATGCCTGCTGATAATAGAGAAAAAGCTTTTATAGATGTATGTAGTAAAAATGAGATTGAGTATTTTATAAAGAAATATGATATAGATACATATAATCAAATGAATTATTACGATTATATAAAAGCAGCACTAAATGAAATAGAAGGTGTTGATGGAATATTTGCAAGTAGTGATTTAATAGCTGCACAGGTTATTCAAGTTTGTAATGAAATAAAAATTAGGATACCGGAAGATATTAAATTAGTTGGCTTTGATGATGTTGATATATCACAATTAACAACACCGAGGATAACTACTGTACATCAGCCAATCAAAGAAATGGCAAGGCTTTCAATTGAATTAATTGATGCTAAATATAATAATATAGAGGTAAATGAAAAAACTATATTACCAATTAAGTTAATTATTAGAGAGAGTACAGTGAATAAATAAAATTATCTATGGAGTATTTTAATATAAAAAAACTACCCCAGGTGGATTTACCAGGGGGAGTTTTAAGTGTGCTATGATGTATCGTTCATTATTTATATATTTAAACTTAAGAGAATGAATAGAATTATCTATTATTATTAAGTTAAAATACCATATCATTAAATAGTGTATCTTTCAACAATACCATCATCATTTATATATTTAATTGTAGATTTGCTAGTAGTTAAATCAACATTTAAAGTACAATATTTATTATCTTTTTTCCATGTTAGGATGATTTCAGTATCACTTGAAGGTTCAACAGTGAAGTCTCCATCAAATGCAGGATAATCATTTCTAAAGTCAATTAGCTTAAGTAATCTTTGAACTACCTCTTGACTATATGCTTTATCAATTTCTTCTAAAGTAAAGTTATGTCTATTAATTTCACGACCTTCTCCAGTACGAGTAACATTTTCAACATCATTTTCGCCAGCTAATAACCCAACATAATAAACTTGTGGAATACCAGGGGCAAAGAATTGAATTGCTCTTGCGCTTAAGTATGCATCATCATTGCATCCTAAAACTGAATAGTAAGAACATCTTATTTGATGAACATCAAATCCATCTGGACTCTTATGAGCATCAGAATGAACTAAGCTTAAATTTGCACCATGATTTAAGCAATGATCAACAATCTTTCTAGCATCAGCTGTAGATACTAAATCATCAAGATCAGGTTTTACAGGAATACCATCATGGCAATCTAACATTGTAAATTGATTAGTTGGTCTGTTTTTTAAGTAGTCAGTAAGTGCTGAACTTGATTTGTTAACTAATGTGCTAAGTATAGTATATGGTAATATAAAGTCATATATATAGTTACCGTATTTAGCTAACTTATATTGAGTAGTATAGTGGGAATGAACTTCAGGTAATAAATCAATATCTAAAGATTTAGCTAAATCAGATACCCAGTCTAAGAACTTATATATTTCAGGTTCAACGAAGAAACAACTAGTTCCAAGTTTCTTTATTACATATCCAACAGCATCAAGTCTTACAATTTTAACATTGTTTTTGTGGAAGTTTTCAAAGAATTCCTTTAATAAGGCTCGTACAGCTTCAGAATTTATGTCTAAATCAATTTGTTCTGAAGGTGTTTCTTTACCAAAAGTAGTCCAAACAGAAACTTCTTCACCTTTTATATTAAATGTTGAATAAGGAACTTGTCTACGTAAGAACATCTTATTTATATCTTCCTGAACTGGTTTGCCATCGGACCATATTTTATCTAATGTTATAAATAAATTTGCATATTTTGAATCTCGCCCATTCTTTAAGAAATCTTGGAAAAATACAGAGTTTTTAGAAATATGATTAACCATTAGATCAAGAAGGATATCATAGTTTTCAGCTAATTTACGAATATCTTCCCAAGTACCAAATTGAGGTTCTATTTCTAAGTAAGTTAGTGGCGCGAATCCCCTATCTCCTGATGATGGGAATGGAGGAAGTATATGAATACCACCTTTAAATGTTTTTGGAAAATATTTTGTAAGAACATTATTTAATGTTTTTAAATCTCCACCAAGAGAATCAGGATAAGTTATAAGTTGAACTTTATTTTTAACTGCCATTTTTATATCTCCTCTTAATTAATTATATATTATAAATTGTTTTTAATTCTTCTATTGAAGGCAATTTAGCAATTGCTCCTACATGTTTAAGTTTGAAGGCACTTGTTGCAAAACCTATATTTAAAGCTTCTTTTAAAGTGTAATTGCTAGTTATAGCTGTGTAGAATCCACCCCAGAAAGCATCTCCAGCACCAGTTGTATCAATAACTTCAGTAGCTAAAGTATTGAATTTGATAGTTTTAGTTCCGTCAGAAACTATTGCACCATATTTACCTAAGGTCATTATTACAAGCTTTGCACCACACTCTATAAATTTGTTTACATGATTTTCAGGAGTATCAGGTCCAAAAATTCTTTCAGCATCAACTTCAGAAGGCTTTATAATATCTACTTTACCTATAAGGTTTTTTATATATTCTATTCCATCATGTCCTTCTTCCCAAATCATTTCGTGATAATTTGGATCAAATCCTATAAGAACATTATTTTTTCTAGCTTCTTCAATAACCCTTTCAATCATTTTTCTTGATTTTGATTGAGAAATAGGCCAGCAAGAAAAATGAACTATTTTACTATTTTTTAATGTTGAATCTATGTCTGAATTATATTCTAAGTTGTAATCTGCACTACGATAGAAAATTGGTAGTGGAGTTTCTTTGCTCTTAGTTACAAGTACCATACTTGTAGAATGATTTACTGAGTTAATTAAGTTTGTGTCAATGTTATTGTTTTTTAAGTGATTAATTAAAAACTTACCTAATCCGTCATTTCCAACGCAAGCTGTTATAATAGGATTACCACCAAGTCTTTTTATATTCATAGTTATATTAGCCGGTGAACCACCAAAAAATCTTGAATATTTATTGGAGTTGAAATTAGTATCATAATCATCAGAAATCATATCTACTAAAATTTCCCCAATTGTAAATACGTCATTTATTTTATCTTGGAATTGTATAGTATTACTAAAATTAAACATTGTTACCTCCAAATAGTTTTCTATAACTAGAGTATAGATATTATTTACTAATATGTCAATCGCTTGACATATAAAATTAATTTTTTTAAGTTTAAAAATATGGATAATTTTACAAAAACATAGATGGTATAATATAAGGAGATAATAAAAATATATATGAATGATAAAGGGTGAGAATAATTTAAGGAGGATATTATGGGGAAATATAGCTTAGATTTAAAGGAATATGCAAGGCTTGCTAGAGAAGTTGCAGCTGAAAGCTGTGTATTATTAAAAAATGATAATAATACACTTCCACTAAAAAAAGGAGATAAGGTAGCAGTTTTTGGTCGAAGTGCTTTTAATTATTATAAAAGTGGATTAGGTTCTGGAGGACTTGTAAATACAAGATATGTAGTAAGTATATTAGATGCTTTAAGGAATGAAAAGGATATTGTTTTAGATGAAGATTTATTAGAAATATATAGTGATTGGATTAAAGAAAATCCATATGATGAAGGACATGGATGGGGAACTGTACCTTGGTCTCAAAAAGAAATGAAATTAGAAGATTATATAGTAAGAGTAGCTAAGGAAAATGATATTGCATTAGTTATGATAGGCCGTACTGCAGGTGAGGATCAAGATAGTAAAAATGAGGCTGGAAGTTATCTTTTAACAGATGTTGAAAAAGATATGATAAAAAAAGTGAGCCAAGCATTTAAGAGAACTGTAGTAGTTTTAAATGTTGGTAATATTATAGATATGAAATGGGTAGATGAGTATAACCCATCAGCAGTACTTTATGCTTGGCAAGGTGGGCAAGAAGGGGGAAATGGAGTTGTTGATGTTTTAACTGGAAGAGTAAATCCATGTGGAAAGTTAACTGATACTATTGCAAAAAATATAGAAGATTATCCATCTACTAAAAATTTCGGAGATCCAGAGAGAAATTATTATGAAGAGGATATTTATGTAGGGTATAGATATTTTGAAACTTTTGCAAAAGAAAAGGTTATGTATCCTTTTGGATATGGATTATCATATACAAGTTTTGATATTAAGGGGAAATTACTTGAATCAACACATGAGGAAATAGTTGTTGAAGCAAATGTAACTAACAATGGCAATATGTCAGGGAAAGAAGTTGTACAAGTTTATATAGAAGCGCCACAAGGTAAACTTGGAAAGCCAGTAAGAGCTCTTGTCGGATTTAAGAAGACAGGTATTATTAAACCCGGTGAATGTGAAAAGTTAATAATAAATATACCTAAAAGTTATATAGCATCTTATGATGATAGGGGTGTAGACGGATATAAATCTTGTTATGTCTTAGAAGAAGGTTTATATAAGATTTATATAGGATCAGATGTTAGAAATGCTGAAGAATCAGGGCAATACGATGAAAAATTTACAATAGTAGAAAGTTTAGAAGAGGCTTGTGCACCAATAGTTTATTTTAAAAGAATTAAGCCTGTATTAGATGAAAATAATAAATTTAATATAGAAAATGAAGAAGTTCCTGTGAGAAGAATAAATCCTAAAGAGAGAATGTTTAAAAATCGTGATGAAGAAATAATTTATACAGGGGATAGAGGCTATAAGCTTGCTGATGTATTTGAAAATAAAGTAAAGTTAGATGATTTTGTAGCACAGTTAAGTTACAATGATTTAATTTGTATGTTTAGAGGAGAGGGAATGTGTAGTCCTAAGGTTACTCCAGGAACAGCAGCTGCATTTGGTGGAATTACTGAATCATTAAGAAACTTTGGAATACCTGTTGCATGTTGTGCTGATGGTCCATCAGGTATAAGAATGGATTGTGGAACAAAGGCATTTTCACTGCCAAATGGGACAGCATTAGGATGTACGTTTAATGTTGATTTAGTTAAAAAACTTTATAAAATGACTGGAATAGAGTTATGTAGAAATAGGATAGATTCTCTTTTAGGACCTGGAATGAATATTCATAGAAACCCATTAAACGGAAGAAACTTTGAGTACGTATCAGAAGATCCAATACTAACTGGAAAGATAGGTGCAGCTCAAGTTATTGGTATTCAAGAAGCTGGATCTACAGCAACAATTAAACATTTTTGTGCCAATAATCAAGAGGCTTCAAGGCGTTTTGTAGATTCAATAGTATCAGAAAGAGCACTTCGTGAAATTTATTTAAAAGGATTTGAAATTGCAGTTAAAGAAGGTAAAGCACGCTCTGTTATGACTACTTATAACCCTGTAAATGGGATATGGACAGCAGGAAGTTATGATTTATGTACTACTATTTTACGAAAAGAATGGGGATTTGATGGTATAGTAATGACAGATTGGTGGGCAGAAGCAAATACTGAAGGTGAAAAGTCTACAAGAGGAAATAAAGCTCCTATGGTGCTAGCACAAAATGATTTATATATGTGTGTATCAAATTCATTAGAAAATCCTGAAAATGACAATGTTAAGGAAAGGTTTGAAGCTGGAGAAGTTACAAGAAGTGATTTGCAAAGAAATGCTAAAAATATATTAAAATTTATTATGAAATCACAAGCAATGTTACATGAGCTAAATTTAATAAGTAAAGAAGATTTAGAAGAAATTAATGCACAAGATGATGATGGGAATATTTCACTAGAGGATATTGTTTATTATTATGCAGATAAGGATAGCAATGATATTATTATAGATGCAAGCAGTTTTAATAATAAAAAAGGTAATTCAGAAGTGTTTGGAATAACTTTAAATGAACTTGGACTTTATAACATTGAAGTAACAATGAAATCAGAACAAGGTCCATTAGCACAGTTACCGCTTTCTATTTATTATGATAATGCATTAAAGGAAACTATTACTATTAGAGGAACGGAAGGTAAATGGGTTACTGAAAGTAGGGAGCTTGGATTTGTTTTTGGGGTAAATCATTATATTAAATTATACTTTGGAGCAAGTGGACTAGATATTGATAAAGTAGTTATTAAATTTGTTGGTAAAGGAAAGTTACCATTTTAAAAAAAAGATAAGAAAAGTGTAGTTACCTTTAGGGTCAATTAAATATTTAACTTGACCTTGAAGGTAATTTGTGGTGATAGATAGTTGGGTTTCTAAGGCTTATAGGGGGAAACTGGAATTGCTTTATATACATTAATATATAATTCTTATGGAATGAGACTAGTTGCACATGAGCCTTTTGCTTCTATTGAAGTAGAAATAAGTGATTATAGAAACCATTTTTTGTGAATTGAGTATACAAGCTAATTCTATACTGGAAAAAGATATTTTTATATTTTCTAAATAAATTTTTGCTAAAATAAATATCTACAACTATATCTTTATTAACTATCCCTAAGTATGCTCATCATACTATATTTTTATTATACAACATTTAGACATATATTAATGACATATGGTCATAGTTTTAAATTATATCTAAAAGTATAATATAACTATAGCATGAAAACGTTGTATAGAAATGGAAACATATATAAGTAGGAGGATAATATGGGAATTGTATTTAATGAAGATAATAAATTATTTCACATTCAATCAAAAAGGACTAGTTATATTTTAAGTGTTTTAGAAACAGGACATTTAATTAATCTATATTGGGGAAGAAAAATTAATTCTAATAAAATAAATTATGTAGTTAAAAAGAGGGCGTGTGGAAGCTTTTTAGCGGATTTAGACAATATAGATGCATTGCACTTAGAAGTTATAGCACAAGAATATCCAAGCTATGGAAATCCGGATTTGCGTTCACCTGCAATTCAAGTAAAGCTAGCAAATGGAACTACAGTAACAGATTTTAGGTATGAGAGTCATGAAATTTACAGAGGAAAGAAAAAACTTGAAGGATTACCTGCAACTTATGCTGAAAAAGAAGATGAAGTAGAGAGTTTAGAAATAACATTAAAAGATGAAGTAGCTAACTTAAGAGTTATATTATCTTATACTGTATTTGAAAATTATGATTCAATAACAAGAAGTTGTAAAGTTATAAATGATAGTAATGATGAAGTTGATATATTAAGAGCTTTAAGTGCGAATGTTGATTTTACACATAGTGAGTTTGATTTAATTCAATTATCAGGTTCTTGGGCTAGGGAAAGACATATAGTAAGAACAGCTTTAAGAAGTGGTGGACAATGTATTGAAAGTAGAAGAGGAGCAAGTAGTCATGCTCAAAATCCATTTATAGCATTAGTAAGTAAAGATGCAACAGAAGATAAAGGAGAGGTTTATGGATTTAATTTAATTTATAGTGGAAACTTTTTAGCTAGTGTTGAAGTAGATATGCATAGTAATGCAAGAACACAAATTGGTATAAATCCATTTGATTTTACTTGGAATTTAGAATCAGGACAATCATTCCAAACACCAGAAGTTGTTATGGTATATTCACCTAATGGATTAACAGGAATGTCTCATATTTATCATGATTTATATAGAGAAAGATTATGTAGAGGAGCTTATAGAGATAAGGAAAGACCAATACTTATAAATAATTGGGAAGCAACATATTTTGATTTTAATAATGAAAAAATTAAAGAGATTGCTAAGGAATCTAGTAAGCTTGGGATAGAATTATTTGTTTTAGATGATGGTTGGTTTGGAGAAAGAAATAATGATGATTGCTCACTTGGAGATTGGTTTGTAAACGAGGAAAAGCTTAAAGGAGGATTAAATTCTTTAGCTACAGATATTAATAAAATGGGAATGCAATTTGGTTTATGGTTTGAACCAGAAATGATTTCACCAAAAAGTAAGTTATATGAAGAACATCCAGATTGGTGTATTCATATTGATGGAAGAATAAGATCCGAAGCAAGAAAACAGCTTATATTAGATTTATCTAGAGATGAAGTTTGTGAAGCTGTAATAAAAATGCTTACAGATGTGTTGAAATCAGCACCTATATCATATGTTAAATGGGATATGAATAGAAATATGACAGAAATAGGATCAACAGCATGGCCTGCAAAAAAACAAAAGGAAATTGCTCATAGATACATGTTAGGTTTATATAAAATATTAGAAAATATAACTTCTAATTTCCCTAATATACTATTCGAAAGTTGCTCTGGTGGAGGTGGAAGATTTGATGGTGGAATGTTATACTATATGCCACAAACTTGGACAAGTGATGATACAGATGCAATAGAAAGATTAATGATTCAAGAGGGAACGTCATTAGTATATCCAACCAGTTCGATGGGAAGCCATGTATCCGCTGTACCGAATCATCAAGTTCATAGAATTACACCACTTAATACAAGGGGAGTAGTAGCAATGGCAGGAAGCTTTGGTTATGAATTAGATGTAACTAAAATGAATGAAGAAGAAAAAGAAGAAGTTAAAAAGCAAGTTGAGTTTTATAAAAATATTAGAAGTACTGTTCAATTTGGAGATTTGTATAGATTGAAAAGCTCATTTGATAGTAATGAAGCAGCTTGGATGAATTTATCTAAAGATGGCAAAGAAGTAGTAGTAAGTTATGTTAAGAAGTATGCTGAAGCTAATGTAATACCAAGAAGATTAAAAGTTAAGGCTTTAGATGAAAATTCATTATATGAAGTAATTGAAACTGGAGAAGTATTTGGTGGAGATGAACTTATGTATATAGGGCTTGAAATTGGAGAACTTATGGGAGACTATCAAGCTAAGAACTGGACTTTAAGAAAAGTTGATTAAAAATTTATAATATAAATATTAAGATAGCATAAATTTAAATAGTAGTTTTATGCTATCTTTTTTAGAGTTTTAATAATATATCTAACATTTAACCATATTTTAAAAACATTAATACGTTTTCGAGAGCAATAGCGATGATTATAATTAAAATGTAGAAACAAACATAATAGTGATAATAAAACAATTGTAGCAAAAAAAGTAATAAAAAGAGAGGTATTAAATATGGAAGTATTAGAGAAAGTAAATAGGAATGAAAGTGACGTTTCTATGAAAACGTTAATTTCTTTTGGAATGGGGAGTTTAGGCAATAATATTATATGTGCAATGATAGGTACATATTTAACAATTTATTTAACGGATAGCTTTGGGATAAGTGCAGCTGCTGTAGGTACATTGTTTTTGGTTGCAAGAATAATCGATGCAATTACAGATCCTATTATGGGAATGATTGTTGATAATACAAAGTCTAAGATGGGGAAGAGTAGACCATATCTTTTATTTGTTCCAATATTCATGGGAATAGCGACGATAATGTGTTTTTCATCACCAAATTTAAGTGATACAGGAAAAATAGTTTGGGTATATATATCTTATATACTATGGGGTATATGTTTTACAGCTATGGATACACCTTATTGGTCATTATCTGCTAATATAACTCAATCAGCACAAGGAAGAACTAAAATTATAACATCAGCTAGAACCATTGCCTTTGGAGGGAGTTTAGTTGTTTCAGTATTTACTCTTCCCTTAGTAGCTAAGTTTGGAAATTGGACGATAGTAGCAATAGTATATTCTATAACAGCTGCAATTTGTACTTGGGTTACTGTATGGGGAGTTAGAGAAATAAATACAAATAGAAAGCCACAAAAACAAGGAATTAAGCAATTAAAAGAACTTTTTAAAACAAATAGACCTTTAAGAATTGTATTAATATCTATGTTAATGTTAGAAATAACTTATGCTCTAAGAAATGGGTTTTCAATATATTATATAAAGTATAATTTCAATGCAGAATTATATATTCCTTTAGTAACTGGAATTAGTATAACAACAGGAATGCTTGGTGGAATTTGTACACCTAGTATAACAAAAATACTGGGAAAAAGAAAAACAGCCTTATTTGGAATAGCAATTAATGCTATTGGCTTTTTATCAATATTTTTATTAAAATATTCAAACTTAAAAATGATGTTAGTGATAAATGCTTTTATGGGGCTTGCTGAAGGGGCAGCTAATATATCTTTAGCATCAATGGTTGCAGATTGTGTTGAATATGGGGAATGGAAAACAGGTAAAAGATCAGAGGGAATGATATTCTCTTCAAATATATTTAAAACAAAACTTGCAAGTGCAATAGGTGGGGCTTTATGTGGATATGTATTAGCATTTGTTGGATATGAAGCAAATGTAGCACAAACCGTAAATACATTAAATGGAATACATATAATGTATTCAATAATACCAGGAATAATTGCGGTATGTAGTATTATATCTTTAAGAAGATATAACTTAACTGAAAAAGAATATGAAGCGATACTTGAAGATTTAAATAAAGATGAGCCTTTAGAAACAGCATAATTTATAATAATGTAAATATAAATAAAAACTGGTTTGTAATAAAAAAATACAAACCAGTTTTGTTTTATTGAGATAAAAGAAATTTTTTAGTTGTTTCTTTTTTTGTATCTCTATATTGTTTAGGGCTAACTCCTTTAATTTTTTTAAATGTTTTAGAAAAGGCTAGAGGGTCACTATAGCCACAGGAGTATGCTATATTAGCAATTGGAAGGTCAGTATTATATAATAATTCAGCAGCTTTAGTTATTCTAAATTTCATTAAGAATTTTTGAGGAGACATATTTAAATTGCTTTGAAAAATGGAGGTTAAATAACTTCTATTTAAACAAATATAATCAGCAATGTCTGTTACCTTTATAGAATTATGATAATTATTTTGAATAAATTCAATTGCTTTATTTATGTAATTATTAGTATTTTCCTCCCTTGTTAATGATGAGGTTTCTTTATGATCTTCACACAGTTTTGAGAAGAATAAGTATAATAATCCTTCAATTTTAAAAGCATCAGAATCAGACATTGTATGATGTTTTAACATTTCTAATACATATTCTTTTAAAGCATCATCTTTTTCATAAGTAAAAATTAAATGTTCAGAATCTAATCCAACAGAATTGAGATAAAGTTTAGCTTTATCACCATCGATACCAATCCAAAGATATGTCCAAGGATTATCTTTATCAGCTTGATAAAATGTAACAACATTAGGTTCGATTAAGAAACCTTGATTTTTTCTAACTTTATATTTATTGTCATTTACATAATAATAGCCTTCTCCATCCAATACATAATGAATTAAATAATTTGGGCGAACAGCTGGACCAAATGAATATAAAGGAACACATTTTTCTAATCCGCAGTAACAGAGATATAAATCATTAAAACTTCGATTAGTATTTTCTAAAAAGTATATATCTAACATAAATCCTCCTAAATCTAATATTTAGACATGTGCTTATTAAACCGATATATAAATTTTAAATTAGAAGGATATATATTGCAATATATATTAATTAAAAGATATACTTCAAATAATAAAACTAACATTTAGACATGTTTTAATTACATTAATCTATTTAGAATTATTATAAAAAGTTTTAAAATATAATTATGTAAACGATTATAAAAAGAGGGGAATGAGATAATGGGAAAGAAAAAGGTGATAGCAACAATTTTAGTATCAATATCAATGGCAACAACATTATTAACAGGTTGTACAAGTAGTATTAGGATTGGTAATAGTAAAAAGCAGATAGTGTTCTTTAGTAATAAGATAGAAGCTGTAGATACCTATAATAAACTTGTAGAAAAATTTGAAGCCGAAAATCCAGATATAGATGTAGTTGTTAGTGCACCACCAGATGCAACAACTGTATTAAAGACTAGATTAGTAAAAGGTGATGCACCAGATATTATTTCACTATCAGCAGATAGAAGTTTTGCAGATTTTGTAGATGCTAATATATTAGAAGATTTAAGTGGGAAAATAGATTTTAGTGTTATTGATCCGATTTATAATCAAATGCTAAAGGAGTTGGAAATTGAAAGTGTAGATGGAATTTACGGTGTGCCATATGCATTAAATGCAAGTGGAGTTATATATAATAAAGATATATTTGAGGAATTAGGGTTATCAATACCTAAAACATGGGATGAATTTTTAGGGCTAGCTCAAACTGTACAAGATAATGGTATAACACCGTTTTACTTTACATTAAAGGAGTCATGGACTTCTTTACCTGCATGGAACACTATAGCAAGTACTTTAGTTAGTAGTGATTCTTTTAAGAAGGTAAATAGTAGGGAAACTACATTTAATGAAATTTATTCTGAAACAGCAGATAAGATTATGAAGTTAATGAAATATGGACATTCTGACAACTTTGGTGTTGGTTATAATGATGGTAATACAGCATTTGCTAACGGGGAGTCTGCAATGTATTTACAAGGTAGTTATGCAATTCCTGCAATTTTAACTGTAAATCCAGATTTAAATCTAGGAATGTTTCCGTTACCTGCATCTAATAATGAAGAGGAAAATAAATTAGTTTCTGGTGTAGATGTATATTTTGCTATTACTAAAGATGCTAAGAATAAAGAGGAAAGTATAAGGTTTATAAACTTTTTATTAGAAGAAGAAAATGCGAAAACTTATATAGATGAACAAAGTGCATTCTCAGCAGTTAAGGGGGTAGTGCAAGAAGATTCAAAATTTGAAGTATTTGATGAATTCTTTGAAAATTCAAGGGTTGTTGACTTCCAAGATCATTATTATCCAGCAGAATTACCAGCATCTGATATGATACAAACATATCTTTTAGATGGGGATAAGAACAAGTTCTTAAATAATTTTCAAAAGGAATGGTTAAAGGCAAATAGACAGTATATTAAAGAATAGTATGAAGGGGTGAATAGAAATGAAAAAAAGAGATAGATTTTTCTTGTGTACAATAATACCAATGATAGTTGTATTTTTCTTATTTCACACATTCCCGTTATTAAAAGGGGTAATGTATAGTTTTACTAATTTTAGAGGATTTGGAGATTTTGATTTTATTGGATTAATGAATTTTAAAGATTTATTTACTGATTCAAGGGTGCTAAATTCATATATGTTTACCTTTAAATTTGCTATAGTTACAACAATAATAGTAAATTTAATAAGTTTAACATTAGCATTAGCGTTAAATTCAAAAATAAAATTTAAAACTACATTAAGAGGATTATATTTTTTACCTAATATTTTAGGTGGATTAATTGTAGGATATATATTTAATTATATTTTTACATTTATACTTCCAAAGTTAGGTGAAGTTATGGGGAGTGAAGTTCTTAGTAAAAGCATACTTGGTAGTACAAGCTTAGCCTGGATAGCTGTTGTAATTGTAGTTTCGTGGCAATCGATAGCGTTTAATACTATAATTTACATTTCGGGGCTTCAAACAATTCCAGATGATGTTTATGAAGCAAGTGGAATTGATGGAGCAGGGAAATGGCTACAATTTAGAAAGATTACATTCCCTTTAATAGCACCATTCTTTACAATAAATATGGTTTTATGCATGAAAAACTTCTTAATGGTATTTGATCAAATAATGTCCTTAACTGGTGGGGGACCTGCTCAATCGACAGAATCAATTTCTATGCTTATATATAAAGCAGGATTTGGTGGAAGTCAATTTGGATATCAATCAGCAAATTCAGTTGTATATTTTATAGTTATTGTAGCTATATCATTATTCCAAATTAAAGTATTAGAGAAGAGGGAGGTTCAATTATAATGGCTGAGGTAGGTTTAAAATCTAATAATAGAAGTAAAGTAAAAAAAATATCTTTTATAAAGAAGGAAGATGGAAAAGTTAATTTGCCAATTACTATATTACTTATTATTTGTTCATTAACAATATTATTTCCACTTTATATAACTATTGTTATTGCATTTAAGCAACCATCAGAAATGATGGGGAATATATTATCACTTCCGAAGTCATGGAGTTTTAGTAATTTTAAGCAAGCTATTGAGATGACTAATTTCTTTCATACAATAATGAATAGTTTATTTATAACAGCGGGAGCTGTAGTGGTAACTATTGTTACAAATTCATTAGTTGCATATGCTATTGCAAGAAATATGCATAAAAAGTTTTATAAATTTGTATATTTTTATTTTGTAAGTGCAATGTTTGTACCATTTTCAATGTTAATGTTACCACTTGTTAAGCAAGTAAGTTTCTTTAACTTAGATAATAAAGTTGGTATGATAATTCTTTATATGGTATTTGGTATATCAATGAATACATTGCTTTATGTTGGATATTTGAAGAACATTCCTCTTGAATTAGAAGAGGCGGCTTATGTTGATGGTGCTAAACAATGGACTGTATTTTGGAAGATTATATTCCCTTTGTTAAAGCCGATGCATGCAACAGTTGGAATAATGACAGCTCTTTGGGCATGGAATGATGTAATGATGCCACTTGTAATACTAAGTGAGCAAAGTTCAGCAACATTACCATTAGCACAATATATATTCCAATCAAAATTTGGGACAAACTATAATGTAGCATTTGCTTCATATCTTTTAGCTTTATTACCATTATTAGTATTCTATTTATTTGCTCAAAAATGGATTATAAATGGTGTAACAAAAGGGGCAATAAAATAATTATAAAAATAGAAATGTATAGAGGATAATTTCTGATGAAAAGGAAATTATCCTTTTTGTATTAATTGAGTATTGATAACAACCTAAAGATGAAAGAAGTTATAGTTGTATTAAAAATTTTTTATAGAAATCAAAATCCTCCTTTTGAGAGAAATCTATTATATATTATTAGAATTGACTATTAGTGCAATTCTAAACTCTTTTAAAGTGAATTTAGTATTGCAATCGAGAATTTAACTTTTCATTTTTGAATAAAATTTAGAAAAAAGTATTGACTTGAAGTTAACTCCAGCATTTAACATAGAGATATAAGAAAAAGTTAAAGGTAGTGGAGGAAAGATTATGAGTAACAATATTTTAAGTAAAGTCAATGAACCAAAAGATTTAAAAGTTCTTAGTGGAGAGGAATTAAATATATTAGCTCAAGAAATAAGAGATGTATTAATAAAGAAAGTAAGTAAAACAGGTGGTCATTTTGGACCTAATTTAGGGATGATTGAAGCAACTATTGCAATGCATTATGTTTTTAATTCACCAATAGATAAAATAGTATATGATGTTTCACATCAATCATATCCACATAAAATTTTAACTGGAAGAAAAGAAAGTTTTATTAATCCAGAAAAGTTTGCTGATATTACAGGATATACATCACAACATGAAAGTGAGCATGATTTCTTTACTGTAGGTCATACTTCAACTTCAATTAGTTTAGCATGTGGATTAGCTAAAGCTAGAGATGTTAAAGGACAAAATGAAAATATTATAGCTGTAATTGGTGATGGTTCTTTAAGTGGTGGAGAAGCCTATGAAGGTTTAAACAATGCTGCAGAATCAGGAAAAAATATAATAATAGTAGTAAATGATAATGACATGTCAATTGCAGAAAACCATGGTGGATTATATAAAAATTTAGCAAAACTTAGAGAAACTAATGGAACTGCAGAAGATAATTTCTTTAAGTCTCTAGGATTTGAATATTTTTATGTAGAAGAAGGAAATAATGTTGAAAATCTTATAGAAGCATTTAATAAAGTTAAAGATACTAATCATCCAGTAGTAGTTCATATCCATACAATTAAAGGTAAAGGATTTGAAGAAGCAGAAGCAAATAAAGAAGCTTTTCATTGGGTAATGCCATTTGATTTAGAAAATAAAGAATCAAATAAAATTGAATTTCCAGAAGGTTACACAGATATTTTAGGGAAATTTTTGGTTGAAAAAGCTAAAGAAGATAAAAAAATCGTAGCAATAACAGCGGCAACTCCAGGGCCAGCTGGATTAAATTATTTCAGACAAGAAGAAAGCCTTAAGGAACAATATGTAGATGTTGGGATAGCAGAAGAACATGCAATAGCCCTTGCATCAGGAATAGCTTCACAAGGTGGAAAGCCAGTAGTATCAATTTTAAGTTCATTTGTTCAAAGAACTTATGATCAATTATCACAAGACCTTGCAATAAATAATAATCCTGCGCTTATTATGGTTTCTTGGGCAGGAATAACTGGTGGAGATGTTACACATTTAGGAATATTCGATATACCATTAATATCTAATATACCTAATATAGTATATCTTGCACCAACAAATAAAGAAGAGTATCTTGCAATGATTGAATGGGGTATAGAACAAAAAGATCACCCAGTAGCTATACGTGTACCAAATGGGAATGTTATAACAACTGGAGTAAGTGTTGAACCTAATTTTGGTGATTTAAATGTTTATGAAAAAACTATACAAGGAAATGAAGTTGCAATTATTGGACTTGGATCATTCCATGACCTTGGAAGAAAGGTTCAAGAAAAGTTAAAGGTAGATACTGGAATAAATGCAACGTTAATAAATCCTAGATTTATTACAGGCATTGATAAGGAGATGTTAACGGATTTATTAGAGAGTCACAAATTAGTAATTACTTTAGAAGATGGAGTTCTTGATGGTGGTTTCGGAGAAAAAATTTCTAGATTCTATGGTGATAAAGATATGAAGGTATTAAATTTTGGTGCTACAAAAGAATTTACAGATAGAGTATCAATGGAAGAATTATATGAAAGATATCATTTAACAGAAGAGTTAATTGTTGAAGATATTAAAAAGGCATTAAAATAGTAATAATAATTAAAATGAGAGTCCTTTTTTAATGGAAGGAGCTCTCATTTTTTATCTTATAAACTAATCAATATTTTTACTTAATTATAAAATGATTAAGATTGAAGAAAGAATTGAGTATTTTTATAGTTATAAACTAATTTTGAAACATTAAAACATACTCCTGAAGATAAATATATTTGTTCTAAAACGATCATTGCTGGATCATTAGGTGTTAAATCCAATAAGTTAGCATGATTATTATCTAATTTTTCTAGGTGTAAATATCTATCAGAAAAACCTATATTTAAATTTAAGGCTGTTTGTAAATATTCAAAAATAGAACCTTGAGCAATTTCTTTAGTAAGGTATGGCACTATACTTTTTTTATAATAAGCCTCTTCATAACACATTATTTCATCATCTATATATCTTAGCCTTTTAACTAGATAAATCTCATCATTAATATTGCATTCTATTAATTCAGAAATTTCTTCATCAGCACGTATAAGATTAAATTCTAAAACTTTTGAGGTTATCTTAAATTCCTTCAAAGAAGTAGTAAATCCTTGAGTTATATTTAAATCTATATAACCACTACGATTTCTTCTTCTAACAAAAATTCCACTTCCTTGAAGTTGGTATACAATTCCTTTGGATACTAAAGATTCTATAGCTTTAACAATAGTGCTTTTGCTTACTTTGTATTCAGAAGCAAGGTTTTCTACTGTAGGCAATTTAGTTCCCTGAGGAAGGTCATTACTATAAATATTATCTTCTATTTCATTTGCAATTATTTGATATTTTAGCATTTTTACTCCCTTTATTACGTTAACATATTTATAAGTTAGTATAACATAAAGAAAATGTGAAATAAATCCTAGAAAATGTTTTCAAAAAAGTTGACAAATTATACTGGTATAATTATGATTTAATCATACAATTTAATTGTATGAGGATAAAATGTTGGGAGGATTATATATGGCAAACTCAGTACGTGATTATGAGAAGTTAGCAGTAGATATAATAAATGCTGTTGGCGGAAAGAAAAATATTATAAAAGCATCAAGATGTGCAACAAGACTTAGATTAGTTTTAAAAGAAACAACTAATGAAGCAAAAGAAAACGTTTCGGGTCTTACTGGAGTAATAACGGTAGTTGAGAATGGAGGACAATTCCAGGTTGTTATTGGAACTCATGTAGGGAAGGTATTTGATAAAGTAGCAAGTGAGCTTAATTTAGACAGTAATGCTATAGAAGAAGATGCACCAAAGACTAGCATTTTAAATAGAATAATTGCAACAATGTCAGCCGTATTTGCACCATTTATATATATATTGGCTGCAGCAGGGATATTACAAGGATGTTTAATATTAATTAATATGGTAAATCCATCTTTTTCAAGTACAGGTACTTATGAAGTATTAAGTTTTATGTCGTGGGCACCATTTACGTTTTTACCAATATTTATAGCTATTACAGCATCTAAGCACTTTAAATGTAATATGTTTATTGCAGTAGCATGTTGTGCAGCTTTAGTAAGTCCAACTTGGGCTGAAATAGCATCAAGAATAGCTGCTGGAGAAAGTATTAGATTTTTGGGAATCAGTTTAGCTGAAACAACTTATACATCATCAGTTTTACCACCATTATTTTTAGTATGGATATTATCTTATGTTGAAAGATTTGTAGATAAAAAATTACCAGAAGTAATTAAGGCGTTATTTACTCCTTTTATATGTATGGTAGTTATGGTTCCACTTACTATATTAGTTATAGGACCACTATCAGATTCGTTAGCTACAGGCATAGCAAATGGATATAATTATTTATTTAATAGCTAATATAGCTTCAGATGTTTGAGATGCATTTGCAACATATCCACCAGCGGCCAATAAAGCTCCAGACAAACCACCGGCAATAGCTTGAGCACATTTTCCTATGAATCCATTAACAGCAGATAATGTACCAGCAGCGTTAATTCCTGTTTTCCATTCACCATAATCAACTGGATCAGCTTGTATTGAGAAGTAAATAGTTTGCTTTAAACCTAAGCCAAAAGCACTAATAAATGCACCAGCAATTATAATTGGAGTTATTGTTCCAGCAATAAGTATTACAATCATACCAACAATATGAATTCCAGAACCAATTAGGAATAATTTTGTTTTTCCTAATTTTTTGCTGAGATAATGAATTTCATTTTACAATTCAATACTTAAGTAAAATAATTAAGGAGTATACAGGAAAAACCTTTAGTGAAATAGTACAAAAAATAAAGATGGATAAGGCGGAGTGCTCTTTTGTTAAATACTAATTTTACTGTAACTGATATATCATATATGGTAGGGTACGATAATAAGGAACACTTTATTAGAACTTTTAAAAAGAATTTTGGAGTCTCTCCAACTCAGCATAGAAAGGGTATTAAAAATTAAAAAAAATCAATTATTTTGAATAATAATAACAATTGGAAGTTAATTTAATATAAGTTAAAATGTAAGTAGAAGTTTTTAAAGTAGAGTGTGAGGGGGAAGTATTTATGGGAAATAAATATTTAGTTTTAGATATTGGTGGAAGTTCAATTAAATATGCGTTAATGACTGAGTGTGTTGAATTTTTAGAAAAAGGAAAAGTTGCAACACCACAAGATTCTATTGAAAGTTTTGTAAACGTTATTGGTGATTTATATGATAAATATAAAGATAAAATAGAGGGAATAGCAATAAGTATGCCTGGTTTAATAGACAGTAAAAATGGTTATGCAAGAACAGGCGGATGGCTTAGATATAATGATGATAAATATATAGTTAAAATACTTCAAGAAAGATGTCCAACTAAGATTACAATTCAAAATGATGCGAAATCAGCAGCTTTAGCAGAGGTATGGAAAGGAAGTTTAAAGGAGTATAATGATGGAATTGTAGTTGTTTTAGGCACAGGAGTGGGAGGAGCAGTAGTAAAAGATAGGAAAATACTTAATGGAAAGCACTTCTTTGCAGGTGAATTTAGTTATATATGGACAGATACTACATTTGCAATAGATAGTACTGATAACATGTGGGGATATGTTAATGGTGCATCAGCTTTAAATGGAGCAGTTGCAATGGCTAAAAACTTAGCTAAAGAAGAAGTTGATGGTTTTAAGGTTTTTGAACTTGTTAACTCTGGAGATAAGGAAGCTATAGATGTGTTAGATAAATTTACATATCAATTAGCAGCTCAACTGTATAACTTACATTGTGTTTTAGATACTGAAGTTATAGCTATCGGTGGAGGAATTAGTGAACAAGATATATTAATAGAATATATTCAAAAAAATATTGAAAAGATATTTGATAAAGTTCCCTTTGACATTCCAAGAGTTAAAGTGGTTAGATGTAAATTTAGAAATGATGCTAATTTAATTGGAGCATTATATAATTTTTTAGGATTAGAGGACAAGCAATAGTAAAAAAACTTCCTCCGGAGAAAGTTTATGAAATGAACTCTCGCCGGAGGTAAATTCATTTTATAGAGAGAAATAAATTCATTATTTGCTTAAATAGTCTTTAAAATTTTTTTCAATTTTAGATAATTTCTTATCCTTTAAATGAACTAAGCATAAATTACTATGTATTTTTTCTTTCAACAAAACAACAGAAATATTTTTCTTATCAAAACATTCTACAGTTTTTCTCATAAGTGGAGAAATACCCATGCCAGCAGAAACAAGACCTATAATATTTTCTATCCTACTATTAAAACAAACAACATTAGGCTCAAATGAAGCTTTCATACATTCACTTACAAAGAAATCATAAACACCAGAATTCTTTCCTAAGGAAATAAAACTTTCATTTGATAATTCAGAAATAGAAACATACTTCCTTTTTGAAAGGGGATGAGATTTAGGAACAATTAACACAAGTTCATCTTGAGCTAAAGGAGTAATATCTAAGTTCGAATAATCTAATGTGTCACTTCTTAAAAATGCAAAGTCTATTTTTTGAGAGAATAATAAATTTAATATATCAGCGTGCTCTCCTTCATGGAAAGTAAGTTGTAAATCAGTAACTGTATTTTTAAAACTTCCAATAAGTTTTGCAATATTATATTGATTTATTACTGGAATATATCCAATAGATAATTTAGGGAATGAAGAGGTAAATTTATTTAAATCAAGTATTAGTTCATCATAATTACTAACTATATTTATAGCATATTTTTTTAATGAAATACCTGCATCTGTTAACTTAACATGGCGAGTACATCTTTCAAAAAGTACACAATTAAGTTCACTTTCTAATTTTTTTATATGTTTAGATAATGAAGATTGAGATATACATAATTCTTCAGCAGCCAAAGAAAAGCTATTATATTTTTCTACACTTAAGAAGTATTTTAAGCTTTCTATATTCATAAGTTTATCACCGTCATTTCTGAAATATATTAATATTATATCACGATAATTATTAAGGAATGGACATATATTTCGAATTTATTCCAAAATGGAATAAATGTATATTAATTAAAGAATTGTTCATTAAGATAGTGTTAAATATAATTTGAGTATATAGTAGTAACTTTAAAAAACTTTGAGAAATAGGGAAAATTATATGATAAAAATAGAACGTTGTTATAAAAATATAAATATAAAATTAGAGGCAATATTCGTAGGTGATGATTTGTGTGCAGTAGTAACAGGAGGGGATAAGCCTCATGTTGGAGCAATATCTGTGTATTCAAAAGAAGAGGGAATAAAAACAATTTCTTTGAAAAATCATAAGGATTATATTATTGGAGAGATTTTTATAAACAGTATAAAAGATAGTTTTAATGGAAATATATCTGTGAGCTGTGGGATACATATAGATAATATATCAAAAGAGCAGATAGAAGATGTCTATGAATGTTGTAATAAAATTTTCCAAGAATCAAAGGTGGAACTTTATAAAGTTACTACTAATTTAAATGAGGTGGAAAAATGAATTTAGTTATAGGAGTTACTGGAGCAACTGGCACTGTATATGCAGTTAGGTTACTTGAATATTTAAAAGACATAGAAGAAATAAAAACTCACTTAATAATGAGTAAATGGGCAATTAATAATTTAGAAGTTGAAACAGATTATTCATTAGATTATGTTTATGATTTAGCTGACTTTATACATAATAATGATGAGTTAGGAGCTTGTGTTGCGAGCGGTTCTTTTTTAACCGATGGAATGATTATTCTTCCTTGTAGTATGAAGACACTAAGCAGTATAAGTAATGGATTTTCAACTACATTAATAGATAGGGCTGCAGATGTAATGATTAAGGAAGGAAGAAAATTAGTTATTTCACCTAGAGAAACACCTTTAAGTTCAATACATTTAGAAAATATGCTAAAACTTTCAAAGTTAGGGGTTAGAATAGTGCCACCAATGCCAGGATTTTATTCAAATCCTAAATCTTTAGATGATATTATAAATCATCATATTATGAAAATATTAGATCAATTTAATATAAATATAAGAAATGATTTAAGATGGAAGGTAAATGAGTATGAATAAAGTAGAAATTAATGATTTAAGAAGTGCTATTGAATACTTAAAAGATATTAAAGGACAATTAGTTAAAAGTGATGTTGAAGTAAATCCACATGGCGAACTTGCAGGGGTATATAGATATATTGGTGCTGGGGGAACTGTAAAGAGACCAACAAAGATAGGGCCAGCTATGATTTTTAATAATATTAAAGGTCATAAAGACGCTAAAGTTATAATCGGTCTTTTAGCTAGTAGAGAAAGAGTTGGTATGCTTTTAGGTTGTGAATCTAAAAAGTTAGGTTTTTTATTGAATGAAGCAGTAAAGAATCCAATAAATCCAATTATAATAGAAAATGAAAATGTACCGTGTCAAGAGGTTGTACATTATGCAACAGATGAAGATTTTGATATAAGAAAAATATTACCTGCACCTACTAATACAGAAGAGGATGCTGGACCATATATAACTTTAGGAATGTGTTATGCAAGAGATCCTGAAACTGGAGAAGGGGATGTTACAATTCATCGCTTATGTTTACAAGGTAAGGATGAATTATCAATGTTCTTTACACCTGGGGTAAGACATTTAGATGCATTTAGAAAAAAGGCGGAGGAAAGTGGAGAACCTTTACCAATATCTATTAGTATAGGTGTTGATCCTGCAATTGAAATAGCATCATGTTTTGAACCACCAACTACACCAATTGGATTTAATGAATTATCTATAGCTGGAGCAATAAGAAAGAAACCAGTTGAAATGGTAAAATGTTTAACTGTTGATGAAGCTGCAATTGCAAGAGCTGAATATGTAATTGAAGGTGAGTTAGTACCTAATAAGAGAGTAAGAGAGGATATGAATACAAACACTGGAAAGGCAATGCCTGAGTTTCCAGGTTACACAGGTGAAGCTGCTAAAGAATTACCTGTAATTAGAGTAAAAGCTATAACTCATAGAAAAAATCCAATAATGCAAACTTGTATAGGCCCAAGTGAAGAGCATGTTAATATGGCTGGTATTCCAACAGAAGCAAGTATAATTCAAATGGTTGAAAAAGCAATGCCAGGTAGACTTATAAATGTATATGCTCATCCAGCAGGTGGTGGAAAATATATGGCTATATTACAAATTAAAAAGAGTATGGCTAGTGATCAAGGTAGAGAAAGACAAGCGGCATTATTGGCATTATCAGCATTTTCAGAATTAAAAACTGTAATATTAGTTGATGAAGATGTAGATCCATTTGATAGTAATGATGTTTTATGGGCATTAAATACTAGATATCAAGGAGATATTGATACAATATTTATTCCAGGAGTAAGATGTCATCCTTTAGATCCTTCACAAAGTCCCGAATATAGTTGGACTATTAGAGATAGGGGGATAGCGTGCAAAACTATATTTGATTGTACTGTACCTTATGAATTAAAAGATAAATTTAAGAGAGCTAAATTTACTGAAGTGGATTTAGAGAAGTTTAAAATAGAAGATTATAAATAATAGTCAATAAGAGACATCAAAATAACTTTTGATGTCTCTATTAAATTATTTAATAGGTTCGTAGTTAATTTTAGATTGTTCATTAGTTGATTCAATTTTAAAAATTACTGGGCGAATACCGTCATTACAGGAGCAAATTGCTATTCCCTTTTGATCTATCCAATCTTCATAATAAAATTTGTCACAGCCATGAGATATAGCAAAAACATATTGATACATAGCTTTCCAGGCTTCATCACATAATCCTTCAGGTTTTGAATAATCTCCATAAAATATATCTCCTACTTTATGCATAGGACATTTTCCAAGATTCTTGCAACCATATTGTTTTGCTAAATCTTCATGGAATGTTGTTTTAAGAACTTCAATTTTACACTTTTTCATAAAATCCCATCTCCTTTAACTATCTTTTACGAATATGAGTATATGTGGTATTTTATATTTAAACAAGTATGCACTTTTAGGTAAAGTACATACCTTTGGGTTAGTATTAAATTTTTAAGAGGGTGAAAAAATGAGTATGAAGGACTTGGCAAATTCAGATTTAACAGATATTAAGTCTACTCCTTTTGGATATACGATTTCAATTATAGGTGGAAAATGGAAGATGATAATAATGTTTTGGTTGGTGGAGTATGAAGTATTAAGATATGGGGAACTGAAGAGGTGTATAGGGCAAATAAGTGATAAAATATTAAATAATCAATTAAAAGAATTAGAGAAGGATGGAATTATTATTAGAAAAGAATATCCTCAAATTCCCCCAAGGGTAGAATATAGACTTTCAAAACGTGGTTTATCTTTAATGCCCATTTTAGAAGAGATGTGTAAATGGGGAGAAGTCAATAAAATTTAAATTTATTTAAGTAATTTTAGTATTTAAAGTATATAAGAATACATAATTTTAACTTTAGGTATTCTTAAAATAATTTTTGTTTTGATACTATGTTATACATAAAAATAAATAGCTAAAGATAAAACTACTAATAAGTTTTAGTAATATTTTTGAATTTGAAAGATGTAACTAACTATTAAGTGTTTACATATAATACAAGTAGAATTTAGGATATTAGTAGTTTATTTAAATAATTAATTTGGTATTTTAGTTTGTGAAGCTTTATGTATGACAATAAATATGGGGTAAACTATATATGGGGTGTAAGAGAGCAAAAAATAAGAAGGATAAAGAGCAAATTAAGAACATATCTAAGAGCGATGAATTTCAATTATCATTATTAAATCTGCAAGTAAAGATAATTTTAATATATATGATATCCAATATATTTCTTTTCGGTGGTACACTTCAGAGTATAAATATAAGTTGTAATAAAAAAGCTTCAGATAGTAATCCAAATATATTATTAATTGAAGGGCAATATTTAGCCTTAATTGCAAGTATATTAATTTCTTATGTAGATTTTAGTAGATATAATGAACTAAATGAAAGATATAAAAAAGGAGAGATAAATAAGTCATTAGAACCAGAAGCTTTAATAAAGCAAGCATCTATACTTACAATCATACTATATGAATTGAATGTAGTTGTATTCGTGGAAATATATAAAGTTAGTCTTGTTATAGATAGTTCTAAATGTGATAAAAAACATATAGATAGATTATATTTACAAGCAGCATGTTTTATAATGAGGTTTTATGGTGACTATTTTTTGTTAAGTGCTACATTAAAAAGTATTAATTTAATAAAAAGCAAATACGATAAAAGAATAGACAAAATTGAAAATCCTGATGTAGATGCAGTAATTGCAGCAGAAATTTATGTTATACAAAGGGGAGTACTTTATGATATTAGTTGTAATGAATTAGAAGATTTAATGAATAGCAGTGATGAGTTTGAAAAGGAGTTATTACTTTTACCTAAACAAATTTTAGTAGTTGCAAATATATTTGGAGTTGTAGCAAATATAATTTCTTTAATTGGATTTATTAAATTATATAATAGGAATTCTAATGAACCTATTTTTGGTAGATAAAAGTAGATTATTTTTAAGGATTTTTACAGATGCATTATTAGAAGGTGCATTTTTTTATAATGTAAATCTAGGGATATAAGGTATACAAAGATGCATTATGATAAAAGTAGATATATGTATTTTTAATAATAAGTATATCTACTTTTATTATTTTAAGACTACTGATATAAGAGCAAAAAAAGAATACTTTATATTTGATTATAATAATTTTTAGTTTGATACTATGTTATCTATCCAAGCAAATAATTCATCTAAATCATAATCACCTGAATGAGGAATTCCCCATGGAAGATCATAATCTACATTAACTCCATTCATTTCTAAAGTTACTGTTAAAATAGCTGATATTGCAAGTGAAGTATCACGGTCAATAGCACCATGACGAATTCTGAAATTTTTAGCTGTAGTACAAGAATTATCTGAAATATAATTCATCGGATTCATTAATTTAATTTGAGCTTCCTCAGATAATTCACCATTTACAATTGAATGATTTTTGCTAAACTCAGTAAAATGACGATATTGAATTTCGGGTGTACCAAATAATTCGTTTTCAGGTGTACCCATTGATATATTATCAAAAGCAGGTGTATCTTTCATTCTAGTACGGAACTTTATAAATTTATCAAAGTCTACATCAGTTACTTCGTTGTTTACTATAGTAATCCACTTCAAATCTGATAAGTTCTTTCCTTTATTTAATTCTTTTTGAGCTGATTTAATAACAAAAGATTTAATATAATCTTTAAAAGTTCCATTTCCTTCAGAATCAATTGTTAGTAATGTACCATTTGATGATTTTAAATTCAATTTATTTAAGTATTCAGGGAATAAAGATTTTAATTCCTTAGAAAGTTCTATTTGTAATTCATTCATTTCACCACTTATAGGTACAAGTTTGGGTTTTGGAGATCCTTCAATTCTTTCAAATTTCATTTTATGATAGTCGTTTATTCTACAAAACTCCCATTCGTAGGCCTTATCTGCATTTTCTAAATTTGTAATTGGACAGTAGCATGATGATGCAAAAATATTATCTCTTTCATCAGCTGCTCCCAATTCTTTTAAATATGATTCATAGTCAGGATGGTTTCCTGTTGAACCAAGAAGTGCAGATAAGGCTCCACCAGCACTAGTACCATTAGAAATTATTTTCTCTACATTTCCAGGAATAATATCTTTATTATGACGAAGGTAACGTACAGCAGCTTTTAAATCAACAATGCATGCTGGAGCAGTTCCGGTAAATTTACCATTTTTATCTTTTAATCCCCTACCACGAGCACCAGGAGAAACTACGATATATCCGTGTAAAAGTGCATAAAAAGTAGCATTGGGCTTGTTAATAAATTTGTTAATGCCAGGTCTTTCAGGAGCTCCAGGCATATAGCCACCTACTGTATTTGGAAAAAAGATTGGTGCAGTTTTTAAATTATAGTTTCCTATTGAATTTCCTTCATAATAAGTTTCAGGTACAAATATGCTTAGTTTTTGAAAGTTAGTATCTATTGGATTATTAACATATATTATGTTTTCAAATGCACGATATTTTAGTGTTTTCTCATCTAAAGTTATTGTTTCTATAGTATATTTTTTATCATTAAATTTTAAATCGTAATTCATTTTATGGCTCCTTTCAATAATATTCTTTTATATAATTTTAAGATTATTATGGGAAAGTAAGCAATTCAATTTGTAAAATGTATATATTCCAATTAGGAATATATACATTTATAATAAATTTATTATCTTTTTAAACTATCAATTAAAGAGTAAGGAATTTTAAGGTCACCTTCTCCAAATCCAATTTCAATATTACCCCTATTAGCACCGTGATAATCAGTTCCACCACTAGAATATAACTGATACTTCCATACTAAATAGTCCAAAAGTCTTCTATCATCATCAGTATAAGAAGGATAGTACCTTTCAATTCCATCTAACCCTAAAGAAACTAAATATTTAATATTATCTTCAATTTCTTCAAAACTGAAACCTTCAAAACCAATTCTTTTATTAAAGTGAGCTAAATAAGACTTTCCGCCAGCCTCATGAATCATTTTAATAGCTTCATCTACAGTGATTAACTCATCATTTCCATAAGGAATTGGATCTAAATATATATCCCAAACTTTTTGAGGTTCAGTACAAATATTATTTTCAAGAATATATCTGTAAATATCATATCTAGATAAATATTCATCGTATTTCACTTTATGTAAATAGTTAATATCTATAGACAATCCATGATTGTTTTCTATATGCTTAAGTATTTTTGGAACACTTTTTTCTCTTGCTTTTTTCATTTTATTATAGCTATTTAAAAAGTACTCATTATGTATATCAATTCCTAAACCAAGTATATGAAGTAGTCTACCATCCTTATATAATGCACTAATTTCAATTCCATTAATTAATTCAATATTACTATCTTCTGCAGCAATTTTAGCTTCTTTTAAACCTGCAATACTATCATGATCAGTTAATGAAATTGCTTTTAATTTATTTTTCTTTGCTGCTTTTATCACATCTGTTGGACTACAGCTACCATCTGAAATATATGAATGTGTGTGTAAATCAATTAAATTCTCCATAAAAATACCCTCCAATGATATATATTATAACATTTTAATAAGTTAAATATAAGTTCAGAGTGCAATTATAGTAGTAGATCAAATAGATAAAAGATATGTCCAAATTACTAAATTAATCTTATAATTAACTTATAAGGAGATTAGTGATTATGAGAAAAGATATAATAGATAAATTAATGGAATTAACGCAAGAAGAGAAAGAAATATTAGAAGGAAAACATAGCATTGATCAAAGTATATATACAGATGATAAACAATTTATCATAGATAGTAAAAAAATATTGGCAGATGGACAACTCATAAATATAAGAAAACATACGAGGTTTATAGAGTTCCCTGCACATAAGCATAACTATATTGAATTTAATTATGTCTATAAAGGTAAACTTACAGAAGTAATACATAATAAAAAAATAGAACTTCAAGAAGGCGAAATAATTTTTTTAAACAAAGATATAACTCATGCAATAGAAAAAAGTTCTGAGGATGATATTATAATTAATTTCATAATAAGACCGGAATTTTTTGATTTTATTCTTAACTTATCAGAAAGTGATAACATTATATTTAACTTTTTATTAAAGTCATTATATTTAAATAAAAATAGTAAAGGTGAATATCTTTATTTTAAAGTTTCTAATGAAAATAATATACAAGAGATTTTAGAAAAGATAATTATAGAAATTTATGAACCCACTATGATGAGTAGCACAACTATAAAATTATTAGTTGGACTATTAATTGTAGAATTAATTAAAAAGCCTAATAATATAGAAGTTTATTCAGAAGATAATTATGATAATTTAATTATAATTGAAGTTTTAAAGTATATAGATAATAATTATTCTACTGCAACTTTATTTGAAATATCTGAAATAGTGAATCAGCCACATTATAAAATAAGTAAGTTAGTAAAAAAGCATACTAATATGACATTTAAAGAATTGTTACAAGAAAAAAGGCTTAATAAAGCAAAGCAATTACTAAATGAAACAGATATTTCTATTGTAGAGATAATATCTTTAGTTGGTTATGAAAATCTTACTTATTTTTATAAAATATTTAAAGAAAAATATGGTTATACCCCAAAAGATTTTAGAAAATCATAAATTATTGTTATAAGGTGATTTTACTATGTATATTTATATTTGAGGAAAAATACATTTGCAAATAAGGATAATAAATTAGACAACCTTGGTTATTAAAGCCAAGGTTGTTTTTATTTATAATTTAATCATAGTAAACGTTTTGCAAGGGAGGAGAAATGATGAGCTATTACTTAGCCATTGATATAGGGGCTTCTAGTGGAAGGCATATATTAGGAAGTATAGAAGATGGAAAGATAAAGTTAGAAGAAATATATAGATTTGAAAATGGAATTAGCAAAATAGGAGATGAATATTGTTGGGATATTCAAGGACTCTTTAATGAAATAAAGAAAGGTATTAAAAAGTGCAAAGAGATTGGAAAAGTGCCAAAAACCATAGGCATAGATACGTGGGCAGTAGATTTTGTTTTATTAGATGAAAATGATGAGATGCTAGGAAATGTCGTTGCCTATAGAGATGATAGGACTGAGGGATATATGGAAAAAGCATTTCAAGTTATTCCGCAAGATATGTTGTATTTATACACAGGAATACAATTCCAAAGATTTAATACATTATATCAGCTATTAGCAATTAAGGATAAAAATCCAGAATACTTAAAAAAGGCAAAAACATTTTTAATGATTCCTGATTATTTAAATTTTTTACTTACAGGTAAAAAAGCTAATGAATATACAAATGCAACATCTACACAGTTAGTAAATTCTTTTGATAGAACTTGGGATAAAAATATTTTAAAGGAATATGGAATCAATGAGGAAATGTTCCAAGAAATAAAAATGCCAAAGACAAGTTTAGGAAAGTTAAGAAAAGAATTAGTTGATGAATTTGGATTTGATATGGAGGTTATACTTCCAGCAACTCATGATACTAGATCAGCATTTATATCTTCAGTATGTAATGATTCAGATAGTATTTATGTAAGTTCTGGTACATGGTCATTAATTGGCGTAGAGAATAGATTCCCGATTTGTGTACCACAAGCTATGGATTATAACTTTACAAATGAAGGTGGAATTGATTATAGATTTAGATTTTTAAAAAATATTATGGGGCTTTGGGTAATACAAGAGGTAAGGAGAAATTTAAATAATGAGTTTTCTTTTGCTGACTTAGTAGTACTAGCTGAAGAGCACAATTATTTTAAATCAATAGTTAATGTTGATGATGATAGATTTTTAAAACCCGACAATATGATTGAAGAAATTCAAAACTATTGTAAAGAAACTAATCAAGATATTCCAACAAAAGTTGGAGAAATAGCAGTTTGTGTATTTAATAGTTTAGGACATAGTTACAAAAGTGCAGTGGCAAATCTTGAGGATATATTTGAAAAAGAATTTAAGAGAATAAATATATTTGGAGGAGGATGCCAAAATAATTTATTAAATCAAGTAGTTGCAGATGTTACTGGAAAAGAAGTTTTAGCAGGACCAGTAGAGGCAACTGCAATAGGAAATCTTGTAGCTCAATTAATAAGTGTTGGTGAGTTAAAGGATTTAGGACAAGCTAGGCAAGTAATAAAAGAATCATTTGATATAAATATATTTAAACCAAATAAAGGAGAAGTTTAAGATGAATGTTAAAGAAAGATATGAATTAGCTAAAGAGCAATATGAAAAATGGGGAATAAATGTAGATAAAGTTTTAGAAGAACTTAATAAAGTGAAAATTTCAGTTCATTGTTGGCAAGGAGATGACGTTAAAGGATTTGAAGTAGTTCAAAATGCTTTATCTGGAGGAATTCAATGTAATGGAAATTACCCTGGAGCAGCAAGAAGTGCAGAAGAGTTAAGAGCTGATTTAGATAAAGCATTAAGTTTAATTCCAGGTAAGCATAAAGTAAATTTACATGCTATTTATTTAGAAAGTAATGGAGAGTTTGTTGAAAGAGATGAAATAAAACCAGAACATTTTGAAAACTGGGTTAACTGGGCAAAAGAAAGAGGGCTAGGATTAGATTTTAATCCAACGATATTCTCACATCCAAAAGCAGCAGATGGATTAACATTATCACATCCAGATAAAGAAATAAGAGATTTCTGGATAAGACATGCTATTGCATCTAGAAAAATTGGTGAATACTTTGGAAAAGAATTGGGGCAAACTTGCTTAACTAATCTTTGGATTCCAGATGGATATAAGGATATTCCAAGTGATAGATTAGGGCCGAGAGCAAGACTTAAAGATTCTTTAGAGCAAATATATGCAGTTAAAACAAATAAAGATTATAACTTAGATTGTGTTGAATCAAAAGTATTTGGTATAGGTGCAGAAAGTTATACAGTAGGTTCAAATGAGTTTTATCTAAACTTTGCAGCAAGAAATGGAATTATGTCATTAATGGATACGGGACATTATCATCCAACAGAAGTTGTTTCTGATAAATTATCATCAATGTTACTATTTGATGAAAAGGTTGCTCTTCATGTAAGTAGACCAGTTAGATGGGATAGTGATCATGTAGTTGTTTATGATGATGAGTTAAAGGAAATTGCTAAGGAAATAGTAAGAAATGATGCATTAGATAGAGTAATTATTGGACTTGATTTCTTTGATGCAAGTATTAATAGAATAGCAGCTTGGACAATTGGTACAAGAAATATGATTAAGGCATTATTAAATGCAATGTTAACTCCAAATGAATTGTTAAGAAAGCTTCAAGATGAAGGTAACTTTACTGAAAGATTAGCCTTAATGGAAGAATTTAAAACATATCCAATGGGAGATATATGGAATTACTACTGTGAAAAGAATAATGTACCAGTAGGTGAATCTTGGATAGAAGATGTTAAAAGATATGAAGAAGAAGTGTTATCAAAGAGAAATTAATTATAAGTAATGATAAAAGAAGAATTTATATTAGATATCAAAATAATACCATAATAGAGTTTTGATATCTAATATACAAAATTTATTGAATAAGAGGTAATGAAAATGAGTATGCAAGATATGAAATTTGTACAAAACTTTATGAAAATGACTAATGATGCTTGGCTTAAAGGATGGCATGAAAGAAATGGTGGAAATATTTCTTATAGATTAACTTCTGAAAATGTAGAATCAATTAAGAATATTATTGATGAAAATAGAGATTATTCACCAATAGGGGTTACAGTTAAAATAGTAATGCTGGTTTAGGAAATGTACATGCTATGGCCCATCAATTAGATGGAATTTATAATCTGCCACATGGTGTTTGCAATGCAATGTTACTTCCATATGTTGAAGAGGAAAATGCAAAGTATGTACCAGAAAAGTTTGTTTCAATTGCAAATGTACTTGGATATGATGTTGAAGGTAAATCAGCTCAAGAATGTGCAGCCTTTGTTGTAGATTCAATGAAGGAATTAGCTAAGAAAGTTGGAATCCCAGCTACTTTAGGTGAACTTGGAGTTAATGATGTAGACTTTGATCTTTTAGCTGAAAATGCAATGAAAGATATTTGTGCTCCAGGAAATCCAGTAGAATTTACTAAGGAACAAATTATTGAATTATATAAGAAAATTGTTTAAGAATTAAGACATCTTCATTAATGTTAAAATGAATTTTTTACCACACTAAAATAAAAATGAACTACTATTACACATGTGATGATAGTAGTTCATTTTTTTTATAAAATGTACGCAATACATATGGAAAGTTATATTAAATAAAAATATAAATAATCTAAATATATTAATTTTATTGCTTATTTTAAAAGTGATGTAATAGTGTGGATTTAGTCATAAAACAATTATTTTACAAAAAGTAAATAAAATAATACGTTAAATATATTTATAATGACGAAATAAGACTAACGGTATATTTAACTATTTAAATTAGAAATAATATAATAATCATATGATAACTCAAAATAATTGATGTTGAAATGTTACCAGTGGAGGAAAACAATGAATATAATTAAAATTTTAATGTATACTTTTAAAGTATTATTAAATGAGTCCATAGAGGCAAATGGAATTGGTAGCTTGGAGACAATAAGCATAAGTCAAAGATTAGACTTATTAGTACTAGAAGAACAAAAGGAAATATATAAGAGATACAAGCTTAGTATGGTTTAATAAAATAACAAAATACTATATTTAGTTAATGATGCTAATTTAATTGGAGCATTATATAATTATTTGGAACTAGAAAAATAATTGTAAAAATGAGTAGTGCCTTTAAGTTTATTTTATATAATGAATAAACTTAAGGGCATTTATTTGTTGCATTTAAATATATGTTTTTTATCTTTTATATACTATTTATAATATTTTCATAAAATTCGTATGGTAAAAAGTATAAAATTAGGTTAAAATTAAATTAAGAAAGAGCGATTGTAAGTACAATATGAGGGGGCAGTGGAAAGTGGAGAAAACAATAAAGTATATAGAAATATTTGAATATTATAGAGATAAAATACTTAATGGAGAAATGGTATATGGAGAAAAACTTCCTACAGAACAAGAAATAGGAGAATTATTTTCAGTAAGTAGACATACAGTAAGACAATCTATATTAGAGCTTGAAAAACAAGGGTACATTTATAGAGAAAGAAGCAAAGGTGCATATGTAGATAAATTAGAAAAAAGTAAAAAGACAAAGAGTAAAATGATAATAGTAATAACAACATATGTATCAGAATATATATTTCCATTCTTAATAAAAGGAATAGAAGAAGTATTAAGCAAAAATGGCTATGACATACTATTATTAAGTACGAATAATGAAAAACAAAAAGAAAGAGAACAGTTAAAAAAATTATTAGAATATGATGTTGTTGGAGCAATAATTGAGCCTACAGCTAGTGCGTTAGGTAATACGAATGAAGATTATTATAAAGAAATATCTAATAATAATATACCATATTTAATGATTAATGCAGCATATGATAAAGATAAACAATCTTATGTAGCAATTGATGATGAAAAAGGTGGATATACTATTTGTAAATATTTAATTGATTTGGGGCATAAAAGAATTGCTGGGCTATTTAAGGAAGATGATGTACAAGGTATAGAACGTAAAAAAGGATATTTACGAGCTTTAGAGGAAAATAATATTGAAATAGACTCTACAATAGTTGGTAAGTTTAAGACATTTGAAGAAGATTTTTATATAGATGGCTTTACTAGAAGCTTATTATGCAGAAATGATAGACCAACAGCTATATTCTGTTACAATGATAAAGTTGCTATTAAGGTAGTAAAGGTAGCAGAAGAGTTAGGATTGAAAATACCAGAAGATTTATCAATTGTAGGATATGATAATGATGCAACAGTATCAGCTGTTTTGGATTGTGGAATTACAACAATTTCTCATCCAAAAGAAGAGTTAGGTAAAAAAGCAGCTGAAATGTTATTACGTTTAATCAATGGTGAACAGGAAAAGGTTTCATATATATTTGAACCTGAAATAGTAGTTAAAAATAGTGTAAAAAGAATTTAAAACATGTTAAGAAATGGCGTTTATAAATGACAAATATGTTATTTATAAATGCCATTTTTAGATTTTAAAATAATTAAACAAAAGAAAAATTTAAATATTTTTCCAGTAAAACATTTACAAACAAATAAAAATTTGCTACCATTAAATTGTACGGAACATATGGAAAAATAAACAGGGTTTAATGTTTAAATAACGTACAATTTGAGTGGGATACAACTTCTTAAGGCTGAGTCTAATTTAATATTTGGATTAAACTAGACTGTATATATAAATATTCGGAGGGGAATTGAGATGTTAGAGAATTTAAAAGAAGAGGTTTTTAAGGCAAATTTAGATTTAGTAAAACATGACTTGGTTGTACTTACATGGGGAAATGTTAGTGGCATTGATAGAGAAAGTGGACTTTTGGTAATTAAACCAAGTGGAGTAAGTTATGACAAAATGAAAGCTAGTGATATGGTAGTAGTTGATTTAGATGGAAATGTAGTAGAGGGTGACTTAAGACCATCATCAGACACACCAACTCATATAGAATTATATAAAAAATACCCTAATATCGGAGGAGTAGTACATACTCACTCATCATTTGCAACATCTTGGGCACAAGCTAAAAGAGATATTCCTTCATATGGAACAACTCATGCAGATACATTCTATGGCCCAGTTCCATGTACAAGATCATTAACTAAAGAAGAAATTAAAGATGAATATGAAAAAAATACAGGTTCGGTAATAATTGAAACATTAACTGAAAGAAATATAGATGAATTAAGCGTTCCAGGAATTATCATTGCTAGCCATGGCCCTTTTGCTTGGGGAGAAACAGCAAGCAAAGCGGTATTAAATGCAGTAGTTTTAGAAGAAGTAGCTAAAATGGCAATAAGAACAGAAAATTTAAATAAAGATATTACTTCAATACCGTCTGAACTACAAGACAAGCATTATTTCAGAAAACATGGAGCAAATGCTTATTACGGACAGTCTAAAGTGAAGGTTAAAGAACCTATAACAAGATAAGTAAGTACAATTTAATGTAATTATGGATAAAAGATATTAAGTGGTTTAAAGGTAAATTAAATTTTGGAGGGGAATAATGAGAGAAATAGAGATGCAAAGCATAAACACAATAAGAATGTTATCAGTAGATCAAATAGAGAAAGCTAACTCAGGACATCCAGGGATTTGTATGGGTGCAGCACCAATGGCATATACGTTATTTAATAAACATATAAACATTAATCCAGAGAATAGCAAATGGTTTAATAGAGATAGATTTATATTATCAGCAGGACATGGTTCAGCACTTTTATATTCAATGTTACATTTATGTGGATTTGATGTAACTATAGAGGATTTAAAAGAATTTAGACAGCTAAATTCAAGAACTCCAGGGCATCCAGAAGTTGGACATACTCATGGCGTAGAAGCTACAAGTGGTCCTTTAGGTCAAGGAATTGCACAAGCTGTTGGAATGGCAATGGCAGAAAAACATTTAGCGGCTAAATATAATAAGGACGAATTAAATATAATTGATCATTATACTTATGCAATAGTTGGTGATGGGGACTTAATGGAAGGTGTAGCAAATGAAGCTATATCTTTAGCAGGACATTTAGGATTAGGAAAATTAATAGTTCTATATGATTCAAATGATATTTGTTTAGATGGTAAGCTTTCAACTTCATTTTCAGATAATATTATCGATAGAGTAAAGGCTATGAATTGGCATACTATTAAGGTTGGAGATGGTGATACAAATGTAGAAGCAATTTCAGCTGCAATAGAAGAAGCTAAAAAGGCAACAGATAAGCCAACATTAATTGAGATAAAGACAACAATTGGATATGGAGCACCTAATAAGGGTGGAACTAATGGAGTTCATGGAGCACCTTTAGGAGCTAATGAATATTTAGAAACTAAGACAAAGTTAAATTGGAATTACGAGCCATTTACTGTTCCAACAGAAGTAAAAGAAAACTTTGTTAATGGTGTTATTGCAAGGGGAAAGAAAAAAGAAGCTCAATGGAATGAGTTAGTTAATAAGTATAGAGAAAAATATCCAGAATTTTATGATAGTTTGATAGCTGCAATTAATGGCGAGTTAAATATTAATTTTGAAGAAGTATTACCTAAATATGAGAAAAATGAATCAATATCCACTCGTAATGCTTCAGGATTTACAATGAATGCGATTGCAAAGACTTATGATGGTTTATTTGGAGGATCAGCAGATTTAGCACATTCAAATATGACTTACTTAAAAGAACAAGGTGATTTTAGAAAAGAATCTCCAGAAGGTAAGAATATTTGGTTTGGTGTAAGAGAATTTGGAATGTCTTCAGCTGGAAATGGAATAATGCTTCATGGTGGGTTAAGATCATTTGTTTCAACATTCTTTGTATTTAGTGATTACTTAAAACCAGCTATAAGAATGTCAGCAATTGAAAAACAACCATTAATTTATGTATTAACACATGATTCAATTGCAGTTGGAGAAGATGGACCAACCCATGAACCAATTGAACAATTAGCTGGGCTTAGAGCTATACCAAATGTAAATGTAATAAGACCGGCAGATGCACATGAAACAAATGCAGCATGGCAAGTAGCTTTAGAAGATAAAGAAACACCATCAGTATTAGTATTAACAAGACAAAATATAAATGTCAATGCTGAATTTAACTGTGTTGATAATGTTAGAAAAGGTGCATATATAATTTCAGAAGCATCACAAAATCCAGTAGCTCAAATAGTAGCAACAGGATCAGAAGTAGATTTAGGAATAAAAGCTCAAAAAGAATTAGAAAACCAAGGAATATTTGTTGATGTTGTATCAATGCCTTGTTTTAGATTATTTGATATGCAAGATGAAGTATATAAGAATAGTGTATTAAAGACTGGAATTAAGAAGTTAGGTATAGAGATGGCTTCATCTTTTGGATGGAGTAAATATGTTGATGATGTATTATGTATAGATACATTTGGGGCATCAGGTAATGGTAATGAGGTAATGAATTTATTTGGATTTAATAAAGAAACTGTGGTAAATAAGGTAAAAGAATTAATATAAAAGATTAAATATTTTTTATTTCATAAGAAGATGGGAGGATGAGAGGACATGAGTAGGTTAGAAGAAGTAAAAAAGACGATAGAATCTGGAAAAGCCGTTCTAGGAATTGAGCTAGGATCAACTAGAATAAAAGCAGTTTTAGTAGATCAAATGGGAACTGTTATTGAAACTGGTGGATTTGATTGGGAAAATAGCTTAGTTAATGGGATTTGGACATACTCTTTAGAAGAAGTATGGACAGGGATACAAAAGTGTTATAAGGATTTATCAGATAAAGTCAAAGAAAAATATGATATTACTATAAAAAGATTAGCTTCAATGGGTATAAGTGCAATGATGCATGGATATCTTCCTTTTAATAAAGAAGGGAAGCAATTGGTTGAATTTCGTACATGGAGAAATAATATTACGGGACAAGCAGCTGATAAATTAACAGACTTATTCCAATATAACATTCCTCAAAGATGGAGTATAGCACATTTGTATCAAGCAATTTTAAATAATGAGGAGCATGTAAAGAGTATTGATTTCCTTACAACTCTAGCAGGATATGTTCATTGGAAACTTACAGATAAAAAGGTAATGGGAATAGGTGAAGCATCTGGAATGTTTCCAATTGACTTAGATAAGAAAAGTTTTAATCAAGATATGATTTCGAAGTTTGATGTATTGATAGCAAGTAATGAATATGAATGGAATTTAGCAAGTATACTTCCAAAGGTTTTAGTTGCAGGAGAAGATGCTGGTGTATTAACTCAAGAAGGTGCATTACTTTTAGATCCATCAGGAGAATTACAATATGGTGCAAAGCTTTGTCCACCAGAAGGAGATGCAGGAACTGGAATGGTAGCTACTAATAGTGTGGCAAAAAAGACAGGAAATGTATCAGCTGGAACTTCAGCATTTGCAATGGTTGTTCTTGAAAATGAATTATCTAAAGTTCATAAAGAGTTAGATATGGTTACAACACCAACCGGAGCTTTAGTAGCAATGGCACATTCAAATAATTGTACATCTGATATTAATGCATGGATGGGAATTTTTAATCAATGCTTAGAGTCATTTGGAGTTAATGTTAAAGCAAGCGAATTATATAAAACATTATTTGAAAAAGCTTTAGATGGTGATGATGATTGTGGAGATTTAATGTCTTATTGTTTTTATTCAGGTGAGCATGGGGTTGGATTAACTGAGGGATGTCCGATGTTTTTACATCCCGCAAATGCAAAGTTTAGCCTAGCTAATTTTATGAGAGTTCAACTATATACATGCTTTGGAGCTATGAAGCTTGGTATGGACATCTTAACAAAAGAAGAAAATGTAAAGATTGATAAGATACTTGGGCATGGAGGAATTTTTAAGACAAAGGGAGTAGCACAAAGTATTTTATCTGCAGCAATAAATGTACCGGTAGTTGTAATGGAAACAGCAGGAGAAGGTGGTGCATGGGGAATTGCATTATTAGCATTATATCTTGATAAAAAACAAGAAAATAGTTCTTTAGAAGAATTTTTAAATAATACTATTTTTGGAGAAGCAGAAGCTATAACAATAGAACCAAATGAAAATATGGTTATTGGATATGAGAAATTCTTAGAAAATTATAAAAAAGGATTAACTATTGAGCAAGAAGCAGTAGAATATTTGAAAAAATAAATAATAATACTTTGACTTAATAGGATATGGTTAAAAACTTAATAAAATTAATGTAAATAAAATCGTAAAGTTAAAAATAAATGGTTATGAGAGGGGTATATTATTATGAAAATATTTATTGATACAGCTAATATTGAACAAATTAAAAAGGCTAATGATATGGGGTTAATTGATGGAGTTACAACAAATCCATCATTAGTTTCTAAAGAAAATAAAACAATGGCAGAAGTAATTCCACAAATTTGTGAAATAGTAGATGGACCAATAAGTGCAGAGGTTATGAGTTTAGACACTGAGGGAATGATTAGAGAAGCAAGAGAATTAGTTAAAATAAGCAAAAATATAGTTGTTAAAATTCCTATGACATTAGAAGGATTAAGTGCAGTAAGAGTATTATCTCAAGAAGGAATAAAAACTAATGTTACTTTAGTATTTAGCGTTCATCAAGGTGTTTTAGCAGCAAAAGCTGGAGCAACATATATTAGCCCATTCGTCGGAAGGTTAGATGATATTGGATTAGATGGTATGGATTTGATAAATGATTTAATATTAGCAAAAGAAAACTATGGATTTGAAACAGAAATAATTGCTGCCAGCATAAGAACTAAGGAGCACATACTTCAATGCATATTATCAGGAGTTGATATTGCAACTATTCCATATGCCCAAATTGAAGATATGGCTAAGCATCCATTAACAAGTGCAGGTATAGAAAGATTTATAAGTGATTATAGTAAGGTTCAAAAATAGTGAAAATAATATGGTAAAAGGGGAGAATTAAATATGATTAATACAAGAAAATATAGTTTTTGGTTTGTAACTGGAAGTCAAGACTTATATGGTGAAGATACATTAAAACAAGTTGCTTTAGATTCAAAGGAAATGGTAAATGGATTAAATGATGTTGAAGGAATTAAATATGAAATAATCCATAAGCCAACAGTAAGAAATGCTAAGGAGATATATGATATATGTTTAGCAGCAAATAATGATGAAAGTTGTGCTGGTATTATTACTTGGATGCACACATTTTCACCAGCTAAAATGTGGATAAGAGGTTTATCAATTTTAAATAAGCCACAATTACATTTTCATACTCAATTTAATAGAGATATTCCATGGGATACAATGGATATGGATTTTATGAATTTAAATCAATCAGCTCATGGAGATAGGGAATTTGGATTTATAAACACAAGAATGGGTAATAACAGGAGGGTTGTTGTTGGTTATTGGCAAGAGCCAGAGACACATAAAGAGATTAATAAGTGGATGAGTGTTGCTACTGGATATGTTGAAGGTAGAAATATTAAGATTGCAAGATTTGATGATAACATGAGAGATGTTGCTGTTACTGAAGGTGATAAGGTTGAAGTGGCAATAAAGTTAGGTTGGACTTGTGATGCATTTGGAATTGGTGATTTAGTTGAAGTAATCAACGAAGTTACTGATGAAGAAGTTGAAAACTTAATGAAGGTATATGAAGAAAAATATGAAATTTGTGAAGCAGGAAAGACTGAAGGTTCAGTAAGAAATTCAATTAAATATCAAGCAAAAGTAGAAATTGCATTAAGAAGATTCTTAGAAAAGGGGGGCTATACAGCATTCACAACTAACTTCCAAGTGCTTCATGGTATGGAACAATTACCAGGACTTGCAGTTCAAAGACTTATGGAAGATGGATATGGATTTGGAGGAGAAGGTGATTGGAAAACAGCAGGATTAGTTAGATTAATGAAAATTATGACTAATAATACTAGAACTTCATTTATGGAAGATTACACTTATAACTTTGATCCAGAAAATGAATTAATTTTAGGAGCTCATATGCTTGAAGTTTGTCCTACAGTTTCAGCTAATAAACCTTTAATAGAAGTTAAGCATTTAGGAATAGGTGATAAGGCTGCTCCAGCTAGATTAATATTTAACGGACAAGCAGGACAAGCGGTTTGTGCATCATTAATTGACTTAGGTGGAAGAATGCGTTTAGTAATTAATGAAGTAGAAGCAAAAGAAGTTGAAAAAGATTTACCAGAACTTCCAGTGGCAAGAGTATTATGGAGGCCAGAGCCATCATTGAAAGTTGGAGCTAAATCATGGATTTTAGCTGGTGGTGCTCATCATACATCTTTTACTTATGAATTAGATTCAGAGCAATTAACAACATTAGCAGATATGTATGGAATTGAATCAGTAGTTATAGGAAAAGACACAAATATTAGGGATTTTGAAAAAGAATTAAAATTAAATAGCTTATATTGGATGTTAAATAAATAAAAGAAAAGGTTAAAGAAAAGTTAATAGGGTATAACTGGAAAATTAGATTTTCTAGTTATACTTTAAGGTTATATTAGTAAAGCATGAGGAAGTTTTTATGGAAAATGTAATCTTGTTAGGTGGAATATTTAAAGAATCTCAAGAAATAGGTAAAAAGTATTTATTACATTTAGATGTAGATAGGTTATTAGCCCCATGTTATGAAGCAATAAATCAAATTCCTAAAAAACCACGATATGGCGGGTGGGAAGAAAAAGAGATAAGTGGACATTCATTAGGGCATTTTCTTTCAGCATTATGTGCTATGTATATAGCAGATAATGATATAAGGCTAAAGGAAAAAGCAGACTATATAGTATCAGAATTGGCATATCTTCAAGATTTAGATGAAGAGGGATATGTGAGTGGTTTTCCAAGAAAATGCTTTGATAAAGTTTTTAGCGGAAATTTTAACGTTACAAGATTTGAATTAGGGGATAGTTGGGTTCCATGGTACAGCATTCATAAAATATATGCAGGACTTATTGATGCATATGAACTTATTGGAAATGAACAAGCTTTAAAAGTTGTTACTAAATTAGCTGATTGGGCTAAAAAAGGGACTGATAATTTAAATGAAGATCAATTTGAAAAAATGCTTTATTGTGAACATGGTGGAATGTGTGAAGCCATGGCAAATCTCTATAAGATAACAAAAAATCAGGATTATTTAAATTTATCAATTAGATTTATTCATAAAGAAACAATTAATCCATTAATTGATTTAAAGGATGAGTTAGAAGGAAAACATGCTAATACACAAATTCCTAAGGTTATTGGTGTAGCTACACTTTATGAAATAACAGGTAAAGAAGAATATAAAAGAGCTTGTGAATTCTTTTGGAATATAGTTACTAAAGGTAGATCATATGCAATCGGTGGAAATAGTAGAGATGAGCATTTTGGTAAATGTGGGACAGAAAAGTTAGATGTTACTACTGCTGAAACTTGTAATACATATAATATGTTAAAGCTTACAGAACATTTATATGAATGGCATCATAAAGCAGAGTATATGGATTATTATGAAAAGTCACTATACAATCATATATTAGCTTCACAAGATCCTGATAGTGGAATGAAAACTTATTTTGTTTCAACTAAACCAGGGCATTTTAAAGTGTATTGTACACCAGATAATTCATTTTGGTGCTGCACAGGAACTGGTATGGAAAATCCAGCAAGGTATATAAGAAATATATATTTTAAGGATAATGATAGTTTGTTTGTAAATCTTTTTATATCATCAAAAATTAATATAGAAGATAAAAAAATTAAGATATCACAAATAACGAATTTCCCAGAAGAGGAAAATATAAAGCTTGTGATAGAAGAAGCTGATAATGAGTTCATGAGCATAAGAATAAGAATACCTTATTGGGTTTCAGAAAATGTACAAGTTACTATTAATAATGAAACAGTATATATAAAAAATGAGGATAGTTATATAACAATATCTAGAACATGGAATAAAGGTGATATAGTAAATATTAATTTACCTATGAATATCCATTTATATAATTCAAAAGAAAATAAAAATGAAGTTGTATTTATGTATGGTCCATTAGTTTTAGCTGGAGCTTTAGGAAAAGAAAATTTCCCAGAGACAGATATTTTAGATGATCACTTAAAGTTAAATCATCATCCAGGAATAAACGTACCCAAGTTAGTTGGTGATATTGATGAAATATCAAGTTGCATAACAAAAATTAATGAAAAAGAATTAATTTTTGAGAGTAAAGCAATAGGGCAGCCTGAAAATGTAAAGGTTAAACTAATTCCATTTTATAAAGTCACTCATGAAAGATATACTATTTATTGGAGTGTAATGAGTGAGAAAGAGTATAAAAATATAGAAAATAACACTAATAATTATCAAGATAAAATAGAGAAAATTACTATAGATCAAGTAAATCCAAATAATCAGCAATCAGAAATAGAGCATAAAATTAAAGCTTTAAATTCAAAATCAGACTATTCTAAAGAGTGTGGGCAAGGCTGGAGAGAGTGCAGAGATAATGGATATTTTAGTTATGAAGTACAGTTGAAAAATAATAAAAAGGTATATTTATTGTTAACCTACTGGGGTAGTGATAGAGAAATATTTGAAGATGGAAAAATGTATAGTAGAAAATTTAAAATTTATGCTGAAGATTTGATGATAGCACAAGAGAAATTAGATGAAAATAAACCATTTGTACTATTTAATAAAATTTATGGCATTCCTGAAGAAGTAACAAATGGAAAATCATATATTAGGATAAAGTTTGAAAGTGAAGAAGGGTCTATAGCAGGAAGAGTATTTGGCTTAAAAATAATTAGTGAAGAAATATAAAAATACAATAATAAATATATTAAATAAAAGGAGCTGGGAATTATGAGCAAATTAATAATTAATCCACACAATAAAAAATCAAAAATAAGTAAAGAAATATATGGTCATTTTTCTGAACATTTAGGTAGGTGTATTTATGAAGGAATATATGTAGGAGAAAACTCTCCAATACCAAATGTAAATGGAATGAGAAAAGATGTTGTTGATGCATTAAAAGAAATTAAAATTCCAGTATTACGTTGGCCAGGCGGATGTTTTGCTGACGAATATCATTGGATGGATGGGATTGGTCCAAAGGAAAATCGTAAAAAGATGGTTAATACACACTGGGGTGGTGTTGTAGAAGACAATAGCTTTGGGACACATGAATTTATGGAGTTGTGTAGACAACTTGAATGTGAACCTTATATAAATGGAAATGTTGGTAGTGGTACAGTTCAAGAAATGTCTGAATGGGTTGAATACTTAACTTTTGATGGTATTTCACCTATGGCAGAATTAAGAAAGCAAAATGGACATGCAGAACCTTGGAAAGTTAAATACTTTGGTGTAGGGAATGAAAATTGGGGTTGTGGTGGAAATATGACACCAGAATTCTATGGAAACATGTATAGAAGATATCAAACATACTGCAGAAATTATGGAGATAATAAACTTTATAAAATTGCTTGTGGTCCAAATGTAGATGATTATAATTGGACAGATGGAGTAATGAAGGTTGCTGCAAACTTTATGGATGCATTAACATTACATTATTACACTCATCCAGGTGGATGGTTAAATAAAGGAGCAGCAACAGGATTTGATAAAGAAACTTGGTATATCAGTATGAATAAAACTTTAAAAATGGAAGAATTAATTAATAGGCATTTAGAAATAATGAATAAATATGATCCTGAAAAGAGAGTTGATTTAATAGTAGATGAATGGGGAGGCTGGTATGACGTTGAACCAGGGACTAATCCAGGATTCTTATATCAACAAAATACTATGAGAGATGCCCTTATTGCTGGTATTAATTTAAATATATTCAATAAGCATAGTGATAGAGTTAAGATGGCAAATTTAGCACAAGTAGTAAATGTTCTTCAAGCAGTTATATTAACAGAAGGAGAAAAGATGGTGTTAACTCCAACTTATCATGTATTTAATATGTATAAAAACCATCAAGAAGCAACTTTAGTTGAAAGTTATTTAGAAACTAAAATGATTGGGCTAGATGAAGAAAATCAAGTACCAAATTTACATGAATCAGTTTCAGTTGATGGTGAAGGAAAAATTAATATAACAATAAATAATCTATCAATTGATGAAGCATATGATGTTGAAAGTATAATCGTAGGCAGACCTGTCAAAACTGTAAAAGCAACTGTTTTAACTAATGAAATGAATGCATTTAATACATTTGATAATCCAGATGTAGTTAAACCAGAAAAATTTAAGGATTTTACTATTACAGAAAATGGATTAAACTTTAGGATTCCAGCTTGTAGTGTTATTAGTTTTGTTGTTGAGTAATTATTATGGAAAATAGATTTTGTAAAAAGTGCTTAATGAATGAAGTAATGGGACAGGCTGAATATAAGCATATGCAAGATTACATCAGTAATATAGATAGTTTTATTAAAACAGAAGAAAAAGATTATAAGGAACGATTAGGTATTTGTATGGATTGTGATAATCTCATTAATGGAATGTGTAAGCTTTGTGGCTGTTATGTAGAAATGAGGGCAGCTGTAAAGAAAAATTATTGTCCTAATATAGAGAGAAAATGGGATAAAATTTCATGAATCTAGATAATTCAATAATTTAATATAAGGTATAGTACCTATAAAAAGGCATATATCAAATTAACATAAGATTATAGGAATATAGTAAATCAATATTATTTAAGGTTTAAGCAAAGAAAAATTTATTGTTAAATATATAATTTTTAAAATTAAGCTAAATGATAATTTAAAGTTAGATATTCCTATATGAAAATATGTTGGTTGATGTATGCCTATAATTATGTTTATTAAGAAAGGGTGATATTAAAAAATAATTTAAAAGATAAAAAAATGAGGGTATGAGGGGAGAAAATTTAAATGAAATCAAGAAAAGTTAAAAGGTTAATGGCTATAATATTAGCTGGAACATTAATTTCAACGTTAGGATTTACTAGTGTCACTTCTGGGGAAGAAAAGCTATTAGAAAAGAGTCGTGTTTCTGTGCATGACCCATCTATCGTAAAAGAAGATGATACTTATTATGTGTTTGGATCACATATAGAAGCAGCTAAATCTACAGATTTACAAAATTGGACTACTTTTACTAATGGGTATACAACACCTGGGAATGTTATTTTTGGAGATTTATCAGATAACTTAGAAGAATCATTTGAATGGGCTGGTGAAGATGATTCTGATTGTAAAGGAGGATATGCTGTTTGGGCACCAACAGTATTTTGGAATGAGTCTTATGTAAACGATGACGGAAGTATGGGTGCTTATATGATGTATTATTGTACATCATCAACTTATAAGAGATCTGCTATAGGATATGCTGTTTCACAAGAGATTGAGGGACCTTACACATATGTAGATACCATAATTTATTCTGGATTTACCAAAAATGATGCTTATGATTCAAATAGTGATAAAAATACAATTTATACTAATACACATATTGATGAATTAATTGAAGATGGAACTATAAGTGGAGTAAATGATTCTTGGTTTGAAGCTGACGGATCGTATAATACAACATATGCACCAAATGCAATAGATCCAGAATTATTTTATGATACAGAAGGAAAGTTATGGATGACTTATGGTTCATGGTCAGGTGGAGTTTATATATTAGAAATAGATAATACTACTGGACAACCTATTTATCCAGGAGAAGACTCAGATACTGATACTATTAATCCTACAGATAGATATTTTGGTAAGAGAATAGCTGTTGGATATACTCAATCAGGGGAAGGGGCAGATGTAGTATATGATTCAGAAACAGGATATTATTACATGACAATAACTTATGGAAGTTTAACTTCTGATGGTGGTTATAATATGAGATTGTTTAGATCAGAAAGTCCAACAGGACCATATTTAGATGCAAAGGGAAACAATGCAGCATTATCAGGAAATGTTACTAATACAGCTAATGGAATTAAATTAATATCTAATTATAAATTTGCTTGCCAAGATAAAGCTTTAAAAGCTGCTGGACATAATTCAGTTCTTATTGATGATGATGGAGAAAGATATTTAATTCATCACCAAAGATTTGATGATGGTACAGAATATCATGAAGTAAGAGTTCATCAAATGTTTGTTAATAAGGAAGGATGGCTTCTTGTAGCACCTTATGAAAATAGTGGAGATAAGATTTCAGAAACTGGATATTCAAAGGATGAAGTTGTTGGAAATTATCAATTTATAAATCATGGAACAGCAACAACAGGAAAAGTAGCTGACACTTTAAATGTGAGCTTAAATGAAGATAACACAGTAAGTGGAGATATAGATGGTACTTGGACAATGGAAGAAGGTTCTTACTATATGACAATTACTACTAATGATGTTACTTATAGCGGTGTATTCTTTAAACAACAAGATGAATCATTAGAAGATAATAAAGTGATGACATTTACTGCTGTTGGAAGCAATAATGAATCTGTCTGGGGAAGTAAACTTGATTTAGATGCTAGTGAGGCTGTCGATTATGCAAGTAAGGACTTAGAAAATAAAATACCAACTGTAACTAAAACAAATATAGAATTACCTTTAGTAGGAGCATATGATACAACAATTACTTGGGCATCAAATAATGAAGAGAGCATTTCTAATGATGGTAAAGTAAATCGTACAGGAGAAGATGTAACTGTTACTTTAACGGCTACAATAACTAAGGAAAGTGAATCAATAGTTAAAGAGTTTAATATAACAGTTAAAGGTGTATTACAAGAAGTTGGAGCAGAACCAATATATAAATATGACTTTGAAACTATAGAGGAAGAAGCAATTGCTAATTCAGGAAGTAATAGTGGTAATGCAATTTTAGTTGGTACTACATCAGTTGTTGAAGATACAGATAGAGGAAATGTATTAGAAATAAAAAATGAAGATGGAGCAGTAAAAAATAATTATTTAGCTTTACCTACAGACACATTTGATGGAATTACTAAAGAAGGATATACAGTAAGTATGTGGGTTAATATAGATAAAAATGATCCAAATTATTTTGAACATAGTGCATTATTTGAAGCAAGCATGACTAAAGAAGATGGTACGCCAGATTACCCAATTACAAGAATCAGTGCTAATCTTTATGGTAGAATAAATGCTAATGGAGCATATTCAGATGCCACAGAAGTTTCTAAATCATTGGAAGGAAACAAATGGGAGTATATTACTTATACAGTAAAGTCTGATGGAATAGTAGTTTATGTTGATGGAAACGAGGTTGCAAGACAAGATAAGGATATTTCAGCATGTTTCAATGATAACTTCTTAGCATTGATGACTGATGTTAGAATTGGTAGTGGTAATATATGGTCTGATAGGGATATAGCTAATGCAAAGTTCGATAATGTTTCTATCTATAATGTTGCATTAACTGATAAGCAAGTTGAGGCTCTTTATAATGAAGAAACGAAAGTTGAAGAAGAACCAGAAAATCCTGAAGGACCAACTGATGAAGATGATAACAATCAGGATGAAGATAACAATCAAGATGAGGACAATCAAGATCCATCAAAGGATGATGATGGAAATGACTCAGGAAAGAAGCCATCAAAATTACCTCAAACAGGTGATGTAGGTATAGCACTTGCATTAATATTAGGAGGAACGAGTGCAGTAGTTGGTGGACTTAGATTAAGAAAGAAAAGTAAATAAGTTATATATGAGGTTAGATTAAAAAAATTAGCGAAAATATTAATTTTTTAAATTAAAGCTAGATGCAAGACAATTAACTTGGAAATAAATAAAAAATAAATAAAAAATAAATAAAAAATAAATGGATTACTGTAAGTAATAATATAAATTCCTAATGAAAATTATATAAATTACTGGAGATAATCCATTTATTTTTTGCATTATCATAGGTAAAAAGAGTACTTATGATAATATTTTACTAAAATGGTTATTATTTTTATTGTATACAATTAAAAAAATACGAGAAACCATATAGCTATGAATAGCAACTCCTAAAAGGAGCATAAATAAAAAGACAATAGGAAAATAAAAAGTAGCAAATAAAACTGATAATCCAAATAAAGTAATAAGTAAGCTATAAGGTAAAGCTTTTATTGATATAAAAAAGCAATACTTAATTATACTTAATATTGATGAGTTAGTTTGAGATAGTACTGGAAAAATATAAGGAGTTACTAATAAAAAAATAAATAGAGTAAAAAATATAAATGGTAGAGCTATATAAGCAATAGACAGTCCACATTTTAACCAGAAAATTAAATTAACTACTAATATAGTAGATATTAACAAAACAATTAACCAAATAGCAGTAGATTTTTTGAAATTTTCTTTAAAAGCCTTAAAAAAAGCTTTAGTTATATGACCTTCATTTTCAGATAGTAGATTTAAATTAACAGAGTATAAAGCAGTAGTAGATGCACCAATTGTAATTATTGGAATACTACAAATTACCCATAAAATATTAAGTAAAAACAAATCACTTACTCTATTCATAAATTTTGAAAAGCCACTATCTAAATTAAACAAATTACCCATAAAAATTCCTCCCATAAAAATACCATAATATAATAATAACTCATGTAAAGGTTATATTCAATTGATTATAAGGAAATATAAGGGTTAAGTTACAAAAAGTTTATGAAGGGTATTTGACTTTAAAATAAATTAAGTAAAATATGTAAAAGCATAGTTTAGTTTTATGAATATTTATTTTGGTTAGAAGAATAATAATCGTATATAAAATTTTTATTATAAAAAGGAGATTATTATGAAAAACAAAAGAATAATTGCATTGGCACTATTATTTTTATTAGTATTTAGTAGTAATGTTTTTGCAGACAGAAGAAAACCAGAACCAAATGCTATATTTATGGGAACTGTAGAAGAAGTTCAAAGAAATGAGGATAATAATACAATTAATGTAAAGGTTAAGGGATATTTAAAGGGATTAGTAGTTCAAAATCAGGAGCTTATAGCTATTGTTAGTGATGAAACATTAATAATACCAAATGAATGCCCTAAGGAAGGGGAAGAACCAGATATTAAGAAAGTTAATCCTAAGGAGTTTAAAATACAAAAAGGTGATACTGTATTTTTTGTATTAAGTGAAGCAATGACTAAGAGTACTCCTCCACAAGCAGCAGCAAGAGCTATTCAATTAGCAAAATAAAATAATTTATTTGAAACAGCTTTATTAAGAAAATTTAATAAAGCTGTTTTATTTAAAAAATTAATAAATTAAAACATATGTAACATAAGATAGTATTTTACATATATTGTACTATAAATAATAAATCAATAATTTAAATAGAAGATTACTTTCGTTCAGCAATTTTTGTTAAATTATAATTTATATCCTCCATATAGAGTAGTGATTTATTTAAGTTGCAATTAGTAAGATTTATCCTAGGTATTAGAAACTATAACAAGAGTTGAATTTTGTTATAGTTTCTTTTTGAAGTAAAAGAATTATTTTAATGTTAGAAAATTAAACTTTTTAATTATAAATGATATTTATAAAATAAGGTTTTATATAAATATTAATTCTATCTTATCTAATTAATGATAAGTAAAAAGAGTATTAGTATAACATTGATTATGCATTATGTGAAACATTATTTTGTATTAGTTTAACAAAGGTATCAGGAGTAACAATTCTAACTTTAGGGTTTTTATTTAACTTAGTTATGACATCATTAACATTATCCATTGTATTACTCCAAACATGAACATAAACAAAGGTATAAGAGTTAGGATCTTTAATATTAGTATAACCACAATCAATTCTATCATTGATATTAGAAAGTAATTGATTTTCATCCTCTATTCCTCCCAAAAGTAAATCGCGGCATGAAATAATTGGTTTATCATTAGACCAAATTATTTTTCCATTATAGGCATTGTTTATATCATAATTTAGATAAAGTAAGCCATCTATATTTGAGTTACAGGTATATTTATCCCATAAATCTTTTCTATAAAAAGCTTCATCATCAAGAATCAATACATTATGTGCATCAACATTTGCCATATATTCATTGAGTCTTTTGGTATAGCTAAGTAGTTTGTCAGATGGATATTTACTAGGATACATGTATCCATTACCAGAAGCTGCAACTACATAATTATCAGTATATTTAGTGGAATTTGCAGCTTCATAATATTTATTAAAAACTGTAGGAGCTAAATAGTACAAAGATGGATTTAAAGACCAACCTAAATTAAATTTACCTCTGTGAGGAGAGCCAAACCAATTCTTCATATTGAAATTACTTCCTAATAGCCATTGTTGATTATCTCCATCAGACATAATAAAAGTAATGTAATGAACTCCATCTTCTTCAGTAACTTGATTATTAATATTTTGAAGCTTTGTTGTTGAAGGATACGAACTTAAAACTGAAAGATTATAAGACCAATCTGCAGCAATAGTGTCAATACCAAAGCTAGATGCAATTGAAACATTTGTGTGTTCATCAGGTGCCCAGCCTAAGATTCTACCACCGTCATCCATAGAATTAAAAATTAATTCTCTTAATGTGCTATCGTGTATATCATCTTCGTAGAAAACTAATGACTTTGAAAGAATGGCATAGTCTCTTAATGACATATATTTATCACTAGGTAATTCTATTACAGTAGAATGATTTAAACCAGAGTTCCATAGATTATTAAATGCCCAATATTTATCAGTTTCTCTGCAGTCTTCAATTAGGTTTGTTATGCCATGATTGTTTAATATGGTTTCGATAGATTCATCAATTGCTATTGAGTCATTTAATGATGCTAAGGTGCAGGCATTGTTTATTGATGATTCCTTTACATTGCTATATAGTACATAGCCGTTTATATAGCATTTAAACTTATCTATAAGTTTCCAAGGGTCATTTATTATTTTATATTTTGCATTGTAGTTTTTATTTAAATCATCAAGCCATATTTGATAATCAGGTTCGCTTGAACTTAATATATATATTTGCTTATCACTTTTTGAAGCTATAAGCCCCTGAAGAGTTGCAATCATGGTTTGCTCGGCTTTTGTCATATTATTGTCAGATATAACATAAAGCAATTTAGGGGGGATAGGACCTTTAATATAGGAGTCATTAACTTCTATACGATCATTATAGCTACAATTTAATAAACTTATGTTTTTATTAGAAAGATTTGTGCTATTAGTTGAATTATAATTAGCAAATGTAGAGTTACAACCTTTATATTTATCATAAAAATTACTTAAGAAGTCATATCTATTACCAACATAAAAATCTACAGCATCTCGTTGAGAAATTCCAGAAAGCAATACTTGACGTCCGATGATATCATTTAAACTAACATTATTACCATTTTTAATAATGTCATACATTATCATAAAAGTGGTAGTTCTACCTACTCCAGCTTTACAGTGAAAGTGAAACCATGTATCTTCAGAATGGCTTTTAATAATGTCAATAAAGTAATTAACCATATCTTCATTAGGCAAATTACCATCTGTTACAGGAATTCTAATATAAGATATATTATTTGAGTATGCTAAAGTAGATTCACTTTGAACTAAATTGGGTGTAATTATTTTTTTATTATTGTATAAGGTTAAAGGTTTATTTAAGTTGATAGAAGATAAATCACTATTTTCTTTTTCAATAACTTCATCTAAAGTAAGACCAGCATTTGCACTATTATTTGCATTGGCAAAGCTAATAGCCATATCATCGTTTATAAGCCCATGAGATTCTTGTCTTAGATCAATATCTACAATAGGAAGATTTGTATTTATATTTTCTATTAATAAAGGCAAATTAGTAGGAGTAAACTGGCCACTTCCGGATATATTAAGTTTTTCTAATCCTTCTATATTTAAAGATGTTAGAGCTGAAGAGTTAGAAATATTAGTTGTTTTACGAAAGTGACCTGGTAGCGAATTAGTATTAGCAGAATCTTGAATAATATTAACATCACTTGAAGCTTCAATTGGAAAAGAAACTGATGTCAATAAAATTATAATAGTTAATAAGAAAGTAAATATAATTTTTAAATTTTTTTTCATTAGTTTATACCTCATAATTATAGTTTTTACTATTTATTAGAGTAAGCAGGAAAAATATAATTTATTCAGAAGTTATAATATTTTAGTGAAATAGTTAATTATGGAGCAAACAACAATATAATAAATATTATAAAAGTATGAGCATAATGAAGGAAAATTTAAATGGCTAAGAAGAAACATAGATGTAAGAAGAAAAGAAATAATAATCAATATAGTGAGTATAATGAAGGCGGAGATGTTTCTTATGAAATGAGTGAGGCGGATATTAGAACATTAGGGTTATTAAACTTACAAATATTAATGATATATATAACAATATACGCTTATATAATATTATACACATCTACTGTACAAGGAATTGAATTAATATATAGCAAATATAATAATGAACATATTGACTCAATACAGGCTGATGAAACAGCTTTACAAGCTGTATATATGTTTTTTGCAACGCAATTAATATTTACTAGAATAGCAATTGTTAGATACAATATATTATATGAAGAAAAGGAAAGAGGAGAAATTGATTATTCACTTGAGCCTAATATAAATATTATTAGATCTAATATAGTATCTATAATATCTCTTCTTTATCTTATTGCTGGAGCGGAAGGGGTATATGAAAGGGATAACGGACAAACTATATTTGGGGTTTAGAGTAGGTAGTTTGATAATATAAAAAAATGAACTCCAATTTTCGTTAGAAAAGGAGTTCATTTTTTATATCTTATTTAATTCCTAATTTATCCTTAGCATTATCAATCATATTTTTTAAATCTAATCTAGCATTATGAGCATCTAAGGTTAAGGATCTCAAACCTTTTACTACTTCGTCTTTAGATAAAGTAGCATAATCTTTTGTCTTTTCAACAAAAGTTCCAGTATAATCATCAACAGCAATAATAGCTTTATCAGCAGCTGTTATTACTTCTTCATTGTACTTATCAACTTCGTCATTTCCTTTTACAACGTTATTTTTTAAGTCATTCTTAAAAGCCTCTAAGTTATTTTTTAATTGGTCGTAAGAACCGTTGTATGCAGTTATAAATTCATCATATGTATTATCATATGTAAAATCATCTACATAAATATCATAGGTAGTATCAAGTGTATTATCGTTAAAGTAATGATTATATCTTTCTGTTAGATAATCATAATACTCCTGATTAGTAGGAGGATTTTTTTTGTCGGTATTATTAGTAGTATTGTTAGCATTATTAGTGGTATTATTATTGCTACCGCATCCAACTAAACCAAAGATAAGTAGAGATAATAATACTAATGATAGAGCTTTAAATTTTTTCTTCATCTTAAACATCTCCTTAAAATAGTTTATATATATAGTTTGCTTAAGATAAATATTAGTATTCATATAAGTATTAAAAAAGCTTTGGGTATTTAAGCCTAAAAATTGAATGAATGTAGTTTTTTTTATACACATTATTAGATTTATTTTTAGGACATTAATATAACTATAGATTAATATTATGAGATTTTTTTAAATAAATATAGTTATAGTATTAGTGGTTATTGAATAAATTTAAGTTAATATGTTTTATGGAAAAAAGAAATATTATTTTTAGAAATTTACTTAAAAATAATATTTCTTTTCGGTAGTTGTTTTTATAATTAAAGAACTTTGATATCGATTAGTTTTATATTAGAAGAAATATAATTTTCTTTAACAGGCTCTTTATTCATTAAATCTGTAGATAGATATTTTTTATTATCATCAGCAAACACAGTTACTGCAACAGAAGTTGCACTATTAAGTTCTAAGGCTTTCACAGCACCTATAAAGTTAGCACCAGATGAAATTCCAACTCCAAGACCTAATTCTCGAGATAATTTTTGAGCCATAATTATTGCATCACCGTCATCAATACTGATTATTTCGTTTAAATCGTTTAAATTTACTATTGGAGGAACAAATTCATCAGATATACCCTGAATTCTATGAGTGCCAGTGTGAGTACCTGTTGATAATGTTGGTGATGAGGATGGTTCTAAAGGATATGCCTTAAGATGATGATTTTTTTCTTTTAAGTACTTATAAATTCCCATTATTGTACCGCCTGTACCTACACCAGAAACTAATATTGAAGGAGTTAAATGATGTCGTTTTAAGGTGTTATATATTTCAGGGGCTGTTGAATAGTAGTGGGAATAGGAATTTGAATTATTAGAAAATTGTTGTGGTAAATATATATTAGAGCAATTAGCTTTACATTCTTCAGTTAAAGATATACATTTTGAAAATCCACCAGCTTCTTTTGAAACCAAATGCACAGTAGCATTATAACTTTCTAGTAATTTAATTCTTTCAGGACTCATCCAATCAGGCATATAAATATGAACATTAAAACCTAAATAAGTTCCAATAGCGGCAAAAGAAATACCAGTATTTCCACTAGTTGCTTCTAAAATAAGATCATCATCATGAAGCTCTTTATTAATATAAGCTTTTTTTAACATATATAATGCAATTCTATCTTTTATACTTCCTGTTAAATTATAATACTCTAGTTTAGCATAAACCTTCATTTTTTTTTCTTTATATATAAAAGAAATTTCAACTAGAGGAGTATGTCCAATTAAATTTTCTAAGCTATTTAATTTAAAAATTATATCGTTCATATAAACACCTATATAAAAATTATTTTATTAATAATATATGAAGTAATATATTTTTTTAGTAAGAATTTTTTGCTATTAGGATATATCAATTAGTTATTTATGTTATTAAAATTAATAACTATATTTTGTGTTTGAAAGATAATGAAAGTTTTTGAGAAAATGACAGAAATAAAAATATATCATTCATAATTTCGTAAAAATATGTATATAAAACTTATAAATGTAATAAGGGGTTTGAATTTTAAAAATAACATATTATTAAAAAAAATAAGTTTAAGTGATTAATAATTAATTTTTTAAAGGAAAGTATATAAAAATATTAATAAAAAATTGAAATTATATACAAAGTTGTATATAATGTTTATAAAATAAAAATGTATTAATTTAGTAAAAAGAGATTTTTAATAAAAATATTATTTCATATTTGTGATTATAACTAACGAAGTTTATGAAAGCTAATAAGTTAAAAGTTTTTGTTAAAGAACCATTTTTTTATTGAAAAGCAAAGAAGATAATATGACTAAATTATAAATAAAAGGAGCGTTATTTATGAAAGAAAATTGGGGCTTATACAACAGCAATTTTGAACATGACGCATGTGGAATTGGAGCTGTAGTAAACATTAAAGGAAAGAAATCTAATAAGGTTATTAATGATGCATTAGATATTTTAGAAAATTTGAAGCATAGAGGTGGTACTGGGGCTGATGAAAATACTGGTGATGGAGCTGGTATATTAATTCAAATACCACATAATTTCTTTAAAAGAGTATGTAATGAAGCTAATGTAAAATTACCAGATTCAGGTAAGTATGCGGTAGGAGCATTATTTTTACCAACTGAAGAAAGTAAAAGGAAATTAGCATTAAATATAATTAATGAAGTTTTAAATAAAAGAGGATATTCACTTTTATTATTAAGAGAAGTTCCAGTAGATTATAGTGGGCTTGGAAAAGCAGCTTTAGAAGCTATGCCAAAGATTATGCAAATTATAATTAATAAGCCAGAAGGTATAAATTCATCTAGGGATTTTGAAAGAGAATTATATATATTAAGAAGAGATATTGAAAAGTCATTTAATAATGAAGAAAAATTAAATGATTGTAGTACTTATATAGCATCACTTTCGTCTAAAACTATAGTTTATAAAGGGATGTTATTATCTACACAGGTTAGAGAGTTTTATCATGACCTATTAGATAAGGAAGTAGAATCAGCTATTGCTTTAGTTCATTCAAGATATTCAACAAATACATTCCCAAGTTGGGAAAGAGCACATCCTAATAGAATGATGGTTCATAATGGTGAAATAAATACTTTAAGAGGTAATGTTAATAAAGTTTATTCAAGAGAAGATTCTATTAAATCAGAAGTTTTTGGTGAAAGATTACAAGAGGTATTACCTATTATTAATAAGGAAGGTTCTGATTCAGCAACATTCGATAATGTATTAGAATTCTTATATATGGGTGGAAGAGATTTAACAAGAGCGATATTAATGTTAATTCCAGAGCCATGGGAAAAATCAAAAAATATAGATCCTGATAAAAAAGCTTTCTATAAATATAATTCAACAATAATGGAACCATGGGATGGACCAGCTTCAATAGTATTTACTGATGGAGATAAAGTTGGTGCAGTTTTAGATAGAAATGGATTAAGACCTTCTAGATATTACATAACTGATGATGGTTATCTTTTCTTAGCATCAGAAACAGGTGCTGTTGCAATTGATGAGGAAAGAGTTATTAGAAAAGAAAGATTAGAACCAGGTAAGATTTTATTAGTTGATACTGTTAAGGGAGAATTAATAGAGGATTCAGAAGTTAAGAAAAAATATAGCTTAGAGCATCCATATCAAGAATGGTTAGATGAAAGATTAACACCATTAAGAGATATAAAAATAGAAAATTATGAAGAAAAGTTCATGAACAAAGATGAAAGAAAAACTTATCAAAAAGTTTTTGGTTATGGATATGAAGATTTAAAAACTAATATCTTTGAAATGGCTCAAAATAAGCATGAACCAATGGCGGCTATGGGAATTGATACACCACTTGCAGTATTATCATTAAAGGATCAACCATTATTTAATTACTTTAAACAATTATTTGCTCAAGTAACAAATCCTCCAATAGATGCTATAAGAGAAGAAATCGTAACCTCTACTAATGTTTACTTAGGATCTAAAGGAAATATTTTAGATGATTGTCCAGAAAGCTGCAGACAAATAGAAATAGTTAATCCAATTATAAATAATAAGGATTTAGAAAAAATAAAATCATTAAATGGACATGGGTATAAAATAAGTACATTAGATATTACTTTTGATATTACAAAGGAAAATAGCTTAGAAATATCATTAAAGTATTTATGTAGAGAAGCACTTCAATTAATTAAAGAAGGAACTAATGTAATTATATTATCAGATAGATTTGTAGATAAGGATAATGCACCAATACCTTCATTATTAGCAGTTGCTGCAATGAATAATTATTTAATTAAAAAGGGTGTTAGAAGTTTAGCAGATATAATTGTTGAAACTGGTGAAGCTAGAGAAGTACATCATTTTGCAACACTTTTAGGATATGGTGCTACAGCAGTTAATCCATATTTAGTTTATCAAACTATTCATGAGTTAGTTGAAGATGGAATGATTACAATTCCTTATGAAGAGGCAACTAACAATTATGATAATGCTGTTGTAAAAGGTATAACTAAGATACTTTCTAAAATGGGAATATCGGCTATTAGATCTTATCAAGGAGCTCAAATATTTGAAGCATTAGGTATAGATAAAACTGTAATAGATAAATACTTTACAAATACAACAAGCAGAATTGGTGGATTAACATTAAAGGATATTGAAAAAGAAGCTTTAGGAAAGCATGAAGATGCTTATAATAAGAGACTTAAGCAACTTAATTTTGATTTAGATAACTTTGGTAGAGATAAATTAAGAAGTGATGGAGAAAAGCATTTATACAATCCAATAAGTATTTATTTACTACAACAAGCGACTAAGAGTGGAGATTACAATAAGTTTAAGGAGTATTCTTCATTAATAATGAAAGAAGAAGAAGGATTAACTTTAAGAGGATTACTAGACTTTGAATTTGAAGAAAATCCTATTCCATTAGAAGAAGTAGAGCCAGTATCTGAAATAGTAAAGAGATTTAAGACAGGAGCAATGTCATATGGATCAATTTCAAAGGAAGCACATGAAGCTCTTGCTATAGCCATGAACAGATTAGGTGGTAAATCTAATACTGGTGAAGGTGGAGAAGATAGAGAAAGATGGATTCCATTAGCAAACGGAGATACAAAGAGATCAAAAATTAAACAAATAGCATCAGGAAGATTTGGTGTTACATCAGAATATTTAGTTAATGCTGATGAACTACAAATTAAAATGGCACAGGGAGCAAAGCCTGGAGAAGGTGGACAATTACCTGCATCAAAGGTATATCCTTGGATAGCTAAGACAAGGCATTCAACTACAGCAGTTGGATTAATTTCACCACCACCGCATCATGATATTTATTCAATTGAGGATTTAGCACAACTTATATATGATTTAAAGAATTCGAATATATATGCAGATGTTTCAGTAAAATTAGTTGCAGAAGCAGGAGTTGGAACAGTTGCAGCAGGTGTTGCTAAGGCTGGAGCTGATGTTATATTAGTATCAGGATATGATGGAGGTACAGGGGCATCTCCTAAGACATCAATTCAACATGCCGGTCTTCCTTGGGAATTAGGACTTGCTGAAGCTCATCAAACACTTGTTATGAATAACTTAAGGGATAGAGTAAGAGTAGAAACAGATGGTAAACTTATGACTGGAAGAGATGTTGCAATAGCAGCATTACTTGGAGCAGAAGAGTTTGGATTTGCAACAGCTCCACTTGTAGCCTTAGGTTGTGTAATGATGAGAGTATGTAATTTAGATACTTGTCCAGTAGGAATTGCAACTCAAAATGAAGAGCTTAGAAAGAGGTTTACTGGTAAACCTGAATATGTTGTAAACTTCATGGAATTTATAGCACAAGAGTTAAGGGAATATATGGCTAAGCTTGGATTTAGAAGTATAGATGAAATGATTGGCAGAGTAGATAAGTTAAAGAAAAAGGAACATCTTAATAATTGGAAGGCTGAAAGAGTTGATTTATCATTAATATTAGATAAGTCTCAAATTAATTCAGAAAATGGAGTTATCTTTAATGAAGATAAGAAATTTGATCATAAGCTTAATGAAGTTAAAGATTCAACTGTTCTTTTAGAATTAGCAAAACCAGCATTGGATAATAAAGAAAAAGTTAAAATAAATATAGATATTGTTAATACAGATAGAACATTTGGTACTATTTTAGGGTCAGAAATAACTAGAAGATATAAAACAGAAGGATTACCAGAAGATACAATTTGGGTTAAATGTGCAGGAGCAGCGGGACAAAGCTTTGGGGCATTTATACCAAGTGGTTTAACTTTAGAAGTTGAAGGCGATGGTAATGACTATGTTGGTAAGGGATTATCTGGAGGAAAGGTAATAGTATATCAGCCTAAAAATAGTAAACTGGTTGCAGCAGATAATATTATAGTAGGTAATGTTGCATTATATGGAGCTACTTCAGGAAAGGCTTTCTTTAGTGGAATTGTTGGAGAAAGATTCTGTGTAAGAAATTCAGGAGCAACAGCTGTAGTAGAAGGTTGTGGAGCTCATGGATGTGAATATATGACTGGAGGAAAAGCTGTTATACTTGGAAAAACAGGAGTGAATTTCGCAGCAGGTATGAGTGGTGGAATTGCTTATGTGTTAGATGAAGATGGAGATTTCAATTCTAAGGTTAATAAAGAAATGGTTCTTATTGAAAATCCAGATGATAAAGATGTCAAATTCTTAAAAGATATAATAAATGAACATTATGAGCTTACTAATTCAGTTAAAGCAAAAACTATTTTAGATAATTTTGATTTATATATAACTAAGATTAAAAAAGTTATTCCTGTAGATTATAAAGAAGTTTTAGAGCTTGTTAGAATTAACGAAGAAAAGGGATGTACTAGAGATGAAGCTTTAGTAAATGCCTTTTATGAAAAAACTGGAAGGGTAATGTAAGGAGGGAGTATCATGGGAAAAGCAACAGGTTTTATGGAGTTTAATAGAAAAAATTGTAGCAGAGAGGATGCACTCAATAGAGTGAATCATTGGAATGAATTTGATACACCTCTTACAGAAGAGGAAAGAAGAAAACAAGGGGCAAGATGTATGGATTGTGGAGTTCCATTTTGCCAGTCAGGTGTTATGTTAAATAATATGGCAACAGGATGTCCACTTCATAATCTTATTCCAGAATGGAATAACTTTGTATATCTAGGAAAATGGGAACTAGGATTAGAAAGGCTTTTAAAAACAAGTAATTTTCCAGAGTTTACATCAAGGGTATGTCCAGCATTATGCGAAAATGCATGTACTTGTGGATTACATGGAGATGCTGTAACTGTTAAAGCTAATGAAAAGTATCTTATTGAAAAAGGATTTAGCGAAGGGTTAATTAAAGCAAATCCACCAGAAGTAAGAACAGGCAAAAAGGTTGCAATAATAGGTTCAGGACCATCAGGACTTGCAGCTGCAGATTTTTTAAATAAGTTAGGACATAGTGTTACTGTATATGAAAGAGAAGATCATGTTGGTGGCCTTATGATGTATGGTATACCAAATATGAAGCTTGAGAAAACTGTTATAGAAAGAAGAGCTGAGATTCTTAAAGAAGAGGGAATAATTTTTAAAACTTGCGTTAATGTTGGGGTTGATGTAAAGTACAGCGAATTAGATAAAGAATATGATGCAGTAGTAGTTACTATAGGAGCATCTAATCCAAGAGATTTAAAAGCTCCGGGAAGAGAACTTAATGGAATTCATTTTGCAGTAAAATATTTAACTAACAATACTAAGAGAATAATTAACTCCCAGTTTAATAAAGGTACTGATATTTTAGCAACTAATAAGGATGTAATAGTAATTGGTGGTGGAGATACTGGAACAGACTGTGTTGGAACAGCTCTTAGACAAGGATGTAAATCTGTAAATCAATTTGAAATTATGGGAGAGCCACCAAAGACTAGATCTGCAAATAATCCTTGGCCAGAATATGCAAAGGTATTAAAAGTTGATTACGGCCAAGAAGAGTATATTGCAAAGTTTGGGCATGATCCAAGAAGATATTTAACGAGCGTTAAAGAGTTTTATGGAGATGAAAATGAAAATGTCAAATCTCTAAAAACTATTGATGTACAATGGGTTAAGGGAGAAGACGGTAGAATGAATCTTAAAGAAATAGAAGGTTCTGAAAAAATTTGGAATGCCGATTTAGTTTTAATAGCTATGGGATTCACAGGAGTTGAAGATTATATAGCTAATGATTTAGGGGTAGAACTAAATAAAAGAGGCAATATTGCTGCCAATGATATAGATTATAGAACATCTAAAGAGAAAGTTTTCGTTGCTGGAGATGCAAGAAGAGGACCATCATTGGTTGTATGGGGAATTGCTGAAGGAAGAAATGCAGCATTAGCTGTTGATAAGTATTTAATGAAATAAGAGTTAAAAGTAGAGTTATCTTTAATGATTAATAAATCAATTAAAGATAACTCTTTTTTATATAAATTATGGTATAATTATCAATGAGAATATAAATTTTTGAGATGACATTTGGAGGATATATGGAAAACATATTAACTGAAATTGAAAGAGAAAATAATATTAGAGAAATTTTTTTAAGCATGTTTAAGGAAGAGGGGATTTCACAAGAAGATTTAGAAAATGCAATATGTGAATCTTATCGTGAACAAGGTATAGAATGCGATACTGTAAAAGATATTCCTATTAAGGAAATGGAAGAGGCTATAACAGAATGTTGTGAAGCTGCAGGATTAGCATTTGAAACATTTGATGATATTTTAGAATATTTTTATAAAAATAATAAATAATTAAATAAGTAGCTAGCACTTGAATATTCAGGTACTAGCTATATTTTTGTATATAATTTACTTATAAAAGTTAAGCTAAAAGAAGCAATATATTATTAACTATAATTTATTAACATGAATTACTTAAATTATAGTTATTGAAATGAGGGATAATTTTGAATAGGATATCAAGTGAAGATGAGGTTTTGAGATTAATTAATGATAATGAAATGGTAGTAGTTTATTTTACGGGGAGAGATTGTGGTGCATGTGAAGCGATAAAATTTAAGATTGAAAGTATTTTAAGAACATTACCAAATATAAAGGCTGTAGAGATAGATGGAGAAAAAAATGTAGAGCTAGCAGCAAAGTATGGAGTATTTTCTTTACCTATATTTCTACTATATATTGAAGGAAAGGAGACTTTAAGAATTGGTAGAAATGTTGATTTATTAGAGCTTGAAAGAAATATTAAAAGATATTATGAAATGATATTTTAGAAAGTGTATATTGTATTTACGTATTAAAATAGATACTGTAAAAATGAATTGTAATTTTAAGTAAAAGATAAGAGAATTTTTCTACAGTTTATAAAAATATAATAGGATTAGTGAATATAGAGAGGGAGTTTATAAAGAATGGAAAATACGTTATTATAGAGTTATAAATTTACTAATGATGAAAATATTTAAGATACGAGGAGTTGTTTATAAATATGCTAAAAGATAAAAAAACAAAAATTACATTTCATAGTGGAGTCTTAACAATAGGTGGAACTATTATAGAAATTGCATATGAAGATAGTCATATATTCTTTGATTTTGGAAGTGAATTTAATCCAGCGGCAAAGGTTCAGCCTAGTGATTTACAAGGATTATTAGATAATAAATTAGTACCATATTTAGATAATATATTTGATCCAAAGATACCATTAAAGGGGTATAAATCAAAAGAAAACAAGTTCAATGATACGGCTGTATTTTTATCTCATATTCATTTAGATCATTCGAAAATTGTAAATTATTTAAACTCTGAAATACCATTGTATACATTAGAAGGTACAAAATCATTATTAAATACATTGAATATTAATAATGATTTTATTTTTCCTTTATATGAAAAAGGGCAAACGAATACAAGAGAAGTAATTGGTGTTGAAGAAAATGAAATTATTAATGTTGGGAAAATTAAAGTTAAAGTAATGCCAGTTGATCATGATGCATATGGGGCATGTGGGCTATTAATTGAAACGCCAGATTTAAAGATAGCATACTCAGGTGATATAAGATTACATGGGTATAGAGAAAATGATACTATTAATTTCTGTAAAGAAAGTAAAAATTGTGATGTTCTATTAATTGAAGGGGTAAGTGTTTCATTTCAAGATTTTGGAGAAAAATTAAGAGAAAATGAAGCTGAAAATGAGGAAGAGCTTATAGAAAAAATAAACGAAGTTGTTAAAAGTAATCCTGATAAACAGCTTACATTTAATTATTATATTGCTAATGTGGAAAGAATATTAAATATAATTAAAACTAACCCAAGAGTTGTTGTGTTAGATGCATATTTTTCATATGTAGTTAAAGAAGCTACAGGAATAGCAACTTATTATTATCAATTAGATAATAAAGATTATGGCTTAGATGAAAACTTAAGAGTTGATTTTAAAGAATTAATAAATGATGAAAGTAAATATTTTTGGCAGTTAGATACACTTGCATTAAAATATATAGATAAATTAAAGAAAAAAGGGATTTATATACATTCAGATGCATCTCCATTAGGAGATTTTGACCCTAGATTTGCACCATTTGTGAAACAATTTGAAGATAATGATATTGAATTTAAGATGATGTCATGTAGTGGTCATGCTAGGCCTTATGATTTAGTAAAAATAATTAATTTAATTACTCCAAAGTTGTTAATTCCAATTCATTCATATCATCCAGAAAAACTTTATAATGAGAATAGAGATATGCTATTACCTAAAAAGGGTCAAATAATATAATATTTGATATATAAATAGAATATATTTAAACAAAAGTATTTATGAGAGGAAGAGAAGTATATTTAATGCTATATTATTTATATTACTTTTATTATTAATTTTGGGACTTTTAGTGTATATATTAGAAATAATTAAATAGATAATAAAAGTATCTAAACTTATAGGTAGGTATGAAAGAGAAAATGAATTTGATATTAAAGAGATTGCTAAAGTTAGCAATCTCTTTAATATTATGAAGAAATATACATACAATTATGAATAATTATGAATAATATTGAATAATTATTCGGAGATGATTAGCTTATATATATAACCTAAATTAGCCCAATATATAGATGCAATTATTTATAATGCTATATATTAACACTTTGTTAATTAAATCGGTATTAAATTAAACAATTAGCATAAAAGAATAAAAAAAATACAGAAAATTGTAGACAAATGTATAAAAAAGAAGTATAAATATAATATAAGAAATAGTGGAGGGATGATTTAAATGGTGCTAATAGGAATTTTGATGGTAATAGTAGGTTTTGCATTAAAACTTGATAGTATTGCTGTAATAATAATATCAGCATTGGCTACAGGGTTTGCAGCAAACATGGATATAACTGAAATACTATCAATACTTGGTAATACATTTGTTAATCAAAGATTAATAACAATTTTCATATTAACTTTACCTGTAATAGGAATATCAGAAAGATACGGATTAAAAGAAAAGGCAGTTGCATTAATTAAACAAGTAAAAAATCTTTCAACAGGAAAGCTTTTAACACTTTATTGTTTAATAAGACAAATTGCAGGAGCTATGTCATTAAGAATAAGTGGACATCCTCAATTTGTTAGACCATTAATAAATCCAATGGCTCAAGGTGCAGCAATAAGTAAGTATGGAAAGATAGATGAAAAAACAGAAGCTAAAATAAAAGCTGCAGCAGCATCTATGGACAACTATGGTAACTTCTATGGACAAAACCTTTTCCTAGCAAGTTCAGGAGTTTTATTAATTGCTAATACATTAAGTGATTTAGGATATGCAACATCAGGGTTAGATATTGCAAAAGCATCAATACCTGTAGCAATAATTGCATTTGGATTAGTTGTAATTCAAAACATTTTACTGGACAAGAGATTAGAAAGAGAGTTTGGAAAAAAGAATAAATAGTTAACAAAGGAGAAGACGCATATGGATTTTGCAGCAATTTCTAATATGTTATTAGAAATATTCTATATAATAATTGGAATTATGATGTTAAATACAGCAGTATTAACATTAAGAGATAAAAATCATAAGGCAAAAATAGGGACATCTCTATTTTGGGCATTATTAGGAATAATATTTATATTTGGACCGTACATACCATCAGTAGTTGTTGGTGGAATATTAGTAGTTATAGCAGTACTTACTTTAACTAAGCAAGTTAAACCAGGAACTGTTAAAGCATTAGATGAAAAATTTGGAGAAGAACAAGCAAAGAAATTAGGTTTAAAGGTATTTGTACCATCATTAGTTATAGCTTTAGCGGCTTTAGGGATTGCACAATTTACAGCAATTTCAGGAACAGCAGCTATAGGTGTTGCAGCTGTTATTGCAGCAATAGTAACATTTGTTATTACAAAAGCAAAACCAAGAGTATTAGTTGAAGAATCAGATAGAATGCTTCAATCAGTAGGTGCAGTAAGTATATTACCACAATTATTAGCAGCACTTGGTGCATTATTTACAGCAGCAGGAGTTGGAGATGTAATTTCTTCAGGAATATCAGGTATATTACCTCAAGGAAATATATTCATAGGGGTTACTGCTTACTGTGTAGGTATGGCATTATTCACAATGATTATGGGAAATGCTTTTGCAGCATTTTCAGTAATAACAGTTGGTATAGGTATACCATTTGTATTTGCACAGGGTGCTAATGTGGCTATAGCAGGAGCTTTAGCTTTAACAGCTGGTTACTGTGGTACATTATTAACACCAATGGCAGCTAACTTTAATATTATGCCAGCAGCTTTACTTGAAATTGAGGATAAAAATGCAATAATCAAGCAACAAGCTCCTGTAGCATTAATTTTATTAGCTATTCATATTTTATTAATGTACTTCTTAGCATTTTAATTTAATGAATAATTGTATATAATGTTATTATAAATGAAACTGAGCATCTTAGGATGTTGAGTAAATTCAATTAGATAAATTATAATTAAAAATTTTATTTATGAGATATTTTCTTTAAATGTTTTGATTAAAGGAAATATCTCATATTTGCCAAAAAGGCAAAATGTAAAATGAGGGAGAAGATGAAAATGAAGGTATTAATAACAGGATTTGATCCATTTGGTGGAGAAAGTATAAATCCAGCTTTAGAAGCTGTTAAATTATTACCAGAAAATATTAGTGGAGCAGAAGTAATTAAGTTAGAAATTCCAACTGTTTTTAGAAAATCATTAGCTAAAATAGAAGAAGCTATAGAAAAACATAATCCAGATATAGTTATTTCTATAGGTCAAGCTGGTGGAAGATTTGGAGTTACACCAGAAAGAGTTGCAATTAATATTGATGATGCAAGAATAGAAGATAATGAAGGTAACCAACCATTAGATATAGCTATATACGAAGATGGAGAACCAGCATACTTTTCTAACTTACCAATAAAGGCTATGGTTAAGGAAATTAAAGATGGTGGACTTCCAGCATCAGTTTCAAATACAGCAGGTACTTTTGTATGTAATCACGTTATGTATGGTTTATTATACTTAGTTGATAAAAAATATCCTAACATGAAAGCTGGATTTATTCATGTTCCATATATACCTGGACAAGTAGTAGATAAACCAGAAAAGCCATCAATGAGTATTGTTGATATTAGTAAGGCATTAGAATTATCAATAAAGGCAGCAGTTGAGAATGATAATGATATCAAAGCTGTTGGAGGAACAATTTGTTAATTAATTTATCTGTTTTTAAATTAATAGAAAATAGATAATATTTAGCAAATAGCCAATTTATTTATAAAACATAAATTGTAAATTGTTTATAATATTAAATGGGTTTTAAAGCGATGGAGCTTTTATTCTTAGGGATAAAGGCTCCATTTTTTGTTTTATAGTAAAAGAAAAGATACTGAATTAATTTAATTGATGCAGTATTTTTATAACTCAAAATATGGAAGAGATATATAATTTAAAAACTATATTATAGAAAAATTTTAAAATTTAACATAGATTTTACATTATATAGATATAATAAGTGTTATTATAAGTAAAAATATAGATACATATTGAAAAGGTACTATAAAAATAATTACTAGAAGAATTGATATGGAGTGTGGTTAATGTGGGAGAACAGCAAACTATATTAGGATTAACACAAGAGGAAGTATTAGATAGAAAAGAAAAAGGAAAAATAAACATTGTTGAAGAAAAAACTGTAAAATCTAATTGGGAGATTATTTCAGGTAATGTATTTACATTATTCAATTTATATAATTTTCTTATTGCTATTGCTTTAATGTCAGTTGGTGCATATTCTAATTTAGCATTTATGCTGATAATTATATTGAATATATGTATTGGTAGTTTTCAAGAGATACATGCTAAAAACTTGGTAGCAAAGTTATCTGTACTAACAGTATCAAAGGTTGACGTAATAAGAGAAGGAAGAGAAATTAGTATAGATGTCGATGAAGTAGTTTTAGATGACATAACTATATTAAATATGGGAAATCAAATTTGTTCAGATTCAGTTGTTATTGATGGGAAAATAGAAGTAAATGAATCTTTACTTACTGGAGAGTCAGACACAATTATAAAGTTACCAGGAGATAAATTATTTTCAGGGAGTTATGTTGTTAGTGGAAAATGCTATGCGAAAGTTGAGAAAGTAGGAAAAGATAATTTAGCAGCCGAAATTACATTAAAGAGTAAAAAACATAAGAAGATAAATTCAGAATTATTAAGCTCAATGAGAAAGGTAACAAAACTTACTAGTTTAATCATAATACCTGTAGGAGCATTGTTATTTATAGAGGCTTATTTTGTTAGAAATCAACTAATTAAAAGTTCTGTAATATCAACATCAGCAGCATTATTGGGAATGCTACCAAAAGGACTAGTTTTATTAATTAGTATATCCCTTGCAACAGGTGTAATAAAACTTGCGAAGAAAAAGGTATTAGTACAAGACTTATATAGTGTAGAGACATTAGCTCATGTAGATACATTATGTCTTGATAAGACTGGTACTATTACAGAAGGAAAAATGAAAGTTTCTAATGTTGTAAAATTTAATGAGGAAATAATGCCAATTTCATTAAAACAGGCCTTAAGTGCTTTTGTTAATGAAATTGGAGATAATAATGGAACTTTTCAAGCATTAAAAGATTACTTTAAAGAAAGTGATACATTTGAAATTGAGTATAAGAATACATTTTCATCTGAAAGAAAGTGGAGTTCTATTTCATTTAAAGACATAGGATCTATAATAGTTGGAGCACCTGAAAAGTTAATATTAAAGAGCAACTTTACAATGGATGAAAGTTTGGTAGAAGCACAAAAGCAAGGTAAAAGAGTATTACTCGTAGGATACTCTAAAGAGGTAGTAGAAGATGTATTACCTGATATAGATATAATTGCTTCTATAGAATTGTCTGATCCATTAAGGAAAAATGCAAAAGAAATGCTTGGATTTTTTAAGGGGGAAGTCGTAACAGTAAAAGTAATTTCAGGTGATAATCCATTGACTGTTTCTAGTATAGCTAAGCAAGCAGGATTAGAAGATTATGAATCATACATAGACTTATCTACTATAAAAAATGACGATGAAATAATGGAAATAGTTGATAAGTATAGTATATTTGCTAGGGTTTCTCCAAATCAAAAAAGTTTATTAGTTCAAGCTCTACAAGCAAAAGGACATACAGTTGCAATGACAGGGGATGGAGTAAATGATGTTATTGCATTAAGACAAGCTGATTGTAGCATAACTCTTCCAGAAGCTAGTGATGTAGCTAAGCAAGTATCACAAATAGTACTTTTAAATTCTGACTTTAGTGTTTTAAAAGATGTATTAATGGAAGGAAGAAGAGTTGTAAATAATATTACTAACGTTGCTACAATATTTTTCATAAAAACATTATATTCTGTAATGTTATCAATATTGAATATTATAACTTGTACAGCGTTTCCATTTATGCCAATACAAATTACATTAATAGATCTTGCTATTGAAGGATATACATCATTCTTTTTATCATTTGAACCAAATGGAAAGCAAATAAAAGAAAAATTTTTAAAGAGTGTATTAAAGAATTCATTGCCATATGCTATAGTGATAATAATAAATATCATAATTTTATATTTAATAGCTCCAGCTTTAAATATAAAATTATATGAAATGACTACGATTATGTATTACATGATTGGATTAACAAGTATTTTAGCTGTAATAAGAGTGTGTAGACCATTTAATAAATTGCGTTTATTTTTATGTACAACAACAGCAATAGGATTTTTTGTAGCAGCAATTTTATTTAGAAGTATATTACATTTGAGCAATTTAGGAACACAGGAAATAATAGTATTTTTAGTAATGGCAATATTAAGTATAGTCGTAATATTAATAAAGAATTATTTAATGAGGGCTAAATAATATTCTATAACATAAAAAACTGTATTGATTTTATAATCAATACAGTTTTTTTAGGTTATAGAAGAATTTGAAGCAACTTTTTCTAAATAATCTCTATCTATTATCTTGTAATATTTTCCGTTTTTAAAAAGTTTATTTGTACTACAAAATGAATTAATGATTCTCAATAAATGTCTATAGCTTGCACATAAAAGCTCGGCGCATTCTGTTAGATTATAAGAGAAGATTCCATCTTTCTCAGTTTTTAAGATAAAAGATGCTAAACGGCTTTCTAATGATTCATAAAGATTGGTGCAAGTGTTATTATTCATATAACTAAGTCTTTCACCAAGATTTTGACAAATATATCTTAAGAATACTACATCATTTAAAAGAAGACTTCTATATTGCATAGATATGCCAATACAGTATGCCTTTGAACTAGCTTGAACTGAGGCAGTTGGAGGTTTGTCCCATAAACTGCAGGTTTCACCTATAATTTCAAAAGAATTAAAATGGGTTATAGACATTATTTTACCAGATGTGGAATGAGAGAAAACTTTTAATTTTCCACTTACTAAAAAATATAGATAATTAGAGCATTCTCCTTCGTTAATTAAGAAATCACCTTTATTTAAAGAAAAAAGTTCTAAGTAGTTATTAATATCTTGTGAAAATAATTTAGAAATACCAGTATTATTAATGTATTTATCTAGTAATACATTATCCGTAATCTTTATCATAAGTTCCTCCAAATAAATGAGTAAATTAATAATATTATTCGTATATTCGTGTCATTATTTTAACATAACAATAGACAGATAACAATAAGGTCTTAGGCTAAGAAAAATAAGGAAAAATCACTACTTGGTGAATAAATAAGCAAATATATGATTAATAAATATTAAGTAAAATGCTAAATATTTATTAAAAGAGTATTCAATATATATGTAGTTAAATAAAAATATTAAGGTAAAAAGCGAATGATGAATAAAAAAAATAAAATAATATACAGTTTTTGGTCGAAATATGACATAAGTCATATTTTTTTATCACCATAATCATTATAATCAAGGTATAAATGAATTTTAGGAGATGAAATAATGAGAAAAATAATAACTTCTTTACTGCTTATTATGACTACACTTCTTTTTGCTGGATGTTCAAACTCTGGAAATAAGGAATCAGCAGGAAGCAAAGGTGATAATGGTGATTATTCAAATTTAAATATAGCTTTAATTTCTGATACAATCGGAACTGAAAAATTTATTCTTCAAGCATATGAAGCTTTAGAAGAAGCAAGTAAAACTTACGGATTTAAAATGACATCTATTGAATGTACTGATACTGCTGCATGGGAAGAAAATACACTTGCTGCATCTAACGAAGGGTACGATTTAATAATAGGTATTGGTTGGCAAGCAGCTGATCCATTTAGTGATGCTGCAGATAAATTCCCAAATACAAAATATGCTGTAATTGATACAACTGCATCTAATGGAAAAGTAACAAGCTTTGGATTTGATGAGGCACAAGGTTCATACGTTTTAGGGGTAATGGTTGGAACTGCTTTCCCTAATGAAAGCTTATATGGATATATTTCATCATTCCAAACACAAGCTACATATAAATACAGATATGGATTTGCAGAAGGTGTAAAATCTGTTAACCCAGATGCTAAATTCATGTACAACTACACTAATTCTTACAATGATACTAACTTAGCTTATGAATATGCTTTACAACAAAAAGCCGCAGGAGCAAACTTTATTTTTGGTGGGGTTTCTGCTAGTGCAAACTCTGGTATATACCAAGCTGCTCAAGAGTTAAGCAAAAAGGGTACACCAATATATACAACAGGATTAAGTGTAGACCAAACTACTTCTGAAAATGCAAGTATTATTAGCGGATTATTAAAGAATACAGGGGCTGTTGTAGATACTATAATTGAGAGATTCTTAGCAGATGAATTAAATGGTGGTTCACAAATTCTTGGATTAAAAGAAGGTGCATTTGGAGTTGTTGGTGTTTCTCCAGAAGAAATGAATTATAGAAATACTAAAATTATAACTGATGAAGTTATAGCAGCGGGTAAAGAAGCAGCAGAAAAAATTATTTCAGGGGAATTAATAATAGAAGTTCCTGAAGAAGCTGCAAACTAATTAGAATATAAAATTAGTACGTAGTACCAATTATATAAGGGGCATAAGCGATTTTAGCTTTGCCTCTTATTAATATTCTAGATTAATTTAGAAAAAGGAGTAACTTGGATATGCTTTTAGAAATGAGAAATATAGTCAAGACATATGGTAATGTAGTGGCTAACAACAAAGTTAATATAAACCTTAATAAGGGAGAAATACTTGCTGTTGTTGGAGAAAATGGTGCTGGAAAGTCTACTATAATGAAGATACTTTATGGATTGGAAAGACCTGATTCGGGAGAAATATTTATCAATGGAAATAAAATGAATTTTCATAATCCGTCAGACGCTATGCAAGAAGGAATTGGAATGGTACAGCAACATTTCATGCTTTTTGAGTCAATGACTGTTGCAGAAAATATTGTATATAAAAATGAAATGAAAAGAGGAGTATTCTTCGATTATAAAAAGAATATTAAAGTGGTAGAAGATCTGTCAAAGCGTTACATGTTACAAGTGGATCCAAGTGCTATTGTAGGGGAATGTCCAGTAGGGCTTCAACAACGTGTAGAAATATTAAAAACACTTTATCAAAATGCGGATGTCATTATTTTTGATGAGCCTTCAGCAGTACTTACACCTATTGAAGTAGATGAACTTTTAAAGACTATGAAGCAATTAGCTAAGTTAGGAAAAAGCTTAATAATTATAACTCATAAGCTTCATGAAGTTATGGAAGTTGCAGATAGGATTGTAGTAATGAGACTTGGAGAAGTTGTAGCTGAAAGATTAAAGAAGGATACAAGTGTTGAAGAGTTATCGTATTTAATGGTTGGAAGACAAATAGCTAATAGAGTAATTCCAGAAAAGGAAACAAAGGAACAACTTTTAGAAGTTAAGAACTTAATATTAAAGGGTGAACATGATAAAAATATCTTAAATAATGTTAACTTACATATTAAAAAAGGTGAGATAGTAGGTATTGCAGGTGTATCAGGAAATGGTCAATCTGAGCTAATTCGATGTATAACGGGTTTAGAAAAAGTTGATGGTGGTAATGTAATTATCAATAATAAAGATATTACAAATCATACTGTAATGAATATTAGAGAGTCTGGTATTGCGCATATTCCTGAAGATCGTTATATGTGGGGAAGTGCACCAGATGCAACATTAGCTGAAAATGCATTAATGGGATATGAAGATAATAAAGAATTTTCTAAAAAGGGAATTTTAAATATTAATAAAGTAACAAAGCATGCAACAGATTTGATTTATAAATTCCGTGTTAAGGCAGATTCACCTTCACAAAAAATAAAAGAACTTTCAGGTGGAAATGCACAAAAACTTATTGTTGCAAGAGAAATATCTATGGAAACACCACTTATTATTGCTTGTGAGCCTACAAGGGGAATTGATATAGGTGCAATAGAGTTTATTCATGATCAGCTTGTTGAAAAAAGAAATAAAGGAGATAGTGTATTATTAGTATCTTCAGAGTTAAGTGAAATTATGGATTTAAGTGATAGAATTTACGTTATTTATGAGGGTGAAATTGTTGGTGAATTTAAAAGAGGAAGTATTGATGAAAAGGAATTAGGTCTTTTAATGGTAGGAGGTAAGAATAATGAAAAGTAAAAATTCGTTATCTGGGAGTATTGCAAAGAGTAGACTTTCAAATATATTTGAACCATTAAAGCATCCTCTACAAGCTATTGTTGTTGGAATATTATTAGGTGGTGTAATTATTGCATTTTCTGGATTTAATCCTTTTGAAGCAATTATAGGAATGTTTAAAGGTGGATTTGGATCTGCTTATTATTTAACTACGACTTTAACACGTTCAGTTCCTATTATATTTGCTGGTCTTGCTGGTGCATTAGCTTGGGGATCAGGTTATTCAAGCTTAGGTGCTGCGGGTCAAATGGTTTTAGGGGCATTTACTTCAGCAGTTGTAGCTGTGATATGTCCAGGCCCACCAGCTTTTGTTGTTGCTATGTCTCTTATAAGTGGTGCAATAGTAGGTGTTTTATATTCACTTATTTCAGCTTATGTAAGTGAAAGATTTAAGTTAGATTTACTTATTATAACTCTTATGATGAATTATGTTGCTGATTATATAGCTTCTTATTTTACAACATATGTTGTAAAGGATCCGCTAGGTTTAGATTCTTCAGCAATTCAAACACAAAAGTTAACTGATAATATTTTACCTAAGATGTTTGAAGGATATTCATTACATTGGGGATTTGTAATTTCAGTTATTTGTGTATTATTTGTACTTTTTATAATGAAGAGAACAAGCTTTGGATATAAAGCAAAAATGGGTGGATTAAATTCTAACTTTGCAAACTATGGTGGTGTTAATAGTACTAAGATGATGTATTATGTATTAATGCTTAGTGGGGCATTAGCAGGACTTGGTGGTGCATGTGAAGTTTTAGGAACAAGATATCGTTATGTAGATAGTATGATTACATCGCCAGGTTATGCATGGACTGGTATTATAGCTTCATTAATGTCAAGCAACCACCCGGTTGGTATTTTAGTTAGTAGTATTTTCTTAGCTGGAATTACTACAGGCGGAAGTACTATTGAGCGTAGTATGGGAGTTCCATCAGAAGTAACAACAATTATTCAAGGAATTATTACTTTACTAATTACAGCGAGATTTGCTGTAAAGTGGTATAAAAAGAAAAGTGCAACAGGCAAGGAAGGAGTATAGTAATGGAGTTAAGTATAGATTATTTAGCAGTGGTAGCTAATTCGACTCTTCGTATGATGACACCTATTTTATTAGTGACTTTAGCTGCAGCTATATGTACTAAAGTACGTATTTTTAATATAGCAATGGAAGGAACAATGTTAACAGGAGCATTTTTCAGTATTGTTGCTAACTATTATACTCATAATGTATTTTTATCTGTTCTTGCTGGAGCAATTAGTGGAATGATAGTATCTGCTATTGTAGGATTTTGTATAATTAAATTAAAAGCATCCCCAGTTGTTGTTGGTATGGCAACAAATACTATGATGGGAGGAGTAACAACATATTTACTTTACATAATTTTCAAAACAAAAGGAGTATTTACTGATACTAGCTTAGTAAGCCTTCCCAAAATAGATTTACCTATTATTAAGGATATTCCTATATTAGGGACTATTTTTTCAGGATTAACAATTATTGATTATTTAGCATTTATATTAGCGATAGGAATGTATATTTTCTTATATAAAACGGTATTAGGATATAGATTACGTGCCGTTGGAATTAATAAAGAAGCTGCTAGAAGTCTTGGTACACCAGTAGAAAAATATCAATTCCTTACTATAAGTTTATCAGGTATATTATGTGGATTAGGTGGGGTTCTTCTTTCTATGGGAACTGTAACATTATTCATGCAAAACATGACTTCAGGGCGTGGATATATTGCTATGGCAGCTAATAACTTAGGTAAATCTCATCCAATAGGGGTACTTTTATCAAGTTTATTTTTTGGATTCTCACAAGCAGCTGGAAATGTACTTCAAAATACATCATTAAAAACACAAATTACTGCATCTATACCTTATGTAGCTACAATAGTCGCACTTATATTATTTAGTATACAAACTAAAAGAAATAAGAAAAAGAGAATTAAGTAGGTGTAGAATATGAAATTTTTACATTTATCAGATATTCATTTCTTAAGAGAGTATCCTAAGGCTGAAAAGGGGTATAATGCTATTTTTAATGATATGACAAGTCCTTTAATTCAGCTAAAAAAGGCTTTAATTATGGTAGATTTAAGTAAAATTGATTTTGTTATTATAACTGGTGATTTAGTAGAATCAGGAATGTATGAGGATTATTTTAGCTTAAAATGTGAATTAGAAAAGTTATTAGGTAATGTTCCTTATATACTTACATTAGGAAATCATGATAATAAGGCAGCTTTTTATAAGGGATGGTTTAATAAGGAGTGTAACGAGCCTTATAATACTGTTAATGAAATTGATAATCTTAGAATTATTAGTTTTGATAATTCAGTATATAAAAATAGTGATGGATTTATTTCAAATGAACAGTATAAGTGGTTAGAAAATCAATTAAAGGATAGTAGTAAAAAAGATACTATTTTAATACTTCACCATCATCTTATAAAAGATCAATTTACTACACCGTCGGTGGATATAGATGATAACTTTGAAAAGATAATAAGGGAAAGTTCATTAGTTGGAATTTTTGTTGGGCACACTCATCATCCTTTTAATGGGAGTTTTGCGGACAAACCATATTTTTCAACAGGTAGCCTTAGTTTTATAGGGCATGATGAGGGTAATGGAATAGTAAGGTTTGAGGAGAATGCTCAGTTTAGTATTTGTACATATGAAGATGGTAAAATATCAGTAGAAGTGATTTCAGCATCAAATGATAATAAATTATTAGGAATAGTTAATTTTAAAGAATAAATATAAAAGGTACCTATTTAGTTTTAGTGTTGTATTAAAGAAATAGATTACTATTGCTTTTAAAGTAAAAGTGAGT